>Ga0308159_1000092_pt1 | contig 365428 bp, 301 predicted proteins | sample PhyCR1_FD_201040 | JGI IMG/M metagenome (GOLD analysis project Ga0308159, IMG submission 201040) | Phyllosphere microbial communities from UC Gill Tract Community Farm, Albany, California, United States - DLSLC.R1 | ecosystem: Host-associated > Plants > Phyllosphere > Unclassified | place...
AGAATATATTCACTATTATAATAACGACAGAATCAGACTCAATTTAAACGGGATGAGCCCGATAAAATATCGAGCTCATCAGTCTAATTAATTTTTTAACTTTGTCCAACTTTTTGGGTTCAGTCTATTTTATATCGGGAGCATTTTTTTTACCAATAAAAAATATATTTTTGCAACCCAATCGGAGAGGTGTCAGTCCGAAGGACCCCTTTGGGGAGTGTTGATAGGGCACGCTTGGAAAGGAGCTAATAAATTATACTTCGAACACTTGCAATAATAATAGATAATTATGTTTTATAGTTATATTTTAAAAAGCGAGAAAGATGGGAAGTAATATTATGGAAGTACAGAAAACCTCGAACTAAGATTAATTAAGCATAATAGCGGAGGGGTGAAATCGACAAAAGCCAGGTGCCCTTTCATTATTCACTATTTTGAGGAATTTAATACAAGAAGTGAAGCTTTTAGAAGAGAACAATATTATAAATCCATAAATGGATATTTATATCTGAAACAACATAATATCATATAACCGGAGAGGTGTCAGAGTGGTCGATCGAGCACGCTTGGAAAGCGTGTGTACTGCAAGGTACCGCGGGTTCGAATCCCGCCCTCTCCGCTTTAAACAACCATAGTTACTTTTAGGCTATCATTTCTCATTTTAAACAAGCTTTTTTCGCAACCATCTTCGAACAGGCTCATCATACCATTTTAATGCGGCATAGGCCAAAACAATCGCACTGGTTAAAATGAGTAGCGCATAAGGCCAGGCCTCAACAATTGTTATACCTTTATGGTTGCTGATCCAGGCAACATAAAAATAAACCAGCGGATAGTGTACCAGGTAAAGCGGATAAGATATATCACCTAAAAATTTGCAAATCCTGTTTTCTCTCTGGCTTTGGATTACCCCACTCGCGCCAAGGTACACTATCAGCGGGAAGGCGATAATAATACAAATAGATTCATAAAACCCGTTCATCCAGAGATGCTCTGCACCGCCAATACGCGGCATATAGAGTACAATGGCTACCAAAAGGCTGCACCATAAAAATGCATTTTTAATTCGGGTGGGCTTCGCTATGCGTGAGAGTAATAAACCGGCAAAGAAAGGGTACATGGTACGGGTTAACCCAATTCTAACCTGTTCCACATTCAATGTCCAGCCACCGCTTACATCACCATTTGTGATGGCCAGGTGTGCAAGTGCAATAGCCGCAATAACAACTAAAATACTTAAAGCCGTTTTGGAAAATTTCCTGATCCAGATGGCATACAGAATGTTAGCAATGTATTCAAAAAACAATGACCATCCTACGCTATTTAAAGGATGCATCTCTTCCCAGCCGCGTATATCAAGCGATAAGGGTACCGGAAGGATCGTATAACCGATCAGCATTACCAGCAGCATTTTCCAGACAGGAATGGTATGGATGAGTGGCCATATGGTAGAATCCGTAAAATAGAATCCGATCGCGCCAAGGGTCATTCCTAAAACTACCATAGGCTGAAGGCGCTGGATACGGCGTTTAAAAAAATTGCCGGCCGTCATTTTATTCCACCTGTCGTCGTAAGCGTAGCCCATTACAAAACCCGATAATAAAAAGAAAAAGTCTACTGCCAGGTAACCGTGGTTAACCAGAATGTCTAAGTGTCCTGTTCCTAAAGGTTCGGTAAGGTGAAAGGTAACAACGATTATGGCAGCAATACCGCGAAGGCCGTCTAGTATGGGGTAGTGGGGTTTGGTGGCCAGCTCATTATTCAGGTCGGTTCTCATCTAAGGTTGTAAAAATTGCAATTTTAGCTAATAATCAATCACCGGGCTGGATTCTAATTGTAGAAAGATAACTGCCAGAAAATTTCCCTGTCCGATTTGATTTAACAAAAATGTCAAAATAAACGGTTTTGTTAACACTTATTTTGACAAAATGTAGTTACACGAACTGCTCATTAAACCACTGCCTTAATTCCACTGGTGAGAAATACGTCTTCGTTTCAAAAATTGCAGATAAATTGGCTGGTTTTATCGAACCTAATATTTAAATCATTTTTCAGAATCAAGAAATATTTTGAAGAGAATTGATATTAAATATTGTCTGTTTGTTGTAAGAATAACGTAGATACAGCTACCCTTATTGCGGTTGGAAAAATATAGTTAAAAAACGTTGTTTTCGCAGTTCTAACCCTATACTTTTGGCCTTTCTTCTTCCTGATTAATAGTTTAAAGTGTTGAAATACAGCGTGTTTTTTCTTGCTGAGATCAGGAGGATTGAAATTTCGACCAGATAAAAAAAGAAACATATGGGGAATTACGTAATTGGTTTTCAGGGAATCGGCAGGTCAGATCTTTTAACAGCAGGAGGAAAAGGTGCTAACCTGGGCGAACTATCAAAAATTGAAGGCATAACTGTACCTGATGGCTTTTGCATCACCACCGAAGCTTATAAAAAAATAACTGGAAACAATGAGGAGCTAAAAAACTTATTAGATGAATTGGAAGGGCTTGAGGCAGAAAATCTGAATGTAATTAGCGAAATCAGTAAAAAAATCAGGGCGATTATCGAAAATATGTCGATTTCAAAAGATATAACTGATGAAATTGAAGCTTTCCTCAAAAAATTTAATGAAATGATGCTTTTGCAGTGCGATCTAGTGCTACTGCAGAAGATTTGCCTGCAGCATCATTTGCGGGTCAGCAGGATAGTTATCTGAACATTGCTGGGAAAACGGCTATCCTAAGACATATCAGCAAGTGTTGGGCCTCTTTATTTACCGACCGGGCCATCATTTACCGCATCCAGAATGGCTTTGCTCACCATAAAGTTCGGCTTTGCGTTGTAATACAGAAAATGGTGTTTGCTGATGTAGCCGGAATTATGTTTACTGCTGATCCCGTTACCGGTAACCGGAAAGTACTATCCATCGACGCCAGTTTTGGCTTAGGTGAGGCCATGGTTTCGGGTTTGGTAAATGCCGATAATTACCAGGTTTATGATGGCAAAATTGTTGGTGAGAAAATATCTTTCAAAAAATTGGCCATTCATGCGATAAATGGCGGAGGCACCATTTCAAAAGAAATCGAAGCTGAACAACAAGATCAAAAAGCGCTTACAGCTGAACAGGTTTTGAAACTCGAAAGTATAGGCAGGAAAATTGAAACACATTTCGGCCAGCCACAAGATATCGAATGGTGTTTGGCTGGTGGCCTGTTTCATATCGTTCAGAGCAGGCCAATCACAACTTTATATCCGGTGCCTGAGGCAGGCGATGAGGAGAAGCATGTTTATATCTCTGTTGGTCATCAGCAAATGATGACCGACCCAATGAAACCCCTTGGTTTATCTTTATGGCAGTTAAGAGCCGCCAGGCCCATGTTTAAAGCGGGTGGAAGATTATTTGTAGATGTTACAGATAACCTGAAAACCCCTGCAGGAAAGGATGGCTTACTGGAGGCCATGGCGCAGCACGATCCGTTGATTAAAGATGCACTGATTACCATCACAGAGCGGGCAGATTTTATAAAGTCGCTACCAGACGATGGAGGAGGGCCAGAAGTTGTAAAAAGCACTAAGGGTTTATCGTCTGCCGATATTTTAGCACCGGTAGGAAGCGACCCTGCAATTGTTTTTGAGTTGATTAAGCATAGTGAAGCATCGATAGAAATTTTAAAACAAAGTATCCGCACAAAATCAGGACAGGAGCTATTTGATTTTATTCTTGAAGACATCGGGCTATCAAAAAAGATGACATTTGATTCGAAACATATCAGTGTGATCATCGCAGCCATGAATGCTGCATCCTGGATTAATGAAAAAATGGGCGAATGGTTAGGTGAAAAAAACGTAGCAGATGTACTTTCTCAATCCGTATCAAATAATATCACTTCCGAAATGGGTTTGGCACTATTGGATGTAGCTGATGTAGTTCGTCCTTATCCTGAAATCATCGGTTATTTACAAGATACTAAAGACGATCATTTTTTAGATAAACTGCTACATTTTCAGGGCGGAAAAATAGTTAAAAATGCTATTGATGATTATCTGGATAGGTATGGCATGCGGTGTGCGGGCGAAATTGATATTACAAATACACGTTGGAGCGAAAAACCATCTATATTGATTCCGGTTATCCTCAGTAACATCAAAAATTTTGAGCCAGATGCCGGTAAGCTGAAATTTAATCAGGGAAGAGCACAGGCTTTGGAAAAAGAAAAAGAATTATTGGACAGGCTCGCGTTATTACCAGAAAGTGAACAAAAAATCAGTGAAACCAAAGAAATGATCAGCCTGCTCCGCAATTTTGCCGGTTATCGCGAATATCCAAAATACGGAATCGTTAGTCGTTTTTATATTTATAAAGAAGCCTTGATGAAAGAGGCCGAAAAGCTTTTACAAGCCGGGGTAATTAACGAAAAATCTGGTATTTATTACCTCACTTTCGAGGAATTAAAGGAAGTTGTCGTTACCCATAAACTTGATGAAAATCTTATTGCACAGCGAAAAGATGAACATTTGTTGTTTGAAAAACTTAATCCACCACGCGTAATCACTTCTGATGGTGAAATTATTTCAGGCAGATATCACCATGAAAATCTTCCGGATAATGCCATTGTAGGTTTGGCGGTATCATTTGGTGTAACAGAAGGACGGGCACGTGTAATTTTAAACATAGAAGATGCTGATCTCGAAGAGGGAGATATATTGGTAACCACCTTTACCGACCCAAGCTGGACCCCATTATTTGTAGCCATTAAAGGCATGATTACTGAAGTTGGCGGCCTGATGACTCATGGCGCCGTTATTGCACGTGAGTATGGCTTACCGGCAGTTGTTGGTGTAGAAAATGCTACGAAACTAATTAAAGATAAACAACGGATCAGGGTAAATGGTGCGGAGGGTTATATCGAACTCCTTTAATTTTAAATATACCCAAAAGCGCAATCAGCGCTTTTGGGTATTAGATTCTAACTATTTTCTGATCGAAATAAACGTTTGTAAAATAACAGATGTCATTACAAAAGCTAAACCGATATAAAAAGATAAATTCAGCTCTTTGCCTTCGTTAAAAAATAAAAAAGCCAGTATAATGGAATATACAGGTTCGAGGTTGAAACTCAGGTTTACTGTAAATGCAGAAATCCTTTTCAAAGATTCGGCAAACAGAACGTACAGGCCAACGGTGCAAAAAGAAGCCAGTAAAATCAGGTAAGCTGTATCTTTCCAATTTGGAATGATGCTTTCAACCGGAAAGAAATGCAGATAAACCGGAAGTAAAATACCTAAACCAATTGTTCCGCCAAGCATCTGGTAATAGTTGATCAGCCTGCTATCGTACACCTTAACCAGTCTTTCGTTATAAATTGTATAAAGCGCAGCAAATGCTGATGATATCACGCCTAAACCAATTCCTAGTTGAAAAGAAGAATCGAAATGGAAAATCAGGGCTATGCCGAAAAGGGTGAGCAAACTCAATAAAAGTTCGGATAGGTTAAATTTTTGCCTGTTAATTAATGGTGAAAAAACTGCAGTGAAAAAACTGGTTAAACAATAACACACCACACCAACCGAAATATTCGAGTACTTGATACTGGCGTAAAAAAACACCCAGTGTACAGTAATAAACATCCCGATTTTAGTGATATGAAACTTTTCTTTGAACTTAATATTGGTTGCAACCTTAAACAGTTTTAAAACCAGCAATAAAATAATAGCCGAGAAGAATACCCTATACCAAACCAAAAGACCTTCGTTAAGGGAAATAAGTTTACCGAAGATGCCGGTAAAACCTGCAAGTATTACCGCAAAGTGTAATACCAGATATGATTTTTTCATAAAAAACTAGCTGTCGCCCCCAGTAGGGCATAAATTAATAAATAAATTGTTTAGGCAAAGTTTAAGTACCGGTAATAAACCAGCACCATGCCATTACATAGCAATGCTATTTATTAAGGTGTTGGAGGAGGAAGACAGCTCTTTCTGTTCATGTCTGTTGTTTATGCTAAAGTAGTAAATTTAACTGAAAAAGCGTGGGCGTTTGGCGATAAACGTTTAAAGTTTGTTTCTACTTGTGTCAATATTCAGATGTCAGATGTTCGAAAGTCCGAAGTTTGGTTGTATCTTAAGTAGCCGCCTAGCTTTGCACCCTCTATGGATTCTCTCTGTGTCCTTTGCGGTAAAAATGGAAAGTTAATCAGTCGGAGGTCAGATGTTCGAAAGTCTTAAGTTATGACGCAAATAGAATCGCCCTTCGCTCAACGCCCCACACTCTCCGCTCCAATTTTGTATCACGATTAATACCAATCATTTGCCAAAACAGTATTATTTTTATCGCAAGATTAACTAACATGATAAATAAATATTGGCTTACTGTAACGGCTTGTACTTTAGCCATTACAGCAAATGCTCAGCAAAAAGCTTTAACCGTAAACGATTACGAAAGAGCGGAAAGTTTTATGAGCTATAATACCGCAAAGTATATCGACAATGCCAGCGGGCAGCCCAACTGGCTTGAAGGTGATAAATTTTGGTACAGTATCAAAAACAATGGCACCGAACAAACTTTTTTGGTAGATCCGGTAAAGAAAACCAAAACCCCAACTACCGATTATAAAGGCGGCGAAATGTCATCACGACGCATAGGAGGCCGCAATGAGGTTTTATCTCCCGATGGCAAAAAAGCCATTTTAATTAAAGATTACAATCTTTTTATGAAAGATGTGGCCTCCGGCAAATTAACACAACTCACTACCGATGGCATTAAAGATTACGGTTACGCCACCGATAACGCAGGCTGGAAACATAGCGATGCGCCAATTTTACGCTGGTCGCCTGATTCGAAAAAGATAGCTACTTTTCAGCAAGATCAGCGCAATTCAAAAGATATGTACCTAGTAACCACCAATGTGGGCGCGCCGGTATTAAAAGCCTGGAAATATCCTTTGCCGGGTGATAAACAAATCGCGACCATCAGAAGGGTAATCATTGATGTGGAAAATCCAAAAGTAATTTCACTGAATATTCCTGCCGATCCGCACCGCGCAACGTTGAGCGATGATATTTCGAGCAGCGGTACTTTTGATGATATCGATTGGAAAGCCGACGGCTCAGAAGTGGCCTTTTTGTCCACCTCCCGCGATCATAAAAACGAAAAATTCCGTATTGCCAATGCCACCACAGGTGCGGTGAGAGAAGTTTTCGAAGAAACCGTAAAAACACAGTTCGAGTCGGGTCAGGGCGCGATTAACTGGCGCTATCTTCCGGCGTCGAAAGAAATCATCTGGTACTCGGAAAGAGATAACTGGGGGCATCTTTATTTGTACGATTCCGGTAATGGAAAATTGAAAAACCAGATTACCAAAGGTGATTTTGTGGTTTCACGTTTAGTTAAAGTGGACGAAAAATCCAGAACTCTATATTTTTTCGCCAATGGCCGCGAAAAAGATAATCCTTATTTCAGTTACCTATATAAAATTGGTTTCGACGGCAAAAATTTAACCCTTTTAACACCAGAAGCCGGTAATCATCAGGTGGTATTTTCTCCATCTTTCAGGTATTTTGTAGATAGCTATTCACAACCAGATGTGCCGCCTGTTACCGTATTAAGGAGCATCGACGGAAAACTGATTAACACGCTAGAAAAAACTGATGTTTCGAGATTAACCGCTACAGGCTGGAAAGCACCAACCCCGGTTTCACTTAAAGCTAAAGATGGTAAAACTGATATTTATGGTTTGGTTTTTACGCCAACAAAAATGGATGCCAGTCAAAAATATCCGGTTATCGATTATATCTATCCTGGTCCGCAGGGTGGTAGTGTGGGTAGCTGGGCATTTGCCGCATCGCGTGGCGATAACCAGGCTTTGGCCGAACTCGGCTTTATTGTAGTGGTGATAGAGGGAACCAGCAATCCTGACCGTTCTAAAAGCTTCCACGATATGAGCTATGGCAATATGGCCGAAAATACTTTGCCAGATCAGATTGCTGCCATCAGACAGCTTTCGGCAAAATATCCTATTGATACCACAAAAGTTGGCATCTGGGGGCATTCTGGTGGTGGTTTTGCTACTGCTGCGGCCATGTTCCGTTATCCCGATTTCTTTAAAGTAGGTATCTCCGAATCAGGAAACCACGATAACAGAAACTACGAGGACGATTGGGGCGAACGCTATAACGGCCTGTTAGAAAATTCTGATTATGAAGCTCAGGCGAATCAAAATTATGCTAAAAATCTTAAAGGCAAACTGATGCTGGTGCATGGCTTAATGGATGATAACGTGCCGCCATATAATACACTATTGGTAGTGGAGGCGCTTGAAAAAGCAAATAAATCATTCGACCTGGTTATTTTTCCTAACAGTGCCCATGGTTATGGTGCTTACTCACCTTACATGATGCGTCGCCGCTGGGATTATTTTGTCCAAAACCTTTTAGGGGCAGAACCTCCAAAAGATTACCAGATGAAAAGTCCAACATCAAGATAATTTCTAAGAGCAGCTTTAACCGGTTGCTCTTTTTTTATATTATAGTAAACAATGCCCGCTCCTGTCGGTTTATTTTTTAAATAATTATCATGGGAAAAACCAGAGATCAGAATAACGTTATCATTACCGGTGCTACCGGGATGGTTGGCGAAGGCGTATTGATGAAATGCCTGAATAGTCCCGAAATTAACAGCGTATTAGTCATTAACCGCAAACCATGTGGTTATGTTCATCCAAAACTCAAAGAAATTATCCATTCTGATTTTTTCGATTTTTCGAAAATAGAAAGTGAGCTAACCGGCTATAATGCCTGTTTTTTTTGCTTAGGGATAACTTCAGTAGGCGTTGATAACGATACCTACTACCAAATGACCTATACCCTCACCATGCATGTAGCGCAAACATTAAGTAAGCTCAATAATGATATGACTTTTTGTTATGTTTCTGGCGGAGGAACCAATGAAAATAGCCGTTTGAAATGGGCACAGGTAAAAGGCAAAACCGAAAGCGATTTAACAAAATTACCTTTTGAGCAGGTTTTTAATTTCCGACCGGGTTTTATTAAACCATTGCCGGGGCAGAAATATGCACATAAATTCTATAAGTATATTAACTGGTTATTTCCGGTTGGCAGGGCCATTTACCCTGGTGGTTTCTGTACCATGGCCGAGCTGGGGCAGGCAATGATTAACACCTTAAGCCATAACGATAAAAGACGTGTTTTGGAAGGGAAAGACATCATTGCTTTAGCTAAAGAATAAGCTCAGGTATCGTGTAGATACCCGAGCTCATCTTCAACTGGTTAAGGATTTGGTTTAGGTTAATTGATTATTTTGGGTTTAATATAAGGCAGCTGTTGCGTCTTTATCTTTTTGCGATAATACAGTAGCACCCGAATTGCATTGACCACCATTCATCAATGATGAAGCATCAGTTCCGGGAACGCCAGGTACATTTGTTGCTGTAGATTCGCCTTGGGCAGACCAGTTGGTATGTCTGAAAGAAATACAGTGACCAAATTCATGGCAAATGGTTCGTGCACGTTGGGCAAAAGAATTACCTGCTATAGCCGATTTATTAATGCGTACAAGCGCTCCTGCACTGCCTCCCGATGGAAATTGTGCCTGTCCGCAGGTTACGAATCCCGGAGATGCAGCTAAAGCTTCGTCTTTAATTAAAATATCGTAAGGGGCTGTGGTTACAATACTAAAACGCAAGGTAGAATTTGGTACACCATTCCATTGAGCAATTGCACTATTGATCTCGCTGCTCATAGATGTCATAGATGGATCTACAAAAATCCTGATGTTCAGTTTTTTTGTTGCGTTTACAATACTACCGGTATAATATTGTTCGATTTTTGTACCAACACCATCAGCCGGTATTTGCATGTTTTTAGGAAACAAAATATCTTCTTCTACAACAAATTCACTTCCGTTATCTACGATACTCGATGCAGGGAAGCCCAGATCTTTAATATACTGTAAAACTTTGTCGGCATTTTTTACAGTTTCCTGTGGTTCTGTTTGTGCCGATTCCTGGTTTTTTTTACAGGCTGCAATTACCATTGCAACCATCGCAACGATAGCGATTCTTTTTAGATTTTTTTTCATGTTTTGTTTAGGTTAGTTAATCCTTAAGTGCTGATGAAACAAATGTAACAGAACGTGTTACATAAATTTTGGCCTATATCAGAATTTTACACGAAAACTTAATTAGTATGTGTTGTAATTATTTAAAACCTTAATTGTATTTAAAAATTTACATCAACTATCGTATTTCAGGATAATTTTTTTGTTAAAAAAGAGTTTTGCAAAGCAGTTTTTGCCTTAATAAAAGAAGTAAACTGTAGGCGAAAAATATTTTTTAATCTGGTTTTACGCTGCCATAGGGTTGTCAGTGCCCGATGTTTTCTTTGTATAACTAAAACAAAAAAGATATGGTACAAGAACAATTATTCGCAGAAACAACGGAAGAAACCTCCCTTGTTTATTTGATGAAAAATTATGCTAACTACAATTTCTGGGCAAATTTGACCCTGATAAACTGGTTAAAAAAACATCCGCAGCAGTTACTGGAACAAGAAGTGCCCTCGAGTTTTAAAAGTGTAAAGTTAACCCTTGCGCATATTTTACAAACACAGGAATATTGGTATTCTATTCTTGCCAAAACCGAATTTGAGTGTCGGGAATATGGAAGTTTAGCTGATGTTTTTAATTCATTATTGAAACAATCAGAAAATTTGGCTGTTTATGTTACTGCTATTGGCGAAGATAAGTTTAATGAGAAAACAGAAATTCAGAGCCCGTGGTTTACCTCCGATTTTCAGAATTTTGAATATGTCCTGCATGTTTTTAACCATAGTACTTATCACCGTGGTCAGATCATCACCATGTGCCATAATTTAGGCATTACAGGGGCACCAATGACGGATTATAATTTCTATAATGTAATGGCGAAATAAGAATAATTTGTTTATTTAGTAGTATTAAACACTAAATAAAACGCTATGGATTTAATGCTGGGGACTATAACCCTTTTTGCCGGTGATTATGCACCGGTTGGATTTGCTAAATGTGATGGCTCGCTGCTGTCCGTTACTAAAAATATAAAGTTGTTTTCTATCCTCAAAACAAGGTATGGTGGCGATGGCATGTCGAATTTTGCCTTGCCTAAACTTCTGTCAGTAGAAGGTGCAATATATATCATTGCTACAGAAGGTGTTTATCCCGGACATCCTTCGGATTAGGAATTTATGATTAACAAAAAAGGTGATGATCACGCGATCACCACCTTTTTTATTATTTTTTATTGTCTTGTTTCCTTTGATTGTCTTTGTTCGAAGTCTGGTCAGACCGTTGCCCGCCGCCATTGGTTATACCCTGGATTTTTTTATCCGTTTTAACATCATGATTTGCACGATCTGCTATTGAACTGCCCTGAACCGTTGGATTGTTTTTTGGTGTGCCTGTATTTTTCATAACTGTAAAATTTAGTGAATAATATTGCAGAGCGCTGTATTAACAACCAATGTGATGTTGGATATGTTTTGATTTTTTGAAAGTTGTGGTAGTCAAAGAAAATCTATCTGAAATAGATCTCTCCGTTCCGCTTCGCTCCAGTCGAGATGACGGAAGCGTGGAAGTTGCAAAACCAGTTAACCAATTAACCCAATTAATACAACAAAAATATAGTTGGCTGTTTGTGCAGGTCTATTTCCTCTTTGCGCCAGTTATAAACGCTCTGGGTTTTAATAAATTCGTTTTCTGCAGTGAGGTTACTGGCTACACAAACCTGTGTGTTTGGTTTACAACTTTTTAATACCTCTTCGAAAAGCTGGTTATTACGGAAGGGGGTTTCGATAAAAATCTGAGTTTGTTTATAACGGCTTGCCGATAAATCAAGGTCTTTAATTCTTTTGGTACGCTGCTCCTTGTCGATAGGTAAATATCCCCAGAAAGCAAAACTCTGTCCGTTAAAACCTGATGCCATTAAAGCAAGCAAAATTGAACTTGGGCCTACCAATGGAACCACTTTAAAACCGCGTTTATGTGCTTCAGCTACAATATCTGCACCCGGATCGGCAATGCCCGGGCAGCCTGCCTCGCTCATTAAACCTACATCTTTCCCGGCATTAAGTTCAACAAAAAACTGACCCAAATCGGTACGGTTATGTTTGCCGTAATCATGTACAATCAGATCCTTTTGAGGGGTTTTTAATCCCGCCTCCTTTAAAAACCGGCGTGCAGTTTTACTGTTTTCTACTATGTACGTATCAATGTGGTTAATGGTATCAACCAGGTAAGGAGTAAACGTTTTGTGTGCTACCTCTTCTGCCAATGGTACGGGAACGAGGTATAAAGTGCCTTTTTGCATGTTACAAAAATACTCACAATAAATAGAATTTAAGTTCTAAACTTTAGGGTACTGGCAATATAATCTCTTTTATAAGTAATGGTGTAGCAAATTTTATTTCTAACTGACTAATTTTCTGCACAATTAAAACGTACTTAAAACGTTAAATATTAGTTAAATATGCCTTCCGGGGCAATATTTAAAGGAAAACGCAAAAACTATGCTTGCATATTAAACCATCTGCATTTTTGGTTCTCTAATTGATACACACACATTAGGTTATTAAAAATAAAACACACAAATGAAAACACTGAAATCTACGGCACTTGTGCTGGGGCTCTTTGCGCTCCTTGCCGGAACCACAACCCTTGTCAGGGCACAAGACTATCAAAACGATTACCAGGATGATGGTTACAGCACTGGCAATGTTTCTTTACAAACCTTTTACGACGAACTTTCGCCTTATGGAACCTGGATTCAGGATCCGCAATATGGCTACGTTTGGCGTCCGGATGTAGATCAAAGTGATTTCCGTCCATATTATACAAACGGACGTTGGGCCATGACAGAATATGGCAATACCTGGGTATCTAATTACGATTGGGGCTGGGCACCTTTCCACTACGGCCGTTGGGTAATTAACAGTTACAGACAATGGATCTGGTTGCCTGATACCAATTGGGGACCGGCATGGGTTGACTGGAGAAGTGGCGATGGTTATTACGGCTGGGCACCAATGGCACCAAGCATCAGTATTAATTTAAGCTTTGGCCGCCGTTATGTAGTGCCGGAATTCTGCTGGAATTTTATTCCGCAGCGTAATATTTATATCAATACTTTCCCACGATATGATTATGGCCGCAACAATGTGTATATCCGTAACACAACCATCATTAATAATACTTATGTGTATAACAGAAGAACTTATTATGGCGGACCACGGGTTGAAGATATCAGACGTGCAACCAACAGGGATGTAACCGTTTATAGATATGCTCAGAGTTCACGACCTGGCGCAAGCAGGGTTGGAGGCAGAGAGGTTTCTATTTACAGACCAAGACCAGAGCGTAATGTGGATAACCGCAGTGCTGCACCTAAAAGATTTGAACAGGGCAATGCGGGTTTCAGCAGAAGTGGAAGAAATGAAGGTTATACCAACCGCGATCAGAGAGGTGGTAATCCAGGCAATAACGATAACCGTTTCGGATCAAGGGATAACCGCAATGCAACACAACCCGACAGAAATAACGGTAATGTAGGCAGAGATAACAACCAGCCAAATAACAGGGGCGAAGCTTATAACAGGGATGCAAACGGACGTGTTAGCCGTGGAGGTACCAATGGTATTGATAATGGCAACAGACAGGATAATGCCAACCGCGGTCAGGATCAGCAACGTTTAGAGCAGATGAGGCAGCAGCGCAATCAGGATCGTATGAGCCAGGATCAGCAACGTACGCAACGTGATGTTCAGCCACAACGAGGTGCAGATGATCAACAACGTGCGGCTCAAATGGAGCAACAAAGAGCTCAGCGTAACGAACAGATGCAGCAGCAACGTTCACAACAAGCCCAGCAACAGCAGCAGGAAAGAGCTCAGCGCGATGTACAGGCACAGCAACAACGTAATGAGCAAATGCAGCAGCAACGTTCACAACAAGCCCAGCAACAGCAGCAGGAAAGGGCTCAGCGCGATGTACAGGCACAGCAACAACGTAATGAGCAAATGCAGCAGCAACGTGCACAACAGGCACAGCAACAGCAGCAGGAAAGAGCACAACGCGATGCGCAGGCTCAGCAGCAACGTAATGAGCAAATGCAACAACAACGTGCACAACAGGCACAACAACAGCAACAGGAAAGAGCGCAGCGTGATGCTCAGGCTCAACAACAGAGGGTTCAGCAACAGCAGCAACAACAACAGAGACAAGAACAAAGAAGATCGGAGGCTCCGCCTCAACAAAGAGGTGGTGGTGAAAGCGGAAGACCATCAAGAGGTGGCAGAGGATAAATTGAAAGTCCCGATGAAAATCGGGACTTTTTTTATTAGCTGGCCAGTTTATCTTCTTTTAGTTTTACGGGTATCAATATTAGAAACCATATGATCGAACCGATACAAAATGATAAGATTGTACAAAGCAGATAAACATCACCTCTTTTTTCGAACAGATTATATTTTGGAATCAATATAATTGGCTTTTTGGCATAATAAACATTGCGAATGCCCAGGTTGAAATTTTCATTTTCTTTACTAAGGCCTGCTTTCTGAAGGTAATCAAAGCCATAAATTTTATCATTTTTAAAATTCAGATAGGTTTCTTTAATAAAACTTCTAAACACCGAATCTTTAACTGCATCGGGTTGTCTGTTTCTTATACGTAATGATCTTTGCCAACCTAGCCAGGCTTTAGGCACAAAATAGTTTAAAGGTATGTTCGATAACAAAGGGCCATCACTGTGGGTTGATTCTCGTGTAGGTAAAGATGCCCATAACGGCGGGGGGATCGGGTATTCATAAATGGGAACCGCAACATATGCAGTAAATGTAAGATTCGCATTGTTTTTGCCGCTTATCTTAGAAACAAACCTTATATTAGAATGGGCTTTATCAAGATAAATATGACTGATATGATAAAACTTTGTTAAATGGGTTTTATCAATCTGATTAATAGACGGCAATTTAGTTAGTTTGCCCACTGCATCACGAATGTATTTCTGACTTAAGAAAAAAGGAAATAGTATGGCAAAATATGCCAATAGAACATATAGGTTAAACAGATCCCTGCCATTCTTTTGCTCTAGTTTCAAAAGTTTCCGGCAGGGCCTTAGCCAAAAGATCAAAGGTATAACCGGAAGTAGAAGCGGCATTAAAAATTCGTAAAAGAAATCCTCGAGCGGTATAAGTTGCGTTTGGAAAAAGTAAATATTTAATAACGAAAAGCCTATTATCGAACCGAGTGCAATAATGAGATAACGTGAATAAATGAATTTGAGCTTATAAAGTAGATTATCCATATGGTTGAGCAAAACAATTTTGCAAAAGTATCTATTTTATACCATCAAGATATACCGGAAATAAATACTTTTATTGCTCCGCCGCTTTATGTAGCATACTCAAATCATTCCATCTAAACGTGCTCTCTGCGTTTGGGTGTAAATTATCCGGATCGAGTAAAAAAGTGCTGATTCCCAGTTCCAGTCCGTACCTAATTTCTGAGTCAGCATCATCGCCAATAATTAAAATGTCGTTAACGTTAAGATTGTGCTGATCGATCAACTCTTCAAAAACGTCTTTCTTATTGTTAACAGAAACATCCACAACACGCACCTCCTCAAAATCATCGGCAATGCCCAGCATTCTAACTTTCGATACCTGTTGTTTTTGAAAGCCTGCTGTTACAATAAATTTCCGCCCCTTCAGGTTTTTAATATAATGGTAATCATCACTGGGTTTCAAAGGCTTGCTTACTTCGCGGTTTTCAAGGTAAGAAAGCACTTCGGGCATTACTTCTTCCCTAAAACCATATTTCTTAGCCACTTTTAAAAAAGGGGTTCTTAGCATATCCTGTTTGGCGAGCTGAAAGTCTTCATCACTGATTCCTAAATCCAGACTTTCTAAAAAGCGGTATAATTCACCCATTAACTGTTCTTCGTTCGGCTTTGTAAAATAAATGGTATTGTCGAGATCAATAAAAAATATACTTTTCATTGTGGATTGGTTTTTGTAAGATGAAAAAAATAAAACACCTGTGGATTAAATATGTTTAATAAGTAAATCACTAAGATCATGAAAAAAGAGACAAAAATTATAGTAGGCGTATTAGCCGGAGCAGCACTTGGTGCAACCATCGCATTGGCATTATCATCAGATTCTACCAGCGATCTTAAAAGTAAGGTAACAGACTTTTTTGCTGATCTTTTAGATGCCTCGAAAGATAAATTAGCAGGATTGGCCGAGAAAGCCACCAGTGTTGTGGATAAGGTTAAAGATAAAGCATCAGAAATAAATGCTTAAAGAATTGGAAGTGCCGGAAATATCCGGCATTTTTATTCTAAATATTTTCTAACCAACATTTCTAGATGAACATTGCTTTTCATGGAGCCGCCCGTACAGTTACGGGGAGTAAGCACCTTATTACCTTAAAAAACGGTACCCAAATATTATTAGATTGCGGATTATTCCAGGGGATGGGCCGCGTTACCGATAAATTAAACGATTATTTTGGCTTCGATGCTAAAAAGGTTACCTACCTCGTTCTATCCCACGCACATATCGATCATTGTGGTTTATTGCCCAAACTGGTTGCAGAAGGTTTTGAAGGCAAAATTTTTTGTACTTCGGCCACAATGGACCTTGCCCGGATACTGATGATGGATTCGGCAAAAATCCAGATACAGGATACCGAATACGCTAACCGCCACCTCCGCCATGGAGAGGAAATGGAAGAAGCGCTTTACACGGAAGAAGATGTTACCAGAACATTAAGTTTGATGAAGATTGTGGAGTATGAAGAAGACTTTGAAATTGAACCTGATATACATTTGAAATTTACCGATGCCGGCCACATTTTGGGCAGCGCTGCGGTTCATCTTACCATCACCGAAGATGGGAAACCAACACGTATTACTTTTTCTGGTGATGTGGGCCGTTATGGCGACCTGCTTTTAAAAAGCCCGCAGCAGTTTGATCAGGCCGATTATATTTTAATGGAATCTACCTATGGTGATTCATTGCATAAAGACCTCGATCCGATTGAAAATTTGCTGCTGGAGATCATCAACAATACCTGTAAAGTAAAAAAAGGCAAAGTAATTATTCCCGCTTTTGCCGTTGGCCGCACACAGGAATTGCTTTATGCTTTAAACGGATTGGAACTCAAAGGCAAATTGCCTGATGTGCCTTATTACGTAGATAGTCCGCTATCATCAAAAGCGACCGAAATTCTTAAAAACCACCCTGAAGTGTACAATAATGGTGTTAAGGAAATTTTAAAAGTTGATCATGACGTTTTTGCTTTTAAAGGGCTGCGTTTTATTGAAAGTGTAGAAGAATCGAAAGCTTTAAATGAAGATCCAAGGCCATGTGTAATTATTTCGGCATCGGGTATGGCTGAGGCTGGTCGCGTAAAACACCACATCAGAAATAACATCAGCAACCAGAAAAATACGATTTTAATGGTGGGTTATTGTGAGCCTAACTCACTTGGCGGCAAGTTAATAGCCGGACAAAAAGTAGTTGAAATTTTCCGCGATGAATATGAAGTGAAGGCGGAGGTAAGATCGATTAAATCGATGAGTGCACATGGCGATTATGAAGATTTACTGCACTTTTTATCTTGTCAGGATCCGGCAAAGGTGAAACAGTTGTTTTTGGTTCATGGTGAATACGAGGTACAGCAGCATTTCGCTACAAGGTTAAAAAATACAGGTTTTAAACATGTTGCTATTCCCGAGTATCATCAGGTATTTGAGCTGGAGTAATATAAACTAAGCGTTGGTCCGGATTTGTAATCCGGACCCATGTATTCCAGATTTTTAATCTGTTTTTGTAAGGATTGAAAATCCTTAGTTCTCAAGTCGGGATTACAAATCCCGACTAACTATTCCTTGCCCCGTCCACCACACCTCATCCATCTTACATCGTCCATCATCCTTTTTCCCTATCTTTGCCCCCATGGATGTTTTTGGTAAAGCGCTAACAGATATTTACAGAACAGGCGAGGCAGATACCCTTTGGCTGCATAATTCGTACGGCGAACCTGAAGAAATGCCTTTAGAGTTTTTCTTCCGTGATGATGAAGACATGCCGGTTTTAGAATTGCAGGCTTTGCATATGTGCAGTGGTAAGGTATTGGATATCGGTGCCGGCGTTGGCAGTCATGCCCTGCTTTTACAGGCTTTTAACATTGATGTTACGGCTATCGACATTTCTGAGGCTGCGGTAAATATCATGAAAGACCGCGGCGTTAAAAAAGCATTTGTACAGGATATTTTCACCTATCGGGAGAAATTTGATACCATTATCATGCTCATGAACGGTATCGGCCTGACGGGAACATTGCCCGGATTCAAAGATTTTCTGATCAGATTGAAAGATCTCATTAATCCCAACGGGCAGGTACTTTTCGATTCTTCGGATATCGCTTATCTATATGAAGATATGCCAAAACCGGAAAATCAATATTATGGTGAAGTATCTTACCAGTACGAATATAAAGGGGAAAAAGGCAATTGGTTCAACTGGATTTATATAGATGAAGAAACCATTAAAAGCACTGCAAAAGAAACAGGTTGGGATGCTGAACTGATTTTTGATGATGGAGAAGATCAGTATTTAGTAAAATTGACTTTAGCCTAATAATCTAAAAGTCATAAAGCTTTTTGTCGTGTCGATTTAAATCAGCAGGCTCATAAATTTGTTTAATACGATTATGGGCAATACAAAAATTAAACTCAGTGTTTTAGATCAGTCGCCGGTACGAAAAGGTGTTACCGCCCGTCGCGCCATTGAAGAAACCACTATACTTGCACAAGAAGCTGAAAAATTAGGTTATCACCGTTTTTGGGTTTCAGAACATCATAATACCACCAGCCTGGCGGGTTCTACTCCAGAAGTTTTAATTGCACATCTGGCTAATCATACCAAAACTTTAAGAATAGGTTCCGGAGGCATTATGCTGCCCAACCACAGTGCTTTGAAGGTTGCTGAGAGTTTCCGTTTATTGGAAGTAATGCACCCTAACAGGATCGACTTAGGGATGGGGCGTGCGCCAGGAACCGACCGGATTACGGCCTCAATGCTCAATCCATCAAACAACTGGAGCGAACAGGATTTTGTAGAGCAACTGCGCGAACTGCAGCATTATCTACATGATACTTCTGATGGCGGCATACAAGCTAAAATAAAAGCGATTCCGGTTTCTGAAACCGTTCCGCAACAGTGGTTGTTAAGCAGCAGCGGACAAAGCGCTTTGTTTTCAGCACATTTCGGGATGGGTTTTTCTTTTGCGCATTTCATTAATCCGGTAGGCGGTGCACAAGCGATTCAGTATTACCGGGAGCACTTTAAACCTTCGGTAGATCTGACTAAGCCGGTCGAAAATGTAGCGCTCCATGTTTTCTGTTCGGAGGATGAGGAAAAGGTAAAACAGCAGGAAGCTTTAATGAATTACCGGTTTTTACAACTGGAAAAAGGGAAGGGGTTGCCTGCCGTTGGCTGGGCCGATATTAAGGATGTAAGTTACAATGCTGCTGAACAGGAACGGATTAAGGCCAATAAACAGCGGATGATTTATGGTACACCAGCTGTAATTAAAGAACGATTAACCCAATTAGCTACTGATTATGACGTAGACGAACTGATGGCCGTTACCATTACCGAGCATTTTGAAGACCGGATAAGATCCTACGAATTGCTCGCTGAGATTTTTCAATAAAAATGTTCATGGTTTTTGCCCCGCGCAGACCATGAACATTATAAGGTAGCGGTTTGTGAAGACACAAACTCTGGCAATTAGTGCAGATCGTTATAATTGATAATTTTTACCTCCGGATTTTTGGCCAGAATTTCTTCCATCCATTTACGGTGCGATGCGCCAACACCCACTACAACCCGTTTTGCTTTTTGTGCCCTCGCTTGCTCAATGATGTTTTTGCACATGCCCTCATTTCTTAACATCCATTGGGCAATCATTGCTTTTACCGATTCAGTAGGGAAACCTGTATAACCATAAAAATGAGATCCTCCATAAAAATTCCATGCTTCATCCAACACGCCATATTTTACAGTATTCATGCCGGCATATTGATCGGCGTTGAAAACTTTAGATTCCTCATCACTATAACTCCAATAAGTTTCGATGGCTTTAACCGTTGCTGCTTCGGCAGATGTACTATCTGCTTTGGCTTTGGTGATCATGATTTTGTATAAAGAATCTGTTTTGGCCCAGGCTTCGCTCCAGGGTTTATCATAAGTCTGGCAATCCATTTTGTAAACCTGATCCTGACCTAATTGATAAATAAGCGGAAAATAAATTTTGCTGTATTCGCTTTCTGGCCTGTACAATCCAGCCTTTTTTAAAGAATCTACACTTCCAAACATTTTTGCATATTGTGCCTGCTCTTCTTTACCAAACTTATCTTTCATGTAATTTTCGAGTATAAAAATCTGGTATTCCGCATTTGCTCTATCCAGGTTTTTAGCATAATTAACGGCTAAATCCATACGGGTTTTATGATAGTAAGCAAAAGATGAAAGTGCTTTATGTTCTTTTTTAATTTGTGCAGCAATATTTTTTACCGGTTCAGGGTTTAGTTTTTCAACATAATCGTGGCCTTTTTTAAAGACTTTCACTGCCCAGTTGCTTTGTTCAAGCTTTGCATAATCGCTTTCCGGTAAATATTCCCCAAAAACCATATCAGGTTTAAAGTTTTTCAGTTTATCGATGATGGCCTGAAAATTTTGTGCCGATTTAGAATTATCGTGGGCTGAGCCTACTATAACAATTTCGAGCTGGTTTTGGGCATTCGATTTAAACGCAATTGCAGTTAATAATAAAAATGCCAGGCTAAGTTTTTGTATAATTTTCATAATGAATCTTGTTTCGTTTTTTGTTGATTCAAAGATGAGCATACGCACTTGCCTGCTATATTTAATTATCCCAAAGGCTTATTATATTATCCCAATCCGGTAAAACGGGAATTAAAAGGTTTGGATAGTGGTTTCAGGGTTTTGTCCTGAAAAAGAACCTATTCCATTAGTTTTTCGTTAAAACCAACAATCAGTTTAAAGAGATCTTTATACTCGGTAAGCGGTAAAGTTTCGGGTTGATCAAATACATCGTGATAAGCTGATGGGCCGCCCTGGGTGTAGATAAAAAATGCAGGAACCCCTCTTTCGGTAAAGAAATAATGATCGCTGTTGGCGGCCTTTCCCCTCGAATTGATTTTTGAAATATAGCGGTGTTGATTGTTAATATGATTAAGCAATGCAAATGCTTTTGGATAAACAGATGCATTAACTACCGTCATTCCGGCCTCACCTGTTCCAACAAGATCAAGGTTAAGGAGAAATTTAATTTTATTTAAAGGAATGAGCGGATTTTCTACAAAATACCTCGAACCTAATAGCCCGGCTTCTTCACCCGCAAAACAGATGAAACCGATAGAGTAGGGCTGTGGATGGGCAGCATAATATTTTGCCAGACTTAATAATGTGGCCACACCGGCGGCATTATCGTTGGCACCCGGGAAATAGGTATCGGCACCCATTCCGCCCAAATGATCGTAGTGTGCAGTGATCATTAAAAGTGAATCAGGAAATCTGGTTCCCTTAACAAAAGCACAAACATTTGCTGCCTGGAAACCGGGAACGAATTTATTTTCGATATCAACACTGATTTCTTTTGGTATGGCCGTAAAATATTTTTTATTAACCTGAAGGATTGTTTTTTCTCCGACTTCGGTTGCAACAGACCAGGTGAGTTTATCTTTTAAAGAAACGGTTAACGAAGATGTAGCCTGGTAATTAAGACTGTCCAGAGGGGTTAAATTCGCTTTTTGCTTGATGCCGGGGCTTTCGTTATTAATAATGAAATCTTTACCGGGAATAAGTTTCTGGCCATTAATGCTAACCATCATTTTTCCCGGGAAGGTGTTTACTGGAAAAGAAAAATCCTGTTTGTAATTGGTACCCATAGGTAAAAGTCCCATTCGGTGGTAAGCATCTGCAATATAATCGGCCGCTTTTTTCATGCCATCTTTGGTATAACCTCTGCCCCAAAATGCTTTTGATGTAAGCGTATTTATTACGTTACGGGTATAAACAGAATCTTGAGCGAAACTGTTAATGGTCAGAAATAGAAAGAAGATGAAGCCAGATTTTTTCATGCCGGAATTTAGTAAAATAAAGTTACTGTTGGCCGGGATTTGTAATCCCGACCCTGGTACTAAGGATTTTTAATCCTTTTAGTGGATTATAAATCCACAGTTTATTAAGTCGGGATTGCAAATCCCGACTAACATTCAAAAAAAGGTTGACGAGTAACAGCATAGCCATTACTCGAATAATTTATCGTTACAAACGATAGAATCGTATAGCTATTTATGCCTCGTTTGGAAACGAGCGCAAACATTTTCATGTTTAAACATAAAAAAGGTTGATGTTAACAGCCATGCTATTAATCACCAACCTTTTCATATAAGTGAGCTTATTTTACTTTAGCAGATAAGGCTGTAAAGCAGTTTTAATTTTTTCTTTATTCTGAGCAGCAGTCCATTTTTCTTTGATAGACTGATCGCCTAAGCTAAAAAGTGTTTCGTAAAGCAATTTACCATTTGCCATGGTTTGTACTTTGAAAGTATTTTGAGATCCGATAATATCGGCCCAAACGCCACGAACATCTGCCCAGTAAGATTTTTGGCTGGCCCACCATTTTTGTGCATTGGCGAAAGTTTTAGGGTCTATTTTAGTAAATTCTTCATAACCTTTTTCAACTGCTAATAATTTATCGCCACTGGCTGAACGTACAATCTTTTTATTATCCTGTTCGAACATCCAGCCATCCTTAGTGATGGTGATCCTGCTGCCACGGTTTAATACATTGTAATCTTTACGCACGGTCGATTCTCTTCTTGGCAGTGGAGAGTCGGTTTCGCTTTGCCAAGCATCATGTCCGCCTACGTGGCTCCAGGTTCCGTAACCCTGATAACGTGGACTATCATCTACCTGATAAACTTTTTGCGTCCATTTTCCTTTTACATCGGCAGGAGTTAAGTTGCCTTTTTTCCATGCATTACCTTCGGTGTAAAGCATAATGTCGGTATCTTCATACGTCCAGTCCTGGCGCCAGTGTTTAATTACAGTAGTATCATTAATGGCCAGCATGTGCTGGATCACGATCCTTTTAGGCTCATCAACAATAATTTCGGCCCATTCGTTACCATGGCTTTCGTAAGGCTTGCTGAATTTGTAATTCGGATCCGGAGCGGTTACTTCGCCGTAATTGAAATTCACTTCGTAAAAGCCTGCTAAAGATTTAATGGCTTTTCTATCTTTTTCCAATTTTTCTTCCGGAGAATCTGCTTTCGTTTGTGCATTAGCATTAAGGGCGATCAAACCGGTTAATACTAAAATCAGGTTTAAAAACTTCATTTTTATGATTAATTAGGGTGTGCTTAGTTTTCCGCAACTGCGGGATTTTTCTTCTTTTTCTTTTTACCCCACCAGATGATAAATCCGGTAATGGGCAAACTTGCTGCAATAAGGCTTGCAAAAAATGCCATAATTTTTCCAGGCAGGCCCAAAATAGCGCCTACATGGATATCGTAATTCATGCCAATAAGTGCTTCGCCGCCATTTTTGTCGCTTTGGTTTTTACGTGCCAATAATTTGCCTGTGTATTGATCGAATAGCAAAACATCGAAATTCCAAAAGGTTTCTTCTCCTTTGTAGCCGGTTGCATAAATAGGCGCTGTACCACCTCCGGCTGGCGACATCCCAATGCGTTCTGCATTTGTAAAGGTCTTTTTTGCCGTTTCAAAGGCTACATCGAAAGGAATGGCTTTGATGGTTTTGGTCGAATCTGATTTGGCTGTTACTTCTTTTGGTGGGCTAACACTACCTGATGCAACAACATAAACTGTTGCCTGAAACCATTGAAAGGCCCAAACCAGGCCGGTTAAAGCCAGCATCAGGCAAATCGTCATCACATAAAAACCCAGTACATTGTGCATATCGTAATTGATGCGTTTAAATTTCGCCTTCCATTTGATTTTGAAACTTTTATCGAAATTCGATTTTTTGAGATTTTTAGGCCACCACATTACCATACCGGAGATTAGCAGAAAAACAAAAATGATGGTGCTCCATCCGATAATCTGCTGGCCGATGGGATGGTTAATAAGAAAGCTCCAGTGCAACATTTTAATGATGCCAAAGAATTCATACTTATAATCAGAAACCAATGTAACCTTACCTGTGTATGGGTTGATAAGAACGATATCGTAATAATCTATCGAATCGAAATACCAGAAAGCTTTAGGATCGCCGGGTTTATAGGTCATAAATTCCCAGGCCCTGTCTGGCCTGCTGTAACTCGTCATAAACGTTACCTTCTTTTTTCCGCCTAAAGCTTTTTCTGCAGTAGCCGTTAATGTACTTAAAGGAATGTTTTTTTTATTTGCCGGTACCTCAACAAAAAACTCTTTTCTATGGATAAACTCGGTAATTTCTTTCTGGAAAGCAAAAATGCAACCCGTTACACCCAGATGAACAACCACCAGGCCTGATGCGATGCCCAGCCACAAGTGCAGCCAATCGCTGATTCTTCTTATCCGCGATTTTTTTGGTTTTTTCTGTATAGGTTTTGTAAGCGCCATTAAAGCTTTATTTAATAAAAGAACCAATTGACAATCTGGCTGCCAATTGGTTATAAAAATTGAGTTAATCTGGTTATTTAACTTCTGTAGTGTAAGTTACCAAATGCCAGATTTTTTCGTAGTCTTTGCCGTTCAGTTTTCCCGGTGTTTTATCTTCGGTAAAAGCTTCAAGGAAATAACTTCCTTTTGTTGCTGGTTTAAAGGTGAATTTACCTTGTGCATCGGTTTCGGTAGGCTGGCCTTTTTTATCAGGACCAACAACTGTTAATTTTTGGTTTGCAAAAGGCGTTTTGTTATAAATAACTTCATGAACAGCCGTTTCTCCCACTTTTAAAGCGTGTTTATCCGGTCTGATGGTTAAAGCAGCATCGGCAGGAAAAACCGTGTTAATTTTTGAAGCACCCACTGCAACATCTGCGAATGCATAATATTCAATTTTTGCTTTCTCGTAAACTGCAGCTACCTCATGTACCACAGAAATTTTGTATGTTCCATCCTGATCTGGTGTAAAACTGGCTTTGTAAAAAAGCACATCCGGCGAAGTTGTTAAAACTTTGGTAGTGCCATTGGGAGCGGTTAAAACCAATTTGAAATCTTTCAGGTTGCTGAACCATTTTGCTGCCGTATCAGGTTCATTGTGTTCATACTCACCAAAAAAAACTTTTACGTCCTGTGGCTGTCCTTTTTTACCCATTGCCGATGTTTCTATCCACAAAGCATGTGCAAATGCGCTCGAAATGCTAAACGCAAGGAATAATACTAATAAAGAGATTTTAGTTTTCATGTTTTCGGTTTTTAAAACCGTGAGCAATTGATCTGATCCAATTGCTCACGATTGATTTAATTAAAATTTATAAGTAACACTGCCGGTAAAAGTTCTTAAATCCTGAGCATTCATGGTGCTGTAACCTGTCCAGTATTTTTGGTTGGTGAAATTATCTACTTTAGCACCGATCCTGAATTTTGGATGATCGTAGAATACCGATGCGTTGAAAACTTTGTAAGCAGGAAGTATAAACACGTTTTCAGTGGTAGATGTTGGCGTGATGATTAAGTTATTCACGATTCTGTTATCACTGGCATAATTCCCGCCGGCACCTAATCCAAAACCTCTTAACGAACCTGCAGCAAATTTGTAGCTGATCCATAAGTTTGCAGAGTAAGGTGAAGCTGAATAAGCATCACGGCGTCCTTCAACATCAGGTGAAGCATTTTGCAGGTAGTTATCATTATAAGCAAAACCTGCAATAATGTTTAAACCGTTAACAGGGTTGGCAACAATTTCTGCCTCTATACCTTTACTGATTTTGTTACCATCCTGGATCTGTGCATTTGGGTTCGATGGGTCCTGGTTATAGCCCCTAACCATGTCTTTCACTTTAATATAATAGTAAGATACCGATCCGGTTAGTTTACCATTAAAAAGATTGCTCTTAACACCACCTTCTATCTGGTTAGCCTGCTCCGGCTTAAATGCATCACCTTTATAATCTATACCGTTAACGTTGTTAAAACCGTTTTGGTAATTGGCAAATAACGACAACTGATCTTTAATGGGTTGGAATACCAGACCGAATTTTGGTGAGAAGGCCGTTTGTTTATAAGCGCCAACCGGTGCAGAACCCGAACGGTCTGAATTTCCTTTGTTATCAAAACGATCCACCCTTAAAGCGGCTAAGGCAATTAACCTGTCGGTTAAATTAATAACATCCGATGCATAAGCACTGTAGGTATTGGATTTAAAGTTAGACAGGTATTTAGAATAAGGGTGCGAAGCGTAAAATGCAGCCAGGTTAACCTCAGTAAAATCGTTATAGTTAGCACCATTTCCGTTTTTGTTGGTTAAATCGAAAGTATCGATCGAATAGAACAATTGATCAGAATTTTGACGTAAATAATCCAGACCAAGGACAACCCTGTTTTTAATAGATCCTAAGTTAAAAGTACCGTTAAAGTTTTGTTGAACTTCATAGTTATAAAGTTTGCTGTTGTCGGTTGATTGATCGGCTCTGGATATCATATCAGCACCTGGGCCAGCTGTGGGGTTACCCAGTGGGGGATAATTGTTGGGAACCAGAAACAAATATGTTCCACGGCCGTTAGAAAAACTATAGCTGGAGGAGAAACTGGTGTGTGATGACCAGTTGTCGTTAAATTTATAATTTGCCTGACCAAAGAAATTTGTACTGTTATACTTTTGTTTCATCGCATCACCGGTAAACGATTTGTCGTAAGGTATGCCTGATTGATCTGCCCTGTCAAAACCCAGGTCTTTTACCGGGAAATAGAAGAAAACGAATGGTTTTAACGTGTTTTTACCATTGGCAATTTCGGCATCAAAAGTAAAATCCAGTTTATCATTTACCTTATAAGCTAAACTCGGAGCAACAAAGAAGCCCCTGTCGAATACATTTTGCTGAAAAGATCCTTTGTAATTATAAGAAGCATTAATACGTGCATAAATGTGGTTGGCTTTATCAACAGGGAAATTGAAATCGGTACTTACCCTGTTTAAATCATAACTACCTGCCGAATAGGTTACTTCTCCGCCCATACCTTCGAAAGGTTTTTTAGTAACGCGGTTAATTAAACCTCCGTATGAGGTTAAAGTACTACCGAATAGGGTAGCAGATGGGCCTTTAATTACCTCAACACTTTCGATGTTTGCAGCATCATTACGGCTGGTTACATTACCTGCAATGCCGTTTCTGAGTTTGGATTGAACAATAAAGCCTCTTGATGCGTAGTATGCACCACCATCTCCGCCACGACCAGTTGATTCCCACATTTTTTGAATCCCTACAGCATTACGTGTTGCATCGTCAACAGAGAATATCAATTGATCGTTAAATGTTTCTTTGGTAATGGTGGTATAAACCTGTGGGTTTTCTAAATTGGTAATCGGCATTTTTGATACATAATCACTCTTTTGTGCGCCATATTTATTGGCCCTGCCTTTATTGATATTTACTTCGCTAAGCTGGTTTGAATTTTGGCTGATTACAAAATCGACAGTTTTATTTTCGCCGGCAGTAATTACAATGGGCTTTTCTACTGATTGTACACCAACTGCCGAAACCCTTAAAATGTATGAGCCTGGTTTAACGCGTTGAATTTCAAAAACACCTTTATCGTTGGTTACATTTCCTAAGCCTTTTCCTTTTAAACCTACTGAAACATAAGCTGCTGGTTTTCCATCTGATGTGGTTACGGTACCACTGATGGTAGAAAACTGCTGGGCAAAGGAGAGTAAGCTGAGAAAAGTTAATAGAAAAGTTAAACTGAAAAGTTTGATTTTAAACATGATAAGATTTATTTGGATTAATTCTAAAGAGCTGCAAAATAACGGGAGAAAATGTTATTATCCAAATTATTTTGAATTATTCTAAATAATAAAATGTTAAAATTCTATTACGATTAAAAAAAAGCTTTCATTCGTGGCTTTTTTTATATTTTCAGTGCTTAAAACCTGTATTTCTGGTTAAATTATTGGCGGAAAGATGAATTTGAAAAATATTGAAAGACAGGAATCTTTCAGGAATTTAAACATAAAAAAGCCCCATACTAAATCAATAGTATTGGGGCAATTAGAAAAAAAAATATTTTTATTTAATTACAATGGCCTGTAAGCTCAATGGGCGTTCTGTATCATTTGCAGGTGTTACCAAACCGCCTAGTATCACATCATAATGGAAACCAGCGGTAAAAGTAGTGCTACCTGTTGTTGCTTTAACCGTACCTGACGAGGTTTCTTTTGCATCAAGTGAGTAAGTTCCTGCATCTACGCTGATAAAACCACTTGCATTTTTAAAAGTCTTACTGGTAAATAAAGCCGTAGTTGCACTGGTTTTGGCCAAATCGAATGCAGCTGCATCCGGCGATAAATTGATGAACCGGATATAAGCTTTATCAGCTGCCGGTACAGAAAGGTCATCACCAATGGTATAAATATCTAATGCTGCAGGTTTGTTAATTAAGTAAGTAGAATAATAATTGCTGGCACTTAGTGCAACCGTTTTGGTTAATAAACTTTCGGTACTGCTGGCCGTTGTAAATTTTAAACTGTATGATCCTGCTGCGTAAGAGGTATAAGAAGCTGCACCACCAAAAGGTAAAGCAGCTGTATTAACCATGGTGCTGTTAAAATAAGCATTGTATGTAGCTAAAGATGGCGAGGTATTCACAACTCTGATGTAGGCTATGTTCGGATCGGCAGTTTCAGTCTTTTTGCAAGCGGTAAATGTTGTAAAAGCGATCAGCAAAATTAAAGTAAGGGATTTGAAATAAAACGGAGTAGAATTCTTCATGGAGTTTTAAAATTTGATTTAATATTTAGAAACATTAATAAAACGACAGTTCGGCAGCATTCGCTACAGCGATACAAATATTGTATTTTAACCGTGTTTCAGTATGTTAAATGTTGTTAAGCAGATGTTAAAGTTTAAAGCTTCTTTTTAACAATGTTAATATTGATTGGGGCAGCAGAGATGAAATTAAAAAAAAATTAAAAGCGAACAGTTCTGTAAACCTTTATAAAGTCAGGTTAATTTAAAAAAAACAAAAGCTTAACATAAAAAAATCATGATATTATTGTGTAACTCGATTTTTATTTAAACCTTTGCACCTCAATAGAGTTAAAGCCGTTTTAATACGCAAGAAATGATTAAACAATTTTTACATAAACTTTCTGTTTCTACAGCACAAATGGTGCCTGGGAAAGGTTTGTTTATTAATCATTTTCAGCCCGTTTTTTATTACCCCACAAGCCGGCAAAATTTCACTCCACGTATTTAGTACCTAAACTAAACGTAACGAGGAATTGATCCTCTCTAAAAACCCAATTAACAAGAATACTTATAATTTTTCGTTAGAAAACGAATGGATATTAACGAATTTATAGTGCAGGTTGCACTTCCTGAACATCGTGTATTTGCAGAACAAATTGTAACCGAGATGGCCGAATCTGCTAAAGCACGCGGTACCGGTATCGCAAAGCGTTCTCCGGAATATGTTGCAGGCAAAATGGCCGAAGGCAAAGCGGTAATTGCTTTCCATAAGGATGGCACATGGGCCGGGTTTTGTTACATCGAAACCTGGAGCCACGGACAGTTTGTAGCCAACTCCGGTTTAATCGTATCTCCTGAATTTAGAAAAGCAGGTTTAGCACATGCCATTAAGGAAAAGGTTTTCGAACTTTCGAGAACATTGTACCCTAAAGCAAAGATTTTTGGTTTAACAACCGGTTTGGCCGTAATGAAAATCAATTCCGATTTAGGTTACGAGCCGGTTACCTATTCTGAACTTACCCAGGATGAAGAATTTTGGAAAGGTTGCCAGAGCTGTGTAAACTTCGAGATCCTGAAAATGAAGGAACGTAAAAACTGCATGTGTACGGCTATGCTTTACGATCCGGCTACGCAAAAACACGATGCAGCTAAAAGATTTGCCGAAGAATTACAGAAAAAACCCAAATTATACGAGCGTTTTATGCGCATTAAACAACGTTTAGTTGTTAAACCAAAGCCAAAAACTGGCTTAAAAGCCCTTTTATTTTTATTTACCTTTTTATTTAAGTAGCATGAAAAAAGTTGTTTTAGCATTTAGCGGAGGATTAGATACCTCATTTTGTTGTATTTACCTGGCACAAGACCGCGGATTGGAAGTACACTCGGTAATTGTAAATACCGGTGGTTTCTCTGACGAAGAGTTGCAGGAAATTGAGAAAAGGGCATATGCTTTAGGCGTAAAATCGCATGCTGTGGTAGATGAAACAGAAGGTTATTATGATGATTGTATTAAATACCTGATTTTTGGTAACGTATTAAAAAATGCAACTTATCCGCTATCGGTAAGTGCAGAGCGCGTAAGTCAGGCAACTGCTATTGCCAACTATGTTAAAAAAATCGGCGCTGATTATGTAGCCCACGGTAGTACCGGTGCAGGTAACGATCAGGTACGTTTTGATATGATCTTTAATATCCTGATCCCGGGAGTGGAAATTATTACCCCGATCAGGGATTTAAAATTATCACGCGAAGCAGAAATAGAATATCTGGCGCAGCATGGTGTTGAATATAGTGCCGAAAAAGCAAGATACTCGATCAATAAAGGTTTATGGGGAACTTCGGTAGGTGGAAAAGAGACTTTAACATCACACGAAACTTTGCCAGAAAGTGCATGGCCAACCCAGGTTACCGAAACAGCAGCACGTAAAGTAGAATTAACTTTCGAAAAAGGCGAACTGATTGCTATTGATGGCGAAAAACTGGCGCCGGTAAGGGCAATCCAGAAATTACAGGCTATTGCACAACCTTTCGGTATTGGCAGGGATATCCACGTGGGCGATACCATTATTGGTATTAAAGGCCGTGTGGGTTTTGAAGCTGCCGGACCAATCATCATCATTAAAGCACACCATACTTTAGAAAAACATACTTTAACCAAATGGCAGTTAAGCTGGAAAGAGCAATTATCATCTTTTTATGGTAACTGGCTGCACGAAGGTCAGTTCCACGATCCGATTATGCGGAATATCGAGGCATTTTTAGCCGATACACAAAAATTTGTGAGCGGTAAAGTATTTGTAGAACTGTTACCATACCGTTTCCAGATTATCGGAATTGAATCTAACCATGATTTAATGAGCAATAAATTTGGTAGCTACGGCGAAATGAACAATGCCTGGAGCGGAGAAGATGTTAAAGGTTTCTCTAAAATATTCGGCAACCAGGTAATGATCTGGCACAAAGTGAATGGTGAGGAAGCCTAGTTTTATGTAAAATGTATGATGGAAGAGGTGAAATGGAAGTTTTTGTCCTCTCTTGATACTCAATATCAACTTGATACTTAAGATGAGCGAAATCCTTTCAAAAGATAACTGTTTAAGTCATTATAAATGGGGCGATAATTGTGATGGATGGAATTTTGTAAACAAGCCGGAGGCGGCAATTAAACAAGAATTAATGCCGGCTCAAACAGCAGAAAAACTACATTTCCATACTTATGCAGAACAATTTTTCTTCATATTGAAAGGACAGGCAACCTTTTTAATTGAAGGCGAAACATTTACAGTTGATGCCAATAAAGGTTTACAGATTAAAGCCGGTGATAAACATAAAATCATGAGCACTGGCGTTGATGATTTAGAATTTATACTTTTTTCAACTCCATCAACCCAAAACGACAGAACTGATTGTGAATAATATAACGATAAAACAGATAGGATTAACAGAAGCTCACCTAATAGTTGGCCTGTTTAACCAGTATCGTATTTTTTATAAACAGTTTTCGGATATCGGCATGGCCAGTGCTTTTATCAATGAACGTTTACAGCACAACGAATCGGTCATTTTTGTAGCCATTGATGATGATAGTTTGCAGCCCGTGGGTTTTACACAGTTATATCCAAAATATTCTTCAGTAAGATTAAGTAAAAACTGGATTCTGAACGATTTATATGTTGCTGAAGATTACCGCGAGCAGGGGATCGGCGAAAAACTGATTAAAACCGCCATGGATTTTGCCAGAAACAACGGGTCTACATTTGTACAATTAGAAACCGCTATTAACAATTTTACTGCGCAGCACCTGTACGAAAGTATCGGTTTTGTAAAGCAGGGAAATGACGAGGAATTTTTTCTTTATAAAATAGCACTAAACTCATAGAGATGAATAAAATTAAAGCAGGAATAATTGGTGGTGCAGGTTACACAGGTGGCGAAATGTTGCGCATCCTGGTTAATCACCCAAATGTTGAAATTGCTTTTGTAAATAGTACCAGTAACGCCGGAAACCTGATTTCTGATGTACATACTGATTTAATTGGCGATACCGATTTAAAATTTGTAAGCGATATTCCACAGGATATTGACGTTTTATTTTTATGCGTTGGTCACGGCGATGCGAAAAAGTTTTTAGCCGCTAACCCGATCAGCGAAGACATTAAAATCATCGATTTATCACAGGATTTCAGGTTACATGAAAAATCGGCATTCGAAAACCGCGAATTTGTTTACGGACTGCCGGAATTAAACCGAGATAAAATTAAAACGGCCAAAAATATTGCCAATCCAGGTTGTTTTGCCACTTGCATTCAGTTGGGTTTATTGCCCCTGGCTGCAAAAGGCCTGATTAATAAAGAAGTTCACATCAATGCAACTACGGGCTCAACCGGTGCCGGACAGAGTTTATCAACTACTTCGCATTTCAGCTGGAGAAATAATAACCTTTCCATTTATAAAGCGTTTGAGCATCAGCACCTGAACGAAATCAGCGAGAGTTTGTTGCAGTTACAGCCATCACTTTCTGAGGCTTTAAACTTTATTCCACAGCGTGGAGCATTTACCAGGGGGATTTTGGCTGCGATGTACCTTGAAACTGATTTAACTTTGGAAGAAGCACAAAATATTTACGAAGCGTATTATAGTGCGCATCCTTTTACGCATGTAAGCCGGAATAATATCGATTTAAAGCAAGTGGTGAATACCAATAAAGCACTGGTTCATGTAGAAAAACATGGCGGTAAATTATTTATCATCAGCATTATAGATAACCTGTTAAAAGGCGCCAGCGGACAAGCCGTTCAGAATATGAACTTAATGTTCGGCTTTGATGAAACAGCGGGACTTAAGTTAAAGGCCGCTAATTTCTAGGTAGAAGGCTTATAGACCAAAGCTGAAAGACCAAAGACCAAAGCAAAGATAGCATGATGCCAACATAAATTAAATAATGATTAAATATTGCATTAAGCTTAGTCTTTTTGCTTTTGCCTTTAAGCTTAGAAAATGAGAGATTATCAGAAATTGGATGTTTGGAAGAAATCACATTTGATGGTTCTATATGTCTATAAATTCATTTTGCCTGATTTTCCTGCTCATGAAAAATACGATTTGCAAAGTCAGGTAAAAAGAGCGGCATATTCTGTTCCATTAAATATTGTTGAAGGGGCAGGGCGGCGGACCGAAAAAGATTTTGCACATTTTCTTGATAATGCTCTAGGCTCTGTTCAAGAAATGGAATACGCTTGTTTTCTGGCAAAAGATTTAGAATATCTTGAAGAAAGCAAATATTTAGAAATTTATAAAATGGCTGGTGAAGTTAAAGCAATGTTAATTGGCTTAATTAAACACCTAAGACAATAACCAAGATTGAATACTAATAGATTAGGCTTGATGATATATGAAATATTGCAGGAAGCTTTGGTCTTTAGTCTTTGGTCTTTAAACTTATTAAAAAATGAACTTATTCGACGTTTACCCACTTAATGATATAGAAATTACCAAAGCAGCAGGCAGCAATGTTTGGGATGCTAACGAACAACAATACCTAGATTTATATGGCGGTCATGCTGTAATTTCAATTGGTCACACCCATCCGCATTATGTACAGCGCTTGACAGATCAGTTAAATAAAGTTGGCTTTTACTCTAACTCGGTTAAAATTCCTTTACAGGTTCAGCTTGCCGAAAAATTGGGTGAAGTATCAGGTAAAAAAGATTTTCAGCTGTTTTTATGTAATTCTGGTGCCGAAGCAAACGAAAATGCTTTAAAACTGGCTTCATTTTACAACGGAAGAAAAAAAGTGATTGCCTTTACAGGCGCTTTCCACGGACGTACCTCTTTGGCCGTTGCTGTAACCGATAACCCTAAAATTGTGGCTCCGGTTAACCAGACCGAAAATGTAATCTTTTTGCCTTTCAACAATGAAGTTGCTTTAGAAGAAACTTTTAAAGCACAGGGCAATGATATTTCAGCAGTAATTATCGAAGGAATCCAGGGCGTTGGCGGTATTAAAGAAGCTTCAAAAAGCTTTCTTCAAAAAATCCGTTCACTTTGTGATGAATATAATGCCGTTTATATTGCTGATAGCGTACAGTGTGGCTACGGACGCACCGGCTCTTTTTACTCACACGATTATTCGGGTGTTGAAGCCGATGTTTATACCATGGCAAAAGGAATGGGGAACGGATTTCCTGTTGCCGGGATTTCCATTGCACCTAAATTTAAACCTTGGCATGGCGAATTAGGTACAACTTTTGGCGGTAATCATTTGGCCTGCGCTGCTGCACTGGCGGTTTTAGAAGTGATGGAAAAAGATAACCTGATCAAAAATGCCGAAGAAGTTGGAAATTACCTGATTGCTGAACTGAAAAAATTTGAGCAGGTGGTAGAAGTACGCGGTCGCGGACTGATGATCGGGATTGAATTACCCGAAGAACTTGCACATGTTAAAAAAGAACTATTATTTACACACCATATTTTTACCGGCGAAGCTAAACCTAACGTAATCCGTTTATTGCCTGCTTTAAACTTGACTAAAGCGCATGCGGATGAGTTTTTAGCGGCATTTAGAAAATTAGTAAAATAAGTTAGATGGCAGGAAGGTAGCAGGGTGGAAGGCCTGGGATAAGGCTATGAATTATAAAATAAAAAAATAAATCAGGCGATATAAATCGCAATTATAAATTTTGAGGGATAGCGAGATTGAGGGAGAACAAACCTTCAACCTTTCAGCGCTCAACCTTTAACCTAATAGAAAAGATGAACTTGTTCACTTCCGTACACGATGTTCCAAGCATCAAACAATTTGTAAATGATGCACTTGCGTTAAAAGCAAATCCTTATGCGCACCAGGATTTAGGTAAAAACAAAACCCTGGGCCTGGTTTTCATGAATCCAAGTTTACGTACCCGGTTAAGTACGCAAAAGGCCGCCTTAAATCTGGGTATGAATGTAATGGTGATGAATATGGACAAAGAAGGCTGGGCTTTAGAAACTCAGGATGGTGTGGTGATGAACGGCACAACCGTTGAACATATCCGTGAAGCTGCAGCCGTTATGGGACAATACTGCGATATTTTAGGCTTGCGTTCTTTCCCGAAATTGAACAACCGTGAAGAGGATTACAGCGAAGATTTCTTCAATAAATTTGTGAAATACTGTGCTGTACCTGTAGTGAGTTTAGAGAGTGCAACACGCCACCCTTTACAGAGTTTTGCTGATATTATTACCATTCACGAAACGTGGACAAAACAGCCTGACGGACGCAAACCAAAAGTAGTTTTAGCCTGGGCGCCTCATGTAAAGGCTTTGCCTCAGGCAGTACCCAATTCTTTTGCAGAATGGATGTGTAAAGCACAGGAAGAAGGTATGATCGATTTTACCATTGCTCAGCCAGAAGGTTATGAACTTTCAGAAGATTTTACGCCTAAAGCCAATATTCAGTATAATTTAGAGGAAGCTTTAGCCGGGGCAGATTATGTGTATGTAAAAAACTGGAGCAGTTATAAAGAATATGGCAAAGTGTTAACCTACCCCGATGGCTGGATGATGAACAACGAAAAGTTGAAGTTTACCAACGATGCCAAAGTAATGCATTGTTTACCCGTACGCCGTGATTTAGAATTATCATCTGAAATTTTAGATGGGCCAAACTCATTGGTAATCCACGAAGCTGGAAACCGTTTATGGGCTGCACAGGCAGTAATTAAGGCAATGTTGGAGGAATTGAAATAGCATTAGTTGGATGGGAAAGCCAATGAAAAATATAACAACAGATTTCGAGCAGATTATTTTGCTTATTACAGAAGCCCGGAACCGGGTTTACAGTAAAGCGAATGCAGAATTAGTAATGTTATATTTTAATGTTGGTCAAATTGTTTCCGAAAAAGTTGCCAATGGGAAATGGGGTGATGGGACTGTAAATGATTTAGTAAACTATATTGCAGATAAACAACCCTTTTTAAAAGGGTTTAATCGTCGTGGGCTTTATAGAATGAAACAATTTTATGAAGTTTATAGTGATAAGGAAATTGTGTCAACACTGATGACACAATTTCAAGATGCTGATAATGAGTTAAATAAATTTGTGACAACAGTGTTGACACAAATACCCTGGTCTTCTCATTTACACATTTTAAACAAAACCAAAACTATAGAGGAAAAGCTATTTTATATCCATAATTCTATCAAAGAAAAATTATCTGTAAGAGAACTTGAGCGCCAGTTAAATTCTGCTACTTTTGAACGGACTATGCTTGGTAGTAAGTTTAATTTAGCAATGACGAAACAATTACCCAAAGGAATTTTTAAAGACCCTTATGTTTTTGAGTTTTTAGCTTTACCCGAAATTCATTCTGAAAATGACCTGCAGCAGGCATTGATTAAAAACCTGCAAAATTTCATATTAGAAATGGGAAAAGGTTTTACGTATATGGGGAGTGAATACAGACTGCAGGTAGGAAATAAAGATTACTATACAGATTTATTATTTTATCACCGCGATTTGCAGTGTATGGTTCTATTTGAATTGAAGATAGAAGAATTTCAACCGGAATTTTTGGGAAAATTAAATTTCTATCTCGAAGCTTTGGATAGAGATGTTAAACGGCCTCATGAAAACCCAAGTATTGGTGTCTTGTTGTGCAAAGGTAAAGATGTTGAGGTTGTGGAATATGCCTTGGCCAGAAACTTGTCGCCAGCCTTAATTGCAGATTATGAAACTAAACTCATTGATAAAAAGTTACTTGTAGAAAAACTACACCAGCTTTCAGAAATTTTCTATAAAAATGAAGAATAAACAACTCACTATCATAAAAATCGGTGGCAACGTAATCGATAATTCAGAAAACCTGCACCAGTTTTTACTGGATTTTACCGCATTACCGGGAGATAAGATCCTGGTGCATGGAGGTGGTAAAATTGCTACCGAACTAGGCGAATCGTTAGGCATTGAAGCTAAGATGGTTGAAGGCCGACGGATTACGGATATCGAAACCCTGCGGATTGTAACAATGGTTTACGCTGGTTTGATCAACAAAAATATGGTAGCCCAGTTACAGGCCAAAGGCAGTAATGCCATCGGATTGAGCGGTGCAGATGGAAATGTGATCAAAGCAACCAAGCGTCCGTTAAAAACCGTAACACATGGTGCTGCTCCAGGACCATTGGCTGGTGCCGTAATCGATTATGGTTTCGTTGGCGATCTGGATGAAAACTCTGTTTCTTCAACAACTTTAGATAGTTTGTTAAAAGCTGGCTTCGTTCCGGTTTTATGTGCCATTACGCATGATGGTGATACGCAACTTTTAAATACCAATGCCGATACCATTGCCTCTTCTGTTGCAGTGGCCATGTCGGGTTTATATGAAACGCGTTTGGTATATTGCTTTGAGAAAAAAGGCGTGCTAAAAGATGTTAATGATGATGCTTCGGTAGTAAGAGAAATCAGAGCTGATGAATTTGAAGGTTTAAAAGCAGATGGAACGGTACAAGGCGGCATGATCCCTAAATTACATAACGCTTTCGAAGCGATTAAAAAAGGTGTTTCGGCAGTGTACATTGGTAAAGCAGATGAATTAGCTGAACTTGCCGAAGGTACTTTCGGAACCAAAATGCTAAAATAGAGGTAGAAGGCAGGAAGGTAGAAGGCGGAGGGAGTTGTCGAGATGCATAAACTCATCGCTAAAAGATTTTAACAATCAGGACACAAAGGCACCGAGTTGCATTTGTAATTCTTTGTTGTGCTAACTTTCTGAATGTAAATTTTATAGGCATTTGGAGGGAAAAAGAAACCGATTTACCACTGCTTTTGCAAACTAAACCTGATAGTAATGGAAAGCTTCCGATTTTTCATCGGGACTTGTAATGGATAGCAGGACTGAACATCAATAGAATTACTGAAATTGCTTTTCAAAAACCGAAGGAAAATATAAATCTGTGTAATCAAATCATCTGTGTAATCAACCCGCAGGAAAATTAGTAAACATGACAAAAAAAATAGCCATAATCGGTAGTGGAAATATCGGTTTATCTTTAGCAAAAGGTTTGGTAAAAGCCAATTTTGCACAAGCTGCCGACATTACACTTACCCGTAGAAATATCGACCACTTAAAATCGTATGCTGAAGCCGGTTTTAAGGTAAATAATAACAATAAACAAGCTGTTGTTAATGCTGATGTGGTGATTTTAGCGGTTCTTCCCCAGCAATTAAATACAGTTTTAGATGAAATTCAATCTTCAATAGCTCCTGCTAAACATTTGGTTATTTCGGTAATTTCGGGTGTGAGCTGTGCTGCGGTGAAGGAAAAGCTTGGAGCTGATGTTGAGGTAATCCGCGTAATGCCAAATACGGCCATCGCCATCGGCCAATCAATGACTTGTATGGCCAGTGATAATGCTTCGGTGGAAAACATAGCAAATGTGACCAGGATGTTTGAAACCGTTGGATCTGTGGTTAAAATAAACGAAGATTTAATGACTTCGGCAACTGCCCTTTGCGCTTGTGGAATTGCATTTTTTTTAAGGGCAATTAGGGCTGCATCGCAGGGCGGTGTAGAAATTGGTTTCCATGCAGATGAGGCGCTAAAAATGGCCGTGCAAACTGCAAAAGGTGCCGCCGATTTGCTTTTATTACATGGAACACACCCGGAATCAGAAATAGATAAAGTAACTTCGCCGAAAGGTTGTACCATTGCCGGTTTAAACGAAATGGAGCACAACGGTTTTAGTTCATCACTGATAAAAGGTATTAAACTCTCGGCTTTAAAAGCGGGGAATTTATATACCAAAGAAGGTTAAAATCGATGTAAAATGGTTAAGGTAAGATGGATGATATACCTAACCAAAATTAAAAGTAACAGGTTAAAGATAAAACTTATCTTGCTACTGATACTAACTACTTGATACTATGTTACTAGAAAATATACAAAAAGAAAGTCTGGATTTATTGCGACAGTTAATCCGCATCCAGTCTTTTAGTAAAGAAGAAGACCGGACGGCGAATTTAATTGCGCAGTTTTTGGAGGAGAGAGGGATTAAGACCCAGCGTAAAATGAACAACGTTTGGGCTTATAACAAACATTTTGATGCAAATAAACCTACATTGCTTTTAAATTCGCATCATGATACGGTAAAGCCAAATTCTGGTTATACCCGCGATCCTTATGATGCCGCAATTGAAGGTGACAAATTATTCGGATTGGGCAGCAATGATGCAGGTGGATGTCTGGTTTCGCTAATAGGTACATTTTTATATTATTACGAACAGGAAAACCTGAAATACAACATCTGTCTGGCCGCAACTGCAGAAGAAGAAATTTCTGGCAATAACGGTTTAGAACTGGTTCTGCCCGATTTAGGTGAACTGGAATTCGGAATTGTAGGCGAACCCACAGAAATGAATTTAGCCATTGCCGAACGCGGTTTATTGGTGTTAGATTGTGTATCTCACGGTAAAGCTGGTCATGCCGCCCGTGAAGAAGGAGAAAATGCCATTTATAAAGCGCTGAAAGATATCGAATGGTTCAGAAATTATCAATTCGATAAAGTATCTGAAGTTTTTGGTCCGTTAAAAATGACAGTAACCATTATCAATGCAGGTTCGCAGCATAATGTGGTGCCGGCAAATTGCACTTTCACGGTTGATGTTCGTGTAACGGATGCTTATACCAATGAAGAAGTTTTGGAAATTATCCGTGCAAATGTTGATTGTGATGTTACCCCGCGTTCTATCCGTTTAAAACCTTCATCAATTGATAAAAACCATCCGGTAGTTCAGGCTGGTGTGGCATTGGGAAGGACTACTTATGGCTCGCCAACTACCTCTGATCAGGCTTTACTGGATATCCCTTCTGTAAAATGTGGACCAGGTTTTTCAGGCCGATCGCACATGGCGGATGAGTTTTTGTACGTACGCGAAGTGGCCGAAGGAGTTGCAGGTTATGTAAATATGCTGAAACCGGTTATTGTAGATTAACGGTTCGAAATCAAAGGCTTAAAAGTATCCTATAAGTAAATTCTTATAATATTGTTTATCTTTACATAATGAAAACTTATTCTAATTTCATAGAAATCGATTCGAATAAACGCTTTGGTAAACCTTGTATCAAAGGAACCAGGATTGCTGTTCATGATGTTTTGAGTTGGTTATCTAACGGAATGACTATTCAGAATATTTTAGAAGATTTTCCTGAAATTAAAGAGGAAGAAGTACTGGCTTGTCTGGCCTACTCTGCAGACAGGGAACATAATATAAGAGTTGCCTAGTGAAATTATTGTTCGACCAAAACATATCACATAGGATAACAAAACTTTTAGAGGCTGATTTTTCAGCTTGTGATCAAATAAGACGGTTGAAATTAGAAAACAAATCAGATAAGGAAATCTGGACTTTTGCTGGTCAGAAAAGCTATGTAATTGTAACCTTCGATGCAGATTTTTACGAATTTTCGAATTTATATGGGCATCCTCCCAAAATAGTCTGGCTTCGTTTTGGAAATAATATCACCACTGGAATCGCAAAAACCTTAATAGAAAAAAAAGAATTAATAAACGATTTTGTTAAACAGGATGAATTTTCTTGTTTAGAACTTCAGTAAATAATGGAATATGAAACCTGCGTAGCAAGCTTCATTGCCATTAAAAAATAAAGACTATAATGAAAATCTGGCAAAAAAATATAGATGTTAATCAGTTTGTAGAAAGTTTTACAGTAGGGAAAGACCGCGAACTGGACCTGCAGATGGCAAAATTTGATGTTTTGGGCTCTTTGGCACATACACAAATGTTAGAAACCATCAATCTGTTAACAGCTGATGAATTAAAAACCGTTCAGCAGGAACTTAAAAACATTTATGCTGACATCGAAGCCGGAAATTTTACCATCGAAGACAGTGTAGAAGATGTGCACTCGCAGGTAGAATGGCTGCTCACCCAGCGTATTGGCGAAGCAGGTAAAAAAATCCATAGCGGCCGCTCGCGCAACGACCAGGTTTTGGTCGATCTGAAGTTGTTTTTCAGGGCATGTATTGAAGATATGGTTAATCAAACTTCAACCCTGTTTAACCAGCTAATTGAGTTGAGTAATGCACATAAAGACAAATTAATGCCAGGTTATACGCATCTGCAGATTGCTATGCCATCGTCATTTGGTTTATGGTTTGGCGCTTATGCCGAAAGCCTTGCCGATGATATGGAGCTGATGCTTGCTGCCTGGAAAATCACCAATAAAAACCCATTGGGTTCTGCTGCTGGTTATGGTTCGTCATTTCCTTTAAACAGAACTTTAACAACCGAATTATTAGGCTTTGAAAGCTTAAACTATAATGTAGTGTATGCGCAGATGGGACGTGGTAAAACCGAAAGGATTTTAGCGCAGGCCATGAGCGCTGTAGCCGCAACTTTAGCCAAAATGGCAATGGATGTTTGTTTGTTCATTAACCAGAATTTCGGTTTCATCAGCTTTCCTGCAGAATTGACTACAGGTTCGAGCATTATGCCGCATAAAAAGAATCCGGATGTTTTCGAACTGATCCGTTCGCGCTGCAATAAAATTCAGGCTTTACCGAACGAAATTGCTATGATGATTACCAATTTGCCATCAGGTTATCACCGCGATTTGCAGCTGTTAAAAGAAAACCTTTTTCCGGCGATTACTTCTTTAAACGAATGTTTGGAAATCGCCACTTTTATGTTTCAGAACATCACCATCAAAGATGATATTTTGAAGGACAAAAAATATGATTACCTGTTTAGCGTTGAAGTAGTGAACGATCTGGCGCTGCAAGGCGTTCCATTTAGAGAGGCTTATAAAATTGTTGGCGAACAGATAGAAAATGGTACTTTTGCTCCATCTGGCCAAATACATCATACGCACGAAGGAAGCATAGGCAACCTTTGTAATGAGCAAATTAGTGGAGCAATGCAGAATGTGCTCTCGCAATTTGGTTTCGGAAAAGTGAATAAAGCAATAGAAGATTTAATCCGTTAAACGAGAAAGACTCTTTTAAGCCGCTAGGTAGAACTGAATGAAAATCACAGATAAAAAATATTTTGATCAGTATCATGAATTAATAGGTAAGGATTTAGAAACCCTTATAAATCAGTTTGATTTTGTTGAGCAAAATGGAAATCTGGGTTATCAAACTCAGGTATCTGCAGTATATTCTTCAAACATTGAAGGAAATACGATTGATTTAAATTCTTTTATGAATCTTGCTTTTTCAAAAGAAAAATTTAAACCTACTAAAGAGATTCAGGAAATTGAAGACCTGATTTTAGCATATAAAACTGCTCAGGAGAATAAACTAACAGAAAATAACTTTCTGAAATGCCATAAACTATTGGCAAAGCAATTGCTTATTTCAAGCCTGCGTGGAAAGTACAGAAACGATAAAGTTGGTGTGTTCGGTCAATCTGGATTAGTCTATTTAGCTATTGAGGCTGAATATTTAACAGATGCTATGAAAACGCTTTTTGCGGAAGTTGCTGAATTGCTTTTGGCAAAGTTAAGTGTTGAAGAAACATTTTATTTTGCATCCTTAATACACCTGAGGTTTGCTCATATCCATCCCTTTAGAGATGGAAACGGCAGGGCCGCGCGATTGCTTGAAAAATGGTTTTTGGCACAAAAATTAGGAAATGACCTTTGGAAAATTCCGTCAGAGAAATATTATAAAGAACACCAGCCGGAATATTATAAATATATTAACCTGGGGGTTAATTTTTACGAACTAGACTACGATAAATGTTTGCCATTTTTAACAATGTTACCAAACAGTTTAAAGTAGAAATTAAACATATACATATGAAAGTTTCAGTATTGGCCAGTTCATTAATTGGTTCAGAAATTATTAAAATTGGTAACGAAGTTAACGAAATGAAACGCAAAGGCGCTTCAATTGCCAATTTAACCATCGGCGATTTCGATGCCAACATCTACCCGATTCCAACTGAATTAAAAGCAGGGATTGTGGAGGCTTATAACGCAAATCAAACGAATTATCCACCTGCAGATGGTGTTTTGCCTTTAAGGGAAACCGTTTCAGAGTTGTTAAAAGATAGGTTCGGACTGGAATATAATACCAACAGTATTTTGGTTTCTGGTGGTTCGCGTCCTTTGATTTATGCTACCTACTTGGCTTTGATCGATCCGGGTGATACTGTGGTTTTCCCGGCACCATCATGGAACAATAACCACTACTCGCATTTAACCTCTGCTAAAACCATTGCAGTAGAAACTGATGCGGAACATAATTTTATGCCAACTGCAGCACAGTTGAAACCGCATTTAAAAGGCGCAACTTTATTGGCTTTATGTTCACCATTAAATCCAACCGGAACGATGTTCGATGCAGATTCGTTAGCCGAAATCTGCGATGCGGTTTTAGAAGAAAATGCTACGCGTGGCGCCGATGAAAAACCATTGTACATGATGTACGATCAGATTTATTCGCTTCTAACTTTTGGTAAAGAGCACGTCAATCCGGTTTCATTACGTCCGGCAATGCGCGAATTTACCGTTTTTGTTGATGGCAGCTCTAAGTGTTTAGCGGCTACAGGTGTGCGTGTTGGCTGGGGTTTTGGTCCTGAAGATATTATTAACAGGATGAAAGCTTTGGTGGGCCACATGGGCGCCTGGGCACCAAAAGCCGAGCAGGTAGCCATGTCTAATTATTTTAACGAGAAAACACAGGTTGATACATTTTTGACCAGCTTTAAAGCGCAAATCCAGGATAGTTTAAATGCGCTATACAATGGTTTTAACGAGCTAAAAGCCGAAGGTTTTAACGTTGATGCCGTGGAGCCGATGGGTGCCATTTATTTAACCATTAAAATCGATTATATCGGAAAAACGACCGAAGATGGTCAGGTTTTAAAAGACAGTGCAGATGTAAATTTCTACCTGATCAAAGAAGCCGGAGCCGCTTTGGTACCTTTTTCGGCCTTCGGGAACGAAGATAGTATGCCATGGTTCAGGGCATCTGTTGGTGCTTGTACTTTACAGGATATCAAAGACATGTTGCCAAGGATTAAAACAGCTTTGAATAAATTGAAATAAGGTTATAATTATACAGGAAACCCTCTTCAGTTAATTTTGAAGAGGGTTTTTTAATTTCACCGTCATTTCGAGCGGAGTGCAACGCAGTCGAGAAATCTATCTCGAGATAGATCCCTCCATTCCACTGCGTTTCAGTCGAGATGACGACTTTTTTATTGGATTTTATTATATACTCTTGACCAAGGACTTTAGACCGGGGACTAATCCTCTCTACTTCCATCATCGGCCATTCGCACCATTTTCGGCTCAAATTTAGCCACCACATCAACCAGTTCTGTTTGTGCTGCCATCACCTTGTTAATGTCTTTATAAGCCATTGGTGCTTCATCTAAACCTGCACCGATTAAAGTTACATTATGGTCCTTTAAAATCGCTTTCATATCTGATTTCGTAATCGATTGAAAGGCTTTGGAGCGGCTCATTGCACGTCCGGCACCATGCGACGCCGAGTTGATGGCGTTTGTTTCGCCCTTACCGCGCACCAAAAAACCTGGAGCCGTCATACTTCCCGGAATAATTCCCATTACACCTTTGCCTGCTGGGGTAGCACCTTTTCGGTGCACAATTACTTCTTCGCCTTCAAATATCTCTTTCCATGCAAAATTATGGTGGTTTTCTACTTTAGCTAAAACTTTTGCACCGATTGCCTTTGTTAATCTTTTATGGATCACTTCATGGCAAGCCGAGGCGTAATCCCCGGCTAAATTCATCGCGATCCAATATTCTTGTCCTTCGGCCTTATTCAAATCGAGATAAGCCAGGTTTACAGCTTCTTTAGGGAGTTTACAGATCTCTTTCGCCAGTTTGGTATAATGATCAGCAACGGTAGCTCCAAAACCACGCGAACCGGAGTGGGTTAACAAAGCCACGTAACGGCCTTTATCGATGTTTAAAATCTCATCGCGTTCGGCAAAATCAATAATTCCCCATTCTACAAAGTGGTTACCGCCACCCGAAGTTCCCAATTGTGCCCAGGCTTTTCCATGTAAGTTTTTAAGAAAGGGAGTAGAGTTAAACGCTTCATCTTCTAAAACTTCGTGATCGGCCCTTTCATTGCCTTTAAAATTCTGACCTGCGCCGAATTTGGTAAACGCGATCAATTCTCTTTTGTACATCGCATCTTTCCCGAAATAATGTTTTTCAGGAATATCGAAAATACTCAAAGCCATACGGCAACCGATATCCACACCAACACCGTATGGAATAATTGCATTTCTGGTGGCTAGAACACCACCGATTGGCAAACCATAACCTTGATGCGCATCGGGCATTAATGCACCCGCTACCGAAACAGGCAGTTTCATGGCAATATTCATTTGATTTCTTGCACCTTCTTCAATATAATCCGCGCCAAAAATGGAATAGTTTTTAGCATCGTTGATCAGTTCGATAGATCCGTCTGATTTTGGATTAGCTTCTTCCACCACGGCTGCTGCCAATGTATTCAATACCTCGTCGTCCAAAAAACTTTCGGGATAGTCTTTTACTTTTTTAAATAAGGCCAATAATTCTTTTTCTTCAATATCTGCAAAATTATCTTTCAGGATATTTAAGGCCAGGCCTACTATTTTTCCTTCGGTATAACCTATTTCGATCAGGTTATTACCTGTTATGTCGTTGTTCATTGTAATTTTATTTATCTCTTGGACCAAAAGGAGGTGTCCATTTCTTTTGCATGATTATTTTTTTTACCTCATCGTATGATAATGGGTAAAAGTTGTGATTGTCTACGCCAACGTCAAAAGAGCGTGAAGTTTCGTCATCTCTTAAACTTCCATGAGAGTGCCCGTATAAATGCCAGGTTCCGTGATGGCTTGCATTCCACACCTTCATGGCATAATGGAATAATACGATATGTTTTGGGCCATTACGATCGTTGACTTTCAATTCATAATAATCTTTTATCCATTCAAAACAATCAGCACATTCCAGTGCCGAACTTTCGTGGTTTCCTTTTATCAGATGGATTTTTCCATTTAACTGTTTTCTTAATTGTCGGGTTTTACCCGCCGAAGCCAAGGCAAAATCTCCAAGGTGATAAACATCATCATTTTTTCCAACTTTTTCGTCCCACCGGTTAATCATTTCCTGATTCATTTCCTCAACATCTGAAAAAGGCCGGTTCGTAAACCTGATAATGTTCTTGTGTCCAAAATGGTTATCGGATGTAAACCATATTTTATTTGTATTTATCTCTTTGGTATAACCTTTTTCTATCAGGTTGTTACCACTTATATTTTTATTCATTTTTTAACTTATTAACTGGCATAAAGTTCTGCTCTCATTTCTACAAGTAAAGATTCAATCAGTTTTGCATCAGGCTTTTCCTGAAGCTTACTTTTTACTGTTTCTTTTTCTATTTGTAACATCAGATTTTCTGCCATTTTTAATATTTGATCGTATTCAAATTCGCCATTTTTTATAGATAAAAGTTCCTCGCGGTTTTGCCGTTTTACGCTAAGTTTTCCATCACGTACAATTTCGAGCGCTACCTGAAGCAGCCTGATGGTGTGCATCAGGTTTTTGGCATCATAATCTTTACCGTGACTTTTGTTTGTTGCATACCGTACTTCATTCCGTTTTTCTACCCATTCCCAATAGTCGCTATGCTCTTTACAGTAGGATGAATAACTATCCTGATTGAAAAAGAGATAGGCAATTTCTTTTTCCCCGGCAGGTATAGATGATACGGAGACTTCGTTAGCAGTTTCTTTATTTGCAATCCCTTTATAATTAAATTTCTTTTCTGCATCATGAAATAGAGCATAAAGATTTTTAGTGTTCGGAATTTTCGCTAATCCGCAATCTGCCTGCGCAACACCGTTTCTTGTAAGCCAGCTTTTAACTTTGACTGATGAGTAATTAATTGTAATGAAACAAAAATCCAAAACTGTTTTCCTTCCCTTTGGCATTGGGTTTAAAATTTTCTTATTTAAGCCTTTTGCTTTTCTGATCTGGGTTAAGGCATATCCACCAAAAGTATCTTTGCATAGTTTCGACAAAATCATACCGATATTTAGCTTATTCATTATTGGATGCTTATACAGGATGCATTCTTCTGGAGTAGCTAATATTTCTACGATATTCGGATTGTTCTTGATCAGTAATTCAACAAATCGGCCGATTTCATAATATACTTCGTCGTTGCTTTCATTGCTGACCTGAGGAATATACTTCAGTCCAAAAAACATTTCTTTTGGCATGTAAAAAATTCCTTTAATATCAGTGTCTGATTGTGGCGTATCCAATCCGTAAGCTTTGCTGCCACTTAAACATTCAAATAAAAGCAGGTTTTGATCTTTTAAATCTTTAATGGTCATAACGGCTTATTGTGTTTCTAAAAAAGGCATCGAGCATTTCGGTGTCGAAACTTTCTTTGGGCAGATCTTTGGCACGTTCGGTACAGCTTTTAAATTCTTCATCGATGTATTCCCCTAATTCAGGATCTATTCTAATGACAAATCCTTCGGCAGAAGTCGATTTTAGCGTGATTAAATCCTTTACCAATTTTTGAAGCTGGGCTGGCATCAGGGTTAAAAGCGGACCGATGGTCATTGGTGCGATTGTATTTTTCTCCAGGCACCATTTTGCCGAAAGTAAAGAACGAAGCACATAAAAAAGCTTTTTGATCTTGATTTCGTTGCCATTTGTTACGGTTTCCAAAGCGCCATGTGCTATTCCTAAATAATGGTTGATATTCTTCTTCCTGTAGAAATAAGATTGGCACAATGTCCATAATTCATCCCTGAAATGAGCCTGTTCTCCGTAAACAATAGGGGATTGCAGCCATTCGAAAGGAGTGGTATTAGATTTACGGATTAATTTAAGCACCTTTTTTATATCCCAACCATATATATCTAACTCGTCATTGATCGGGAAACCAAAATGATCGTCTTTCTCCGAAACAGAAAGATAATAATTAAGTGGACGCACATAGATAAAACGGACATCGAAATCGCTATCCGGTGATGGAAATTCCCATCCACGACTTCCTGATTCGCAGGCAAATAATATTTTGATGTCGTTAGATCGTTCTATTTCTGCAAGCTTATTTATGATGGTGGTTTTCATTTTATTTTTTATTAATCCCCGGCAGGCAACATGAACCTAACCGAGGGGTTTCTAAATTTAGCTTATTTAATTAATGAGGCGATAAGCGAAAAATGTATTGATTCTAATTTGGACGAAGTAACATTTTTCAACGGCACCCATTTTTTGAGAGCGCGTAATTTTTAAGAGCAATACTGGCAAGTGTGTATTTACTAGCAGGATTCGAACCTGCACTTTATTCAACCAATCGAAGTAACACTTGCACAACGGCATCTTAATTTTTTAATTAACAGAAGCAAAAAAGCAACAAAAGTTTACGGGGCAAGTCGTTGCCGGAGTCGAACCGGATAATCTTGCTGGTTTTACAACTTCATTATTCCTCCCCTCAATTGTGACGAAGTAACTCTTGTTTACGGCATTCTGTTTTATTTTAATTAAGCAAGGTAAAAGGCAAAAGGAGACTGTTTTCCTGCTCTAACCACTTGAGCTATTCTATTTTATAAGAAGTAGGATTCGAACCTACAACCCGGGTATCCCTAAATACGAAGTAACTCTTTTTTACGACACTTGCTAATCTTTTAATTTCTTTCAAATTCCCACAGTCAAAATGTTGCGGGAGGGGTTTTTAATGTAATTCATGTTTTAATTCTTTAATATACATAATTATTTTAGCAAGGTAAAAGGCAAAAAGAGACTGTTTCCTGCTCTACCACTGAGCTACCCATTTTCATGGGGCAGGATTCGAACCTGCGACACGGGCATTAAGAGTGCGAAGTAACTCTTCCTTACGACACTTGCTTTTTTTAATTTCTTTTAAACTCCCGCAACCAAATATTGCGGGAGGGGTTTACAATGCAATCTGATTTATTTTTTCTAAAGCAGATTTGGTATCTTCCATAGCTGAAAGGATATCGAAAATTTTATCCGACCATCCTGCCAAAAGATAAACATCATTTTTTTGTATATCTAAAGGCACTTTACCATAACCTGAAAGATCGAATAAGTACAACTTTGCATCCGGAGCAATTTTTTTATAATTAGCCCATGATTTGGCAAAAGAATGACTGGTATGATTACTATTCCACATTTGTGTATCTGTAAATAACATCACTTTATCAACCACTTCTCTCTTTTTAATCAGGCTTTCAATAACCAGATGTCCGTTTGTAGAGTAGCCTACTTCACCTTCTCGTCTGTAATACTCCTGAACGTTTGCCAAAACATTTCTTTTTGGCATATTGATTATTTTCCAGGTATCGCCAAACATGCCCGATACTACATTTTTGCATTGTGATTGTAACAGCATCGCCAGCATCAATCCGATATCGTATAAAAATATCGAGCTTTTTGGCGAAATGGCATGTTGCATTGAACCTGATACATCGCAGGCAATTACTACCGAGGTATTAATACCAAAACCTTTAATGTTTTTTGCGCTGCACATTACCGCATCTTCCAGGGCGTCTAAAATAGCCGAAGCATATTTCGATTTCATTACCTTGATCTCACGGTAAGCCGATAAAAACCTGAAAGGCAATTGCTTCGAGCTTAAAATTGCTTTCTCGTTCGACAAATAGCTACAGATCATTTCAATATGATGACCTGAAACGTTAGCTTCCAAAATGTTGCGCAGGTTTCTCAATAAGGCCATATAACCAATTTTTTTGCTTTCGATCATTTCTTCCCATTTTTTGGTAAAGGCCATTGCTTTGGCAGATTCATTTTCAAATCTGTTTTTTCCTAAAGCCGAAAGCTCAGTTTCCCAGGTATAGGGCGTTGCTAGACTATCAGATGCTATTTTGTTGAATATCAACTGTTGATCAGCATTTTTAGCTTTAGGGTGAACCAGAAACAAAGCGTCTTTTAATTTTACCTCGGCGTTCCTATTGTATTTCGCAAATTGATACTCATCAAAATTGTTAAAAGATGACACCAAACCTTTTTGTATCTGCTTAGAAAGTTTATTTAATTTTTTGGTTTCAGTCCGCTCATTTGCAATTTGATAGTAAGCTAACATTTCGGTAATCTCATCTGCACGTAAAACAACTCGGTTTACCATTTTGCTTACGATAGAGTTACCAGATGTTTTTCTTGCCAGTTCTACCGATAAAACCATTGGTATTGATCTTAAATTCATTTCCGTTCTGGCATAAACAGCTAACCTCGCAATAAATTCTGGATTGCATTTTTGGATTAAACCCTTAATTCTTTCCAGCTTGCTGTTGCCAGCTTCGTAAAACGAATCGTTCAATCCAGTAGTCACAACTGCAGTGTACAGTTCCATTTCAGGACTCATGATATATGCTTTTGCACCTTCATGATTTTTGGTTACCTGAGTGTTTTTGTTAAAGAAATTGAATTTCATAATCGTTGAATTAAGTATTTAACCTTTTATTTAATCAGTGCAATTCTCTTTGCCGTTCTGACATTACAAAGATGCCATCGCCACTACGCGGCTTATTTGCGTAGTTAAGATTATTTTATGACAAAAAATTTAACTATTTGATAATTAACGCAATAAATTTTATTTTTCGTGAAAAATATTTCTGTTTATCATAAACTGCGCATCTGTATTGCGTAGATGTGGAGCGCTTTTGTATATTTAGGTTAAAGAAAATCACCACATTTTTGATAAAAACCTAAAACCACTCCAAAATGGCAGTAAATAAATTAGCGCTAATCAGGTATAAAACTATAGACGATTGTTTGAGAAACCGTTTCCGGAAATGGACATTAGAAGATCTTATCGAGAAAGTATCGGAAACGCTTTACGAATTGGAAGGGATTACCACCGGGGTAAGTAAACGCACTGTTCAGGCCGATATTCAGCTGATGCGGAGTGATAAACTGGGTTACAATGCACCAATAGTTGTGAAAGATAAACGCTTTTACGCTTATGAAGATCCAAATTTCAGTATTACCAAGGCGCCCATCAACAATGCGGATGTAGATAAAATGAAGGAAATTGTTGGAGTACTGAAACAATTTAATGCCTTCAATTATTTCGACGAAATGAGCGATATGATTGCCCGTTTGGAAAATAACCTCTACAAATCGACCAAGCAGAGCGGGAATAATATCCAGCTGGAAAGCAATAAATTGGTTAAGGGTTTAGAGTGCATTCCACCCTTGTACCAGGCAGTTTTAAATAAACGGTCGTTATTAATTGAGTATAAATCATTCAAAGCACAGCAATCGCAACAGGGTATTTATTTTCCATATCTATTAAAGGAGTATAGAAACAGGTGGTTTTTAATCTGTAAGGCCAAAAAACGACCAGGGATCTTAAATTTAGCTTTGGATCGGATTATAGAATTTCAGGAATTGCCCAACGAAGAATTTGTTCCTTACCAGGGTGTAGATTTCGACCGGTATTACGAAGATTTAATAGGTGTAACCAAAAATGAGAAAGATCGTGCCCAGAAAGTGATTCTTGAATTTACCAACGATCATGCACCTTATGTGGTAACCAAACCTTTGCATGCATCGCAGGTAATCTTATCAAAAAACGATAAAACAACCACTTTTCGGATCGATGTCGTATTAAACTATGAACTCGAACGGGAAATTCTGGGTTTTGGAGAATGCGTTAAGGTGCTTTCGCCGAGGTTCTTGATTTCTAAAATTAAAAAACGTTTAGAGCAAACTTTTAGCCAGTATGAATAATTACATTAATGAACGATTGAATGAGAGAATGTTGGCAGCTATGAGGCTATTCTCTCATTCAAAATTCACTCATTCAATCACTCTCCCCTTCAATTCTAACTCTTAAACTCGCTTGTTTTATGGAATTCGATATCAGGATAATCCTGTTTGGTTAAATTAATCATGTATTCGCTATCGGCCAGATAAACCGGATTGGCTTCTTTATCGAAACCGATGTGCTGTTGCTTACGCTTCACAAATTCTTCCAGTTTTTTTCTGTCAGTAGAAGTTACCCAGCTCGAACGGGTGTAACTTAAGGTACGGAAACGACATTTTGCACCATACTCATGCTCTAGCCTAAAGTTAATTACCTCAAACTGAAGTTCGCCCACGGCACCAATCACCTTCCTGTTTCCGGGTTGCATCACGAATAACTGCGCCACACCCTCGTCGGTAAGCTGCTCAATACCTTTTTCCAATTGTTTTGTACGCATTGGATCCATGTTTTCTACCTCTTTGAAGATAGACGGAGAGAAACTCGGGATGCCTTTAAACTGCAGTTTTTCACCTTCGGTTAAGGTATCGCCGATTTTAAAGTTGCCACTATCGTATAATCCCACCACATCGCCCGGCCATGCTTCTTCAACAATACTTTTTTCGTTTGCCATAAAATCCATCGGGTTAGAAAATTTTAGTTTCTTATCCTGGCGGGTATGGTAATAAAATTTATTACGTTCAAATTTACCTGAACAAATCCTTAAAAAGGCAATCCTGTCGCGGTGCTTCGGGTCAAGGTTGGCATGAATTTTAAATACAAATCCACTGAAATTTTTCTCTCCAACCAATACATCACGTTCTTCGGCTTCTCTGTGGCGTGGACTTGGAGCGATATCGATAAAAGTATCCAAAAGCTCTTTAATCCCGAAGTTATTAATCGCACTGCCAAAAAATACAGGCGCAACCAAACCATCGGTATATAAATCCTTATCTATTTTACCATAAATGCCATCAACAAGCTCTACATCGTCTTTTAAGGTATTGATCTCGTTTTCTTTGAGGTAATTTAATAAAGATGGATCATTCAAATCGTTTGCCGCCACAACCGAATCGGTTACCTTGGTTTTATCCGAATTGAATAAATTTAAATGTTTGTTATAAATGCTATAAACGCCTTTAAAGGTATGCCCCTGACCAATTGGCCAGGAAAGCGGACAAAGGCTGATATTTAATTTTTCTTCAATCTCATCCAATAAATCGTAAGCTTCTTTACCCTCACGGTCCATTTTGTTGATGAAGATAATTACCGGGGTATTACGCATCCGGCAAACCGACATCAGTTTCTCAGTCTGTTCCTCCACACCTTTTACACAGTCGACCACCAAAATTACGCTATCCACGGCCGATAAAGTCCGGTAAGTATCTTCGGCGAAATCTTTGTGACCAGGTGTATCCAGAATATTAATGCGTTTGCCACTGTATTCAAAACCCATTACCGAAGTTGCAACCGAGATACCACGCTGCTTTTCGATCTCCATAAAATCGGAAGTATTACTTTGGTTCGCTTTGTTCCTTTTTACCGCACCAGCAGTGTTAATGGCACCACCAAAAAGCAGAAATTTTTCTGTCAATGTGGTTTTGCCCGCATCGGGGTGACTAATAATGGCAAAGGTTTTACGTTTTTCTATTTCAGGGTTAAGCATAATAAAATTTTGGGTGTAAAAAGATGAAACCTTGTTAAAGGAATTTAACAGCGATAAGATTTGAATATTGTTGTTTCATCAGGGTGCAAAGATAAGTAATTTGGTTAACTGTTTGAACTGGTTAATTGTTTAATTGAAAAGTGATTGCAATTTTTTGAGATTTGGAAAGCAGGTACAATGGTTTTTTTTTACTGCAGCCCTGCCATACACTGTAGCTCCGATAGAAAAAATCGAAGGCTGCCGTTTCTGTCAGGTTTAGGTTGCTTTTGTAGTAATTCTATTAACGCCATTTATTCGACTTAATTAAGCCTTTATTGGCTAAACAAAGGCTTAGTCCGAAAAATATCCACTTAAAATTAAAATTTCTCATCAATCATTCTTTAGTTTGTGCTAAAATGTTTAGCTTTATTCGTCCCTCCGTTTATTGCTAACTAAAATTTTACTGCCGATGCCCACTTTAGAAGAAACTTCTATGCCCGCAGAAATTGCGGCCAAATTTGTTAATTACACCTCGAAACATGTTTTCTTAACCGGAAAAGCCGGAACTGGTAAAACCACTTTTTTAAGGAAACTCATTCAGCTTACGCATAAAAAAGCCTTAATTGTAGCGCCTACGGGTATTGCTGCCATTAATGCAGCCGGGGTAACCATACATTCGTTGTTTCAGATGCCTTTTGGTGCTTTTTTCCCTGATGCTGCGGGCGCTTTGATTAACGAAAATATTAACTTCAATTTTAATACGCCCAAAACTTTAGTAAAACATTTAAACATGCAAGGCAATAAACGCCGCATGCTACAGGAATTAGAGTTGTTGGTTATTGATGAGGTGAGTATGCTGCGGGCCGATATGCTCGATGCCATCGATTTCGCTTTGCGTTATGTGCGAAGGAATAGAAATCTTCCTTTCGGTGGCGTACAATTATTGTTTATCGGCGATTTGCATCAGTTACCTCCGGTAGTAAAAAATGACGAGTGGCGCATTATGGCCAAATTTTACAAGAGCATTTACTTTTTTGATGCACTGGCCCTGCAGGATAATCCGCCGATTTATATCGAACTGGATAAAATATACCGTCAGGATGATGCTGTTTTTATCGATCTGTTAAACAACCTGAGGAACAATAAAATCACTGCTGAGGATACCGCATTGCTAAGGCAACATTTTAAGCAGAATTTTAAACCTTCGGCAGACGAGAATTACATTACATTAACCACACATAATAATAAAGCGGATAGCATTAACCGTGAGCGGTTGACTCAGCTGAAAAATAAATCTTACTTTTTCGAGGCAAAAGTTCAGGGAGAGTTTAATGAATATGCCTACCCGAATGATAAGAGCCTTGAATTAAAAGTGGGTGCGCAGGTAATGTTCATTAAAAATGATATGACCGCCGAAAAACGCTATTACAATGGTAAAATCGGCGTAGTGCACCACATAGAAAAAGATATAATTGAAATTGAACTGCCGGAAGATAAAGTGGTGATCCAGATCTCACCCTACACCTGGGAGAACGTCAAATATAAACTGGATGAAGCCACGAACGAAATTAAAGAAAATGTGGCCGGCTCTTTTATTCAATACCCCATTAAACTGGCCTGGGCCATCACGGTACATAAAAGTCAGGGTTTAACTTTTGATAAGGCTATTATTGATGTGGGCGAAGCTTTTGCCCCCGGACAGGCTTATGTGGCACTATCGCGTTTACGGTCTTTAAAAGGCCTTGTTTTAACCTCCCATCTGCGTGAGAGTGGCTTGCAACAAGATCAGAATGTTCATTATTTTTCAAAAAGCAAGCAACCTTCTGAAGTGCTTAACGAACAGATCAGCGTAGAGAGTTATACTTTTATCCGCAGTTACCTTCTGGCAGCTTTCGACCTGAACCTGATCCGTTACTATCTTAAAGAACACCGTCAAACTTTTGATAAAAGTGAAAAATCGGCTAAGCAAAGGCATGAAGAATGGACGGATACCGTTTATACTGATTTCCAAAAAATAACCGCAACAGCCGACACCTTCGTTAACCAATTGAAAAACCTATTTGCACAACAAACAGAGCATACTTTATTTAATGTATCGAAAAGGGTAGTGGCCGCATTAAAATATTTTAATCCGCTGGTTAAAGAGATTTCAGACCGCTTTCTGGCTCAAATCGAAGTTATAAAAGAAGAAAAGCAGATCAAAACTTATGTTACCGAGCTGCTCGAACTCGAAATTCTGGTTTATGAGCAACTTAAAAAAATGCACAAAAGTAAAGCGCTTTTACAGGCATTGATTGAGGGTAAAGAATTTAGCAAAGCAGATACAGACGCATTACTAAACACAGTTGAGCGGAATAAACAGCTTCAAAAAGCTATTCAGTTAAAAGGAGAAACACTGAAAGTGAAATCAGCTGCAGAGAAAAAGAAAAAGGAACCAAAAATCGATACCAAACTGGTCAGTTTTGAGCTTTACGAGCAAGGCAAAACTATGGATGAAATTGCTAAAGAGCGAGGTTTTTCTGTGGGTACCATTGAAGGGCATTTGGCTTACTATGTATCAACCCAGCAATTGGATGTGACCAAACTGGTAAAGGCGAATAAAATCAGAAATATTGCAGATGCTGTAGAAAGTCAGAAAACAAAATCAATGGCTGTGATAAGGGAATTTTTAGGGAAAGATTATTCGTTTGGGGAGATTAAACTGGTGCTGGCATCGTTGTTTCCATCGGAGGAATAAGCTTGCTATTTAACCATATAAGACATATAAGAACATATTAGCCATGGTGAATAAAGAATATCTGAAAGCAATGATTTATAAAATTAATGGAGCAGCGATCGAAGTTCATAAAGCCCTTGGGCCAGGTTTACTGGAAAGTGTTTATCACAAATGTTTAAAACATGAAATGACTCTTCGTGGAATAAATTACAAATCTGAAATGTTAGTACCGGTTTACTATAAAGAAATTTTAGTTGAGGCAGAATTATGGTGTGATTTGTTTGTTGAAAATAGTATAGTTGTAGAATTAAAAGCGGTTGAGAAATTATTACCAATACATGAGGCGCAAATTTTAACCTATATGAAACTTTTGGAGGTGCCAATGGGATTGATAATTAATTTTAACTGTTTGAATATTTATGAGGGTGGGCAAAAAACCTATGTAAATGATCTGTACAGATTATTGCATTAAGCTAATTCAATGATAAATCTTAAATGTTCTTATATGTCTCATATGGTTTAAATATTTTAGCAATTTCTTATCTTAGCATCCGTGGAGAAAGTTAAAGTTTTAGCGCAATACATGCCCGAACCTGCGGCGCCGCTAATTGCAAAGTGGATTGATTATTTTCAATGTGAATTTAAGATCTCTAAAACCCGTTCTACAAAACTGGGCGATTACCGTCATCCTTATCAGGGCAAAGGCCACCGCATTTCAGTAAATTTTAACCTCAACCACTACGCTTTTTTGGTTACTACGGTGCATGAGTTTGCACATTTGCTTACCTGGAATGATTTTAAGAATAAAGTAAAGCCTCACGGATCTGAGTGGAAAAAGAATTTTCAGCGGATGATGGTTCCTTTTTTCGAATTAAATATTTTTCCTGATGATATCCATAAAGCGATTGACAATTATATGTCTAATCCGGCTGCTTCAAGTTGTTCAGATCTGCATTTATCGCGTGCTTTAAAAAAGTATGATCGTAATCAAACAGAGACTTTACACTTAGAACAACTTCCGGTTAATACTAACTTTAAAATTAAAGATGGCAGGCGTTTTACCAAAGGCGAAAGGATCAGGAAGCGGTATCGTTGTATATGTTTGGATGATAAACGTTTGTATCTGTTTAATCCTTTGGCAGAGGTTTTTGTAGTGGAATAAGATTGTCAATAATTAAACTAATTGATTAACTTTAGGTTATGGAAAAAATTTTTGACCGTATTTATATTGATTCAAATATTTGCGGTGGTAAACCTATTATAAGAGGTAAAAGAATTACCGTGCAGACCATAATGGAATTTTTGGCAGCAGGAGAGACTTCAGAAGAGATTTTAAAACAATATCCCTCTTTAGAGGCTGAAGATATTACTGCCTGTATGCTTTATGCCACAGAATTGATGAACCATAGTTTTGTGATTAAGCAAGCGGTAGCTTAATGCAAAAGGTTTTTCTCATTGATGTAAATCTGCCCAGATTCTTTTCTTTGTGGAATTCTGATGAGTATATTCACCAATATGAGCTTGGTGATGAATGGTCGGATAGTGAAATCTGGAAATATGCTCAATCAGAAAATCTGACAATCATTACTAAAGATAGTGATTTCTCCTCCCATATTTTGCTTCATAATCCTCCGCCGAAAGTGATTCATATTAAGTTAGGGAATGTGAAAATGAATTAATTTCATGATGTTCTTAATAAGTTATGGCTTCAGGTAATTGAACTTAATAAAGACTTTAAATTAATTAATGTCTTTATTGATCGGATTGAGGGAGTAAAATAAACTACAGAAACTTAAATTCATCTCCGTCGAATAAACCTTTATCGCTTAGCTTTAAATGTGGAATTACCAATAAAGCCATAAAAGAAAGTGTCATGAAAGGAGCGACTAAAGTTGAGCCCAGCTCTTTAGCAAACTGATCTATCGAAGTATAACTTTCTGCTACTTCGTAACCATTCTGATTACTCATTAATCCGGCTACCGGCAAAGCCAAAACTTCTTCTTTCCCATTCCCCAAGGCTACTACACCACCGGTTTCCTTAATCACCAGGTTTACTGCCTCGCAGATACTTTTATCATCGGCACCAACAGCAATGATATTATGGCTGTCGTGTGCTACGCTTGAAGCAATGGCTCCCTGTTTTAAGCCAAAGTTTTTTACAAAAGATACAGCAACAGGCGCATCATGATAGCGGTTTACCACCACCATTTTCAAAACATCGTTTTCCAGGTCGCTGATTATATTTCCGTCCGAAACCTTCGGTTTAGCAGATAACCTGTTCGTAATCAGCTGTCCATCTAAGGCTTCGATCAGCGGGATTTCTTCTTGTCCGCTAAAAGTATAAACAAAATCTTCTTCTTTTTTTAAGCTACAATCGAAATGGTTTACCGATTCTTTATCTTCTACATGTTTTATCCAATCGCCCACAGTTTTACCATTTTCGGCAAGCAATAATCCGTCGATATAGGTTTGTTTAACCTTGAAGTGTTTTAAATCTTCAATTACGATAAAATCTGCATCATCATTAATATTCAATGAACCAACATCTAATTTATAATGAAGAATAGGATTAATACATGCTGCCTGAAGGATATTGAAAATATCGATGCCTTTCTCTACCGCCCTCGCGCAAAGCTGATTGATGTGGTTTTCGACCAAACTATCAGGGTGTTTATCGTCGCTGCAGAACATCATCATTTCCGGCCAGTCGTTCAATAAATCGATCAGAGCCTCGAAATTTTTGGCTGCGCTTCCTTCACGAATCAGGATTTTCATGCCGCGCTGCAGTTTATCCAGCGCTTCTTCGGCGGTAAAACATTCGTGATCGGTGGAAATCCCTGCGTCGATATATTGTTGTACGGCATCGCTACGTAAGCCAGGCGCGTGCCCGTCAACAGGTTTGCCCAATTGGTGCGCGGCAGCAATCTTTTTTAGTACCTCTTCATCTTTATAAAGTACACCAGGGAAATTCATCATTTCGCTGAGGTATTTTATTTCAGGACGTTCTAAAAGAGCTTTTACATCATCGTGGTTAAGTTCGGCTCCTGCGGTTTCAAAAATCGTGGCCGGAACACAGCTAGGTGCACCAAAATTAAATTTAAATGGTACAGTATTGCCATTTTCGATCATAAATTCGACCCCTTCCATGCCACAAACATTGGCAATTTCGTGTGGATCGCTAATGGTAGAAACCGTACCATGCACAACGGCCAGCCTTGCAAATTCGCTCGGAATTAACATGCTGCTTTCTATATGTACATGACTATCAATAAAGCCCGGAGAAATAAAATGAGCACCATCACGCTGATCAGAAATCTTGATGATGGATTTTATCCTGCCTTCTTCTACCACTACTTCTCCAAAGAAAATATTCCGCTTGGTGATGTCGATAATATTTCCTTCGACTTTAAAATTGCTCATGCTGTTTATATAAATTAGCCACGGAGACACGGATTTGCACGGAAATAATAATCAATATTCTCCGTGATTTCTGTGTCTCCGTGGCAAAACCATTAATATTTCAATAATTTATCTATCGTTTCTGCTAATCTTGCTTTAGCCAAAAAATCTTCTTCCAGTATTTTGCTCATTGGAATTGCCGTATCTAAACTCGCACAACGCATTACCGGCGCATCTAAGTATTGGAAGCAGTGTTCTCCAATCCAGGCTGATATTTCTGCACCAAAGCCATTGGTTAAGGTATCCTCGTGCAAAATTAAAACTCTCCCTGTATTTTTTACCGCTTCATGAACGGTTTCTTTATCCCAGGGCTGAAGCGTGCGCAAATCAATTAAGGTCGCGCTGCTTAGCGGGTGTTGTTTAAGGTAATCTAAAGCCCAATGAACACCTAAACCGTAGGTAACGATCGCGAATTTATTTCCATCGCTAAGTTTAATAGCTTTTCCAATCTCTGTAGTATAATAGCCATCGGGAACAGGCACTGTTAAACTTCTGTACAGGTATTTATGTTCGAAATAAAGTACTGGATTTGGATCTTCAATTGCTGCCAGCAACAAGCCTTTTGCATCTTCCGGAAAAGCGGGATACACGACTTTTAATCCGGGGGTTTTAGTAAACCAAGCCTCATTACTCTGCGAATGGAATGGTCCGGCGCCTGTTCCTGCACCTGTTGGCATGCGTACCACAACATCGGCCTTTTCGCCCCAACGGTAATGTGTTTTGGCCAGGTTATTTACAATCTGGTTAAAACCAACGGTTACAAAATCGGCAAACTGCATTTCTACAACAGCTTTATACCCGTTTATCGATAAGCCTAAACCGGCTCCTACAATTGCCGATTCGCAGATTGGGGTATTGCGAACCCTGTCTTTGCCATATTTCGCGGTAAAGCCATCTGTAATTTTGAAAGCCCCACCATAATCGGCAATATCCTGTCCCATTAAAACCAGGTTGGGGTATTTTTGCATGGCCAGGTCCAATCCATCGGTTATGGCATCCAGGTATCTTTTTTCTGTGGAAGCTTGAATAGGTTGGATAACCTGTTGCTCATAAGGAAAATACATATCAGCCTCTTCCCGGTCTGCATTTGTCTCTGGTTCAGCTTCATTAAAGGCTTCTTCAACTTCTAACTCAATATCTCTTTTGATCTGGATTTTGATGTCGATTACCGAATCTGATGTTAAAATACCCTGCTCAATTAAATAGGCTTCGTAATTGCTTAAGGGATCTTTCTTTTCCCACTCATCAAAAAGTTCCTGAGGAACATATTTGGTGCCTGATGCTTCTTCATGCCCACGCATCCTGAAGGTAAGGCATTCTACCAAAACCGGTCTTGGATCCTTTCGGATTTCCATCGCCAGCTGGTTAATGGTATTGTAAACTTCCAAAATATTGTTCCCGTCAATCTGAACACCCTCAATGCCATAGCCAATCGCTTTATCTACCAGGTTTTTACACCTGAACTGTTCAGATTTTGGGGTGGAGAGTCCATATCCGTTATTCTCAATGAGAAAAATAACCGGAAGGCCCCACACTGCGGCAACGTTTACGGCTTCATGGAAATCACCTTCACTTGTGGCACCTTCGCCAGTGTAAACTAAGGTAGCGTGTTGTTTGTTCGCTAAAAGATTAGCTAGTGCAATACCATCGGCCAGGGCCATTTGTGGACCGAGGTGGGAGATCATCCCAACAATTTTATAATCCTGCGTACCGAAGTGGAAGGAGCGGTCGCGGCCTTTGGTAAAACCGGTTATTTTGCCCTGCCACTGGGCCATCAATTTTTTTAGAGGAATATCGCGTGAGGTAAAAACGCCCAGATTGCGGTGCATGGGCAAAATATATTCATCGCTTTGCATGGCCAGAGTACTGCCAACTGCAATGGCTTCCTGACCAATCCCTGAAAACCATTTGCCAATCCGCCCCTGACGCAAAAGTTTAAGCATTTTGTCTTCAACCATCCGGGGGTAAGCCAATCTTTTGTATAAATTCAGTAAGAATTTGTCGTCTTTATCTCCGCGATTGAAATGCATAAGTTGTTTTTGATTGAATCTTTAAGAAATATCCCACAGATTGAAGGCTTAAATGGAATTTAAGAGTTATTACTGTTACCTCTACCATCAATTACAGATTGTTGAAATTCCTCATCAGTCAGATTTAAAAAACTTCTAAATCTTTTGTGAAGATTTTCTTTTGGCTTGTTATCTTTTCCTAAGATTTTAACAATACTTAAAGCCTCTAAATCTTGTATAAGTTTGTAAGCTTTATCGTTTTTGATTTGCAACAAAACCGTGTCCATATTTTTTTAGTGTCTATATCAAATATACAAAATATGGGGTTGACTAAATATACTTTCTGATTTAATGCCGTGGACTAAAGACTCCGGACTCAAGACTCCCGACTTTTCTTCAACTCTTCCCACTGTTTTGCAAAAGATTTATCGGCAACCTTTGGCATTTCGCGGTATTTGCCCCAGCTTTTTTTGAAGAAGCTTTTGAGCATAAAGTTTTTAAACTTACCACCAAAAAAATCCATCCATTTACGTTTTTGCATCATTTTGTTAAACATGCTCCAGCCAATTTCCTCTTTTTTGCCATTATCATGAGCAGCTGCGGCATCTCTGCGGTTTAGGAGTAACATTTTATGGATGTCGATTTTAACAGGACATACCTCCGAACATTTGCCACAAAGGCTGGAGGCATAGCTTAAATGTTTAAACTCTTCCATCCCTTTAAAATGTGGGGTAATTACTGATCCAATCGGACCGCTATAGGTGGTATTATAGGTATGGCCACCAATATTTTTATATACCGGGCAGGCATTTAAACAAGCGCCACAACGGATGCAATATAAAGCCTGCCTTTGATCCTTTTGTGCCAATAAATTGGTTCGACCGTTATCCAGCAAAATGACATACATTTCTTCTGGTCCATCCGTTTCGTTAGGCTGGCGTGGACCGCTTAAAATGGTATTGTAAACGGTTAGGTTTTGTCCGGTTCCGTGTGAGGCTAATAATGGCCAGAAGAGATCCAGATCGGCCATAGAAGGGATTACTTTCTCAATCCCTACGATAGCAATATGGATTTTAGGAAAAGTGGTACTTAAACGTGCATTGCCTTCATTTTCGGTCAGGGCAATACTTCCGGTATCTGCAATTAAAAAATTGCCACCGCTGATGCCGATATCGGCTTTTAAATATTTATCTCGGAGTAATTCGCGTGCTTTTTGTACAAGTTGTGGTGGAGTGGCATCTATTGGGGTGCCAAATTTATCGTGAAATAACTGTGCAATATCAGTTGCACTGAGGTGCATGGCCGGGGTAACGATATGGTATGGAGCCTGACCAAGCAACTGAACAATATACTCGCCAAGATCACTTTCTAAAGATTCAATGTTGTTTTTTTCCAGGAAATCGTTCAGGTGGATTTCCTCAGTAGTCATCGATTTTGATTTGATTACCGTTTTACCATTGTTTCTTTTGATGATGCTGAGGATTTCCTGCTGTGCTTCCTCTGCGTCATTGGCCCAGATTACCTTACCACCACGACGCTGGAAATTAGATTCGAATTCTGGCAGGAACTTATCTAGGTTTTCCATTACACGCCACTTGGTAACGTGTGCCTTTTTCTTGGATGCCTCTAAATTTTCGAATTTTGACAGGCCGCGTTCAACAGCTACATTGTATTTGCTAATATTATAGTTTATGGTTTTACGATGCGGTAAATCGAAAGCTTTCTCGTCAGATTTCTCTAAAAATTCTTCGGCAATATTCATTAATTTTATTTTGTAATAGGGTAACGAATATTAACTGATTTTAGTTTTTAGCTATTTCGTTATAAATTCAAAGATAGGAAACCGTACTGAGTTTATTTTTATAAAAATTGAACCATACTGTCAGAAAAACGCCTTTTTTTAGGTGTATTCTTTGAAATCGTTTAATGGCGCATTAAAATCATCACTAATTTTCATTTTTCCTTTTAGTAAACCCAATTTTCTGGTGGTTTTTCCTGCATCCCTCTTTTTTACTTCCTTGTATAAAATAAAGTCAATAAAGTTTTCTACTTGTTGCTGGTAGGCAACAGGGATCGTTTTAATTTTTTCTAAAATATGCAATTGATCCATAAACCCGCTTTATTAAAAATAACATTTTAATCTTAAAATATAAACCTCAATTCGATTAATATTTATTCGTACCGACTAATTTAAGCCTGTGTAACTAACAAGATCGTCATGCTGTCCCGATTTATCCTAATGTGTGGACATATATTTTTAAGGCGTTATGCAAACTTGCTTTAAACAACAACCTGGTTTTACCGAAGAACGCCCGTCAATCCCAAGTGCATGGAAATCAAAAAAACAGTTGCAAAACGGTACAATTGGCATTATCAAACCTAAAACGCAGTGGTTTTGTGCAGATCTCGCAAAACTTTAAATTCTTCGATATTACTGCACAAAACAGAGTGCCGCTGTTTTTTTGATGTGAGATAGGCTTGTGTGGAAGCACCTAGCTGGATTGACGAAGCGCTTTGGGTAATTTGGCGCTCCAAAGTACCATGCCTCCGCGGCATAGGAGCGGAAAAAAGATTCTTTAGACTTGTGTCCATACGATAGAATTTATCGGGATCAGCATCTTTTCTGTGAGATGGACCCTGAAATAAATTCAGGGTGACGGCTATGAAATAAAAGTATCAACCACAAAAAAGCCCCGACATTTTGCCGGGGCCTGGTATTTTTACTTATTATTTCTTTGGATTGCCTTTTCCGTCCATATCTACTACAGGGCGTTTAGGTCTGTTGGCCAGTTCCCATGCGGTAAAGTAAGTTAATTTTGCCCGCTTAGATAAAAGTGGGAAGTTGATTTTACTCACTTCATCACCAGGTTTGTGATAGTCCTGTTGCAACATGCCATCATAATAAAAGATGATCGGAATACCTAATTTAGCGAAGTTATAATGATCTGAGCGGTAATAAATCTGCTCCGGATCTTTTGGATCGTCATATTTATAATCCAGTTTCATTTTGGTGTAAGTTGCATTAACCTGCTCACTTAATTTACCCAAATCGCTGCTTAACATATTCGAACCAACTGAATAGATATAATTTGCTGAATCTGGTTTGCCTAAATATTCTTCACCTGTACGGCCAATCATATCGGTATTTAAATCTGCTATGGTATTTTCAACAGGGAAAACAGGATGCTCCGAATACCATTCAGAACCCCACAACCCTTTTTCTTCACCAACAACAGTCATGAAAAGAATACTGCGTTTAGAACCTTTTCCAGCTTTTTTAGCATCAGTAAATGCTTTTGCCATTAATAAAACGCCGGTTGTTCCCGATCCATCATCATCAGCACCATTATTTACTTTGTCTTTTGCATTTGGATCAGTTTCTAAACCAATGTGATCATAATGGCCTGTAAGGATCAATACTTCTTTTTTAAGTACCGGATCAGAACCTTCTAAATAACCCAAAACATTTTCGCATCTAACAGGTGTTTCTGTTTTTGCTGCACTTGCGGAGAAAGGTACATTTAATACTTTTGAAGCAGGAGCCTGGCTCTCTGTTATTTTTTTCTGAAGATCAGCAACAGTCGTATTAGATGCTTTAAACAATTCATTTGCTAAAGCTACCGAAATTGAAACGCGAGGTGTTTCATTTTGCTTTTGAGCTTCGATAGCGGCATTGGTTTTAACCATCACCCTACCTTTTTTCAAGGTTTGTTTGGTGTTTTCGGTTATTCTGTCAACAGCAGGATCAATCAGGATAATGGCTTTTACATTGTTTTCAGCAAAATATTTTGCTCTTGCCTCTAATGTTGCGCGATATGCTGCTCTGTCGATTTTTGTACCTGGTTTTAAGGTTGGATCGCCTCCGTTGAACATCATTACTACTTTACCTTTAATATCGGTACCGGCAAAATCGTTGTAGCTATCTTTTTTTATCCCATAACCAATAAATACAATTTCGTCTGTAGAGAAAGTGAAACCTTTATCACTGATCAAGCTGGGTGATACAAGGTAATCTTTTTGATATTCTTTCGGCTGGCCGTTTACGGTTAACTGGCTTTCTTTTAAAGTAACGTTAACCAGATCGATTTTTTGAAAATAGCTGCCATTTACAGGTGCTTTTAAGCCTAACGACTTAAAGTAATTGCTGATATAATCTGCGGCCATCCAGGCGCCTTTAGTTCCTGTTTCGCGACCTTCATACTCATCAGAAGCTAAAACAGATAGGTGTTTGTAAGCATTCTCAGGATTGATGGCCTTGCTGAATTTTATCGCATCCTGGTTAGGCTTAAGGGGCGTGATCTGGCTAAAGCAACTCGCTGATACGAGCGACGCCAAACCAAGGGTTAAAAATTTTTTGTTCATTATGATAATAGTTAGTTGAGTTTATTATTAACACGAAATTTTTTCAACCCTGTTCTGGTGGCGGCCGCCCTCAAATTCAGTGGTTAAAAAAGTAGTGGTAATTTCTTTTGCCAGTTCCTCTGATACAAATCTTGCCGGGATGCACAAAATATTTGCATTGTTATGCTTGCGGACCAAAGAAGCGACTTCATTTTCCCAACATAAACCAGCCCTGATATGCTGATGTTTATTAGCCGTAATGGCTACTCCGTTTGCCGAGCCACATAGTAAAATACCATAAGTAAATTCGCCGTTTTCTACTGCTGAGGCCACCGGATGGGCAAAATCGGGATAATCTACAGAACTTTCAGAATAGGTACCAAAATCTTTTAGCTCATATTCCTGTAAAAAATCTTTTAATATTTCTTTGTATTCAAACCCGGCGTGATCCGCTCCAATAGCAATTTTAATTTTTGTATCAGACATTGTCAAATTTATAGAGAATTATGAAATCCGTTCGTAATGTTTTTGTTAGTTAGCATAGAAAGCTGCCTCGGCTTTTTTCTTCTTCCTTTCAATGTATGCCGAAACAAAAATACTGGCTTCATATAATAAAAATAACGGAGCTGCAACGGTTAGCATGGTAAGGATATCAGGCGTTGGGGTTACAATAGCTGCGATAATCAATATAATTACAGTTGCATATCTTCTGCTCGATCTCATTAATTTTGGCGTCATTAAACCAAGTTTCGAAAGGATAAAAATAATGATAGGCAGTTCAAAAATAATTCCGGTTCCCAAAGTTAATGTTGCTATCGAAGAAACATATGAATCAATTGTGAATGTGTTTTTAATTTCACTGCTCACCGTATAACCCGTTAAAAAGTTAATCGACAATGCGCAAATAATAAAATACCCGAAAATAATGCCAATGATAAAAAGTACAGACGCAAAAAATACAAAGCCGCTGGCTGATTTTCGCTCATTCTCATGTAAGGCTGGTTTAATAAAACGCCAGATTTCCCATAATAAATAAGGGAACCCGAGAATAATACCACACATTACGCAAACGTTTAGCTGGAGATTAAACTGGCCGGCCATCTCGGTATTGATAATTTCGCCATTAATTTTGGTGATACACATATCCTTACCCAATGATGGAAAATGTTCTACCAGTTTACACATCATGCGATAGGTCCAGAAATCTGGTTTTTTCGGTCCGAAAATTATTTTATCAAGGATCTCTTCATTGAAGTAAAAAGCGATACCCGTAAAAACGGCAATGGCAATTACGGCTCTGATTAAGTGTTTACGGAGAACATCCAGGTGATCGAAAAAAGACATTTCTGCCTCTAATGTAGTGCTCTTTTGCCCGATAGCTTTTGTAAGTAGATTTTTTTTAGTGTCGCTCATGTTGAAAACAAAAATACCATTCTATTTGAATAGAATGGTATTTACGTGTTAAATATAGAAATAGTTTATATTATTCTGAGAAATGCTTGAATATATTGACAAATTCAAACTAAAAGTTAATTGTAATGCCCTCTGAGCGAATAGATTTTAATAATTTGTTCAATTTCTGAGACAGCGTAAATAATTCTATGTTCTGAATTTATTCTCCTAGACCACTTGCCTGTTAGATTATATTTTAGTGGCTCTGGTTTTCCAATGCCTTCAAATGGAGAATCGCTTATAGCAACCAGAAGACTATGAATTTTCTTTTGTACAATACTATTTCCTGATTTCTTCCAAAAATCTAAATCATCGTTAGCTTTCGGAAGAAAAACTATTTCCATAAGTTATCTAAGTCAACTTTTGTGAAGTTTCCTTCTTTGAAATCTTTATCCCCTTGTAAAATTTTTTCTACAAATTCTGGGTTATAAGGCTTTTCTTTTTTTTCAAAAGAAATCTTCATGGCCTTTAATACCTGCTTTACGGCATTTAATTGGGCCTTATTTTCCGGATGTACAATTAATGTTTCCATAATTCAAATTTACTGAAATAAATTTAAACTTTTAACAAAGAAAAATCCCATCTCGTTTTACCAAAATGGGATTTGAATTTTATAGTAATTTCTATTATTCAGAAAATTCGAACGTTTCCATAAATTTAGTGGTGAAATTTCCTGCCCTGAAGTTAGGATCTTTCATCAGTTGTAAATGGAATGGGATAGTCGTTTTAATCCCTTCTATTACGAATTCACTCAGCGCACGTTCCATGGTACAGATCGCTTCTTCGCGGGTTTGTGCTACGCAGATTAATTTTGCAATCATCGAATCGTAGTTGGAAGGAATTGAATATCCTGCATACACGTGCGTATCTACACGAACACCATGTCCACCCGGAGAATGGAAATTAGTGATTCTGCCTGGAGAAGGACGGAAATTATTTGCCGGATCTTCAGCATTAATACGACACTCAATGGCGTGCATTTCTGGTGTATAGTTTTTGCCTGAAATCGGAATTCCAGCAGCTACTTTAATCTGTTCTTTAATTAAATCGAAGTTGATAACCTCTTCTGTAACCGGATGCTCTACCTGGATACGCGTGTTCATTTCCATAAAGTAGAAGTTGCGGTGTTTATCAACCAAAAATTCGATTGTACCTGCACCTTCATAATTTACAGCCATTGCACCTTTAATTGCAGCTTCACCCATTCTTTCGCGAAGTTCTTCGGTCATAAACGGAGAAGGAGATTCTTCTACCAGTTTCTGGTGACGGCGTTGAATAGAACAATCGCGCTCTGATAAATGACAGGCTTTACCAAACTGATCTCCAATAATCTGGATCTCTATGTGACGCGGATCTTCGATGTATTTTTCTAAATATAAACCATCGTTACCAAATGCTGCACCAGATTCCTGACGGGCACTGTCCCAGGCGTTTTCAAAATCTTCATCTTTCCAAACCACACGCATACCACGGCCACCACCACCGGCAGTTGCTTTCAGGATAACAGGGTAACCCATTTCGTTGGCAATAGCAATACCTTCTTTAACGCTGGTAAGCAAACCTTCCGAACCCGGGATGGTTGGAACACCGGCAATTTTCATGGTTTCTTTTGCAGAGGCTTTATCACCCATGCCATTAATCTGCTCTGGTGTAGCACCAATAAATTTGATGTTATACTCACGGCAAATGTTAGAAAATTTAGCGTTTTCTGATAAGAAACCGTAACCCGGGTGTATGGCATCAGCATTGGTTAATTCTGCAGCCGAAATAATATTTGGAATATTTAAATAAGAATCTTTACTGGGCGGGGGGCCAATACAAACAGCCTCATCAGCAAAACGTACGTGTAAACTCTCGCGATCTGCGGTAGAGTAAACAGCAACCGTTTTGATGCCCATTTCCTTACAGGTACGGATAATACGCAAAGCGATTTCACCCCTGTTGGCAATTAGTATTTTTTTAAACATAATTTTTTAATTGATGATTCCACCGATGATATGATTACACTGATCATTTGCGTAATGTAAACCGATATAATCAAATTTTTAAATTAAATGTCATGGTTCGTGTCGCCACGAACCATTTATATTTTTTCAGTTTGTTAAAATGCAAAACTGAAGATCATCATAATTTTACGGTATTTCGGTCAGTGAGCACACAGGCCGAGGCGTAAGGTGACGTTACGATTAAATAGGTTCTACTAAAAATAACGGTTGGTCGTACTCTACCGGTGATGCATTATCAACCAGGATTTTAACGATACGGCCAGAAACTTCACTTTCGATTTCGTTGAAAAGTTTCATCGCTTCAATAATACAAACTACTTTACCTGCACTGATCTCGTCGCCAACGTTTACAAACATTGGTTTTTCCGGACTAGCTGAGCGGTAGAAAGTACCAATCATTGGTGATTTGATGGTTAAGTATTTTGAAGTGTCTTCTGCGGCAGGTACAGCAGGTGTTGCTGCAACCGGAGCAGTAGGAGCTGTAGCAACTGGTGCAGCAGCCTGTACAAGCGGAGCTTGTGGTACGGTAGCATGCACAACTGTTGGTGCCTGGTTTGTTTTGATCGTGATTTTGAAGTTTTCCTGCTCAATAGCAACTTCATTTACTCCAGAACGAGAAACAAATTTAATCAGTTCCTGTATTTGTTTGATATCCATTTTTTAGGCTAGTTATGTAAAAAATAGTGTTTATTGAATTAACTAAGTTATACTTTTTTTGTTTTATTTTTCTTTGCAACCCTTTAAGGTTGATGGTTTAATAGTTGATAGTTAATGGCTATAGTGCTTAATCAGGCACCGGTTTAACTCCCAACTCCAATCTCTCAACTCAGTTACTCAGAGTCGTAGGCCCATTTAAGGTAAATTGAGCCCCAGGTGAAACCGCCACCAAAGGCAGCTAAAACGATGTTATCGCCTTTTTTTAGCCTGCTTTCCCACTCCCATAAGCATAACGGGATGGTTCCGTTGGTTGTATTTCCGTAACGTTCGATGTTGATCATTACCTTATCTGTGGTAACACCCATGCGGTTTGCGGTAGCATCGATTATGCGTTTGTTGGCCTGGTGTGGTACCAGCCAGGCAACATCATCAGCAGTTAAGCTGTTGCGTTCCATAATTTCGGCAGCTACATCAGCCATATTGGTTACGGCAAATTTAAATACGGTAGGACCTTCCTGGTGTGCAAAATGCTCTCTTGCATCAACCGTTTCGTGTGTAGCTGGTTTAACAGAACCACCGGCTTTCATGCCCAGAAAATCTCTTCCGGCGCCATCAGTTCTCAGGATAGAATCCTGAATACCCAAACCTTCTTCATTTGGTTCTAACAAAGCACAACCACAACCATCACCAAAAATAATGCAGGTGGTACGGTCTTCGTAATTGATAATCGACGACATTTTATCGCCACCAACTACCAAAACTTTTTTATGTCTGCCTGATTCGATGAATGATGCACCGGTAGAAAGACCGAAAATAAAGCCGGAGCAAGCTGCCTGCAAATCGTAACCCCAGGCATTTTTAGCTCCGATTTTATCAGCTAAAACGTTCGCTGTAGCAGGGAAAGTAAAATCAGGAGTAGTGGTGCAAAAGATAATCAGTTCTATTTCACTTGCATCAATACCCCTCTTTTTAAGTAAACCGTTTACGGCATGAACCGCCATATCGGAAGTACCTAAACCTTCGCCTTTTAAAATTCTACGTTCTTTAATTCCCGTTCTGCTGGTAATCCATTCATCCGAAGTGTCAACAATGGTTTCTAACTCTGCGTTTGTAAGCACATAGTCGGGAACGTAACCATTTACTGCTGTAATAGCAGCGTGAATTTTACTCATTTTAAGAATTTTAATAAATTATTTAAATGCCATTCTAATTTTTTCTACCAATCCGGTGGTAATCATTTCTCTGGATTGGAGAACCATATTTTTAACAGCTAGCGGACTGGAAATTCCGTGTCCGATAACAACTGGAGCGTTAACACCTAAAACCGGACTTCCACCGTACTGTTCGTAATTGAAACGATCGAAGAACTCATCTTTGAGTCCTTTTTTGATGGTAAGTACGTAAAACGATTCTGCTAATTTAAGCATTACATTTCCCGTAAATCCATCGCAAACAATTACATCCGCTTTTTCATTAAACAAGTCTCTTCCTTCAACATTACCCACAAAATTGAACAGGTTGGTTTCTTTCATTAACGGAAAAGTAGCCATGCTCAGCATATTTCCTTTTTCATCTTCTTCACCAATGTTCATTAAGGCTACTTTCGGATCGTTGATCTGCAAAAGATTTTCTGCGTATAAACTGCCTAAAACGCCAAATTGTAATAAAATATCAGGTTTACAGTCGGCATTTGCACCTACATCTAATAATAAGCCGGTACCGCCTTTAATTTTTGGAAGAATTGTACATAAACAAGGGCGGATGATGCCCGGAATGGTTTTAACGCTAAATACGGCGCCAACCAACATGGCTCCAGAGTTACCAGCACTGGCAAAAGAGTCGAGTTTGCCTTCTTTTAAAAGGTTAAAACCAACTGCTATGCTCGAATTCGGTTTCTGAACGATTGCTTTGGTGGGATGTTCGCCCATACCAATTACTTCATCAGTATGAACGTATTCAAAATGATCTGGATTAAAACCTTCTTCTGCAAGTATGGGTTTAATCTGTTCGGTATCGCCAATAAGAACTAAATGCTCTCCGGCGTTAAGCGATTGATGAGCAGCTATTGCTCCCAAAACAATTGCTTTGGGAGCATAGTCTCCGCCCATTATGTCGAGGCCTATTTTCATAGAAAAAATCTGTTTGTGTTAAGTCAGGTGTAATCCTGAATTTTTCAGTTGACTAAGGTATGACTAAAGCCGCTGAAAACACAAACAATTTTTTAAGAAAATTACCCAATCTGAGTATTTTCGATAACCAGTTTACCGTTGTAGTATAAGTTACCATCAACGTTGTAAGCACGGTGAGGTACGTGGATAGCACCTGTTGCCGAGCATGTTGCTAAAGAAGGAGTAACAGCTTTATAGTGCGTTCTTCTTTTATTTTTTCTCTGTTTCGAGATCTTCCGTTTTGGATGTGCCATTGCTGTATAATCTAATTATTTTTTTAACTTATTAAGGGCTTCCCAACGTGGGTCGCTTGTTTGTTCATTTTCTTCGTCCTGCTTTTCGATAGATAACTGATTTAAGCGGTCAATCATTTCCTGATCGCAATCTTTACCTGCCTGTTCGCAGTTTTTGATATAAGGTACCGCTACGTTAATCATTTCGTATAAAGGCCCCGATATATCAATTTCGGAATCTTTCCGGCTTAATGAGATAATTTCCTCATCATCGCTTTCCAGTTCATCTTCAGCAAACTTTACAATCTGCCTTTCGTAAAGGTTTACCGGGTAAGCAAATTCTGATAAACATTTATCACAATCTAAATTTACGGTACCAATAACTTTAAATTTTAAAAGTAACATGGTCTCTTGTTTCTCAAGTTCCAGGTCTACCTTTAAATTTCCACTTTTAATTAACGAGTACTCAAATGCATTAAAAAAGGTATCATCAAGCTCATAATCAAACTGATGAGTTCCCAATTTTAATCCGGTAAACGGTAATGAAAATTGTTTTAGTGGGTTCAAAGTACTGTAAAATTTTAGCCTGCAAATGTAGGGATAAAAAAATTAGATTAAAAATGTTTTTTAAAAATTGTTGGCGTTAACTCTTGATTTTTAGACCTTACAGGTTTTCTGGTTAACTGGGATTTGCAAACCGGGCTTTAAGACAAAGAATTTTTAATCATTGGGTGGATTGGAAATCCACAGCTCAGCTAGTCGGGATTGCAAATCCCGACCAACAAATTACTAATCAGCCAGTACCATTTCCTTATTGTTCCTACTCCACTCGCTCCACGAACCAACATAAAGTTTAGGGATAGGCAAACCGGCATAATCCATGGCCAGAAGGGTATGGCATGCTGTAATACCCGAACCACAGTGTACAATTACATTTTCGGGTTTTACATGAGCCAGGGCTTCTGCGTATTTTTCTTTTAATATTTCTGGCGCAAGGAAAGCACCGGTTGCATCTAAATTTTCGGTAAAAGGAATATTTGCTGCGCCCGGGATATGCCCTGCAATTAAATCAATCGGTTCGGTTAAACCGGCAAAACGGCTGGCATCCCGTACATCAATTACAATATAATCGTCGGTTTTGGCTACTTTTTCCACTTCGTTGATGTCTGATAACGGCAGGTTCCAGGCGGTGATTTCGTATTTTTCAACAGATTTTGGTATTTCTATTTTATCAGTTGTCGGGAAGCCCGCTTTAACGGCTGCCTGAAAGCCTCCGTCAACTACCTGTACTTTTTCATGTCCAATGGCTTTTAGCATCCACCAGAGTCTAGCAGCTGCATTACCACCATTTTTATCGTCATAAACAATAACATGGCTGTGTTTGGTAATTCCCAGTTTTTGTAGCACGGCAGAAAACTGTTCGGCAGTAGGTAAAGGATGACGTCCGCCAACCGCAAAATCTCCGATATTGGCCAAATCTTCATTTACATCGGCAAAGAGTGCTCCTGCCAAATGTTGCTCATCATACCTGGTTTTTGAGCCGGCACTCGCATCGATGATTACAATTTCGTCGTCCTGGTTTAGCCAGATTAATTCTTCGGGTTGTATAATGGGTGATAATTTGTTCTCCATATTCAATTATGTATCGGCTCAAAGCTTTTGCAATATAAGAGATTTTGCAAATTAGACCTAATGTGATTTTTTGCCGAGTAAGGCCCACAATCCCAAAACCGGACCAATGGCCAGTACCATATATAGATATTGAACATTAAGCTGTTTTGATAAAAGGTTGATCACCTGAATGCTGATGATGGTAATGGCAAAACCGATACAGTTTACCAATGTTAAGGAAGTTCCCCGCAAACTTTCCGGGGCATTTTTGGCGATTAAAGAAGAAAATAATGGCGAATCGGCCGTGCCTGATAAACCCCAGCAAAATAAAAAGATAAGAAAGAGGTAAGCTGAACCACTGAACAGGAAAACAGGCGAGAGCAGACAACATAAGCCTGAAATTGCCAATGCGATGGTTGCTATTCTTTTAGCACCAAATTTCTGGGATAACATGCCACCAATCATACAGGAGATTCCGCCTGATGCAATAACCAGGAATGAAAATAAGGGGATATTTAAAGCCGAAGAGGGATGTTTGCTGTTAAAAAGTAATAACATGCCGGGTAAAAAGGCCCAGAAAGTATAGAGTTCCCACATGTGGCCGAAATAACCGAAAGCAGCCGACCGGAACCCTGGATTTTTAAAACCATCAAAACAGGAACGGAAATTAAATTTTTGTCCGGCTGTTCTGAATGGACCGTTCGGCACCAATAATAATATGGCCAGCGCACCAGTTAATGATAAAGCGGATGTACCAAAAATTACATATTGCCACGGGAAACTTGCGGTGAATGTTTTTAATAAATGCGGGAATGCGGTGCCGAATACCAAAGCACCTACCAAAAAGCCCAGCGATTTACCCAAACCGTCCTTAAAGTAATCGGAGGCGATTTTCATCCCGACAGGATAAATACCGGCAAGCATAAAACCAGTTAAAAAACGGAAAAGCAATAATAAATGTACATCCGATAATGGAAGACAGGCACCCAGGTTAAATAACGCAGCGGCAATTCCACAGATGAAAAACACCTTTGAGGGTGAAAAAATATCGGAAATGGCAAAAAAAGCAAAAATTAAAGTACCGGTGATAAAACCAAACTGCACCATGCTGGTCAGGTTGGCCAAAAGGTTGGTTTCGGTAGGGAAGTTTTTAACGATATCGGGTAACACGGCATTGCCCGCAAACCATAAAGAAGTGCAGAGGAACTGTGCAATAACAATTGTAGGTAGGATGTAAGTGGATTTTTTAGCGCTGCTCATCTTAAATTTAATGCACAATTTTAACTAAAATAAACCTGATAGCAGTGGAAATCCTTTTTTGTTTGCAGTAGCCTTAAATATGCTTCATGCTGAGGTACGAAGCATCTGCAACCTATAAAACAGATGCTTCGTGCCTCAGCATGACAGAAGTTTAAAAAAGATTGTAACGGATAGCAGGGCTTCCGGAACCGATGAAAACCAGGCCTTGCTTTACAAAAAAAATCATTACTTAATTCACTTGAGTAATCTTAGTTTTTAGAAAGCCCGGGGTCGGATGTCCGAAGTCAGAGGCCAATGGTACATAACCTTTCTTATTCCTACTTTAGTCTTTCAGCTTTGGTCTTTCTGCTCTCCTAAGAAGCATCATCCTTAATATCGAACTGTGTTTCTACCACCTTACCACCTGAACGTAACTGGTTGCCCAGCATTTCTTCCTGCTCTCTGCGGTTTTTTACAATGTGAATAGCAGAAAATAAAGCCTCAGTGAATGAAGTAGAATCTGCCAGATCTTTACCTGCAATATCGTAACCTGTACCATGATCGGGAGAGGTACGCACAAAGTTTAGGCCTGCGGTATAGTTTACGCCGTTGTGGAAAGCCAGTGTTTTAAAAGGAATTAATCCCTGATCGTGGTACATAGCCAAAACCGCATCGAACTGTTTGTAACTGCCATTGCCGAAAAAGCCATCGGCCGGGTACGGACCAAAACAAACAATGCCTTTATCGTAAGCTTCCTGAATGGCAGGCGTAATAATTTCTGCTTCTTCGGTGCCCAATAAACCATTGTCGCTGGCATGTGGATTTAAACCCAAAACTGCGATTTTCGGTTTTTCGATCCAAAAATCCTTTTTCAGACTTTCGTTGATCAGTTTTAATTTATTTACAATTTTCTCTTTTGTAATCGAAGCCGGAACATCTTTTACCGGAATATGGCCGGTGACTACACCCACCCGCAAATTTTCGCTAATGAGAAACATCAGCACATCTCTGCTGCCGCTTTTCTCCTGCAGGTATTCGGTATGCCCAGGAAAAGCAAAAGTATCTGATTGAATGTTGTGTTTATTGATTGGAGCGGTAACCAAAGCATCAATATCGCCGTTTACCAGATCAGCAGTGGCACGCTCTAAAGATAAAAGCGCGTATTTTCCACCAGTTGCGGTAACCTGACCGAGTTCGATTTTTACATCTTCTTCCCAGCAATTAATCATGTTGGCACGTTTTACCTGCGCCTGATTGGCATGATTGATCACATTAAAACTGAAATCGCCAAGGTTATTTGCTTTTCTGTGGAAAGATGAAACCTTGGTATGTCCGTAAACAATTGGGGTACAATAATTTAAAATTGCAGGATTGGATAATGTTTTAATAATTACCTCTAAACCAATACCGTTTACGTCGCCTATACTGATGCCAATTTTAAGTTTATCGCTCATAATTACTGGAAAATTTTAGCGCAAATTACTGATTTTCGTTTAAAGAGGTGCTTACCGGATAAAAATTAGTTATTTTGTACAAAATAGAGTAGCCACGGAAACACTGTTTGCACGGAGCAGGGGAAAGGGTTTTCCCATTCTTTGCAAAATTTTTCTATGGTTTCTGTGCCTCCGTGGCAAAATAAAGCGTAAAGATGAGTTTAGTAAAAGCAAAAAAACACTTAGGTCAGCATTTTTTAACCGATAAAGGCATTGCCAACCGCATTGTTGAGGCCCTGGTAAATACCGATAAATACCACCAGGTTTTAGAGGTTGGGCCGGGGATGGGAATTCTATCTGATTTTTTGCTGCAGCGGAAAGACCTGGAAACTTACCTGATCGATATCGATACCGAATCTTTCCACTTTTTAAATGAAAAATATCCTCAGCTTGGCGACAGGTTAATTAACGGTGATTTTTTGAAACTCAATTTTGATGATATTTTTCCAGGCCAATTCGCCATTATCGGAAATTTTCCATACAATATTTCTTCGCAGATTTTATTTAAGATTTTAGATAACCGCAATAAAGTGGTAGAGATGGTGGGCATGTTCCAAAAGGAAGTAGCACAACGTTGTGCTGCACCTGCGGGGAATAAAGAATATGGCATTTTGAGCGTGTTTCTTCAGGCCTATTATAAAATTGAATATCTGATTACTGTTAAACCCGGTACGTTTAATCCGCCGCCAAAAGTGCATTCGGCCGTAATCCGCTTAACCCGTAACGAGGTAGAGACTTTAGATTGCGATGAAAAATTATTCTGGCGTGTGGTTAAAGCTGGTTTCAATCAACGTAGAAAAACCTTGCGTAATGCGGTTTCGGCGGTAATGCCAAAAGATAAAATGGACGATCATATTTATTTCGAAAAGCGTGCCGAGCAGTTAACCGTGGCTGATTTTGTGGCCTTAACGCAGCATGTGAGTAAGTTGATGGCTGTGTAATTAACATTCACTTTTGGTTAAAAAACGATTTTTATAAATATGCAAAGCATGCTTCGGCTCATTTCGGTTGCAGCAGTCCCGCTTTTCATTACAAGTCCGCACTCGTACCTCGCTTACGGGCTTTCCATTTCAATCGGGTTTATGTATTTCCTATAGTGCATTAAATCAAATGTTCTGTTTCACTAGTATGAACATTGCCCGAAATACAATTTTAAATCTGGTCGATCTTAAAATCTGTGTTATCCTGCGCTTGCGATTCTTGCAAAATAATGATCATTTTCCTTTAATTTCTCCTTTCCTTTGCGTTGTAATTTTTAGGAAACCATGATAAATTATCGCGAAATTTTTGAACAACAAGGTCTTGATTATTTAACCTATCGTGCACTGATTGACCAACTTCTGTTAGAAGGAAAAGCTACTGGTGATGTAACTTACGATTTGCACTACACCAAAATGAATGTGCAGCGCATGAACCGCGTGGATAAAACAGTTAGTTTAACTGAAGAATTAGCCTCAACTGTAGATCATTTAAAAGCGAACTATAAATTTTTAGTGATTACTGAAGGCTGGTGTGGCGATGCTGCGCAGATTGTTCCGGTGTTTAATAAAATCGCGACGGCATCATTGGGTAAAATTGATCTGAAATTTGTGCTCAGAGATAAAAATCTCCCTTTAATTGATGCCCATTTAACCAATGGCGGAAGGGCTATTCCGGTTTTAATTGTTTTGAATGAATCAGCAGATCAGGTTTTAGCCACCTGGGGCCCAAGACCGCAAATTTTACAGGAGCTATTAAAGGAATGGAAGAAAGAAAGCGCTGAAATGCCGGTATTAGCAGAAAAACTTCATGGCTGGTATGCTAAAGATAAAACGCTGACGACACAGGCTGGGTTATTAGAACTTTTGAGAGGGTTGGAGAATTATTAAAGCTCAATAGATTTTAAAATATCTTCGAGTTCTTTATTTGAAATGGAATCTCTCTCAAACTTGTCATAAATAGATAAAAGATAAATTTTTTCATTAATCACGCGAACGTTGGTAATTAGCCTGACGCCACCCGATTTACCTTTTCCCTTACTTGCAATGGCTATTCTTATCTTGTAACACTCGTTACCGATAGGAATGCCTTGTATAGGGTTTGTCTTAAGATTTTCTACAAAAGTAATGATATCACTTTTTGCAGATTTATGTTTTTTACAGAGTTTTTTGAATTCTTTATTGAATAGGGATGATGTAAATACATCAAATTTCATTTATTAAATCCTCAAACCTTTTTAATTTTATCTTTCCTTTTTCTGCTAATTCAGTTTCTTTATAAGCATTGGCTAATTCATTAAGGTATTTTTCATTTGATTGCTCAATGTTCTTAATCTTAACCCCCTTAATACTTTTCAATGTTTCTAGAATTGAAAAAGCGTTATCATCCTTTATTTCCAATGTAACTTGCATAGCTGTAATTGCTTATCTAAAGATAGTGATTTTCTTTAAAGAAAGTCATCTTTAATCAACAGAAACCGTCAATCCTTCTTGCTGTAAAATTTTACGATACACTTCCATTTCGGTAAATGATCCTTCTAAAACCGGGCATTTACCTTCATTATGCACTTTCCATGCAATTTTTTCTGCCTGCGATTCGTTATAATCCAGGTATTTCATCATGCAGTAAATTACATGATCAAAAGTATTGATATCATCATTCCACAAAATAAGGCGATGTACGGTTTTTAAGGAAGTTAAAATTTCTTCGAGCGTAAAGGTCTCTTCTTTGGTTTCTGTAGACATGGTGCAAAAATAAACAATAATTTAGAAGATTTGAGATATTAGATCTGAGATATTAGATTTTAGGACGTTAAGGTGAATCTCACGTCTCAAATCGCACTGCTCATATCTTTTTTTAATTAACTAACTTTGCTAACCAAATAATAATAAATACGAGCATGCACCAGTCTAAAATTGCGGGAATAGGTTACTACGTTCCGAAAAATGTATATACCAATGATGATTTAAGTCGTTTTATGGATACCAATGATGCCTGGATCCAGGAACGTACGGGGATTAAAGAACGTCGTTTTGCCGATCGGAATGAGGAAACCACCACTACAATGGGCATTGAAGCTGCCAAAATTGCGATAGAAAGGGCAGGGATTACTGTTAAGGATGTCGATTTTATTGTTTTTGCAACACTCAGTCCGGATTATTACTTCCCGGGCTGCGGCGTATTGTTGCAGCGCGAGATGGGCATGGGTGAAATCGGCGCACTCGATATCCGTAACCAGTGTTCGGGCTTTGTATATGCACTTTCGGTGGCCGATCAGTTTGTAAAAACGGGCATGTATAAAAATGTTTTGGTAGTGGGAAGTGAGAAACATTCATTTGCGATGGATTTCGAAACCCGAAGCCGTAATGTATCGGTAATTTTTGGTGATGGTGCAGGTGCAGTGGTGTTGCAACCTACGGATGAGCCTGGAAAAGGAATTTTAAGTACACATTTACATAGTGATGGGGCCGATGCTGAAATCCTTGCCATGTATTATCCGGGCTCTCATGCCAATAAATGGCTAAAAGATAAACCCGCTTATCCGGAACAGGAATTGGGCGGATTATTTATGACGAATGAGATTTTAGAGAGTGGTGCCGCCTTACCTTACATGGATGGACCATCTGTTTTCAAAAAAGCGGTGGTAAAATTTCCTGAAGTAATTAAAGAAGCTTTGGCTGCAAATAACCTTACGGAGAAAGATATCGATATGTTAGTGCCGCACCAGGCAAATCTGCGTATCAGTCAGTATGTACAGCAATTGCTGGGCTTAAACGACGATCAGGTTTTTAACAATATTCAGAAATATGGTAATACTACGGCAGCCTCTGTTCCTATTGCACTATGCGAAGCCTGGGAAGCCGGCAAAATTAAAGATGGCGATCTGGTTTGCCTCGCAGCATTTGGATCGGGCTTTACCTGGGCCAGTGCGCTGATTAGGTGGTAGGTTTTGGAGCTGGGAGCTGGGAGCTGGGAGCTGGGAGCTGGGAGCTGGGAGCTTTTGTCAAAAAGCCAAGCAAGTTAAGGTAAAATAAGAAAGTTACCGCATCAAAATAGATCCGTCATTTCGAGCGGAGTGCAACGAAGTCGAGAAATCTATAGCTAAAGATCTCTCCACTCCGCGTTGCTTCGGTCGAGATGACGACTGCACTTTTCTTAATTACCTTAACTTCTTAATGGTAGTAACCGTCTATTGCGTTTTCGGCCTGATAAAATCAGCTAAATAACTGCATTCTTCTGATGCAGTAGCATAAAAAGGCGTTTTATTATAATCAAGCCTCAATTCTTTAAGGTAAGGATTATTATAATTGGCCTTGATAAAGTTTCTCCATTTTATATCCTTTTTATCATAATAATAAAATGATAGCGGATTGGCGTTCATAATAATCTGCTTTTGCAAACATTTGGCCAGCATAAAAGTACATTTTGCTTTAAAATCGGCATTGGTGCTTAAAGCCCTCGCTTTTAAATACCATGCTTTTGCGGTTTGCGCTTTTTTGTAATCGCCATCATACACATATTTTGCCGGATTGGTGTTGTCGTATGATGACCAGTTGTAACTAATTAAAAACCAGCTATTACCGAAATAACCTGTCTGGTAAACCGCATTGGCCATTTTATAATAATAAAGCGCTGCATTCTTTTTATCGCTTACTAATAATTTCTGCAAGCGGAGCATTTCTGCAGCAAAGGCTTTTTTAGTAACAGATGCTTTTGCCGTTACATATTTTTTAGGATAATCGTTAATGGTCTCAATAAAAGGATTGGCATACAATTTTGAATTGGCCTCATCCTCATACCAGTTTTCCGGACTGAAATATTTGTAATTCGCCGAAACTTTTGCAAACATCTGCACAGCTTTATCATACTGATGCGTTCGCAGATAGGTAGTGCCATAAAGTTCATAAAAATCGTCATTTTTAAGCTGGTTTAAAGCTGATGCTAATAAACCGGTAACATCATTACCCGCAGCTTTGGTTTTATAAACCGCCAGTCCTTGCATACTTTTCGGACTTAAGTTTTTCTGCCAGAAATTGATACTCTGGTAACTCATGTTCTGAAAAAGTGAATTTTCTTTTATGGTTTTAGCGGTCATATCTCCTTTAACCATTGCCAGTGCTGCCTTAGCTGTATCGCCCATATTTAAGTAGGCGGGCGCTAAAATCTGTTGGTAAAAATTTCTGGTTGTTCTGCTAAAACGCTTTTCCGCCTCATCGTTATCATAATACTGTCGGTTAGATTGACTTTTATTTTCGGCAAAACGTTTTTCATCCAGCCATTTTAGAGTAGGCAATAAGTCATTCTCGTTAAAAGGGTTACCTTTTTTAATGTTTTTAGCTTTAATCAACAAATCGGTAATTCGGTATTGATCGCGCAATCTTTCAGGCAGTTTATCTGGTTTTAAAGTAGCTAGGTAATTTGAGGCCAGGAAATCTTTATTTTCCATCCACGATAAATAGGCGGCTGTTAAAGTGCCGAGTTCAGGTTGCGGATATTTCTTTTCTGTTGCCAGTTTTACCGCAAAATTCCTGATTTCGTTCAATCGTTTTAGATTAACTGTTTTTAAACTATCTTTATATTTAGGATTTCCATTATCCGAAAAGTAATAGTTATAACCAATTTTGGCGATGTCGTTCGCTTCGATAAGATCCTGCTCTAATTTATTTACTTCGCGCACCAGCAATGTTCCGTTCAGCTGACTTTTCGGTTCGTACTGATAAACTTTATTTAAGCTTTCTATCCCCGAATCGTTACCACCAAATCCATTTATCGCCCAAATATTAGCTTTCTCATTATTGGTTTTGGCATATTTTAATGCTCCGTTAACTGGAGTACTATTGTAATAATAATTTTTATACGCCTGTACCCTCCTCTCCGGATTGCTGGCAAAGACCTTAGAAAATAAAAAAGCCGATTCTTCAGGATTTCCCAACCTGCGGGTAGATCCGGCATATAGAGCCAAAGCCCAGCCTTTAGCCGCACTATTTACCTTGCTGGTTTTAATATACTTCTCGTAGGTCGATTTACTTTCGGTATGCATTCCTGCAAAGTGGAACATCCTTTCTGCCTGATACGCATAACGTAATTTTAGAAAATCATCTTTTTCAGCATCTGTTAATTTTAAACCTTCTTTGGCTTTGTCCGCCATTGTTGTGGTATCTCGTGGTTTCGGATCCCAAAGGCTAAAATCTACGTTGGCTAAAGGTTCGCAGCGCTTCGCAAAAAGATAATACTTTAAGGGTTCTTTACGTTTGCTTAAGGCCTGAATGAAGCTGTTTTGTTGTAGGCTATCAGGCAATTGCGAAACATTGCCGTCAAAATTGGTTAGTTTTACATTGGTGGCGCTATCGGTTTTGTACATTACTTTTAGCACATCCTCTTTTTTTACATTGAGGTATTTTGCCCATTCGCGGCTGTTGATATCAGGTTCACTTTCGATGTCGGTTTCACTGTTAAGGTACACCATTTGATTATAGGCAAACGGAGAATATTCGTCACCTTCAACGTTGTTGTGGAAATAGGAAATGTAATAATCGTAGGGATCTATCTCACCACCACAGGCAAGATTTACGGCAATTTCGCCGAAAAAAGTAATCAGGAATACACTAAAAATTAGCGATAACTTTTTGAAGGTTTTCATTGGTAAAATGTTTTAATAGGTCGGTGTCTAAATGGTAGAAAACAAGATTCCGGTCTCTGGGGGCTAAATATCGGGATAAAAATTTAGAGGTAACAAGTAAATCATCAGGAGAAATCTGTTCCCACCTCACTACATCACCCTTTTTTAATCCTGCTTCAGGATAATCAACCAAAAGATCGTATAAAATGAAATTTCCCCTTTGTTTAAATAGTTTTTTATCTTCAATCCGGCTTTTATCAATACGTTTAGAAATGCCTGCATATTTGCTATTTCTAAATACCACTGCCCATTCAAAAATTGGCAGTGCAACATCAAGTGGCAGCGGATATTGCTCTAAATAATCCTTAAGGTAAATATCCATTTCGTGCTGATCCAATATCGAATTTTGTTCGCCGTATTTACGCAGGTTACCCATGTTATAACACATTAAAATTGCCTTTTCTACTGGTGGCACACCGCTGGATACAATATTTTTAACCTGATGTAAACGCAGGGTTACCGAAATGGTTTTCCCTTTTAAAAGCCGATTATCCTTTAATTGTTCCAGAAATTTAAAATACCTGTTTCTGGTGCCTTTTGTCCAGTCGCAATCAATCTGAAGTTCGTGATAACTTTGTTTTCCTGCCTGTTTTACCTTTGCAGCTACAAATTTGGCAATCCGATCGGCCATTACTATGCTCTGCGTGGTATCAATCTTATCAAAAACCTGGTTAACAATAAACACCACCGGTATAATTTCGGTCTGTTCGGGCAATGGATCCGAAAATTTAATGGGCGAAACAGGTACGGGCAGTTGCAGATCGGGATTAAAATCTACATCCATTATCCGCACATACAAAGATTTTGATTTAAACTGATTGAGATAAGCAGTTTCTGCCTTCTTATTCTGGTAATCCGTTTTCCAATAGTAAAAAGCAGGATTAACAACTGATTTTTGTTTGCAGCTGAAGAAGAGAAATACAGAAATCACTAAAATACTTATCTTGCGCATATCAATTTTGTTAGCAAAAGTACTATAAAATGCGGGCAGTTTTACAAAGAGTTACACAAGCAAGTTGCACCATTGATGGTGAAATAACAGGAGCAATTGAAGGCGGATTTCTGGTATTGTTAGGCATTGAAGATGCCGATACCATGGAAGACCTGGATTGGCTGGCGCAGAAAATTATCGGAATGCGTGTTTTTGGTGATGAAAACGGAATGATGAACAAAGCACTTGCCGATGTGGGTGGAGATATTTTATTGATCAGCCAGTTTACTTTATTCGCTTCTACCAAAAAAGGAAACCGTCCGGGTTTTACAAGGGCGGCACGATCGGATGTTGCCATTCCGCTTTATGAGAAAATGATCGAAAAACTCTCGGCTTTATCGGGAAAAAAAATAAAAACCGGAATTTTTGGTGCCGATATGAAAATCACACTTTTAAACGATGGGCCGGTTACGATTTTGATCGATACAAAAGATAAGGAATAATTAAAATTTAATGTGCTGAACGTAACTAATCAGATAATGAATGGTCAAAAATCGTATTAATCTATTTCAATCGAACTTAAGCTAATATGAAAGAAAATCCGAACCGCTTAACTGAATATGGATGTCTGGTATTTTTTCTGATTTTAAAGGTTTTTTTATCTTTTCTGCTGGTTAATTCGGTTTATGAATTACACCGCGATGAATTTCTGCATTTAGATCAGGCCAATCACCTGGCTGCAGGTTTTACTTCAGTTCCACCTTTAACTTCGCTTTTTTCATGGCTGATTAAAGCATTTGGCAATGGCATTTTTATGGTAAAACTGGTGCCTGCGTTAATGGGTGCATTAACTATCCTGTATTGCTGGAAGATTGCAGATTTTTTAAAAGGAAACCTTTTGGCCAAATGTCTGGTGGCCATAGCTTGTATCTGTTCTTCTCTGCTCAGGTTAAATACTTTATATCAGCCCAACTCTTTCGATGTTTTGGCCTGGACGGCTATATTTTATTACCTCTTAAAATATTTCGATAAAAACGAAGCCAAATACCTTTACGCTTTTGCTGTTTTTGTAGCCCTGGGCTTCTTAAATAAGTATAATATTTTATTTCTGATTATTGGTTTGTTACCCGCCATCATCATTACCCCAAACCGGAAAATATTTAAAGATAAACATCTTTATCTGGCTGTTTTACTGGTACTTTTAATTATTTCCCCGAATGTAATCTGGCAAATTAGCCATCATTTTCCGGTACTCACCCATATGAGAATTTTGCAGGCCACACAACTGGTGCATGTAAACCGGATTGATTTTTTTATCGGGCAGTTCCTCTTTTTTTTCAGTTCCATATTTATCCTCTTAGCAGGAATAGGAAGTTTGATTTTTTATAAAGATTTCAGGAAATACAGCTGGATTATCCTTACTTACCTCATTACCCTTATCGTATTTAGCTATTTTAAGGCAAAAGATTATTACGCCTTAGGTTTATATCCCGTTTTATTAGCTTTTGGCGCAGTTTATATAAGTCGCGTTTTAGCAAAGAAATATATCTTAACGGGTGCATTGTTTGTTTTTAATGTTGGTTCATTTATTTATCTGCTGCCACTTTTGATGCCCGTTTATAGTCCTGCGCAAATTATTGCACACCATAAAAGGTTCGAGCGTGTAGGTGCATTGCGTTGGGAAGATGGTAAAAACCACCAGTTGCCTCAGGATTATGCCGATATGCAGGGCTGGAAAGAATTGGCTGCGTTAGTTGATTCCGCTTACGAAAAGGTTAAAGATAAATCTACCCTGCTGGTACGGGCCGATAATTACGGACAGGCCGGAGCGATTAACTACTATTCAAAATATAAAAATATAAACGCGGTATCCTACAATGCCGATTACCTGTATTGGTTTAAAATGGATAAGCCGGTAAAAGATTTCATTATGATTACCTATTGGAAAGATGAAGATCCGCAGCGTAAGCGGGAGCAGCCATATTTTCGCAGGATTACCAAAATCGGGGAAATAAAAACGCCTTACGCGAGAGAAAGAGGTGCCGGTGTGTTTTTACTCGAAGATGCAAAACCCCAAGTAACCGATATTATAAAATCAGAAATAGAAGAAGAAAAAAATGACCATTAACGAAGCACAGGAAACGGTAGACCGCTGGATTAAAACCACGGGTATCCGTTATTTTAACGAATTAACCAACACTGCCATTTTAATGGAAGAAGTTGGAGAAGTAGCGCGGATTATGGCCCGGAAATATGGCGAACAATCTTTCAAAAAGAGTGATGAAGAGGTAAACCTTGCAGATGAAATGGCCGATGTAATGTTTGTGCTGATCTGTCTGGCCAATCAAACCGGCATCAACCTGACTAATGCTTTGGAAAAAAACCTGGAGAAAAAAAGTATCCGCGATGCCGACAGGCACAAGAATAATGAGAAGTTAAAGTGAGTTTTGAATGATGGAATTTTGAATGGCAGCATGAGGCGTAATGTTTAGCATTCACGCATTCAAAATTCTCTCACTCTATCATTTATTGGCTTAGCCAACAAACTCCATCAAACTCCTGTAAGCTACAAAACGGTTTTTATACCTCTCGTTTAACTCTGCCTGTAAAGCCGGAGCAAATTCTTCCTGGTATTTATTGTATTGTTCGAGTGTTTCTGCTACATATTGTGCACAATAAGTTACGCCTTCGTTTGGCGAATCTACAACCTTTAACAAGCGGTTAGAAACAAACAGGCCTGTAGCCATTACCTCAGGGATATGGATATCCTGCATCCATTGTAACCATTCTTCGGCTGCTGCATCCTCAAGGATGAGCGTAACATTATATAAATACATGTTGCAAAGGTAAATAATATATAAATGCTAAAAAATGTATGGATGATGGTTTTTTATTCTTTTAAATGCCATGATTCAATTAAATTTGTGGTACCCTTTATTAGCATGATACGAAATAACGCCTCTCAAAAAATCGATAACTCCACGCGCAATTACATTTATACCGGTTACCTCACTGCAATTTTCGGTGGTGTTTTAGGTCTTGTCATCGGTTGGGATATCATGAAGAAAAAAAAGACACTGTACACCGGAGAAAAGGTGTTTTCTTATTCTTTAATGGACCGGCAGCATGGTGCAAGAATTTTAATTTTAGCCAGTATTTGCTTCATTTTGTTGTTAACCTTAACTATTATTGCATTGGATGCTTAAGTTAGCTGCAATATAAAAATGATTACCATTACCACATCTTCTACAACAAAAGAACTCAAAGGAATTCTTGAACTTCAAAAACAAAACCTAAAGCAGGATTTAACTCCCCAACAGATTAAAGAACAGGGTTTTGTTACGGTTTCGCATTCGCTTGATGATCTGGAAAAGATGCATCTACATGAGCCTAATATTATTGCAAAAGACGGTGATGTTGTTGCAGCCTACGTGCTGGGAATGACCGTACAATCAAAAAACGATATTCCGAGGCTTGTTGAAATGTACGAAAGTTTCGATCATATTATCTATCGGGAAAAACCGGTTTCAGATTATTCTTATATTGTAGTTGGACAGGTTTGCGTAGGAAAAGATTATCGTGGTAAAGGTTTATTTGATCAATGCTACGATGCCTACAAAGATTATTTTAAAGGAAAATATGATTTCGCCATCACTGAAATTGCAAGTATTAATCTCCGATCGATGCATGCACATAAACGCATCGGTTTCGAGGTAATTCACACTTATACTGATAATACTGATGTAGAGTGGAATGTGGTGGTTTGGAATTGGAAACTATAGATTTGTTTGGCGCTTCGCGATAAGCATCTGGGGTCAATTAAACTGTCAAACAGTTAACTAATTTGACTATGAACTATCAATCATTAACCAATAAGCAGCTGGCAATTGGTTGTTTACAATTCAGTTAACCAATTTAACAATTAACCAATTAACCAACGACACTGTTCCCAATGAACTAATGACTAATGAACGACTGAACTAATCAAACCCCATCTCCCCTTAAATTTCTGAATCTTTTTCTCGCTTCGGTACTGAACATGCTGCCGGGATAATCGGTAATCAGTTTCTGGAAATAAATTTTGGCCTGGGCAATATCATTCAGTTTCTTTTCGTACAGATCGCCCAAAGTAAAAAGTGCATCATCCGTCCAGATGCCGTCTTTAAATTCTTCCGTTACTTTTTTAAGGATATCTGCTGCTTTCTGAAAATCGTTCGCTTTAATAAAAATCCGGGCTTTACTCATCATAATGGCATCGGCCAAACTGTTTTGCGGATAGGCAATTGCAATGCTGTCCATTTTTTTTACCGCTTTTTCGGGCAGGTTTCTAAATAAAAGCATTTCTGCATCCGCATACATTTTTAGAGCGTTGCTATCGGCTGGTGTCTGGATATTATCGCTGATCAATAAACTCAGGTTTAAAGCATCGTTGGCAATCAATTGTGAGGTAGCCGCTTTTAAAACCAAACATTGTCCATTGCTATATTCGAAATTACCCTGATAAAAAGAAAGTTTCGCGCTGCGGAAACGGGCTTCGTTGCCCACCGGCTGACCTTCGAACTGTTTGCTTACCTGTTCGTACACCAAAAATGCTTCCCAAGGCTGGTTGGTTAAAATGTAAATGTCGCCTAAATCAAGCTTCAGCTGACCAAGTTCCTGCTCATTTATACCGGGCATTTTAATCGCTTCTTCCAATTCTTTTTCTGCTTTACCGGGCTGGTTTAAATAATAAGCCTGCAGGTTGGCCAGTTTTTTTATCGCGAAAAGGGTATTCCTGTTTTTACCATTTTCTTCCAGTAAGGCTTCGTAATCTTTTGCTAAAAGATCAAGATCGGCAACCGTGTATTTTCCAGTAGTACGCAGATTGTACCTGGTATTCAGCATTTCGATTTTCGATGGCAGGTAATATTGGTTATCCTTTCCTTTAGTCAGCAGGTAATCGTACGCTTTAATCGCCGTTTCGTAAGCACCATTATCTACAAAAGTATAAATGGCATTAAATAATGTGCCGCCATCGGCCTTGGTGCGTTTATCATAGGCAATTAACTGGCGCAGGGCCATATCAAACTCCTGTTGCTGAATGTAATTCCAGGTTAGTAACTGGATATAAATTTCGGCGTCAGGTTCTTTTTGTATTTTCTTTAAAATCGCTGCCTGGAAAATCTGATAATCGTTTTTATCCTCAAAAACAGATGATAACACCGCCTCGGCCTGTGGCAAAAGCTGTGGCATAGTTGCCATTACATCCAGGTATTCCTGCATCAGCATGGGTTTATCCTTTTTGAAACGGTAAATGTTCAACAGTTCGAAAGCAAAAGCCTGATCGTTGCCCAGCAGTTTTCTTCCCTGTTTAAAAGTTTGGACCGCAAAATCGTAATTTTCGAAACGGTAAAAACTGTTGGCCAGATTTCTGATTCGGTATTCTTCTTTCGGAAGTTTCACAATTACCTCGTTAAAAATTTTGTTGGCCGCCTGCACATCTCCTTTTTCCTGGTAAAGTTTGCCAAGTGCGATCGGATAAAGCTCACTTTGCGGGTTTTTTTTAACCTCGCGTTTAACCACTTTTTCGGCAACATCATAACGCTTTAATTTTAACAGCGCATTAAAATAAATGTCGAAATAAGCATCATTATTGGGGATGGCATAAAGTTTTTCGAGCAGCACAACTGCTTTTTCATAATCTCCATCCTGGTAATATTGTATGGCCAAAGTGCTTTCATCAGGTGCAACCTGTTGGTTTGGACGGAAAACCTGCGCACCGGCCCCGAAGGTTAACAATAAGAATATGATGAAAAGCAAGCGGTTCATAACCCTAAATTATAAGTTTTAAATGTAACATTTTAATACATCTTTAGCTAAAGCAGTTATGGATATAAAACGTATTTTAAATGTTACCTGTATTTTATTTTGACTAAATTTTATAAATACTAAATTGAGCAACAACTTATTATTATTTGCATAAGTAACATTGTTGGTGTAAATCGCAGTATAGTTGTCAGGTTACTTATTTTTGTCATCCGGTGAAGGATTTATTTATGCTGAAAAGGTTTTTTCTATTCTTAATGGTAGTGTTGATCTGGGCTTGTAAGGGTTCAAACAGTGATACTATCCCTGTGGACGATTTTTTTAAAACGCAGGATAAAGCCTATTACCGCATATCGCCAGATGGCAAAAGCCTGTCTTATTTAAAACTCCAGGATAAAAAACTCGATCTTTTTGTTGAAGACCTCGCTACCGGAAATAGTGTACAACTGACCCATTTAAATGGGAAAAACATCAGTTTTCATTTCTGGACAAGCAATAACGAACTCATTTATTATACCGAAGATGGCTCTAAAGAACGCCGGTCGGATATTTTTGTGATTAATAAAGATGGAAGCAAACAGGTGCAGTTAAGTGCCAACGAGAAAAACCGGTTGAGGGTAATAGAAGATCAGCTGATTGATGATAAATACATTATCGTAGCTTCTAACAAACGCGATTCGACCGTTTTTGACGTGTACCGTTTAAATGTACGTGACGGGAAAATGGAAATTGCGGCAAAAAATCCGGGTAATATTACCAAATGGATGACGGATAGCAAAGGTGTACTTAAAATTGCAGTGGCCAGTGATGGGGTGAATGAAACCTTAATGTACCGTGAAAGCGAAAGTCAGGCTTTTGCTCCGGTAATTACCAATAATTTTGAAACAACCCTGCAGCCGATTGCTTTTTCTGAAGACCAGCCGAATGTACTTTATGCCATCTCTGGTATTAACCGCGATAAAAACGCATTGGTTGCGATCGATTTAAAAAGCGGGAAAGAAAAACAGGTTCTTTTTGCAAACGATACCTTAAACGTAGTGGATGCAACTTATTCGCGTTTCCGGAAAAAAATGCTTTTTGCTACCTGCGAAACCTGGAAAAGAGAAAAATTTTACCTCGATGACAGCACCAGGGTAGCTTACTCTAAGATAGATAAACTTTTACCCGGCACCGAATGGGTAATTATGGATAAGGATAAAACGGATAAAGTGTTTGTAATACGCACCTTTACCGATAAAAATCCGGGATCTTATTATTTATATACCGCTACAGATAAACGGCTTAAAAAACTTACTGATGTAAGTCCTTCTATTAAACCGGAGGATATGTGTGCCATGAAGCCGATCAGTTTCAAAAGCCGCGATAGCCTGACCATTAATGGTTATTTAACCTTACCCAAAAATAAAAAAGCGATTAATTTACCAGTGGTGGTACTGCCACATAACGGGCCAAAATCAAGAAACAGCTGGGGTTATAATGCCGAAGTACAATTTTTGGCCAATCGTGGTTATGCTGTTCTGCAGGTAAATTACCGTGGCTCTACCGGTTATGGAAAAACATTTTATGCTGCCGGTTTTAAACAATGGAGCGATAAAATACAGGAAGATGTAAACGATGGGGTAAAATGGCTGATTGATGAAAAAATTGCCAATCCTAAAAAAATTGCCATTTATGGTAATGGTTTCGGCGGATATATTGCTTTAAACTGTTTATATAAAAATCCCGATCTTTATAAATGTGGCGGATCAAATTCTGGCGTAATTAACCTGTTTAGTTACCTGAAAACCTTTCCACCGTTTTTAAAGGCCAAATTGCAGATGTATTACGAAATTTTAGGCAACCCCATAACCGAAACCGATTATATGCGTTTTGCATCGCCCGTGTTCCATGCAGACCGGTTTAAGGCACCTATTTTTATTGCACAAAACCCAAAAGATCCTAGTGTTAACGTTGCAGAAGGGGTACAGTTTATCAAAGAGCTTAAAAAAAGGAATGTTCAGGTTACTTATATCGAAAAAGAAGAAGGTCCGGATCCGGTAGTGCGCCAGCAGAGCAGAACAGCACTGTATAAAGCCCTGGAAGAGTTTTTAAAGGAAAATCTAGGTAAAAAATAGGTATGGCCTTAGATAAAAAAAGCAGTTACCGTAAAAATTTCTCTCTTGGTGTAACCTTCATTATACTCATTTCGGTTCTTTTTATCCTGTCGCTTTTCCTTGCGTTTAACTATAGCAAAAAATCGATAGAAAATGATTTTGTTTCGGAAAAGGTAAATGTGCTGGAGCAGAGTATTAAACCTTACAATGACTTCTTTCAGAACAAAATGCCCGAAATTTCTTATTATAACGGCTTTTTGGATTCCTCTACTGCATCAAAGTTTGTTGATACCGTGATGTTGAAATATCCCTTCATCTCAAAAGTTACTTTTTACGATACAGAGGTGAAGAATGTTCCGGTTAAAGACGGGATTAATGCCAATCACCTTGGTATTGGCCCAAAATCAATTTATCAGTTTGGCAAAGGGGTAAAACCCGATTCGATAAAACTGTACTCAGAAGATGATACACGGTCTTTTAACGTGGGGAGCGATTTTAACGCAATTGCAATTAAACTGGCTACTTTTGTTGAAGATCTGGATACGACCTCCGTACCCACCCAGGAAGAACTTTTTACCAATTTCTCTATCGTTAACTCCAACGAAAATAAAATCACTTACCTTAATATTCCCCGTCGCGAAGATTTAAGGATTTATAAAGATATGATCAGGCGTAAGCTTAATCCTGCCCCGGTTTATCCGCAGGATGTAATGGTTTTCAAATTGGATGCACACCAGATAAAGATTGTTAATACCCGTCCTTTATTGTACCAAACCATCAGGATTGAGCCGCTTACCTACGATCCGATAGATACATCTGATGAAAACATTACTACTGAAATTGCATTGCCGGGAGCATTCTCCGATTTTAAGTTTTACCTGATTTCATCCAAATCTTATATCAAAAAGGAGATTTTTATTTATTTTATGCCAATAGCCTTAGTTCTACTATTGGTTTATGGCGTACTTCTGCTGGTTGCCTTTTTAATTTACCGTAACCTGAACATTAACAGTAAAATGTTTAAGCTCCAGTACGATTTTGTGAACAACCTTACACATGAGTTTAAAACGCCGGTGAGTGTAATTAAAATCGCTGGGAACAATATTAAAAGCGCTCCGGCTTTAACCCAGAGGGAACAGCAGCTTTATGGTAAAATATTGGATGAAGAGGCCGATAAACTTAATGGTTTAATGAACAAGCTGCTGGCCTTTACACAGATCGAAAATAAGGCAATCAAGCTGAATCATGAAGAGGTAAATATTGTTGATTTTATTGAGAGTACCATCGAATCGCATACCTTAAAACACCCCGATTTTAAAATGACTTACGAGGTTGTTGGCTTTAAAACCTTTATTACCGACCCGGTGTTGTTAGGGAGTTTGTTTGATAACCTGGCAGAAAATGCTTACAAATATTCGAAACCCGATCAGAAGAAACTGCATATCAGCGCTAAACTGATTAAAGGCGTGCTGGTGTTCCGTTTTACAGATAAAGGAATTGGTATCGCATCATCAGAATTAAACAATATATTTAAGAAGTTTTTCAGGATACAGAATGAATATAACCAAATGGGCAGTGTTGGACTGGGTTTGGCATTCTGCAAAGAACTGGTTAACTTTATGGAGGGAGAAATTACCGTAAAGAGTAAAGTAGGAAGTGGTACAGAGTTTAAAATTGTGCTGCCATATAATAGTTAAATTTAATAGTTGAAATGTTAAACGTTGGAAGGTTGTAAAGTTGAATTAACATTCAAACCTTAAAACTTTTCAACCCTTGCAACAATAAAGAAGTTTGAAAGTTACACGTTAAAAGGTTGGCATGTTAAACTTAACCTTTAAACATTGAAACTTTTCAACATTAAAACAGTAAAAAAACACATAAATGTCTAAAGAAGTAAAAATATTAATCGTAGAAGATGATGAAAATCTTCGCTTTCTTGTGGCCCACCGTTTAAAAGCCGAGGGTTATACGGTGCTTGAAGCAAATGATGGCGAAGCAGGTGAAAGAATGATTTTGGCCGATCAGGCCGATATTGTTTTATTGGACTGGATGATGCCAGGTAAACAAGGTGCCGAAGTTTGCGAAAATGTGCGTAAGCAGGGTTTCGAAAACCTGGTAATTATGATGACCGCCAAGGCACAGGATGTAGATAAAATTGATGCCTATAATTTTGGTGCGTCTGATTATATTACCAAACCTTTTAATATGGACGTTTTAGTAGCCATGTTAGAGAGCAAGGTTAAATTTATCGTGAATAAAGATTCTGCCGAGATTCACCGTTTTGGCAATATGGAACATCATCCGAACATCCACACTTTGTTTAGAGACGGAAAGAAAATTGAGTTAACGATATTGGAAAACCGTATCCTGCTTTATTTCCTTCGCAACCCGGGCAAAGTAATTAACCGTGACGAATTGATGCTGGTGGTTTGGGGTTACAACTCTGATGTAAACACCCGTACGCTAGATATGCACATTGTACGCTTGCGTAAAAAGATAGAACTGAACCCTGATAATCCACAGCTGTTACAAACGGTTAGAGGGGTAGGGTATCGTTTTAACGCGGGGTAAAGAAAAATCGTCATTTCGACCGCAGTGGAGAAATCTAATTAATGATTACTTAGATCTTTTATAGATTTCTCCATTTCGTTGCACTTCAGTCGAAATGACGAGTTTTATTATTTAAGCTCTTTTCAACGTAAAAATCGTAATTTCCGGTAAAATACCAACCCTGCCCGGATAACCTAAAAAGCCATAGCCTACATTTACGTAAAGTTGTTGTTTTTGCTCCTGGTATAAACCTGCCCATTCTTTGTAAATGTATTGCACAGGGCTCCATTGATATTCTTTCAGGCGAACACCAAACTGCATTCCGTGCGTATGGCCACTGAACATGGCATCTATCTGCGGATATTTCTGTAAAACCTCTCCACGCCAGTGCGAAGGATCGTGACTCAATAAAAGTTTAACCGGCAAATCATCTGTATTTTGAACAGCGAGTTCCATTTTTCCATATTTGGGGAAACGGCCCATGCCCCAGTTTTCAATACCTAAAATGCCAATTTCTTCGCCATCTACCTTTAACCTGCGGTTTTCGTTCATTAACAGGTCGTAACCCATTATTTTGTGTACGTCAACCATATCTTTCAGGTTTTTTACTTTGGCCGGAGAAGATTCCTTACCGAAATAATAATCACCATAATCATGGTTTCCGAGTGACGAAAATACACCCAGCGGTGCTTTTACCTTCGAAAATATATCCTGGTAATCCCTTACTTCGTTGGTGAGGTTGTTTACTAAATCGCCCGTAAAAAAGATAAAATCAGGCTTTTCACTCAACAACATTTCTACACCACCTTTTACTGCTGTTTTGTTGTAGAAACTTCCCGAGTGGATATCTGAAATCTGCCCCATGGTAATGCCATCAAAGGCTTTAGGCAAGTTAGGGAGGATTAAATTTACCCGCCGTACCTGATAATCGTAAGCACCAGAAATAATGCCCCAGCTAAGTGAGGTTAGAGGCACAGCAGCTGCCACCAACCCGGCTTTTACCAAAAATTCTGATCTTGAAATCTGTTCTCCAGGTATAGCTTCAGCCGTTTGTGTTGTGCCCGAAACTTGAGCCGTTTTATTTTTCCTGAAAATGCGGATAAACAATCTTCGTAGATCGTCCAATACCAAAAAAGGCAACATGGCCATTTTGCAGGCTACCGTTAAAAAGAAAGCGACTAAGATAATTGCCCTTAACGTGAGGAAAAGATTAAGGTAAATGCCACAGAAAACGCCTATAATCAATAGCGCGCTGTAAGTCCAGTAAGCAATGCCAAATGCTTTTTTTGTGCCCGGTTTCCATTTTTTAAAAACAGAAACAATGGCTTTATAACAGTAAATATCAAATGCAATAATAAAAATGCAGGCGGCAATAATAAAAGGTAATCTTCCCATTATATATTCGGGTTTGTAAATAAAAAAGCTTCGACAGATTCTTCTTTAAGGGAAGAATTTGTCAAAGCTAATCAAATTAGAGAAATTCAATATTATCTGAAATCGTCTTCATCCTCTTCCTCATCAAATTCGGCGTTAAATAAGCTGCCAAACATATCAGAAAAGCCGAAGCCTCCGTTTAAAAAGTTTTTGCTCAATTGGGAATATTCCGCCAGGCCATGCAATACAAACTCCATTAACAATAAGGTTTGGTTTTCACTCAGTTTAGGATGGAATTTCTTTACTAAATCATAAAGCCCAGGCACCAGCATTAATGCTTTTTTGTATTGCGCATTGCTCAAAGTATCCGTAACATCTACATTATGGCCTTCCGTAAACCATTCGGTTACTTCGGTATAAGGATTGGCTGTTTTGGTTTTTTTAGCCTTTTCGGGATCTGGGAAGTAACGTGCAAACAAAGTTTTAACTGCTTTGCCAATTAAAGTAGTGGCTACGTGTGCCGGACCTTCCAGCTCGCCTTCGTAAACCAGCTCTATTTTACCGGTTATAGCCGGAATAATCCCCGCAAGATCAGATAAACGTACGAACGTATTTTTCTCTCCAGCAATCAGCATTCTTCTTTCTGCCGTGCTGATCAGATTTTCATAGGCAGAAATGGTTAACCTGGCCGAAACCCCCGATTTCTGATCGATATATTCACTTTTACGGGCTTCGAAAGCAATCTGTTCTACCAGGTCTTTTAATAAGCCATCGGCCTCAATATTGGCTTTTTGTTCTGCAGTAAGTTTGGCCTCCTGAAAAGTAATTTTACGCGAAATCTCAATACTTTTTGGATAATGGGTCAAAATCTGACTTTCAATCCTGTCTTTTAACGGCGTAACAATACTTCCTCGGTTGGTATAATCTTCCGGATTTGCTGTAAAAACAAACTGGATATCCAAGGGTAAACGCAATTTAAAACCGCGGATCTGAATGTCTTTTTCCTGCAACATGTTAAACAAAGCCACCTGAATACGGGCCTGTAAATCGGGAAGCTCGTTAATCACGAAAATACTTCGGTGTGCACGTGGAATTAGCCCAAAATGAATTACACGCTCATCATTGTAGGTTAACTTTAAAGTAGCGGCCTTAATCGGGTCTACATCGCCAATTAAATCGGCAACCGTAACATCTGGTGTGGCCAGTTTTTCGGTGTACCTTTCGCTGCGGTGCAACCAGGCAATTTCGGTGTCGTCACCTTTAGTAGCGATTTCATTTTTTGCGTACCACGAAATTGGATTCAATGGATCATCAAAAATCTCGCTTCCGGCAACATACGGCACATATTCATCCAGTAAATTTACCATTAAACGGGCAATACGCGTTTTTGCCTGTCCGCGTAAACCTAACAATAAAATATTGTGGCGCGATAAAATGGCGGTCTGTAACTCCGGAATAACCGTTTCATCGTAGCCGATAATGCCCTCAAATTCGGTTTTTTTATCGCGGAGCACTTTAATCAGGTTTTCCCTCAGCTCTTCCTTAACGCTTCTTGATGTATAATTTGTAGCCTTTAACTGGCCTAATGTTGTATTTTGCATATATGGGATTGTACTATTCGTTATTTACTTTTCAGTTTTTTCATAAACTCACCAATTGCGGGCTGAAGTTCTTTGAAAAGTTCCTGGTCTCTGTTTTTTAAAACTACTTCTGTAAACATTTTCAAACCAATGGCAAACTCGGTACTTTGATTTTCATCATCAAAAATGTTTTTGCTTTTAATGGCATTGATAATGTTGAATATATTGTCGTGATTATCAAATTCGAGTGTTAAAGGACCATTTTTTACATCATCCTCTTTTGCTAAAGATATTTCTTCTAATGTTAATTTATATTTATTTGTACGTTTAGCCATGCTTAATTTATTTTAATGCCTTATGTCTTCCAATTCCGGACTAAAGACTTTTGACTCCCGACTATTTAACTGTTTTACGTCTGTTTTTAATGTAATCTTCAAAAATATATTCGCCTAAGCCATTTAATGAGCTATAAAATGCCCTTCCGCCATTAATTTCAGTAAACTGACGTACAAATTGCTGTAAATAAGGATCTTTTGCAATCATAAACGTAGTAATCGGGATTTTTAACCTTTTACACTGCGCCGCCATGTTTAAGGTTTTGTTAATCACTTTACGGTCCAAACCCATACTGTTTTTGTAATATTTACCATTTTCTTTCAGGCAGGTGGGTTTTCCATCCGTAATCATGAAAATCTGTTTGTTATGGGTTTTCCGGCGACGGAGCAAATCTGCAGCCAGTTCTAAACCTGCATAAGTATTGGTATGGTAGGGGCCAACCTGTAAATAAGGCAGGTCTTTCACACTGATCGGCCAGGCATCATTTCCAAAAACAACAATATCCAAGGTATCTTTAGGGTATTTCGTTTTAATCAGTTCGGCCAGGGCCATGGCCACTTTTTTAGCTGGCGTAATCCGGTCTTCACCGTATAAAATCATCGAATGCGAAATGTCGATCATTAGTACTGTAGAAGTTAAGGTTTTAAAATCTTTTTCTTCTACTTCCAGATCGCGGTCGGTTAGGGTGAAATCGCCGATACCATGATTAATCTGCGCATTTTGGATCGAAGCGGTCATATCAATCTGATCCAAACTATCACCAAAATTATATTCACGCCTGTCGGCATTTTTTTCTTCGCCTATGCCCGATTGGTTGCTGTTGTGGTTACCACGACCAGATTTTTTCAGCTTGCCAAAAATTTCGTCCAGGGCAGATTTGCGGATGGTTTGTTCCGTTTTGGCTGTAATTTTAAACTCTCCCGATTGATTGTCTTCCGTCAGGTAACCTTTATCCTTTAGGTCGTCGATAAAATTACCGATGCCATAATCATTATTGGTTAATTTATATTGTTTGTCGAGCTCGTTCAGCCAGCTTAAAGCCTCTGCCGCATCTCCTGCCGTATAGTTTAGCAATTCGCTAAATAATTTCAGCAGTTCATCAAACCCTCCCTTAGGCGCATCGCCCGGCTTATAATCAGAAAAACGAAAACCTCTCATGTGCTTATATTAACGATTTACCGAAGATAAAAGTTTCGCTTTGCATTAATTTAAGCGCCATGTCATATTTGGGGCCAAGCAGAAAGGTAAAAGCTGAAAGAGCAAAGCAGGTAGAATTGAAAACTGCCAACTGAGAACTGTAAACTAATTTGGGCGTTCCCCAATCCCGATGAATAATCGGGAAAGGGTCGGGCTTTTCAGGGCTGCGCTGCGCTTCGGTACCGATGAAAAATCGGTACTGAACCCTTCCAATCCCTAACGCAAAACCCACCGTTTTAGCTCAAGCCTATTAAGTTTTAAACTTTCCTTGTTAATCTGTGCATCCGTGGCAAAAGGCAAAAAGCTTACTACAATGCCATGTGATAAATCTTTTTATTGTAATCAGGGTTTGCACCCGGCTGCGAGGCTACAAAAGCGCCAACCTTACAGGCATTATCCAAAGTGGTTTCCATTGGGTAGCCTTGTAAATAGCAGGCAATAAACGTAGCTAAAAAGGCATCGCCGGCACCAACGGTATCGGCAACCTGAACTTTGTAACCCTCATGTTTAAATAATTTCCCGTCTTTTAAAACACAGGCGCCTTTATCGCCAAGTGTAAGGCAGATGATTTCAATATTGAATTGCTTGGAAAGTTGTTTCAAAAGCTGCTCATCAGTATTTCCGGTTAAACCGAACGATTCCTTTACCCAAACAATTTCGTCTTCATTTATTTTAAGAATATCGGCTTTAGCCATAAGCTCTCCGATTAATTCTTTATTGTAAAACGGTGCGCGGAGATTAATGTCGAATATTTTAGTTTTTGCGTGGTCTAGAAGTTCGAGAATTGTTTTTTTAGATTGCTCCTCCCTGCAGGTTAAGCTGCAATACACCAAGGCATCGGCCTGTTTTACAGCAGCTACGTTTTCATCCGTAATTTTAATATCGTCCCATGCTACCGGCTGTTTAATGGTATAGGTAGCCTGATGGTTTTCATCAAGCTGTACCACAACGGTACTGGTTGGTAATCCGGTGTTTATCTGTACCAGATCTGTTGAAAAATGATTGCCGGTTAAAAAGTTCAGTAATTCTTTTCCATTTTCGTCATCACCAACAGCGCTGATGAAACTGCTTTCGATACTTTGTTTGTGTAAGTTAAGGGCAACGTTCATACTCGAACCGCCTGCTTTCTTTCCCTCCGGGAAAACATCCCAAAGTATTTCGCCTATTGTGATTACCTTATTTTGCATGGTAGCTTGATAAAAAATGTAAATAACCAATTTTTAGCGATGGAACAAAATATTTTGTTTCATATCTTTAATTTTTACCAAAATTGTAATAATCATGAAAAAAATACTGCTTATCGCCCTGTTTTTTATTTATTTCAGCACTCATGCTCAAAATGCAAAAGATAAACAAGCTGTTCTCAACCTACTCGAAAAACAGCGCAGCGATTGGAACAAAGGCGATGTTGAAGCTTATATGCAGGGTTACGCAAAATCAGACAGTTTACTTTTTGTAGGTAAAAGCGGACCAACTTACGGCTGGCAAAAAACACTGGATAATTACAAACGCGGCTATCCCGATAAATCTGCCATGGGCTTTTTGGTATTTGGAATAAAAAAAGTCGAATTTTTAAAACCCGATCTTGCCTTTGTGCTGGGTAGCTGGAATGTAAAGCGTGAGAAAGATGAATTAAAAGGATATTTTACACTGTTGATCAAAAAAATAAAAGGGGAGTGGAAGGTGATCGTTGATCATAGCAGTTAATTATTCCGATACCTTTAATATGTATTGAAGTACAGGATCAAGACCTTTAATTTTATCAAGATAACTTGTTTCGATTTGGCGATCGGGTAGTACAGGGTGTCTGGTTTTGTTGTTACAATCAGCCCCAAAATCTAAACTTGTTGATACATTGAAGCCGATTTTACTGTTAGGCAATTGAAAGTGGTAACCTTCACCAAAATCGTTTGTGTTTTCTCCCGTAGCTTCGCCAATTAGCTTTGCCAGTTTAAATTGTTTTACACCATCTGCAAGCATATTTGCACTCGAGAATGTCATGGGTCCGGTAATAATATAAACTTGGCCATTAAAAAAGGCTTGTTCGCTGGTGTATTTTGGATCATAAGGCTCGCAGTTGAGCCTTTGCCAGATACTATTGTTAGATTGTTTTAAGTAATTACTACTGGTATCACCCTGCTTAATTAATTGATCTTTGTACAGCTGACTTATTTTCCAATTTTTCCCGCCAGATAAGGTATATTTTTTTGAATTAAAAAAGCCTAAAAGTAAATCTGCATTGATAGAATTGCCTCCTGTATTTTTTCTGATATCAATGGCAAGGGTTTTGATTTTTTTCTGTTTTATTACCGTAAAACACGAATCGAAAAAATTCAGATAAGGATGGTAATCGCCCTCTAAAGTATTTAATTCAATGTTAGCAACCTTATCTTCCAATATATTAAATGAATAGGGCTTACCAATCAGGTTTGGAAATGCATCGCCTATTAAATCTCTTAAAATACTTCCATTTTCAATTGTTTTAATTCCTTTTTTGTGCTGATACTGATAAGCGATTTTAAAAGGGGGCCTTATACCCGAAAGGTATATGTTATAGCCGATCATTTTAATGGCTATCTCATTGCGGTAAGTTTGAAGCCCACCTACACGCAATGCACTTTCCTGGTAAAACTTTTGAATAGAAGTTCCGTTTACTGAAATGATTTCTGCACCTGCAGGAATAATACCCGGTAATGCTTTTCCATCGGAATAGGTTTTACCTTTTTTATCAGCAACAAATGTTAAGGGTAAAAAAACAGGTTTCCTGAAATCTGCCTTAAATATAGATTGTATAAAAGTGGGTGCAGTGTGGGCATCATCAATAAGACCTGTTATTTCTCCAAGTTTTAAGGTAAAGGGTCTGGTTTCAATTGAATCGGGGATGGTACTTTTTACCTGATTTATTTTTTGTATGTATTTAATCTCTGAAGTGTATAAAAATGGGTTGTAATGTGCCGCTCTGATTACCTTGTCGAGGTAGTCGATATCAGCAATGGCTTCTGTTTTAGAAATCCGTTGTGCAAAACCCGACAAGAAAGTAAAAAACACAAATAAAAAAGGTAGCGCTGTTTTCATTACATCAATTTACCCTAAGACGATATCCGGTGGGTTAAGGTTGCATTGAAATTTACTCACCCAACTTAAAATCCTTATAATAATAATCCTTGTCCTCATCGGTTAACTGGCGGATTACCCTGCAAGGGGCTCCTGCGGCGAACACATTATCCGGGATATCCCTCGTAACCACACTGCCCGATCCGATTACTACATTTGATCCGATTTTTACGCCGGGATTGATTACTACATTCCCACCAATCCACACGCTATTGCCAATCGTAATTTCCTGCGCCCACTCATATTCCTGATCTCTTAAATGTGCATGGATAGGATGGCCTGCGGTATAAATGGCTACGTTTGGCGCAATAAAAACGTTGTTACCAATACTCACTTTGGCGCAATCTAAAATAACGAGGTTGAAGTTTGCGTAAAAATTATCACCAATTTCGATGTTATAACCATAATCGCATCTAAACGGTGGCTCTACATAAAACATCTTTTCTGTTTTGCCGAACAGTCTTTTCAGTAATTCTTTACGTTGTTTAATGAATTTTGGAGCCAGGTTATTAAATTCGAAAACAATTTCGCGGGCTTTTAATCTTTCTTTTGCCAGCTCTGCGTCACCCGCCTGGTAAGCTTTTCCTGACAGCATTTTTTGTTTTTCGGTTAGGGTTGTTTGTTCCATGGATTTATTCTGGTTTGAAATGTGGTTAAGTTAGTTTATAACGAGAAGTCGATTTTATTTCCATTCCAGTCATGCATGCTGATATTGGTAACGACTTCGTCTAATTGAAGAAGGTAGGTTCTGATCTCTTCGAGAGAAGCAGATTCGTGAATGCAAGGGCCCCATAAACTATCAAATGTGCAGGTGAACAATTGTTCCTTTATTTTTCGTTCTATTTCCGCCTTGTCTAACGTTACCTTATAAATTTGAGTATTTTCTTCCAGTTGGGAAGTATCGCCATAAAGAACGTTAATATGTCGTTGTAAAATAGAAGCAATCTCGCCTAAATATTCATCATGAAGCTGATCACAGGCATCGGTAAAATTAAATGGATTGAAATTGGCATTGTATGCTGCAATAGTCTGATTGTTGAGGTCGAGCATTATGATGCCATAATTGTTCAGGCTGGCATAGAAAGGAGTGGTTATCGATTCGAACGAAATATCAATCTCAACGTGCTTATTGGCACTGACGAAGTGAAAATTACTCTGGGGGTTGTGCATCGGCGGTTTTTGAGAAAAATCAGAAAACCCATGCCCCTTTAAAAAGGAGAAATGATTTTCGAACATCGGTCTCATGTATAGATTCAAATCAAAGTCGGCCATGCGTGCTTTAAATGAAAAACGGGACTTCATTGCTGAGCGTCCCGTTTTGGTATTTTGTTAATCACAGCTTAACAGATTTTTAACGCCCATGAAAAACTATTCTTATGGTCTGCCTTTGGCTAGAGCTCTTTCAGCAATTTTAACTGCTTTTTTCTCTCTCCAGTTGGCATATTTTTCTTTGAAAGTCATTTTAATTAAGCTGTCAATGGCGCCGTGGGTAAATAAACTCCAAACGCTGGCCACTTTCCGGGTAATCGATTGATCCCATGCCCTAAGGCTTAACGAGAACGATCCATCCAGGTATTTCATCCAGTGCCACATTCCTGTAGGCATAAATAAGGTATCGCCATGCTCTAAGAAAACTTCATAACCCTCAACACCGTTTAGTGCGGGGAATTTTTCGAAATCAGGATTGGCAACGTCATAATCTTCCAAAGCATAAGTTGCATTTGGTAAGCAATATAACCTGTCTTTCCATTTATTATCGAATAGAACAATGTGTTTCCTACCACCAAAATGGGTATGGAAAATGTGCGGCAAATCGATATCGTAATGTAAAAAGGTTACCGAGTTAGATCCGCCAAAAAACATGGCCGGCATACTTTCAATAAAACCACCCATTAAATCTTTAGGGATTTTTACATCATTGATTAAACTAGGTACTTTTTTAAACAGGTTAAAAAAGAAAATCCTCAATTCTGTTGGCTCACGTTTAATCAGGTCGAGGTAATCGCCAAATTTCATGTGTGCAGTAGCCGCATTAATTGGTTTCGATGGGTCGGCTTTAGAGTTATCGTAAAGCGGAACTTCCAGCTCACCGCCAATTTCTTTTAAATATTCAGTAGTCCATTTTTCTCTGGCAGGCCAGTCTTTGGTAAGGCCCCTGATGACTAACGGACGTTTAGTTTTCAAATAATTTTTCTTAAAATCTTCAGGAGTGATATTCTCAACAATATCAACAGGTTTTAAAATGAAACTCATGCGCTTAAATCGGTTATTTGTGCCGAACAACAAATGTGTAAATTTTATTTTACAAAATTGAAGTTAACAGTTAAATGTGACTAAAATCACGTAATCTAAATTAGCAAATACTTAACAATTTAATAATTAAGCTTCAACTTTATTTTTAACAATTTCGGCATAAGCTGCATCCCAAAGGTCGATGCGTTTCTGTAAAGCCTGTTTTGTGGTTTCTTCTGCTTCTGCCCAAAATGCTTCTTCTTTTTCGCAGAGTTTCTCCGTCATCGAGAGTGCCAAATGGCTGTGGTGATCGCCGTCTACTTCAATATGGCGTTCTAAATAATATTTAAAAATCGATACTTTATCGGCCTGAGTACTGTTCAGGTCGTTTACCATGCTGTAAAACATGTTTGGAATTAAATCCTCCCTGCCAAAGGTAAAACTGGCTGCCTGTAAATGTGTTTTGCCGCTATTAATGGTTTCGAAAGTGGCATTTACAAAATCTTTTGCTGCGGAAGGTACATCGGCAATTTCAAAAGCTTCGTTGAAACTTTTACCATTTTTTAAGGCATTTAAAAAATCATTAATGGGTTTTGTATTGGCCCCGCACTGATCCATGGCATCTAAATATAACTCGAAATGACTTTTAATGGCGCCATCTGCATCCACATCCGATTCTTCTCCAGCTACAATTTCATTAATCAACTGTCTGGTAACCGGATCGCCAACCGGAAACCAGGGCAAACTGGTACAGGTAAGGTTAATCTGTAAAGCTTTAAGCAACGACATGAAATCCCAAACGGCAAAAATATGGTGTTCCATAAACACGCGTAAATCTTCCAGTTCGCTAATGGCCGAATAAACTTTGTGGTTAATAATCTGTTGTTTAAGTGGCGTGATGCTTTCTTGTATTTTTATAATGTTAGGATGCATATTTTATTATTGAATGATTGAGTTTTGAATGAGGAAATTGAAATTTTGAATGAGAGACTGATTGATTTAGTGAATTGGCATAAAGCTTAGCACTGCTCATTCTATCATTCAACACACATTCATTCTATCATTATTATCTTGGTAAATTCTTTTCTAACGCTTTACCTGCTCTTTTAATTGCAAGTTCTTCTTTCCAGTGCATGTACTTTTCACGGTAGTTTGCTTTCATAAAGTCGTCAAATTTACGCTGTAAAGTTAAGTTATACAAGCTTTTTGCTTTCACAGCCCAGCTTTTGTCCCATGCCCTCAAACTAATAGAGAAAGATCCGTCCAGGTATTTCATCCAGTGCCAGTAACCCGTAGGCATAAATAAGGTATCACCATGCTCTAAAAACGCTTCTACTCCCTGAACACCTTTTAAGGCCGGAAATTTATCAAAATCAGGATTTTCCACATCATAATCTTCCAGCGCATAAGTGGCGTAGGGAATCTGGTATAAACGCTCTTTCCACTTATAATCGAACAGGATTACGTGTTTGCGGCCGTTAAAGTGGGTATGGAAAATGTGTGCCAGGTCAATATCGTAATGTAAAAAAGTGACAGAACCTTTTCCGCCAAAAAACATATTGGGGTAACTGTCTAAAAAGCCGCCCATTAAATCTTTTGGGGCAATATAATCTTCCAGTAATTTTGGGGCAAATTTTATGGGATCAAACAAAAAAATGCGCAGATCTGTAGGGGTTTCTTTAATCAGATCGATGTAATCGCCAAATTTCATTTCAGCAGCCGAAGCATTAATCGGTTTAGAAGGATCAGCTTTCGAACTATCATAAAGTGGAACGGTTTTATCCCCAACAACATCTTTCATGTATTCCATCGTCCACTTTTGGTAAGCCGGCCATTTTTTAGCCATATTTTTTATTACCAGGGGTTTACGGGGTTTAAGGTAGTTCAGCTCGAAATCTGATTTAGATATGTCTTCAACTACATCTATCGGAGATAAATTGAATTTCATGTTAAATAACTATTAATGAAGCAAAATTAAATAGTTAAAAAACAGCAAGCAGCAGAAATGAGAAAACTTGAAAAAAAACTGACAATTCATCAAAAAAAGTCAGATGTTAAGAATAGGGAATAATGTTCCGGTAATTTGGTCAAAAACAAAAACGTTCTGGCAAAAACCAGAACGTTTTATTTGATTATAAGGATATACGATATATTATTTAGGCATTAAAACGGTATCAACCACGTGGATTACACCATTTTTTTGGTAAACATCTGCAATGGTTACAGTGCTCATTCCGCCTTTTTCATCTTTTAAAACCAATTTTTTGCCTTCCATCCAGGCCCAAAGTTTACCACCTTGTACAGTTGTTAATTCTGCTTTGCCGCCGCCAGCTTTAATTGCTGCTGCAATTGCTTTGCTATCCATTTTACCGGCAACAACATGGTAAGTTAAAATTTTGGTAAGGGTTGCTTTGTTTTCTGGTTTAACCAGGTTATCAACAGTTCCGGCAGGAAGTTTATCAAATGCTGCATTTGTTGGAGCGAAAACAGTAAACGGACCAGCGCCTTTTAAAGTTTCTACCAAACCCGCTGCTTTTACTGCTGCCACCAATGTAGTGTGGTCTTTTGAATTTACCGCATTATCAACAATATCTTTAGTTGAATACATGGCCGCGCCACCAACCATCGGATTTTTTTGAGCGTAAACTTGAGTTGTAAATGCCATGGTAATTACGGCAAAAACTGATAGGATTAAATTTTTCATTATTTCTAATTTTTAAGTTTCTGTTATTTGATTCCATTTACGATGGCTTACAGATACTTGGTTTTTAGAAATAAAATTTATTGTTTAATTTGTTGATTTTGAGTGTTTTAATTTTTGTTTTTTTAGTTTTGAAAAAGTAATATGGTAAACTTAGGGAGGGGGTAGCCCTGTTTTACTAAATTTCTTGACTGTTGTTCGCTTTGTTCAGAGTGATAATCTCCCATAGCATGGGCGTCATCTCCGGAGCCCCGCGAAGTGGAGAGATCTATCTGGGTAGATTTAGCTTCACTGAGCCTTCGGGTTCTCGACTGCGTTACACTCTGCTCGAAATGATGGTAACATAGCAGAATTTTGCACATAGATAACAGCCAAAAGGATATCGCTGCAATCGGGCTTAAGTATTTGGGTTCATTCTTAACGCTATCCGCCAAACACTCCACCTAATTCACCTTCGCTGTCCTTATTTTTTTAGAGAAAAATTTAGGGAAAAAGCGTTTCAATAATACACCTTTTGTTTCTTTTCCACCAATGTAAACCTCTTCTTTTTTATTGCTAATGGCCTGTACAATTTGTTTGGCGCAATCGGCCGGGCTCATCGCATTTTCATGTGCATCGCCCATCATGTTTAATGGTTTGCCTTCTGCAGTTAAGGCGTTGTAGGTTACGTTAGTTTTGATAAATCCCGGGCAAATTATGGTGATATCAATGTTTTGATCATAAACTTCCGATCGGAGGGAATCGAAATAGCCATGTAATGCATGTTTTGATGCAGCATAGGTTGAACGGAACTTTGTTCCAAATTTTCCGACTAAACTGCTGATTACGGCAATCTGTCCGCCGCCGTTGCTTATCATCAATGGTAAAACTGCTTTGCTCAATACAACTGTTCCCCAAAAATTGGTGTCCATAATCTGCTGTTCTGTTTGCAGGTTGGTTTCCAGTGCTAAACTCCGCTGACTTACACCGCCACTATTGATCAGTAAATCTACTTTTCCAAAAATGCGGATGGCATCAGCGGCTTTGCTTTCCAGTGTTTCGGTTTCGCTTAAATCGAATGGCAAAACATGCACATTAAAAGAATTTTGGCAATTTCCTTTTACGCGAAAAAGTTCATCACGGTTTCTTCCCGAAATAATCAGTTTGTTGCCTGCTTTAAAATATTCATATACCAGGGCCTCGCCAATACCTGATGAAGCACCTGTAATCCATACAATTTTTGACATATATTTTAATTATTGAATTAGAGATGATCGAATTAGAGAATGATTGAATGATAGATTTTACAAAAGCATTCACTCATTCTCTCATTCAGAACTCACTCATTTTAAACAACAAACAATTCCGAAGCAATATGATCGGCAAATAATTTTCCATTCTGGCTTAAACGGATTTTATCTCCATCCATGATCAGCCAATCTTTATCCTCAAAATTTTTGAGATTGTATTTTGTTTCTTCTAAAAAATCTTTCCCGAAATCGGTGTTTATTTTCTGCAGATCAGTGCCCCACATGGTTCTTAATGAGGTCATTATATATTCGTTAAACCGATCGTTCAAACTCAGCTCTTCAACTATTTCGGGTAGTTTATTCTGCTCCAGGGTTTCGATGTATAAAGCATTGTTAGCCGGGTTCATGTAGCGGTTCTGGCCGTTAAAACCATGCGCCGACGGACCAATGCCAATGTAATCTACACCTTTCCAATAATTGGTATTGTGCACCGCGTAATGTTTAGGTTTGGCAAAATTAGAAATCTCGTAATGTTCAAAGCCGGCTTCCACCAGTTTTTCCATTAAAATTACAAATTGTGCAGCACTCTGGTTATCGTTTACCGGAATTTGCTTTTTGTTCTTAATGGCATGGGCCAAAGCTGTTCTTGGCTCAACCGTTAAAGCATAGGCAGATATGTGCGGTACTTCCAGTTCAATCGCCTTTTGGATATTGCTCAACCACTTTTGATCCGTTAGTAAAGGGTAGCCGTAAATCAAATCGAGTGTCAGGTTTTCAAAACCAGCATCCTGACTTCTCCTGATACAATCTTCAGCTTCTCTGGCCTGATGTGCCCGGTTCATCCAGATCAGGTCTTCATCATAAAAAGATTGAATGCCCACGCTAAAGCGGTTAACAGGCAATTGTTTCAGTTCTTTTAATTTCTGGCTGGTTAAATCATCCGGATTGGTTTCGATTGTGATTTCGGCATTGGCATCTACCGAAAAAGTATGGTTGATGGTATCGAAAATCTTTTGTAAAGCGGCCTGTGATAAAATAGAAGGCGTTCCACCTCCCAAATAAATGCTTCCAACCTGGCTTGTTATCCGGTCTTTTTTCATTTTGATTTCCTTGCAAATGGCATCGACCATTTCATCAGCATATTTTAAAGACGTGCTGAAATGGAAATCGCAATAGTGGCAAGCCTTTTTACAGAAAGGAATATGAATATAGATACCAGACATTGGCGCAAAGATACACCATATTCTAAATCCATTTATTTTATTTAGGTAAACAGTGATTATTCGACTACTTTTGCAACTTTAAGTTTTGATTTACAGCATGCCGAAATTCATTTTTCTTTTGTTTGCCTTTTTATGGTCTGCGGATTTTGTGGCAGCACAGCAGGTTCCTGTTCAAACAGATAGTGCGGTGGTAAATCAATACCGGTATAGAAGATACCGCCCCGACTCGGCAACGCTTGCCCGACAAAAATTTTCTACCGATTCCTTGGTTCATCATACCTGGGTACTACCTGATAGTTTAATCAATAAAAATGCACTTTTAGATACGATTGAAAAGGAATATCTTTCTCCCAAGCTTGATTTATGGGCTTGGAATAAGAAATACCAGCATCTAAAGAAAAAGGCAAATCCATACCAGCTGGGTACAAAAATACCTAAAGGCAATGTAGGTTTACTGGGTTTTATTTATGGGATGCTCGTTATTTTTGCTGTCTTAAAAAATGCATTTTCCAAACAGCTATCTGCCATTGTGCAATCATTTTTCAGCAATCGGATTTTAAATAATATTAATAAGGAAGATAACCTTTTTAGCTCGTGGCCGTTTTTATTGCTTTTTGTGCAGTTCGGTTTTGTTTTTGGGATGTTCTTTTTTCTGGTAGCACAATGGAACGATATGTACCAGGCTAAAGATGGCTTCAAATTTTTCTTTAGCATATCCATTACCATAATTGCATTTTATGCGCTAAAATTAATCCTTTTGCGCTTTCTGGGTTATCTGTTTAATGTTCAAAAACCAGTAGGCGAATATATTTCCATATTATACCTGAGTTACTTTAATGCATCGCTGTTATTTATTCCTTTGGTGGTGGCTTTTGCCCTGTCGCCACTTAAATACGGGGCTGTTTATATCGTATTGGCGTTCTTGTTGTTAGGCATAATATTTGCTTTCCAATTATTGAGGGCGGGTATAACGATACTTTCTAATAATAAGTTTTCTAGAATGCATTTAATTTTGTACTTTTGCGCCCTCGAAATATGTCCTATCCTCATACTAATTAAAACGATAGGGCTGTAGCAGGAAAAAGGAAAATGCAAGAAAAGAACGACTCTAGAATCCGCAAAGTAAAAAGTATTTTGGTTACTTTACCAAAACCTGAAACCGAAAAATCTCCCTATTACGATTTGGCCAAAAAACACAACTTAAAAGTTGATTTCAGGTCTTTTATTCATGTAGAAGGGGTGCCAGCAAGAGACTTCAGAAAGGATAAAATTAACCTTGCCGATTTTACGGCAGTGATTTTTACCAGTCGTAATGCAGCAGACCATTTTTTTAGGATCTGTGAAGAAATGCGTTATGATGTGCCGGCAGAACTGAAATACTTCTGTCTTTCTGAAACAATTGCCTTGTATCTTCAAAAATATATTCAATATAGAAAGCGTAAAATCTTTTTTGGTAAACAAACTGCAGCTGATTTGGCAGAAGTGCTTAAAAAACATGCTGGAGAGAAGTTTTTATATCCTTGTTCGGATGTAGCTACAGAAGATACCATGAAATTTCTCGAAAAAAGCGGATATAATTTTACCCCTGCAGTTTTATTCAGAACTGTAGTGAGCGATTTATCTGATCTGGCTGAAGTTTTTTATGATGTTATCGCTTTCTTTAGCCCGTCAAGCATTCAGTCATTATTTAAAAATTTCCCTGATTTTAAACAAAACAATACAAGGATTGCTGCTTTTGGCGTAAATACCAGTAAAGCATGTGCCGATATGGATCTTATTGTTGACATTGCAGCACCAACTCCCGGCGTACCGTCAATGACGATGGCCATTGAAAACTACATCAAAATATCTAATAAATAATACGTACAATAAATTATTTTACGTCAACACAATAAATGCGTAACTTTGCTGTTATATAGGGAGTTACGCATTTTTTTTAAACAAAATTGCAGAAGCTTAAAACTCCTTAAAGTAACTTTAACCGCTTTGTAGTAATGATTTAACGTAAAATATTTGTTTTTGTTGATAATTTCAGTGATTTTTGATAAAATTGCTCCTAATCGTGCGCTGCACACCATAAAAAATATGAAGAAAATTTACCTTCTAGCTATTGTAGGTATAACTGTAATGCTAGCTAGCTGTGGCCATGGTGGTCAGGGTGAGCTGGTTGGTGCTTATAACCGCAAATTTAAAAATGATCGAATCCCGTTGGGGATGGTTTATATTCCGCCAGGGCATACACCATTGGGAGGATCGGATGAAGATATTACATTTTCTCAGAATGGACCGAGTAGAATGACCACCATTAGTGCGTTCTTTATGGATCAAACAGAGATTTCGAATGCCGAATACCGCCAGTTTACCAATTGGGTGCGCGATTCGATTGCCATTGTGATGATGGGAAATCCACAACAGTTTATGGTAACCCCAAGAGGCAATGCTGCGGCAGCTGTTGGGGGCGATAAATATATTGATTGGAAAAAAGTTGGGCCAAACGGAGTAAATATCTGGCGCAACAAGGGGAGAGGTGCAGCAGCAGCTCAAGCCAGTCAGTTAGATGGTATGTATTATTCTGGCCTTGATGCACTTCCCGGTAAAAAAGAACTTGATGTTCGTAAATTCGAGTATTCTTATGCCGAATTGAATATGGAAAAAGCAGCTATCGGACATAAAGATCCAAACAGCAAACGCCAGGATTATATTGATCGTTATACCATTGCCATTTACCCTGATACAATGGTTTGGAAAACAGATTATTCTTACTCACAAAACGACCCGATGGTTCGCGGTTATTATAACCACCCTTCATATGATGATTATCCGGTAGTTGGCGTAAGCTGGGAGCAGGCTAAGGCTTTTTCTCACTGGAGAACCAGGTTGTATGATGGAGTTGCAACAGCGAGAAGATTACCAGTTGGATCGAGATCTGATTACAGATTACCTGCAGAAACTGAGTTTGAGTATGCTGCAAGAGGTGGTAATACCAAAACAAAATATCCATGGGGCGGTCCTTACATCAGAAATACCAAAGGCTGTTTACAGGCTAACTTTAAACCGGGCCGTGGCGATTACTCAAGCGATGGTGGTATTTACACTGTTGGTGTGAGATCTTATTTTCCTAACGATTATGGCCTTTACAATATGGCAGGTAACGTTTCTGAATGGACAATAACAGCCTATAATAAAGGTGCCAGTCCATTATTGCATGATCTGAACCCTAACTTTACTTATGATGCAGGTGCGAACGACAGTAAGTACAAAAAACGTAAGGTGGTAAAAGGTGGTTCATGGAAAGATACCGGCTACTTTTTACAAAATGCAGTAGCAACATACGAATATCAGGATACACAAAGATCATACATTGGTTTCAGATGTGTTTCATCTTACCCAGGTACCGATTTAAGACATTAAACCAAACAAACTAAAAACTAAAGAAAAACATCAAAATTTTATGGCAGCAAAGAAACAACCAGGCTGGTTACACGTAGCGATTTCATGGGGAGCAAGTATTGTAATTATCGGAGCGTTATTTAAAATTCTACACATTGGTGGAATTGTGGGTAACTACATGATTGGGCTTGGTCTAGGAGTGGAAGCATTTTTATTCTTCTTAACCGGATTTTTCCCACCAGAACCAGAACCAGCATGGGAAAGAGTGTACCCTGAATTAAAAGAAGATTTTAAAGGAGAATTACCAACAGCATCAGCAAGACCTGTAGCAGCGGTAACTTCTTCGAACACGGCAGCTTTAGATAAAATGTTATCAGATGCTAAAATCGGTCCGGAACTAATCGAAAGTTTAGGTGCAGGTTTACGTACGTTTGGTGATAAAGTAGCAACCATCTCTAATGTTGCAGATGCTTCTACAGCTACTAACGAATTTACTGGTAAAATTAAAACGGCATCAGCTGGTTTTGATAATTTGAGCGCGTCTTTTGAAAAAGCTACAGCTAATTTAAAAGCAATGGGCGAGAGCAGTGTAGATTCTCAGGCTTACCACGATCAGGTTAACAATTTGGCGAAGAATTTATCTGCTTTAAACGCGGTGTACGAACTGGAATTACAGGATTCGAGTGCACATTTAAAATCGATGAATAAATTCTATTCAAACTTATCGTTAACCATGCAGAACTTTAACGAATCGATGGAAGATTCGAAACAGTTTAAAGAAGAGGTGAATAAACTGGCTAAAAACCTGGCATCACTTAATGCAATTTATGGCAATATGCTATCGGCCATGAATGGCCCACGTGTATAATTTGTTTAGTTTTTAATTTTTAAAGGAAAAGCTACATCAAACATGGCAGGCGGAAAAGAAACAACAAGGCAGCGGATGATCAATATCATGTATTTGGTATTGTTGGCCATGCTCGCCTTAAACGTATCAGATACCATTTTAGATGCATTCAAAAATATCAACGATAGTTTGGATACTTCTAAAAACAATGTAAATACAAGTATTAATCAGTTATTTTCTGCTTTCGAAAACTCGAAACTGAAAGAAGAGCCGGCACGTGCGCAGCCTATTTACGATAAGGCTAAAGAAGCACAAAAGGCTGCTGATGAATTAAATAATTACATTGAAAGCATTAAAAAAGAATTTACCCAGGCTGGTGACGGAATAGACCCTGAAACCGACGACCTGGTGAACAGATCAAATCAGGATATTGCTCAGAATATCATGATCAATCAAAAGAAAGCAGACGAATTAAAGAAAAGAATTAACGCCACACGCGAAAAACTGATTTCTTTATTAGATCCTGCGGATAGGGCAGGTGTTGCATTCTCTCTTGAAGCAAAAGATCCTGCGAGAAAAAGAAAAGGTAACTGGCAGGAAACTTACTTCGGTGAGGGAACGCCATTAACTGCTGCAATGACCATTTTAACCAAACTGCAAACAGATACTAAAAATGCTGAAGCAGAAGTAGTTAAAAAGTTGTTCGGAAATATGGATAAAGCGCAGGTTAACTTAGATCAGTTTGCGGCAGTTGCAGTAGCACCTACTTCTTACGTAATCCAGGGGCAGCCTTATACTGCTGAAGTATTTTTAACCGCAAGTGATTCAAGATCAACTCCTGATATCACGGTTAACGGAAGTAAATTATCGGTTAAAGATGGTAAAGGAACGTACACTGGTGGTACGGGCAGCGTTGGTCAGTTTACATGGGTAGGTACTATCCGTGTGCGTCAAACTGATGGACAGGTTAAAGAATACAAAACCCAGCCACAAACTTACCAGGTAGCTAAACCGTCGGCATCGGTTGCTTCAACAAAATTGAATGTAATTTATGCAGGTATTGCCAATCCGTTTACGGTATCGGCCGCAGGTTTTCCATTAGAAAGTGTTCGTGCTTCTATTTCAGGCGGTTCTATGTCTGGTAGTAACGGAAACTATAATGTAAATGTTCCCGGCAGCATGGTTGGTTCAGAAGTATCAATCAATGTATCGGCAAGTAATGCTGGTAAAACGGTAAGCTTAGGTTCACAAAAATTCAGGGTTAAAGCCATTCCTGCTCCGGTAGCAAAGGTTGGTGGCCGCGCTGGAGGTGATGTAGCTTCGGTACAGTTAAAAAGTGAATCGGAAATTGAAGCAGATTTGGATGATTTTCCTTTCGATGTTAAATTTAAGATTCAGCGTTATAAATTAACGATTATCAAACCTCGTTCGGATGCGGTTACCGTTGCTGGTAGTGGCGGAAGCTTTGCCGGTGCTGTTAAAGGTGCCATTAACTCGGTTACGCCAGGTACAAGGGTGTTTTTTGAAGATATTGTTTCTGTTGGTCCTGATGGCCGTCAAAGAATTTTACCTTCATTGGCGTTTAGTGTAAAATAAAAAGAAGATGAAAAGGATTTTAAGTATTGCTATTTTAGTTTTGTTAACCACGTTTGCTTTTGCACAAAAAAAGCCTGCTAAGTTAGCACCAAAAAAAGCTGCGCCCGCTGTTACTGCTTCTGTAGTTGACACGGCGAAAAAAGCTCCTGTTAAAACAGCTAAAAAGAAACTAAAGGTTCCGCCTAAAGATGGTTTCTATGCCCGTAAGGACATTGACAGTACTGAAATGGTTCCTTTGGCTGATGTAAGGGAAGAGGATGTTTTTTACGCAAAAAGGATCTGGAGGGAAATTGATTTACGTGATACTGTAAATTCACCATTAAGATCACCAAAATCGAGGTTAATCGATGTTTTAATCGCTGCAATTAAATCAGAAGAGCTTACTGCTTATTCTCCGATTGATAGCGCATTGAACGAAGATGATGCTTTCCTTAATCCAATGTCTGCAGATTCTGCAGCTAAATCAGCATTAGGGACAGCGGAGGTTTCAAATAATAAAACCGGAACTGTTACTACAGTTGTTAATGATTTTAATGCAGATTTATTCCTGAAGTTCAGGATTAAAGAAGACTGGATTTTTGATACTAAACGTTCTATTTTCGAACCACGCATTGTAGGTATTGCGCCTTTGAAATTCAACGAGGTTTCTAAACAATGGCAACCAGTATTTTGGGTGTACTATCCTGAAGCAAGGGAAATTTTGACGAAGAAACGTTTAATCAATACCAATAATGATGCATCTTCATTAAGTTTTGATGATTTCTTTATCCGTCGCTTATTCAGCAGCTATATTGTTAAAGAATCTAATCCTGGAGATAACAAGATCAGGGATATCATTTCAAATCCTAAAGATAGATTGTACGAATCTGAAAGGATTAAAAAGTCCGTTCTCGATTACGAACAAGGTCTTTGGGAATATTAATCTTATGTAGAAAGCTCCGATGAAAATCGGAGCTTTTTTTATTTGGGGCCATTCCCATCGCGATATCGTCATTTCGAGCGCAGTCTGGAACCTATCCAGAGACAGATCTCTCTGGCAAATCGTCACCCTAAACCTGTTTCAGTGTTTTTCATGCGAGATAGATCTCTCCAGTCCACTGCGTTCCAGTCGAGATGACGACGCTTTAATAGAGAACTCCTATAAATAGTAAAGAAGCTCTTTCGTATCGTCATTTCGAGCGTAGCCGAGAAATCTATCCGCAGATAGATTTCGCCCTGCCCGTAGCAGGCAGGCATTCCACTGCGTTCCAGTCGAGATGACGACGCTTTAATAGAGAACTCCTGTAAATAGTAAAGAAGCTCTTTCGTGTCGTCATTTCGAGCTTAGCCGAGAAATCTATACGGAGATAGATCTCGCCCTGCCGGTAGCAGGCAGGCATTCCATTGCATTCCAGTCGGGATGATGACGCTTTTGTTAGTCTTGTCATCCTCGGTGCAACGAAGGCTTTTTGAGCAAATTTATTAAATTATTCTTCACTGCTTTCAGAGTGACATAATAGTATAATGCAAAAAGCGGTAACCCATAAATTGGATTACCGCTTTATATTAAAATGCTGATGATCTCTACTGGTTATCGGTAGCTGCCTCTATTGCATTTTGAATTGATGTAGGTACGTTCGATAATAAATCGTAACCTGTAGCAGATTCGATTGAATTAACTGTTGTGCGATAAGTTTTCCAGTTGGTGTTTAAACCGTTGGTATTGGGCATATTTACCGTAATTACCCTTGTAGAAGAAGTGATTCTGCTTAAATCGTTATTTCCGTTAGGCAATACCACAATAACTTTCCAGGTGTTTGAAGGTACATTAACGCGGCCGTTATCAATGGTATAGGTAGTTCCGCCATTGCTTCCTGAACCACCAGATCCATAAGAACCACAGATTACATACACTTCGTTACCGGCGGTTACTAAAGCGCGCGTGTAGTTTTCTAAATCAGCCCAGGGCCCCTGGTTATTATTAGGTGCCTGTGCCATCATATTGCTCATTAAAAAGGTAGAAGAGTTGGCTGCTACTGAAGCTGTTCTATCAGCCGAAGGGCAGTTATGGCCACGGTCAAATCCTGAACCTGAATAACTGCTGCTGGACACCTGATACCAGCCTGCAGGTAAAGTGTTGTCGGCCCTGAAATCATCCTGACGAGGAGTTGAGCCTAAGTCAGACGATCCGATGTGCCAGCTTACCCAATTAGGTGTAGCCCTGCTTTTGCTGTAAGAACTTGAATAGTAAGTGCGTTCCATCAGGTAATTTTCGGGATAGGAGGTAATGGCAACAGCATTACTCGGATTGCCCAGTAAAAGATGGCTATTATCGCCAGGAGTGGTTGTTGGAGGAGTGGTTGTGCCACCGCCTGTCGAAATGCTAAAATCATCGATGTTTATTCGGGCTGTACCGCCACTGATTTTACGGACCTGAAAGCGTACATTCCCCGAAATGGCTGGGTTAAAAGTTGCTGTTGCTAATGTAGTCGTGCTACTGGTAATGGTACTGCCCGTTTGTTGCCAGCTCGAACCGCCGTTGGTAGAATACCAAAGCTGCCAGGTACTATTAGCATCAGTACCATATTTAGCGTGTGCAATGGTAACTACATCGGCTCCGTTTACATCAAAATTCATGCTTAATATGCCCGTGTTGCGAATACGCACTGATTGACTGCCATTTTTAGCATCGGCTGCTAAATTTCCGATTAAGGCATCATTAAGACTCCAGCTTCCGCTGCTTAAGGTAACCGATGCAGTTGTGTAACTTCCTTTGGTACCTGATTCGAATGTTTCGGGAAAACCAGCAGCTATAGCCTGGGCGCTTGCCGTAACAGCTTTACTGTTTAATTTCTGTTCGAATAGGCCGGAGTCTGGCAGCGTTTGATTTTCTTTTTTACAGGCAGCCAGGCCAAGGCATAGAACGGCCAGTAAGCTTAATTTTTTTAATGCTTTCATTGTTTTGGTTTGGGATTATTTTATGGATGGGATAATTTTCTTAGGTTTCTACAGCAAAGGTTTCAAGAACCAGGCAGGTGCCATCTGGTAAATAGCCGGTAATCAGGACAGGAATCCTGCTGGCACCTTCTACTCTTATTACTGAAATATTAGATAGGTTTTGCTCTAGAAAGGCGTGGAGTGCTTCTATTTTCTGAGCATTTTCGACCATTGGTGCATCAGATGGATCAACCTTTGAAATAAGACGGTCGAAAAAGGCAACCTGATCAACTTGTTTTAAACTGGAAAGATCAGAATCGTATTGACTTGCAATTTTCTGCAATAAGTCTGATGGTGCGATTTTGCCCCAATCGGCCACTTTAAAAGGGCTTTCCGATTCGCTAAAATACAGTACGCCCAACAAAAGTTTGGTAATGGTAGCCAGGATGTTGTTATTCATGTAAACAGGGATATTTTACTGGTATTAACAGCCCTAATTTATAGAAAAAGTATTTAAGTTATGCCAATTCAAGATTAATAAAGTGTTAACATTTTTACGCATCCGTCTGTTATTGTTTACATAACGGATTTACGCTTCTTTAAAATGTGCCAGCAGGGTAAGTACCTGTTTTTTGTTCAATATTTCTGAAAGTTCTTTTTCTGTAGCCTCTTTAATTTTTTTAACAGATTTAAAGTGGGTAAGTAATTTATCAGCAGTGGTTTTACCAATTCCCTCAATCTGTTCGAGTTCTGTTTTGAGGGTACCCTGATCGCGTTTTTTACGGTGAAAGGTAATTCCGAATCGGTGGGCTTCATCACGCAGCTGCTGGATAACTTTTAAAGTTTCCGATTTTTTATCTAAATACAAAGGGTAAGAATCGCCAGGATAAAATAATTCTTCCAAACGTTTGGCAATACCGATTACCGTTACTTTATTTTCTATGCCCAGTAATTTTAAACTCTTCACTGCTGACGAAAGCTGGCCTTTACCACCATCAATAATGATTAGTTGAGGCAATGTCTGGTTTTCATCTAACATTCGCCTGTAACGTCGGAAAACAGCCTCTTCCATGGTCGCAAAATCGTTTGGTCCTTCCACCGTTTTCACATTAAAATGGCGGTAATCTTTTTTTGATGGTTTGGCATCTTTAAATACCACAATTGCCGAAACCGGATATTTTCCCTGGAAATTGGAGTTATCAAAACATTCAATATGTTTCGGAAGCTGCGTTAAGCGCAGGTCTTTCTGCATGGTGCTTAAAATCCGGTCGGTACGTAAATCAGGATTTAACTTTTCGTATTGGTTGAGTTTCTCTTTTTTAAAGAACAGCACATTCTTTTGCGATAACTCTAAAAGTTTTTTCTTTTCGCCCAGTTTTGGAACTGTAAATTTTAAACTTTCATCTTCTAAAGACGGTTCAAATGGGACAATGATTTCTTTTGAGGTACTGTTGAATTTCGTCCTGAATTCCAGCATGGCCAGGGTTAAAATCTCATCATCGCTCTCATCAAGTTGTTTTTTAACCTCTATGGTCTGCGTTTGGATGATGGTTCCGTTCATTACTTTCAGGTAGTTCACAAAAGCATAACGCTCGTCAGAAGCAATGCTCACCACATCTACATTAGTGATGGCGCTGTTTACCACAGTCGATTTGCTCTGGTATTTCTCCAAAACCTGTAACCTCCGTGCATATTGATGCGCCAGTTCAAAATTCAAATCTTCAGAGGCAGATTTAATTACGCTTTTTACATCACGGATCACATTTCCGATCTTACCGTTCAGGATTTCCTTAATTTCAGCAATATTTTTATCGTAGTCGGTTTCCGTCTGGTAATTTTGGCAGGGGCCTTTACAGTTGCCGATCTGGTATTCGAGGCAGACTTTAAATTTGCCTTCATCTATATTTTTCTCCGTTAGTGGCAAACTGCAGGTACGTAAGGGATAGGTTTCCTTAATCAGGTCTAAAATGGTATGCATCATACCAATCGAGCCGTATGGACCGAAGTAGGTTGAGCCATCTTTTATTACCTTACGCGTCCAGTAAATACGCGGAAAATTTTCATTTTTCACGATAATCCATGGATAGGTTTTATCGTCTTTTAAATTAATGTTGAATTTGGGCTGGTGCTTTTTAATCAGGCTGTTTTCCAGCAGCCAGGCATCAATCTCCGTATCTACAATGGTAAAGGTAATTTTGCGGATCCTGGATACCAGCACCCTCGTTTTGCCATTAAACTGGTTTCTATCGCTGTTAAAATAAGAACCCACGCGGTTGCGCAGGTCTTTCGCCTTACCAATGTACATGAGCTTTCCATCGGCATCCCAGTACTGGTACACGCCGGGTTTATGTGGAATTGCGGTTAATGCTGTTTTATGGTCGAAACTGCTCATGAGAAATTAAAAGGAGCAAATATGTAATGATTAATAAAGAATAATATCGGGCATGAAATTGAAATCCTTCTTATTGTAAGTAAACAGTTCAATTTTGTTGACGATTGCTGTTGCTCCGATTATTGCATCAGGTATTTGAAGATGATGACTTAATTTAAAACTTTCAATTAACGCTATTGATTTTTGAGATATCAGGTTGTCAAAATGGATAATGTCATAATATTTTATCTTTTTCTTCATCTGCGCCAGCTCAGCCTTATTTCCCATTCCCTGCAACAGTTCCATAGTAGTAACAGATGAAAGAACGATGTTTTCGAAACCAATCTTTTCTAATGATTCTATCGTTGAAATATTTCCATTAAAAGCATGTATCAGAATATTGGTATCGCACAAAACCATAAGTTATTTTTTACGATCCCACGCATTAGCCCTTATATCTTCAATATTTCTTGGCTTATCTTTCCAAATACCAAAAAGTTCTTTTGGATTAAGAGATTTATTGCCCTTTAATATATTGGGTTTAGTATCATCTTGTGGAGAAATAATTTTAATATTTTCTAATTTCATGGTTCGAAATAAAGAAAGCAGTTTTTCCATCTCATCAAAATCGGCAATTTCAAGTGTAACCCTCATATATTTCAATTTTCTATTACAAATTTAACATTTATCCAATATAGTTTGATTAAGTAAAGGCAACAAAAGGATTTCCACTGCTATCCTTCACGCATAACCTGAGAGTTAGAATCCCAACTTCTCATCAAGCTCAGTGGTACCTTCTTCCTGTTGCTGGTACTGGTTACAATCAAATGTAATTGAAACACCCGATTTTGGCGCTTCGAAATCGGCATGACTGATTTTTAAAGCCGGATTGGCATATACTCTTTTTATAAATCCTGCAAAAATTGGTAAGGCAGTATTGGCACCCTCACCCTGGCTCGTGCTGATAAAGTGAAAAGCCCTATCTTCGCAACCCGTCCAGATACCGGTTACCAATTGTGGGGTAATGGCCATAAACCAACCATCGGAGTTATTTTGAGTGGTGCCGGTTTTTGCCCCGATTGGTGCATTAACTTTATATTTATAGTTCAGCCTTGATCCGGTTCCGTTCGTTACCACACCTTTAAGCATCCTGGTCATTACATAGGCAACTTCCTCGCTCATAATTGGTTTTGGTATTTCTTTTTGAGAAAATAATACCACGCCATTCTTATCTTCAATTCTCAATAAATAAATCGGTTTGGTATAGGTTCCTTTATTGGCAAAAGCACCATAAGCGCCCACCATATTATAAACAGAAGAATCGAATGTACCCAAACAGATTGAAGGAAAGGCCGGAACATTGGGGATACCCATTTTAGTAGCCAATGTAGATACAGCCACGGGACCAACCTGTTTCATTAAATAAGCGGTAACAAAGTTTTGCGAGTAAGCCAGGGCTTTTTGTAAAGTAATGCTGCCTGGTAATGGTTTACCCGAATTTCTTGGCGTCCAGGGTTCTCCATAACCATCTATGGTTACCGGAACGTTTGGCACGGTATAACATGGCGAATAACCATTTTCAATGGCTACGGCATAAGTAAACGGTTTTGCAGTTGAACCAACCTGACGGGTTCCCATTTTAACCTGATCGTATTTAAAATGCTCGTAATTAATTCCACCCACCCATGCTTTTACATGTCCGTTGGTCGGATCCATCGTCATCATGGCATTACGCAAAAGCATTTTATAATAACGTACAGAGTCGATCGGTTTCATAACCGTATCAATATTACCTTTCCAGGTAAAAATGGTCATTTCGGTTTTGGTGTTGAAATCGCTGGTGATTTCCTCGTCCGATTTACCTTCCAGTTTTAGTGATTTATAACGATCAGATCTTTTAATACCCTGTTCAATCTGCAATGCTTTATCTTTAAACGGATTTCTGCCTTTCCAGCTCGCAATAAACTGTGCCTGCAACACTTTCATGTATTCCTTTTGCGCTTCTTCGGCATATACCTGCATATTGTAGTTCAATGTGGTATAGATTTTTAAGCCATCGCGGTCTAAATCATACGGCGTTCCATCCGGTTTGGTAATCGACTGCTCCTGGAAAATGGTTTTGATATCATTCTTTAATACCGAACGGAAATAAGGTGCAATACCATCATTAACCGTTGCCGCGTTGAAATGCAGGTTTAAAGGTTTGTCTTTTTCTTCGTCAAATTGTTGTTGGGTTAGAAGCTCAGATTTAACCATCATTGCCATTACTGTATTCCTGCGGTCTCTCGAACGCTCAGGATGGCGGGTTGGCGAATACATGGTAATCCCTTTTTGCATACCTACTAAAGTCGCGGCCTGCGTTAAAGTCAGTTTATCGGGCGTAGTGTTGAAATAAACCCTTGCTGCCGATTTAATGCCATAAGCCTGGTTACCAAAATCGACCGTGTTTAAATACATGGTGATGATTTCTTCCTTAGTGTAATTCCTTTCCAGTTTAACAGCAACAATCCATTCTTTAAATTTAGTTAGCACCAAAGAGAAGAAGTTCAGGTTCGATTCGCGTGGAAAAAGGTTTTTAGCCAATTGCTGGGTAATGGTACTTGCCCCCTGTTTTTTACCGATTAAATTGTAACCGATAATAGAAAACGTACGTTTAAAATCGATCCCCGAGTGTTCTTTAAAACGGGTATCTTCTGTGGCAATTAAACCGTTTATTACATTTTCGGAAATATCTTTATAGGTAACGTTCGATCTGTTCTGAACAAAATAAGTACCCAATGGACGGCCATCTTCGGCAATAATTTCGGATGCCTGGTTGCTTTTGGGGTGTTCAATATCCCTGAAAGAGGGAAGGGCTCCAAATAAACCCAGACCAATCATCGAAATAAAAATAGCGAAAAGGGCAATTCCCCCAATCAGTAATTTCCAGATGATTAAACTATATCTTTTTGTTTCTTGTGCAGAAAGGGATTTATTCATTTTGTGTTGTTATTTTCCAAAATCACCAGAATGGCAATTTTGGATGCAAATTTATTAATTTTTATAGAATCAATTTTCAGACTTAAGTCTAAATGCCCTCTATATTTATTTGTAGTTGTCTTTTAAAAACTCCAGGTATTCGTTAATCCGCGACCGGTCTGTTAGCTTTTCGAAGTTTTCTTTACTGATGATAAAGCCTTTATATAGGTTAGCCGGAACTTTCATAATGTTCTTTAACTGCCCTGTAATGCTTGATTCGTAAATTTTTGCATCTTCAAGATCAATAAAACTTGTCACATAAATCAGCTGATCGTTATCCAGCTCCACCAATTTGTGTACCAAATCATTGTCGGGGTAATTTCCACGGTTAAACTGGCCTATTCCGAAACGTGATGAGCTTAAGGTTAAAGTAGCATCGGCCACGTCGATTACGTAGTAATATTCTTCTGATTTTGCCGAACTGAAAATGCTGGCAGGTTTGGTTGGATCGACTGGTTTAACTTCAACAGGTTTCACAACCGGGGCTGGTTCAGCTGTTTTTGTTACAGGATTTTCGACCACAAGCGGTTTTGTTGGTACGGCGATTGGTGTGGCCTGACTAACGAAGCGGGGTTCGTTGGCATCAAAATCGATAAGGGCAACCGGTCTTTGTTTAAATTCATCCAGATTAGCCTCGATGTATTTTAAATGATCGCGAACCAGTGGGGTAATAATTTTATCGTTTGGATAATTGGTGGTAATCAGGTTAAATTCAGTAAGTAAGGCATCAACCTTGGCAGTACGGCCAACTGCAATGGCCTTTAAATAAGCATATTGTGGCGCCAGATCGTTATTTGGGAAAGCTGAAATATTATCATCTGCCTGTTTTACCACATTTGGATAATCTTTTTTCGCATAAGCATCAAAAGCAACATTGTAGTTGTTGATGGCAATATTTTCCATCTGCGTTTGTTTAGCCGAATAAGATGGATCTAAAATATTCTTGGCAAAATTAGATTCAGGGAATTTGGTCAGTACAAATTGTTTGTACTGATCGGATTTTACTTCATCAGTACCTTTGTAATTGAGGTATAAACTGTAGTAAATGGCTGCTAAATGGTTGTTATCAGGATATCTTTTAATCAGTTCGAGGTATATTTTATTTGCTTCTGGCTTATCATTCAGTTCCTGCTGGTAAAAACTGGCGATTTCGAAATAAGCATCAATAATTTTCTGATCGGATGTAGCCAATAGCGCAGGGGTAACGGGCAAAGCATCTGAAAACCGTTTTTCTAAAGAAGTCTGGTCAGTTGCAGTTTGGTTGGTTTGTCCGTTTGCTGGGGTAATATTATCCGTTGCTACTTTTCCTCCGGCTAAAACCTGACTGGTTTCCTGTGCCGATGAGCGAACACTCTGTCGCCAGTTATCTTCAAACTGACGGTTCCCCCAACGTTTTTTAAAATCGCCGAATCCGCTACTTATTGCAGCATTGTTATTAAAATAAAAGGTGCTTCCTGCAACATTATTGCCGGTATTTAAGCTCTTGTTTGGAAAATCCGGATCGTTTAAAAATTGATTGTTGATTACGCCTCCGGTATTGGCCACCTCAACTTTTGGAGTTAAATAAGCTTTTACTTTAGCCTCGCGTTGGTCGGCTGGGAGTTTTGCAATGGCCTGGGCTGTATCTTCTCTGGCAATAATGGTATATCGATCGGTTAAATACTGAAGATTATCGGCTTTTTTAACAATGTTATCGTAATCAGGGAAGTTTTTAGGTAAAATCATTACCGTACTATCATAATACAGTTTTGCTTTGATGTAATTATTAAACTCTTTAAAGTTTAAATCAGCAATCCTTAAATATGATAATGCTTTTTGGGTTTGGTTTCTTGTACTTTTTGCAACCGATTTATGGTAATTTTCTTCTGCTTTTATAAAATTTCCTTCTGCAGAGAAAAGTTCGCCAACCTGATAATAGATCTGATCCGTATAATCGAAGTTTTTATCATCTTTCAGCAAAGCCAGCAACTGGTCTTCTTTATTCAGTTTAACTCCGCTGAGCAATGCTTTTAGCTTGATCCGGTTTAAATTGGCGTGAAAATACATTTCGAAAGGCGCATTGCTCTTTTCAACTTTAGTGAAATTGGCATAGGCATCCTCGATGTTTTTTTCTTTTTCCTGCAACTGTGCCAGAATAAAGCGCCAACGGATGCGCAACTGCTTTTCTGCCGGTAGGGCAATGGCAGATTCTAAAAATAAAATGGCTTCTTTATTCCGTTTCTGGTAAATGCGCATCTGGGCAGCTGTGGCCAGAGGTTCGGCCAGATCTTTTTTTAACTGGTCAGAAGCGCGTAACATGGTATCGATTATTTTATCGGCCAGCACCATATTATTCAACTGCATTTGGCTCCGTGCTTTCCAGTTCATGGCCATAATGAACGTTTTAAGGTCGCTGTTATAGGTTTTAGCCGTATAGTCGAAATATTCTGACGCGATAAAATAATTTCCTTTTAAATAGTTTGCCTTGCCCAAAAGCATATAGGCATCATCGATATAATTACTGAAACTTTTATCGTTAATGATGGTTTGACCTTTGGTAATCACGTCATCAAGCTGTTTATTGGCAACGCCAGGTGTAAGCACCAGGTTTACCTGTGGCTCAGGATCGAGGTAAACAGGCAGTGTTTTTTCGTAATTATCTGCATAACTTTGCAATAAACTCTCATTATATTCGGTAAGTAAAACATTAGAGTTATAGATATAGTTATACCTGGCCGTTAAGTTTTGAAACCTACGGTCTATTGCGGTATCTTTATTTGCAACACAACCATAAATGAGGAGCGCGCTAAAAAGGAGAATGAAGGGATTTAAGTTTTTGTTCGCGTTTTTTTTCAATGATGTTAAATCTCTTTAAGTTGATATACAGTAAACAATATATATAGAAAAATATTTTATCTGGCAACAAATTTTAATTATCCCAAAGTTAATTTAATTATTGCATTAAAAAATGGAAAAACCAAAAGAAGAAAATACAAAGAAAAAGGTAAATGCAGCTGCTAAATATTCTGCCATTGGTTTCCAGATGATCGCTACAATTGGTCTGCTTACTTTTATCGGTTATAAGATTGACGAACACAGAAATAGTAAAACCAATTTAATTACGGCAGCTTTTGCGCTGGCAGGAGTGGGGATTGCATTGTATCAGGCCATTAGGCAGGTTACGAAGGGGTAGTTTACAGTTCCCAGTTTTCGGTTTTCAGTTGACGGTTCTCATCAGTTAACCAATTAGAAAAAATGTAAAATGTAAAATGTAAAACGGATGATGGAACTCCACACTATGCCCAATGCCCTCAGCTCTTTTAATTATCCAATTTAACCAATTCAAACAATTAACCAAACTAACAATTTAGCAATTAACCAATCTTCATTAGTTACTTGATCCTAAAAACCTTATCTTTGCAAAAGTTTTTATCTGCTAAGAAATTATTCCATTGACTCTAGCCAAATTTACCAGTATCTATTTCATCTTCGTAGGCTTATTGATAGGCGTTGTTGCCGTTTTACCTTTATTATTTCCCGACAAACAGCTTCTTGTGAACAATTTTTGGGTGATGTTCGGCTTTTTGGCCGGTATTACTTATATCGCTTACATGTTAGTAGATATTGGTGTAAAACGCGATCCTGAAGTGGGTATTATGGCCATTATGGGATCAATTGCAGTGAAGATGATTTTTTGTATGGCTTTTGTGCTGATTTACAGTATAAAAGCAAAGGGAATTGGGCTTGTATTTCTGCTTAATTTTTTTTCTTTATATTTATTGTTTACGGCCTTTGAAATTTACTGTTTGTTACGTAACTTGCGCCACCAAAATTTAAAGTAAAAAACTGCCAATAAATGGATTGTAACCGAGTTTTTGTGTCTAAAGTTAAAAGGCTAACTATTGTTTTTACGCTTTTAATCGCGTTTTTATCTATCAAAATTGATACTTTCGCTCAAGTTGATAGCGCTGTTGTACCTGTTGATAGTGCTGTTGCGGAATCTGCTCATGCTGTTTCAGGAGAACACGGAGCTGAAGCTAAACATGGTGAAGGAAAATTCGAGCCAACAGAAGTGATTATGGAACACATTGCAGATTCGCATGTGTGGCATTTGCTTGGAGAATATAGTTTGCCATTGCCTATCATATTATACACACCTAGTGGTTTGGAGGTTTTTTCTTCTGGTCACTTTCACCACGGAAAGGAAGATTATCAAGGTAGTAAATATAAATACCGTTATATTGCTGATGCTTCTAAGCAAGCGATGGGACAAAATTTCTTTAATAAAAACATTAAAGTTGTTGGAGCCGATGGTCGGGTAGATGAAGCTGCTACTGCTCAACTAATCGATTTATCGATTACTAAAAATGTTGCAGCCTTGTTTTTAGGCGTTGTACTTTTATTGATCATATTTATCTCTGTCGCTGGTGCGTATAAAAGACGTGTTGGTAAAGCGCCAAAAGGTTTACAGTCGTTCTTAGAGCCAATTATGGTTTTCGTTAGAGATGATATTGCTAAACCAAATATTGGCCATAAATACGCTAAATTTTTACCATTCCTTTTAAGCGTGTTTTTCTTTATTTTGATTAACAACTTATTAGGTTTAATTCCAATTTTTCCAGGTGGTTCAAACGTAACAGGTAATATTGCGGTAACTTTCGTTCTAGCATTGTGTACTATGATTATTGTGAATTTAAACGGCAATAAATACTACTGGAAACATATTTTGTTGCCTGATGTGCCAAAATGGATGTATATTATTATGATTCCTGTGGAGTTAATTGGTGTGATTTCTAAACCATTTGCTTTAATGGTACGTTTATTTGCAAATATTACAGCAGGTCACATTATCGTATTAAGTTTAGTATCACTAATCTTTATTTTCAAAAGCTTCGGTATTGCTCCTGTTTCTGTTGCATTCGTTTTATTTATGGATGTATTAGAATTGCTGGTAGCATTTTTACAAGCCTTTATTTTTACATTACTTACTGCCTTGTTTATTGGTATGGCAGTAGAAGAACATCATTAATAGAAAACTATTTTTTACAAATTAATATAAATTAAATTAGTTATGGTAGGTTCAATCGCGGCAATTGGTGCCGGTTTAGCAGTAATCGGTGCTGGTATTGGTATCGGTCAAGTAGGTGGTAAAGCAATGGAAGGTATTGCCCGTCAACCAGAAGCTGCATCAAAAATTCAGACTGCAATGATTATCGCTGCTGCCCTTATTGAGGGTGCTGCTTTATTCGGTGTTGTAGTTGCGTTCTTAGGAAACAATCCAGCGTAATTACTCTGAAAGAAAATAAGACTGGAATTTAACGATTGGTTATTTTCCAGTCTTCATTAAAAGATCAAGATTAAAAAAATTAGATAAAATGGAATTAGTTACCCCAAGTATAGGATTGGTTTTCTGGACCTTCGTTGCTTTCTTACTGTTATTAGTATTACTTAAGAAATTTGCATGGAGCCCAATTATGGGAGCAATACACGAACGCGAGCAAAGTATTGATGAAGCTTTAAACAAAGCTGAGTTAGCTAAACAGGAAATGGCACGTTTAACCAGCCAGAACCAGGATTTAATGCAACAGGCCCGTGCGGAGCGCGATGAGATTTTAAAGGAAGCTAAAACCTTGAAAGATAATATCTTGAATGAGGCTAAAAAACAGGCTCAGGTTGAAGGTGCTAAATTGATCGAGAAAGCTAAAATCGAGATTGAAAACCAAAAGAAAGCTGCTTTAGCTGAAGTTAAAGACCAGGTTTCTACTTTATCATTAGAAATTGCTGAACGTGTACTACGTACGCAGTTAGATGATAAAACCAAACAGGAAGCTCTAGTAGCTAACTTGTTAAAAGACGTTGAATTAAACTAGTTTGAGAAAATAGATAGGAGATACTAGATTTGAGACATTAGATATGAGAGAGGAGATTACTCTGAATACTCAATCTCACATCTCACATCTCACATCTTCCATCTCACACCTAAATATATGTCAGAAATTAAAGTTGCAGGCAGATATGCCAAATCATTAATAGATCTAGCCGTTGAAAACAACGCGTTAGAATCAGCTTATAATGATATGGTTTTGTTTGATAAAGTGGTTGATGAAACCCCTGAACTAGAAGCAATATTAAAAAACCCGATTGTACCTTTAGATAAGAAAACTGGTATTTTAAACGGAATTTTTACGGATAAAGTAAGCAAACTAACCATTTCTTTTTTCAATGTTGTGGTAAGCAAAGGTCGTTCTGCGATTTTATTTGCAACAGCAAAACAGTTTATACAACAATATAATTTAATTAAAGGTATTGTTACTGCTGATGTAACTACTGCAGCTGCTTTAAGTCCTGAGGCCAAAGAGCAGATTATAACGATTGTAAAAAGAGAATTAGGCGCCAACCAGGTTATAGTTAACGAAAAAATTAACGAGAAACTGATTGGTGGTTTTATATTAAAAGTTGGAGATAAGCAATTTGATGCCAGTATTGCCAGCGGTTTAAGTAAACTTAAAAAAGAATTTGCGCAGTAAGCGCCAGGCGGTAAGCGTATAGCGTTAAAACGCCAAACGCAAACCTCCAAACACAAAGAATATTGCGATAAGCGTATGGCACGGAAAACGCCAAGCGCCATGCGCTAAGCACTAAACATTTATAAAAAGATATAAAGTAAAATTATGGTAGAGGTAAGACCAGACGAAGTATCGGCAATTATCAGACAGCAATTGGCGGGCTTCAAATCAGAAACCGAACTGGAAGAAGTTGGTACCGTGTTGCAAGTGGGCGACGGTATTGCCCGTGTTTACGGTTTAACTAAAGTTCAATCGGGAGAGTTAGTTGAATTTGCAAACGGCCTGCAAGGTATCGTATTAAACCTTGAAGAAGATAACGTTGGTGTGGTACTTTTGGGTGCTTCAGACGAGATCAAAGAAGGTGATACCATTAAACGTACCAAAAAAATTGCCTCTATTAAAGTTGGTGAAGGTATGCTTGGCCGCGTAGTTAATACTTTAGGTGAGCCTTTAGATGGTAAAGGACCAATCTTGGGTGAAACTTACGAAATGCCTTTAGAGCGTAAAGCACCAGGTGTAATTTACCGTCAGCCGGTAAACGAACCTTTACAAACAGGTATTAAAGCAATTGATGCGATGATTCCAATCGGTCGTGGTCAGCGTGAGTTGGTTATCGGCGACCGTCAGATTGGTAAAACTGCTGTTTGTATCGATACCATTATCAATCAGAAAGAATTTTATGAAGCAGGTCAGCCTGTGTTCTGTATTTATGTAGCTATCGGTCAGAAAAATTCTACCGTTGCCAACATTGTACGTACATTAGAAGAAAACGGTGCTTTACCATATACAGTTGTTGTTGCTGCTTCGGCTGCAGATCCTGCTCCAATGCAGTTCTATGCTCCGTTTGCAGGTGCTGCAATTGGTGAATTTTTCCGTGATACAGGTAAACCAGCTTTAATTGTTTATGATGATTTATCTAAACAGGCTGTAGCTTACCGTGAGGTATCTCTATTACTTCGTCGTCCACCGGGCCGTGAAGCTTATCCTGGAGACGTTTTCTACTTACACAGTCGTTTATTGGAAAGAGCTGCGAAAATCAACGCTAACGATGATATCGCTAAAAACATGAACGATTTACCTGAGTCGATTAAACATATCGTTAAAGGTGGTGGTTCATTAACAGCACTTCCGATTATCGAAACACAAGCGGGTGACGTTTCTGCATATATCCCAACTAACGTAATTTCGATTACTGATGGCCAGATCTTCTTAGAGTCGAACTTGTTCAACTCTGGTATCCGTCCGGCAATTAACGTAGGTATCTCGGTATCACGTGTGGGTGGTAACGCGCAGATCAAATCGATGAAAAAAGTAGCAGGTACTTTAAAGTTAGATCAGGCTCAATACCGCGAGTTAGAGGCTTTCTCTAAATTCGGTTCTGACTTAGATGCTGCAACTAAATCGGTATTAGATAAAGGTGCACGTAACGTAGAAATGTTGAAACAAGCACAGTTCTCTCCATTTACTGTTGAGAAACAAGTTGCAATTGTTTACGCTGGTACTAAAAACTTAATGCGTAGTGTTCCGGTTAACAAGGTAAAAGAATTTGAAACTGAATTTTTAACCCAATTGGAATTACGTCATCCGGAAACTTTAGCGGCATTAAAAGCTGGTAAATTTGACGATACCATTACTGGTGTATTAGATACCGTAGCAAAAGAGATTTCAAGTAAATATTAATAAGATTTGAGACATGAGATTTGAGATTTGAGATTGGGCAGAAACGTCTAAAATCTCATATCTCACATCTCACATCTAAATAAAGAATGGCTAATTTAAAAGAAGTAAGAAACCGGATTGCGTCGGTACAATCAACACAGCAGATTACCAAAGCTATGAAAATGGTTTCGGCGGCAAAGTTGAAACGTGCTACCAATGCAATTATCGCTTTACGTCCTTATGCAACTAAACTGAAAGAGATTTTAGGTAATCTGTCGGCAAGTTTAGAGGGATCGTCATCGCCTTTTATCCAGGAGCGTGAGCCCAATAAGGTTTTAATTGTTACTGTATCTTCAAACCGTGGTTTGGCTGGTGCTTTTAACATGAACGTAATTAAAGCGGCCAACAATTTAATTGCTGAGAAATATAGCGAACAGTTGAAAAACGGTAACGTGAGCATTATTTCTATCGGTAAGAAAACTCAGGATTTTTATGAAAAACGTAAATACAATGTTATTGGCAACAATAATGAAGTATTTTCGGCCTTAACTTTCGAAAATGTAACCAAAATTACAGATGCGATTATGGCTGGTTTTATTAAAGGTGAGTTTGATAAAGTAGAAGTGGTTTATAACCGTTTTAGAAACGCAGCTGTACAGTTTATTACTACTGAGCAGTTATTGCCTTTGCCTAAAGCAGAAGCTACTACAGCGGATCTTAAAACCGATAAGAAAACAACAAATGTTGATTATATTTTAGAGCCTTCTCAGGAAGAAATTGTAGAACAGTTAATTCCTAAATCAATTAAGATCCAGTTATACAAAGCGGTTTTAGATTCTCATGCCTCTGAACACGGTGCACGTATGACCTCAATGGATAAAGCAACTGAAAATGCTGGTGAGTTATTGAAAGCTTTAAAACTTTCGTACAACCAGGCACGTCAGGCAGCAATTACAACTGAGTTAACTGAGATTGTAAGTGGTGCAGCAGCATTAAACGGATAATAGTCTGCAGTTCTTAGTTTTGAATTAGCAATACTATTTGTATAAAATATAAAGCCCATTTCTTAATTGAAATGGGCTTTTTTATTGATGTAAGATTTATGTAATCCAGAATTATTATGTTTTTTATGGATTCGAATGTAGAATACGGTGAAAATAGAACAGCAAGATACCGTTACTTTTACGCAGGCTTATCCCGATGCAGAAACATTGTTGATATCAAAAACTGATAGAGGAACTTTTTTGAAAGGTTAAACTTTATCTTTGTCAATTATTATATATCATGAAAAGATACTCCATTATTATCCTGTTACTCGCTCCATTTTTTGTAAAAGCCCAAAACCCGGCACGAGATTATACCAATGCAGTGCTTTGGCAGCAAACCTCGGGCGAGTACAGAGCCTTATGTTTCCAGGCTTATAACTTTGCCCGTTTATCGTTAAAAGAAGCGTTATGGGCTGATACAAGCAGAAAACCAAACTGCGTAATTGTTGATATTGATGAAACAGTTTTGGATAACTCTGCCTTTCAGGGACACGAAATTAAAAAAGGTCAAAGTTATGTACCCGCCGATTGGACAGCGTGGACAAATCTGGCTAAAGCCGATACCGTTCCGGGTGCTTTGGCATTTCTAAAATTTGCCGCCTCAAAAAACATCGAAACATTTTATGTAAGCAACCGCGATGAAAAAGATTATGCTGCTACTTTAAAAAACCTGCAGCATTTTGGATTCCCTTATGCAGACGATGCACATTTGATTGTTTCAAAAGGTACCTCAAATAAGGAGCCGCGCAGGCAAAAAATAACAGAAACGCATAATATTCTGTTGTTATGTGGCGATAATCTGAGCGATTTCAGCAATATTTTTTATCGTGAACAGAAAAACACCTTTGAGCAGGTAAATACAAACCAGGCCTTATTTGGAACGAAGTATATTGTATTGCCAAACCCGATGTACGGCGATTGGGAAAAGCCTTTGTATCAGGGCGAAAAGCTTAGCGACAAAGATAAAGCGAAACAAAGATTAGAACGATTAAAAAGTTACTAAGTTTTATAATTATTCAGCAATAAGTATTACTTTTGCAGCATCATAAACATAAATATTATGGAGAACAACGAATTAAAGCACAATACAGAAAGTATGAAAGCGGCTAACCAGCCAGGAATTTATAAATTAATAATTTTTGGTGTAGTGGTTTGCATGGTGGGTACTTATTTGCGTTTCGCTCACGATTCTTGGCAAATGTCTTTAGTTTCATGGATTATCTTATTTGTCGGTGCAATTATCGCTATTAAGGGTGTTTTCAAAATATTAGACGCGTAAGCAATTTGCTATCAAGATATAAAGCCGTTCCGATTCACATTGGAACGGCTTTTTTGTTTTACTGCCCAAACCTATCAGGTTTTTAAAATCTGACAGGTTTGGAAAAAAAACTTAAAGTCGAAAACTGTAGATTATCAACTTCCGATTTATTTGGGCGTTACCTAAGCATCGCAAAGGTCGGGCTTTACAGGGCTGCGCTTCGCTCCGGTACCGATGAAGGATCGGTACTAAACCCTTACAATCCCTAACGCAAAACCCACCGTTTTAAAAACCTCACGGGTTTAATCGGGTTCTTTTAAATACCAAGAATCACCAGCTTTGTTAAATAAACCCGATAGAACGAAAAGCCCGGAGCGAGGTACGAGTGAGGACTTGGAGGGATAGCGGGACTGCCTTCTGCCATTAAAACAGAACCATACATTTTCTGAAAAAATTATTCTTTAAGCTTTTCTATTTTAACCTCGCAGAAGTAATTCGTATTGTATATTTGTTTTAATTGCCTATTGAGGGATGCGCCGTTTTAAAACCTGCAAGGTTAAAGTAACTACTCCAAACTCCCACCTCAGCACTCCAAATTCAACGTTGGGTTACCTAAATACAATTCTCGTATTAAGGATAAATACAGCGTTAAAAACTAACCAATACGCTGTACTTCTTATGGCCATTTGAAGCAAATATTTAAAATGATTATTTATTTAGAACCACACAATCATGAAAAGGAATATTATTGCTATAGCCATCGTTTTAACCATTTTTGGCTGCCAAAAGGAAAATAAAAAGTACGCAGGTGCTGATGCTGTCGAATCAAATGAGTTAAATAAGGAAATCTCAGATAGCACTGCTACAGAGAAAATCATCAAAACTGCCGATATGCGGTTTAGGGTAAAAGATGTGCAGCAAACCAAAGAACAGCTCAGCAAAACCATTAAAGCCGAAGGCGGCACAGTTGCCGAGTTCTCAATCGAAAGTACCATACAGGAAACCGATAAAATTAAACAATCAACGGATTCGCTAAAAGAAATTACTTCATACCGCACCCAGGGTTATCTGGTAGCTAAGGTACCATCTGATAAACTGGATGAATTTACCAACACCATCGCAAAAATGGCCGTCTTTGTTGACAATCAATCGATGAAGATGGACGATCAGAGCATTGCCTATTTAGCCAATAAATTAAAGGTGCAGAACCGGGTTGATGCAATTGAAAAGATCAATAAGGTAGCTTCTAAAAAAAGTGCCAATGTAGAATCTTCTCTTTACATCAAAGACGATTATGTGGATAAGAAAATCGAGAATATGCAAATCGATAGCCGCGTAAAATTCAGTACCATAACCCTTAATTTTTATCAGGACAATACGGTTAAAACGATGATTGTTGCCAATGACAATCTGTATGATTATCGTCCGGCATTTATAAACAGGCTTTGGTTAGGTATTGTAAATGGGTGGACAATCTTTAAAGAAATCATTATTGCTGTGTCTAATCTCTGGATGTTAATATTGATTGGTTTTGTGGTGTTTTTTGTGATAAAACATTTTATCAGAAAGAACAGGCTAGCTACTGAAGAAGCCACAAGAAATATTATTGATCGGGCCAGGCAATAAGGGGATATCGTTTATTGCCAAACTGGGCTTAGTTAAGGTCTTTTTATAATCGAACATAAAATAATTTGTCTTTCTACTACGCTAAGGATGACAATTATTTTATTCTCCGCGTCATGGTTCGTGTCCCCACGAACCATTTCATATTATTTAATTGTGAAAGATTGCTTCACTCCCTTACTTGTACCCCTCACTTCAGTTCGCAATGACGAATCATGGGATTTACTATGCAAATTATCTTTTATCTTGCCATAGTTCGTGTCTCCACGAACCATTTATGTATAAACTATTTCTTTGCCTTAACTACAATCCCTTTAACCTTGGTTTTATTATCGCTTACAAAAGATTCCCAACCCGAATAGGTTTTGGATTTACCCCCGGAAGTAATTTTCTGAAAGGAATGGCACACGGCTACTGCCAATCCATCGGTAGCATCTAAAAATTCGGGGGTTTCTTTAAAATTTAACAAACGTTGCAGCATGGCTGCCACCTGCTCTTTAGTGGCATTTCCGCTGCCTGTAATCGATTGTTTAATCTTCCTGGGGGAATATTCCGTAACGGAAATATTCCTCGATAGCGCAGCCGCAATCGCAATTCCTTGTGCACGGCCAAGTTTTAACAATACCTGAATGTTTTTACCATAAAATGGTGCTTCGATAGCGAGAACATCTGGTTTATATTGATCGATGAGTACAACTGTTTTTTCGAATATCCGCTGAAGCTTAAGAAAAGGATCTTCTAAATGAGTCATTTTAACCACTCCTAAACTAATCAGCTCCGTTTTATTTCCCTTCTCCAAAATTACGCCATAACCCATCACCGCAGTGCCCGGATCGATGCCCATAATTATCCGTTCCTTTTTTTCGTTCAACATTACAGCAATATTAAGCATATTTGCAAATAAAAAGAGCATCTTGACAGGCAAGCACAAAAAAATACTATCACTTTTAATTAAAGCTGCAATTGTAGTATTTGCCTTTTGGTTTATTTACCATAAACTCGTTGCCAATAAAAACCTCCGCGATTTTAGTACACTTTTAAAAGATATTCCACAGGTAGAAATTATCTCCGTGATTGGCATCGTTGTGCTCCTGATGTTGGTAAACTGGTTTTTAGAGGCCGGTAAGTGGAAGTACCTGATGAGCCACATTGAGCCGATTAGTTTTTACAGGGCCATCGAATCTGTTTTCTGCGGTTTAACATTAGCTATTTTTACACCCAACAGGTTAGGAGAATATGGAGGAAGGGTGTTTTTTCTTTCGCCCAAAAGAAGAATAGTTGGCATAGTGGCCATGAGCGTGGGCAGCATCGGTCAGCTGGTATTAACCAATGTTTTTGGCGCTATTGCGGCCTGTTTTTTTGTGTACCGCTTTATCCCGATTGATCGGGTACTGTTTATCGCCCTGGTGTTTTTCGCAGTAATTTTCTGCCTGTTTTTTCTGATTTTTTACTTTAATATCCGATGGCTGAACGGAATTTTGTTATCCTTTAAATTCACCAGGAAATACAAAAAGTTTTACGGCATTTTAGCGAGGTACAGAAAAAGGGAACTTTTTAAAATCATCACCTACTGTTTTACGCGTTACCTGGTATTTAGTTCACAATATTTCATTCTATTTGTTTGGCTGGTACCCGGTTTACATTATGCTGATATCGTAATGATGACCTGTTTGCTCTTTTTGGTGCAATCGGCACTGCCCTCGCTTGATCTTTTCGATGTAGGCATCAGGAGTGTTACTGCCGTTGAATTATTTAAGCATGTAACCGATCAACATGTGGCTGTTATTGCATGTACTGCCAGTATTTGGCTTATAAATATCATAATTCCTGCTATCTTAGGCACTTATTTCGTTTTTAAACTCAATTTTTTTGGAAATTCTAAATCTAATTAGTCTATTATCTGCTGTTTTAACCCTAATCTATGGTTTTTTAGTCCTTTATTTTATAAGAGGATGGCACAGGCTGGTTTATTTTATCCCTCAAAAATCAGATCTCCACACCAAAGTATCGATTATTGTAGCCGCCAGGGATGAAGAAGCCAATATCAATAAAACCATTGACGATCTGATTGCACAACAATACCCGAAAACTTTAACCGAGATCATTATTATTGATGATCATTCTACCGACCGTACCGCAGAAATTGTACTCAGCTATGCAGACCGTAATGTGAAACTGATCAAGCTGAATGAAGACCGGGCGTTAAATTCTTATAAGAAAAAAGCGATACAAACCGCTATCGGAACCTGTACAGGCGACCTGATCATCACCACTGATGCCGATTGTAGAATGGGGCCAAGCTGGCTGAATACCATCGTTAATTTATATGAGGATAAAAACTATAAAATGATCTCTTCTCCGGTCGCTTATTTTCAGGAGAAAAGTTTTTTTGAAAGATTACAGTCCTTAGAGTTTTTATACCTGATTGGTTTAGGTGCCTCTACCATTGGAAACCAGAAACCATCAACCTGTAATGGTGCAAACCTGGCTTATGAGAAAGCTACTTTTTACGAGGTTGGCGGTTTTCAGGGAATTGATGACCTGGCATCGGGCGATGATGAATTATTATTGCATAAAATTGCCGCAAAATATCCGGATAAGATTGGTTTTCTGAAAAACAGGGATGCCATTGTATATACCCACGCAAAAGAAACCCTGGGTTCTTTTATCCAGCAGCGTAAACGTTGGGCTTCAAAAAGTACCCGTTATAAAAATAAAGCGATTATTGTTTTGGGCGTACTCATCTGGATTTTCAATCTCAGTATATTGTCAAACTTTATTACAGGACTGTTTATTCCGGATTTTTTAACCCTTACTTTCTATCAACTGTTGATTAAAATGGTTTTAGAAACCTTATTTTTATGGGATGTAACCGGCTTTGCCAAAAGGCGCAGTTTACTCATTTTAATCCCTGTTTTAAATATGCTGCATGTAATTTATATGGTGTATATCGGCATTGCCGGAAACAGTGGGAAATACAATTGGAAAGGCAGAATGGTTAGGTAATGGATAATAGCCCATCAAAAAAAGTATGGTTAAAGTTTAAGCGGAATAAACTTGCGTTCGGCGGGCTGATTTTTATCCTGTTGTTAATGCTGATGGGCATTTTGGGCTATTTAATTATGCCCGATCATTCTCCCGACGCCAATGTTCAGACGCTTCAGTTAAACAAAAAGAAACCAGGCAGTACTTTTACTTTTTTAATCATCAGCCGGAACCCTAAAGTAGAAAAAGTAAATTTTTACTCCAGAATGCTCAACGGGCAAACACCGGCTTTTAAAAGTATCCCGATTACCTCGTATAAAATAAAAAATCAGGCTGTTTTTGTGCAGGAATACATCGGGGACGATGAAAAAGCCAGAGAAACGGAGTACGAATTAAAAGATTTATGCCCGGATTGTGTTTTACCTTCAAAAATCGGTTCTCCAAAAGCGCTTTTCGAGAAAAACAACATCTATAAGCAAACCTATATTCTTGGAACTGATATTTACGGACGCGATTTATTAAGCCGGTTAATTTTGGGCATCCGCGTTTCCTTATCAGTAGGTTTAATGGCCGTGCTCATTTCTCTTTTTATCGGGGTGAGTTTAGGTGCCATTGCAGGTTATTTTGGTGGCAGGGTAGATGCGGCCATCAGCTGGTTTATGAATGTGGTTTGGTCGTTACCTTCGCTTTTGCTGGTGATTGCCATTTCATTTGCACTTGGAAAAGGTTTCTGGCAGATATTTATTGCCGTTGGTTTATCTACCTGGGTAGATGTAGCGAGGTTAGTACGCGGGCAGGTAATGGCGCTTAAAGAAGTCGAATTTGTGGAAGCTGCAAGGGCTCTGGGTTTTAGTACCAGCAGAACTATTATTAAACACATACTCCCTAACATCGCCGGGCCGATTTTGGTGGTTGCTTCCTCTAATTTTGCATCGGCCATATTATTAGAAACCGGATTAAGCTTTTTGGGGTTTGGTGCACAGCCACCCATGCCAAGCTGGGGAAGCATGATTAAAGAACATTATGGTTACATTATTATGGATGCCGCCTACCTCGCTGTTCTGCCAGGCTTAGCCATTATGCTTACGGTTTACGCATTTAATGTGCTGGCCATTGGCTTACGCGATGCTTTTGATGTTAAGGGCCAAAACGTTACTGTTTAAAAAATACTTTCGTGAAAAAGCAGTACCGTTACGATACCGCTTTCACCCTTAAAAAACAAAATTTACACTTTATTGCAATTCAATTATTTTGCTTTTTTCTTATCAAAAGAGAATCTCCTCGCAATACTAAAACCCCAACGGTATTGTCCTTTAAGCCATGAGGTATTGGTGTCGGTAATAAATTGTGATTCCTGTATCGCCGTTGCATTGGTAAAATTCAGGTGGAAGATATGTCCTCCCGTTTCAAATTCCAGTCCGGCACCAAGCGTTTTGTAATATTGAGTTCCCAATGTATTTTCGAGATAAGCTTTTTTATCTTTATCCCTGAATGGAATCGTATAATCGGCCACAAAAGCCATGCGTTTGGTGATTTTAATACGTCCCCCAACTGATACCGCAAGCATATCGTTCTGATCGCCAAAAACCGTGAAATTCCGGTGTACATAAGAAGGCATAACCAACACCGAAAAGTTCGAATTAAATTTACGGGCAATTACTGCCTGCACCACATAGGTTAAGCGATCCTGAAATTCGCTGAATGCATTTGCTGCCGTCGGATCGGTAGAGGCTTTTGCTGCTGAAACGGTGGTGCTGCCGAATAAAGTTACCGCAACCGGTATTTTATCATCGGCAGTTTGCTCCAATAAGCGGTATTTTAAGTTTCCTTCGTACAATTGCGTAACTACTCCTGCGCCTTTTGCCCTTGATAACCCAACCGAAAGCCTGTCACTGATTCCATATTCGAAACCGATGCGGATATCTGTTGATTGATCCAGCCCGAAAAAGTTTTTTGTCCCCCCTGCACTGCCTGCAATATCGCCAAAACGGTGATCTACCCTAAAATCCAGTTCGTTTTTATAGATGGTTTCGTTGGTTTGAATATTGATTAGCTTGGTAGCCTTAAACGTAGCCTGTACATTCTTTTTTTCGGTAGGCATCTGTAATGCTTTTTCGAGCGAATCCTGGGCAAAAGCCAAAGAAGGCAGGCAGATTACAGACAGGTATAAAAGAGATTTTAGATGATATTTCATAAAAATTATTTTTTTGGTTGATAAATAGCGGTCATTTTTACCTGTACAGTTTCTGCAATCTGTTTAAAAACGATTGTTGGGATTTTGATGTCATGATCGGCCAGTTTTACATTAAAAGTAGAGATGGCTTTCGCTTCATCACTGGTAATCACCATCGATCCTTTTGCTGTATATTCTTTGGTTACCCCGTGGATCTGCAAGTTTCCTTTAACCGTAACAGGGTAAGTGCCGGGTTTCGAAAAATCGATCTGTTCTACAATTTTTCCCTTAAAATCAGAGGTAGGAAATTTATCACTCTCGATGTAATTTTCGTTAAAATGCTCCTGCATCAGCTTTTTCTTAAACTGAAAAGAAGTGTTATTGATCTTGAAAATAATTTCGTTTGTTTTAATATTAATGGCCGAAGCTCCTGTTTTGCTCTGTGCATCGATGTCTTCTACAGGTGTTGAAGAAAAAAACGAAGAATTAACGCTTTTGCTTACCCAAATTTGTGCTTTTACACCTGTGCATAAAAACAGGATTGTTAGTGTGAAAAATAATTTTTGCATCTGTAATGTATTTAAGTTCTTAATAAAACCGGCGTTAATCCGGATGGATTATTCTGGCATACCTTTATCAAACCATGCTTGTAACAGCTCCCTTTCGCTTACTGTTAGGGTGCTTCCTTTAGGCATAGTTTTGGTAACCAGTATGCTATTGGCCACGCGTGTATCGTTTTTGACCGAAGCGAAACCGTTAAATAACCAGATCGATTTGAGTGCACCATTGGGCCCATGGCAGCCATTACATTTGGTTTGAAAAAGTGCGCCGGCAAAATTGGTATAGGTTACGTTAGCCGTGGTTACAGGTGTAGGACCGTTAGTGGTTGGAGTTTCAGGCTTTATTTCTTCTGCTTGTTTTTTAGAGCAGGCAAAAAGAAATGCGGCAAAAGTGGCTAAGAAAAAAATAGAAAGTTGTTTTTTCATAAGTAATGGTAGATTGGATTAGGCATTTAATTGATTTTGTAGATTTATTTAGGTTTTTATCGTTTTGAAAATTTTTTATAAAAAATTTAACTATGATTTTGCAGATATTTAAAACATAAATAGAAATGCAGAGAATAATGATGCGATTACCTGCTTTTTTATCTTCATAGCTCGATTTTTTTAAAATTTATCCTTCGTTTGTTTGAAAATATTTGCCGTTTTGATGGGGTTATTGACTTTTAAATAGTGTTTCCATCAAAATATTAGTCGATACGTAAGTTTTTGTAAATGGGTTGCCCGCGAAATAAAAAAAATAAAAAAGCCGTCCCGATTTTTACGTCGGGACGGCTTTCATAATGGGTTAACTATAACTTAATTAAAATCCTCGGCTTTTAGTTGCGGATTTACCTTAATGTCTTTAATCACAATCGAAAATTCCTGTGAGCCTTGCGCGGTTGAAACGGATTGTGCCAGGTTGAATGGAAACAATACATCACCAACTTTTTTATAGTTGGAATATTCTGTTGACTGGCTAACCTCAACAGTACCTTTTGTACTGGTGCTTTCTTCTTTTAAAAGCAAACCTGATTTTGTATCATAATATTCGGTTTTCTTTTTGCCTGACGGAGAAGTGATATTCAATTTAAATGCATCAGCTGTGCCCACTTTAGCTGTTCCTGCTGATTCAATTTTAGTTCCATCAGTTGCATAATACAATTGGCTGCCATAACCTTTGTCGTCTTTCTTTTCAGCCAGGTCATCACCAGTTAATTCGGCTTTTTGCCCCATTTGCATCGAGTAGCCAGTTTTGCCATTGTAAACTTGTTTTACAGCTGTCTGTCCACCCATCAACATTTCCATGCTGCTTAAATTAGGAGCCATGTTTTTAATGTTAACCGTTAGTTTCTGTCCCTGTATTTCCATCTCGCCGGTTTGTTGTAGAGAAGTTATTTTTTTGATCGCCTCTGCACCGCCAATGGCTTTGATGTAATTGCTGATAATCTGAGCGGGTACCGGAGGTGGAGGAGAGAGTGTTACATCAAGCGGTTTAACCGGGTTTGCATAATTGTCGAAAACCTTTGGGATAAAATTAGCCCTCAATAATCCTGGTATAAAAGCTTCACCTTTACCAACAATCACAATGCGGGTATTATCATGGTTGTAATACTTTTTAGCTACCCTTAAAATATCATCAGTGGTTACTGCATTTACCTTTTGTAAATAAGTACGGTAAAAATCTTTTGGTAAGCCGTTAATCAGGATATTACTGGCAAAAGCTGCGGTACGTGCCGGGTTTTCTAAACCTAGTGCAAAAGATCCGTTAAACAGGTTTTTGGCATTCTGCAATTCATCTGCAGTAACTTTTGTGGTGCGGATGGTATTGATTTCGTTTAAAAACTCTACCACAGCACTATCTACCTTTTCATTTCTAACGGCCGCATTGGCTGAAAATTTAGACTGGAAACGACCTGAGCCTGTGCTGGAATAAGCACCATATGTAAAACCATGTTTTTCCCGTAAGTTGTTGAATAATCTAGATTCAGAACCGCCACCCAGGATCTGGTTAGCCAGTAAAACCGGGAAATAATCAGGATTGCTCATTGGTAAATCAATTAAGTTCATCACGGTAATTTCTGATTGAACTGCATTGCTTACATTGATCACATCGACTTCTGTTTTTGCGGGATTAGCTACTTTGGTTAACACCGGTAAGCTTAGCGCTGTTCCCTTCCAGTCGCCAAATGCTTTTTCGGCCAGGGCTTTTGCTGCTTCTGGTTTAATATCACCCACAAAAGTTAAATAACCTCTCGATGGGGTAATATATTTTTGATAGGCAGTTTTAACATCAGCCAGGGTGATGGCATTAAGCGAAGTTTCGGTTTCAAATTCTCCCATCGGATGGTTTTTGCCATAAGCCAAAGCATTTACCACACGGGCAGAAATGGCTTTTGCGCTTTTTTCGCTCGATTTTAACCCGGTAATGGTCTGCGATTTTAGTTTCTCGAAAGATTCTGCCGGAAAAGCCGGTTTGCGGATACTTTCTGACATTAAAGCAAATGCCTGAGGAAAATAACGGGTTAAAGCCGAAGCTGAACCGCCATTTGCACTTGCACTTACATCAGCACCCAGCTGATCAACAGCTTCATCAAATTGTGCTTTTGTTTTAGTGGTGGTTCCTTCATTTAACATATTGCCCATTAAGCTTACTACACCAGCCTTAGCGCCTTCGGTAATTGGTCCGGCATCAATGCTGTAACTGGCCGATACTTTTGGCAGTTTGTGGTTTTCTACTACTAAAACAGTAATGCCGTTTGATAATTTATAAATAACAGGATCGCCGATGGTAATTATTGGTGCCGGGCCAGGTTTTGGTTTGTGGCTGCGATCTATGGTTTGCGCTGAAATGCCTTGAGCCAATAAGGAAACTGCAGCTATAATGAATAATTTTTTCATGTTTTTAATAATTAAAATGAAAAGCGGTCAGCTTATTTCTTAGGTAAGTAATACAATACAACTCTTTGGTTTTTGTTCAGGTATTTCTTGGCAACATCTCTAATCTCTTCGCGGGTAATGGATCTGATTACCTCTAATTCTTTGTTAATGTCGTTTGTATCCTTATCATGGAAAGTATAACCATCCGCCAGGTTTTCTGCAACCCCAAGCATTTTGCTGTTAGCACTTACATAATTGTTTTCGAATTTATTCTGCAGCTTTTTATAATCGCTTTCACTAATCAGGTCGGTTTGAAGGCGTAAAACTTCTTCATCAATATCTTTTAACAGATCATTAAGTGGGGTGTCTTTATTTGGAAGAGCCAGTGTGATGTAAGCGCCATAATCCTCAAGCGAATAATTAAAAGCAGCAACCTGAAGGGCTGTTTTCTTCTGGTCGACCATTTTAGTGCTCAATCTCGAGCTTCCCCCTTCTGACAGAATAGAACTGATCATACCCAGAACCTTACTTTCCCTGGTTTTCATTCCCGGTACGCGGTAGGCTGCAAAAATTGCAGGGATCTGGATGTTGGCATCGTAAGCGGTATCGATAATTTCTTTGGTAATTTCTGGTAATTTGAAATCTTTACGCACAATCGGCGCACCTTTAGGTACCTCAGCAAAGTAAGATTTTACCAAAGCTTTGGTTTTATCGAGATCTAAATCGCCGGCAATGGTTAAAACGGCATTGTTTGGCACGTAATATTTTTTGAAGAAAGCAATAAACTCATCTAGTTTTGCAGCATCTAAATGTTCCATCGAACCGATGGGCTGCCAGCGGTAAGGGTGGCCGTCAAATAGATGGGAAAAGATTTTCTCGGTAAATTTTCCGTAAGGGGCATTGTCGATACGTAAACGCTTTTCTTCTTTAACCACTTCATTCTGCGTTTTTACACCAACTTCGTTTATTACAGGGTGCAACATCCGTTCGCTTTCCAGCCATAACCCCAGTTCTAATTGGTTTGAAGGAAATACTTCATAATAAAAAGTACGGTCTTGTGAGGTGTTGGCATTGTTCTGTCCGCCATTGCTGCTTACCAGTTTCATAAACTCGCCGCGTTTAATATTGTCGGAGCCTTCGAAAAGTAAATGTTCAAAAAAGTGTGCGAAACCGGTGCGCTGGGTTTCCTCATCTTTTGATCCAACATGGTACATTACCGAAACGGCAACAACAGGGGCGGTTTTGTCTTGATGGAGAATAACGTGGAGGCCATTGTCAAGATCAAATTCGGTAAACTGTACTTTTTGTGCGGAAGCACTTAAGCACAGGCCCGAAATAACCAAAGCAAAAAGAATTCTTTTTTTCATGAGTTTTTGTTTTTTAATACTTCGAAATGATCAAAGGCAAGAGCAAGCGATTATTTCTTTTATAAGTTAATTTGGATTTTTCCACTAAAGGGTGGAATGGAAAATAAGGAAGTCCTAAAGTATGCATTAAAACAAAAAAAGCGGATATTAAACCCGCTTTTTTATGATTTTTTTTGAAATTTTATCTCCAGTCTTTATACTGGTTGATTAAACCGTTTGTTGAACTATCGTGACTTGAAACTTTTTCGTTGCCCGCCAGTTCCGGAAGAATCTTTTTGGCCAGTTGTTTACCCAGTTCTACGCCCCATTGGTCGAAGCTGAAAATATTCCATATTACCCCCTGAACAAAGATTTTGTGCTCGTACATCGCTACCAAACTACCTAAAGTATATGGCGTTACCTTTTTCAATAAGATGGAGTTGGTTGGGCGGTTACCTTCAAAAACTTTAAAAGGAGCAATTTTTTCAATTTCAGCATTCGATTTGCCTTCTTTTTTTAATTCGGCTTTAACTTCCTCTTCGGTTTTACCGTTCATTAAAGCTTCTGTTTGCGCAAAGAAATTCGACAGTAAAATAGGGTGATGATCGCCCAGTGGATTTAAGCTTTGTGCAGGGGCAATAAAATCGGCAGGAATAATCCTGGTACCCTGGTGAATCAGTTGGTAAAAAGCATGCTGACCATTGGTTCCTGGTTCGCCCCAGATAATTGGTCCGGTTTCGTAATCCACCTCATTTCCGTTTCTATCTACATGTTTACCGTTACTTTCCATATCACCCTGTTGGAAATAAGCAGCAAAACGGTGCATATACTGGTCATAAGGTAAAATAACCTGTGTTTCGGCATTATAGAAATTGATGTACCAGACGCCAAGTAAGCCTAAAATCACGGGTAAGTTGCTTTCAAATTCAGCAGTTTTAAAGTGGTTATCGGTGGCATGTGCACCGGCCAGTAATTGCTTAAAGTTATCAAAACCGATGCTTAATGAGATGGATAAGCCAATAGCACTCCATAATGAGTAACGACCACCAACCCAGTCCCAGAATTCGAACATGTTTTCTGTATCAATACCAAAATCAGAAACATCTTTTGCATTGGTAGATAGTGCCGCAAAGTGTTTGGCAATATCGTTTTCCTTACCTCCCTTTTCTAAAAACCAGGTACGGGCAGAGTGCGCATTCGTCATGGTTTCCTGAGTGGTAAAGGTTTTAGATGCTACTAAAAATAAAGTGGTTTCAGCATTTAAATCTGCTAATGTTTCGGCGATGTGTGTACCATCAATATTAGAAACAAAGTGGATATTTAAGTGGTTTTTATAGTGCTTTAATGCTTCGGTAACCATTACCGGTCCTAAATCAGAACCTCCGATACCAATATTAACAATATCGGTAATGGCTTTACCGGTATAACCTTTCCATTCGCCGCTGATAATGCTGTTGCTAAATTTCTCCATTTTAGCCAACACTGCATTTACCTCAGGCATTACATCTTTACCATCAACCAGAATCGGAGTATTGCTTAAGTTGCGTAAAGCGATGTGTAATACAGAGCGATCTTCCGTTTCGTTGATCTTATCTCCGTTATACATCGATTTTATGGCCTCGTCCAATTTACACTCACGTGCCAGTTGAATTAATAGCGCCAGGGTTTCATCGCTGATGCGGTTTTTACTGTAATCCAGCAAAATATCCTCAAAAAAAACAGAAAACTTATTAAAACGATCTGCATCTTCAGCAAAAAGATCTTTAATGCTTTTTTGGTTGATATCTATAAAATGATCGGCTAAATATTTGTAGGCCTCAGTTTCGGTAAAATTTACTTTAGGTAACATAATCTTTGTTTTTTTGTAAAAGTAATAAAGCAAAAATTTAAAACGGTCTTTTTAATGTTCAAAATCATTAAGAATTTTTAATTCCGGTTAAACAAAGTAACTTTAAAATAACATCCCTGTTAGTTCATTAATTATTTTAATCTTTTAATTCTACACTCATGTTAGAAAATTTAAATGAAATGGTGCGTGAAAACGTACAGGAAAGTGTTGTAAACAATACCGCTATTCCAAACGAGCATAATGAAGCGGTAATCCAGGCGGCATCAGGATCTATTTTCGATAGCCTGAAAAATCAGTTGTCATCAGGTAATATTGGCGCTTTGACGGATATTTTTAATGGTAACAAAGCCGAAGGTACCCAGGTTGCCGAACAGGCATCCGGAAGTTTTATTGATAAATTAAGCGGGTTGGGGATTAATGCTGATACGGCAAAATCTTTAGCGGCGAGCATTATTCCCGGGCTTATTGCGAAATTTACCCAAAAAACAAATGACCCGAATGATAGTTCTTTTAACCTGAAAGATGTTTTAGGGAGTTTGGGTGGTAATGATGGTAAGTTTGATGTGAGCGATGTAATTGGTATGTTTAACGGAGGTAAACAAACAACACAGCCCGGCCAAACAGGTGAAGGCGGAATTATGGATAAATTAAAAGGGATGTTTAATTAAAGAATCGGTTTCCTGTAGATTTTTCTTAAGTGGAGTTGTCAACTTTAAGGGCCGGTTTGCTCTAAAAGTTGACAACTCTAAATCACTAACATGTAGACAGTTTATTCCATCTCTCCTCAAAATTGTTTAGATTAGGGCACCTAAACTAAACTACCATTTTATGAAGAAAATATACCTGATCGGTTTTTCCCTGCTGGGATTAAATGCCTTTGCTCAAAAATCAGATTTAAGACCACTGGTTTCAAAAAAAGCCGATGCCATCGAACAGAAAGTAATTACCTGGAGGCGCGATTTTCATGAGCATCCCGAATTGGGCAATACAGAAGTAAGAACAGCAGGCATTATTGCAAAACATCTTGAATCGTTAGGCATAAAAGTAACTACAGGTGTAGCCAAAACTGGTGTGGTTGGGATTTTGAAAGGTGGTAAACCCGGCCCGGTTGTAGCGCTTCGTGCCGATATGGACGGACTTCCCGTTACCGAAAGGGTAGATGTTCCATTTGCTTCAAAAGTAAAAACACAATATAACGGACAAGAAGTTGGCGTAATGCACGCCTGCGGACATGATAGCCACGTGGCTATTTTAATGGGTGTAGCTGAGGTACTGGCATCAATGCAAAAAGATATCCAGGGAACAGTGAAATTCATCTTCCAGCCTGCTGAAGAAGGTGTTCCGGCAGGAGAGGAAGGCGGTGCCGCTCTAATGATCAAAGAAGGTGTATTAGAAAATCCTAAAGTAGATGTAATTTTTGGTTTGCATATCAACTCTCAAACAGAGGTTGGTGAGGTAACTTACCGTCCGGGCGGTACCATGGCTGCGGTAAACGACATGAAAATTACAGTTACCGGCAGGCAAGCGCATGGTGCTTACCCATGGAGCAGCATCGATCCGGTGGTAATTTCTGCGCAGATTATCAATAACCTGCAAACCATCGTCAGCCGGAACCTAAACGTGACTGAAAACCCCGGTGTGGTTACCATTGGAGCCATTAATGGTGGCGTAAGGTCGAACATTATCCCTGAAAAGGTAGAGATGCTGGGTACGGTGCGGAATTTTAGCAAAGAGGATGAGGCGATGTTTATCGAGCGTATTAAAACCATTGTAACCAAAACAGCCGAAGCCGGCGGTGCAACGGCTGAAATTAAAATTCCATACAGCAATCATTATCCCGTTACTTTTAATAATATCGTCCTAACCGAAAAAATGCTGCTGGGTATGCAAGCTACCGCAGGTAAAGATCATGTTAAATTAAAACCACCCGTAACAGGAGCAGAAGATTTCTCTTTCTTTCAGGAAAAAGTGCCTGGTTTATTTGTGTTTTTAGGTGGAATGCCAAAAGGAAAAGATCCATTAAAAGCACCATCGCACCATACGCCGGATTTTTACCTTGATGAAAGCGGGTTTGTATTGGGGGTTAAGTTATTGTCGAATTTAACATTGGATTATATGGGGATGAAGAAATAAGGTGGTTTATTAGTTCAATAGTCATTGGTTTTATTTGTCATGGTTTCTGATAGATTAGTAATGAGAATAAAATGGTTAGCAAAGCAGTTTTAACTGAAATTGCTTTCCGACATGCGCTATGCTCAAAGCGATTTTATATATTTGCTCCATGACCAAAGAACAAATTCAGGATTTAAGGGACAGGGTAACGTCGCTGAGGAGGTATCTTTGACGTTGATGAGCTACTTTACGCCATCCGCGAAGAAGAAAAATTAACAATGGCGCCCGATTTCTGGGACGATCCAAAAAAAGCAGAAAAAATTCTTGCCGAAATCAGTTCAAAGAAAAAATGGACGGAAGGTTTTAACCAAACCCATAATGCAGTTGAAGATACCGCTGTGATGTTTGAGTTTTTCCAATCAGGCGATGCATCGGAAGCAGAATTAAAAGATCAGTTCGAAATCGGCAAAACCGCTGTGGAAGAGCTGGAACTCAAAAATATGCTGCGCAACAAAGAAGACCAGCTTTCGGCTGTGCTACAGATTACCGCAGGTGCTGGTGGAACAGAAAGCTGCGACTGGGCTTACATGCTCATGCGCATGTATATGATGTGGGGCGAGAAAAACGGCTACAAAATCACCGAGCAAGACAGTCAGGAAGGGGAGGTTGCGGGTATAAAATCGGTAACGCTTCAGTTTGATGGCGATTTTTCTTACGGCTACCTTAAAGGCGAAAACGGGGTGCACCGTTTGGTGCGGATTTCTCCGTTTGATTCAAACGCCCGCAGGCATACTTCTTTTGCTTCGGTATATGTTTATCCTTTGGTAGATGATACGATAGAGATCGATATCAACCCTGCAGATATAGAATTCGAAACTTTTAGAGCTGGTGGTGCCGGTGGACAAAACGTAAATAAGGTTGAAACTGCCGTACGTTTATACCATAAACCATCGGGTATTATCATTAAAAACCAGGAGTCGAGATCGCAGTTGCAGAATAAAGAAAACGCCATCCGTTTATTAAAATCGCAGTTATACGAAATCGAAGAACGTAAACGCAATGAAGCAACTGCACTGATAGAAGGATCGAAAAAGAAAATTGAGTGGGGCTCGCAGATCAGGAGTTATGTGCTGGATGACAGGCGGGTGAAAGATCATCGCACCAATTATCAAACTTCCAACCCTGATGCGGTTTTAAATGGTGATATCAATGATTTTTTAAAGGCATATTTAATGGAGTTTTAATTTAAATCAAATGGCAAAATCATCACTACTTATCATGTTATTGTTTATGGCAATTAACTATTCGAATGCTCAGGAAATCGTGCCCTTATATCAGGCAGAAATTCCTGGTGCCAAACCAACTCCTGTTGATTATGTAGAAAATACCGAAGTACGGTCAAATGGCACTTTAAGTGTTACCAAAGTATCTGTTCCTACATTTACTGTTTTCGAAGCGCCTAAAAATATCGCTAGCGGAACCGCAGTAATTATTTGTCCGGGTGGCGGCTATGGTGCCCTCGCTTTTAGTCACGAAGGGACCGATGTGGCCAAAAGATTCAATGCCATCGGTATAACGGCTTTTGTGTTAAAGTACCGTTTACCTAGCGATGCCATTATGGTAGATAAAACCTATGGCCCTTTGCAGGATGCGCAGCAAGCCATTTACCTCATCAGGAAGAATGCTAAAAAGTACGGGATCAAAGCCAATAAAATCGGCATTATGGGCTTTTCTGCAGGCGGTCATTTTGCATCAACCTTAATTACGCATTATAACGATTTAAAAATTGCTGATCCCGAAAAGATAAACTTAAAACCAAATTTTGGTGCATTAATTTATCCGGTAATTAGCTTTGAAGAATCGGTACATACCGGGACGATGAAAAATTTATTGGGACCAAATCCACCTGAAAACCTTAAACACTATTTTTCTGCCAATAAAAATGTAACTAAAAAAACGCCCCCAACGTTTTTTGTACATGCAAAAGATGATAAGACTGTTCCTTACGAAAATAGTGTTTTGATGAACGAAGCATTAAAAAAACAAGGCGTGGATACCGATATTTATCTTTATGAAAAAGGTGGTCATGGTTTTGGTTTAATTAACAAAACATCGGATGTAGACTGGTTTAACTTGCTGGCTGACTGGTTGAAAAAAGAGAAATTTTAATATCTTTACGGATATTTTAACCTCTTAACCAGAAATCTCGATGCAAAACACAATTAAGTATGCTATGGTAGCCTTTGTAGCCATCATAACCATAGCCGGTTGTAAAAAAGAAATTAATTATAACGAACAACTGCTTGCTAAAGGCAACGGTTGTAAGCTCACTACCTTAAAGGCCGATCTGGATTTTTTGGGCAGTTATACCATCACTTTTGCTTACGATGCTTTAGGGCGGATATCGAAAGCAACCACGGGGCCTGAAACAAACACTTATACCTATTCTGCCAGCAAAATTACTGCAGTTGATGAGAGTGGTTACATGGCCGAAATTGTGCTGGAAAATGGAAGAGCCGTATCGAGTGGAAGTGCGGGAATAATTAAAGTTGGGGGTGTTTATTATGATGATACCAGAAAATATAGCTATAATAGTGATGGTTACCTTATTCAGGTAAAGAATTATTTGAATGGCGATCTGAGTACAACTGATAATTTAACTTACGCAAATGGGAATTTGATAAAAGCTGTATCAGTTAGTGCAGATCTGCGCTTTACTGAAACTACTATCTATTCCTATTCCAACGATATTGCCGTTAATACTTACGAAATCTCCGATCCGCTTTCATATCATGTTGATTATTTTCCAGGAGGATATTTCGGCAAACAATCAAAAAATGTACTCATCAAAAGTGTATCTAAAACTGTTGATCAGGATGGTAAACCATTTAGTGATGATGTAATCACTTTCACTTCACAATATGATGCGAAGGGTAATGCCAGTTCACTTAACTTTTCAAATGTTTCTACCTTTTACCCCATTGGCGCACCTTCTACAACTGAAACTTATAACGCAAAATACACTTTAAATTATACTTGTAATTAAGGTTTTAAAAGTATTAGAAAGCCTGATCATAAACCATGATCAGGCTTTTGTTTTAATCAGTTTTTTAAGTTATTCATATGTTTGACTGATTAAAAAGCTCATTTTACCACTCTTTTTTTACGATTTAGCCCCTCATTTCTGGGTAAGTCTACGTCTATATTTGCTTACAGTAATGTCGTTTCGAAACCGATTACCATGCACTTGATTTGACCAATTTTATGAAAAACATATCAACCTGATTTATTAATAATGATTTTCAGGCGTTTATGCGTTTTGTTTGATTTGCCGGTCAATGGCTACCCATTACAATTAACCAAATATTTACCTAATTCAAAGAAAAATGAGAAATGAAAAAATGTGGTGTATGCTAATTGCATGCGCATTTTTAACCCTTTTATCTTGCAAAAAAGATAATGGAGGAGTTAAATCAGAAAATGGGCAGGTTAAAGCCTGGGAAACATTAATTGATGGTAACTCGCTGGCCAGTTATAGTGCTTTCGAGGCACAATGGAATTACAATTACCCATGGGGTACCGATCATAACGGTTCTGCACGTATGGTAGGGAGTACTACAAACCATAACCAGATTTCGTTAAGTGACGGGGTACTTACCATCAAAGCTACACGTTTAGCTTCCTCACCGGGAAACAGTACAGCCAATGGCTTTACCAATGTAGCCATATGGTATAATTCTGGTGCCTGTTATGCAAAACAGCAGGTGCTTATTAACGATCAGTTTCCCAGTTACACCATTTCCGGCGATTTCGCTGTGCCAACAACTAAAGGAACCTGGCCTGCTTTCTGGATTACAGGTGTTAATTCGTGGCCACCTGAAAGCGATATTATGGAGTTTAAAGGCAATAACACCAATTGGCAGAATACTTACGATGGAGGCTGGGAAAATAAACTCACCACAGTTTCTACCGCAGGCTCATACCACAATTACAAATGCTGGTACAATAAAGTAAGCGCAACCGATGTAGACTGTCATTATTATATCGATAATGTTTGGGTAGCTAAACATACCATGAGCAATTCGGTAAATAAACCCATGTGGCTCATCATCAACATGCAAATGGAAGGTGATAGTGGTTCTCCCGGCCCTTCTGGTAATACGCTTTACACCGGTAAAAATGTTTACGTGGGACGGGAAAGGGCCTTTTAATTTATAAAATTCAATGTTCATATTGGGGAGGTAACTTTGCAGTTGCCTCCTTCTTTAGTAAAAATAAAATATGAAAAAATACCTGGGCATATTCGCTGCTATGTTGCTCTTTATTTTACTGGTGCAATGTAAAAAGGACGAATTGGCTTTACCAGAGCAGGATATTAATTTGGTGATCAGTAAAATTAACTCATTAAGGCAAAGCGGATGTAATTGTGGTACAACATATATGCCACCAGTACCTGATTTATCACTAAATAACCAGTTACAAAATGCTGCAAATGCCCATGCTAATGATATGGCGCAGCGAAACTATTTTGATCATTTATCTCCAGAAGGGGGAACGCCAGAAGAAAGGGCATTAAATGCTGGTTATACAGGCGATTTCCGGGCAGAAAATTTAGCTAAAGGATACAGTCAGGCCGATCAGGTAATTGCCGCCTGGAAAAATAGTGTAAGTCACTGCAAAGCGATGATGGATGCTAAAAGCACAGAAGCAGGAGCAGGGATGGCGCAAAATTACTGGGTAGTAACTTTTGGCAGCAAATTATAATTTTTTGATGGTTTGGTCAATCACATCCAATAAACCATCAGTATAAGCATCATCGGTAAGCTCCCAAAACATAATGCCGTTTAGCTTTTGATCAATCACATACCTGGTTTTTAGTGATATGGATTTTGGATCGTCAAAAGTGGCGAGGTATTTTGTTTGAGGATTATAATAATACGGTGCCTGGGCAGTTTCATCCCAGTAATAGCTATAGCCGTTTACACTCGAAAACTGTTTTTTAAAGTTTTTATAAGAAACCCCGCTGATAAATTTTGTGGGCTGATATAAACCCTGGTTAGCATCGGTAGTGTTTTCGAAAATACGTGCATAAAAAGCTGCGCCCAGGGCTATTTTTTGTGCAGGAACACCTAATTTAATTAAAGCTTTTACTCCAAAATCGCCCGATAAGTCTTGTTCAGTTGTGGCATATAAAGGCGAGTGGTGACCACTTTTAACCGCATAACCACTTACCAGATCGTAACTCATTAAATTTACCCTGTTAACCAGTGGCATTACCTTATCCCATTCGAAACAGGAGTCGATGCAGTTTTTTGTGCCGCCTGCTGCAAAACTGATTTCAGCCTTTTTACCCAGTTTTTTTCGCAGTTCTTCAACCAGTAACGTGAAATTGTGCTTGTCATCAATTGTGTACCTGTGCCCGGGATAACCCATCACCGCAGGGTATTCCCAATCGAGATCGATACCGTCTGCATGAAAAAAATCAAGAATTTCTTTGGTGGTTTTGGCAAAAGTTTTTCGTCCGCCAGCCCTGCTAAAAACTTCCGAACATGGCGCGCAGCCACTCCATCCGCCAAGTGCAATCATCACCTTCAAATCAGGATTCCGTTGCTTTAAGGCAACCATTTTGCTAATTAAAGCCGAATCCTTCGCCGATTTAATATTTAAACTATCGCCCTTTAAATGCCCGAAACTATAAATCAAATGACTTAATTTTTCGATGGGAAAGCTATCGATTACCGAATTCTGCCCTGTGTAATAAGCAATAACATTCGGTTTAACTGTTTTTTGAGCTTTAGATTGGATACTCAAAAATGATAATGAGATAATGGCTGCAATGCAGAACAAAACAGTTGGAGTGGCAAGCTTTCTTTTATGCATGAGGTTTAGATAAACTATTTTTCGGCAATAATATCCTGCAATTCATTCAATTCAGCAACTTTATCGGTCGCTCCCGCATTTTCGTAAGCCGAAATCAGGTTTCTGATCACGCGACGGATAATGTCGGTATTGCTGCAAGGCCTGTAATATTCGGGCAGGGCTTCTAAATTAAGCTGGCGTAAAAACTGATCCACATCGTGCTTACCGAAAATATTACCACGGTTAAAAGCATTGATGTAAAAAAGTACTCCATATTCATTTCCTTCCTGTTTGCTATCATCTATGTAGCCTAAAATAAAATGCTGCGGCAAATTAATGCCGTAAACAGGAAGATCCAGTTTTTGAGCCAGCGTAGAATAGATAATGGCCAGCGAAATCTGGTTGCCTTTTTTACTTTCCAATACCTGGTTTAAATAAGAATTTTGCGGATCGTGGTGGTTTTTAGTGTTCCCTCCAAAGCCATATTGCTGATAAAGTACATGGTTAATCAGTTTCACCTTTTCAACCGAACTCATTTCATATTGCAGTCCAAGCCAGATATCACGCTTAATTTCTTCAATCTGGTTAATTACTTTCTGTTCGTCAAGATCAGGATATTGATAGCGGTTAATAATCAATGCACCCTGCAGTAAATCAAAGGCACCGCTTAAATACCATAAATTTAAATCTTCTTTAACCGTTCTAAACTGAATCTGATGAACAATATTCTCAATACGCTCCTGTAGCAGCCCATCGAAAGATTGTTCCCAGGCATTTTCTAAAAAATGAACTACCGAACCGCCATATTCCAGCAGTTTTTTTTCTACATGTTGGAACACCTCCTCATCAGGATCATCCAATAATTTTACTAAAGCACTTATCTCTGCGTTATTTTCCATAAAACATACATACGTTTGCGGCGTTTAATTACTTTTGCAATATTATGCTATTTCAATTTATAACAGATTACCTTAAACACCGTTTAACAGCAAAAAGCCGACATGGAACGCATTCACCATTCGTGTACAAGCTAGCTGATGAGGTAATTTACGATTTTACCGACAAATCTGAATACAAAAATATAGAAGAACAGCGAAAAAAACTTTTTAATGACGATTCTATAATCACCGTTACCGACCTCGGAGCGGGTTCTCACCTGAATAAAAACCGTACAAAAAAGGTCAGTCAGATTGCGAAAAATGCATTAAAAAGTCCACGGTTGGCTAAACTGATTTATCGTTTGGCCAAAAATACCAAACCTAAAAGTGCAATAGAGCTGGGTACCTGTTTAGGCATTACTACGGCTTACCTGGCCAAAACAAATCCTGAAACTGAAATTATTACTATAGAAGGCTGTCCGCAAACTGCTGAAGTAGCAAAAAAGAATTTTGAAGCACTTAATCTCGATAATATCGAGCTTCATATAGGTAACTTTGACCTGATTTTACCCGATATTATTGCCAAACAGCCAAGTTTGGATTTCGTTTATATTGATGGTAATCACCGTAAAGATGCTACGCTGAATTATTTTAAATGGTGCCTGCCAAAAGTTAATGAAAATTCGCTGCTTATTTTTGACGATATTTATTGGAGCGAAGGCATGAAAGAAGCCTGGACAGAAATTAAAAATCATCCTGATGTATCCGTAACAGTAGATTTGTTCTGGATCGGACTGGTTTATTTTAAAAAAGGGCAGGTAAAAGAACATTTTAAGCTTAAATTCTAAGAATATGAAAGTCGAACCACAGTTAGAGGGAATCCAGAAACGGTCAGCATTGTTTATTTTGTTGAGTAGTCTGTTTTCAGGGATTGCTTTATATTTGGTATCGCTTTTTTTCGAGATGAGTGTGCTTGCGCATATTATGTTTGGTTGGGATGTGTTTTGTTTAGTCCTGATCAGCCTTCACTGGTATATGTTCTTCCATACTTCCGTTGCTGAAACACACTTAAAGGCAAGAATGCAGGATGAAACCCGTGGCGAGATTTTTGCCATCGTGGTGGTTTCAACCTTTGCAGGTTTGCTCGCAGTAATTTTGCTACTCATCAATAAAGATGTTGAGCCGCTTGATTTGATAGTTGCCATTGCCGGTATGTTTTTATCCTGGTTTTTGGTGCATACCACTTTTAGCATGCGTTATGCACACCTCTATTATGGCGACGATCAGGATGGTAATACAGAAAAAAAAGGCTCGGGACTGGAATTTCCCGGTGATGATGAGCCTGATTTTATCGATTTTGCTTATTTTTCATTTGTACTGGGCATGACTTTTCAGGTATCGGATGTAGAAATTTCAGACCGGAAGTTGAGGAGACTTTCGCTTTTACATAGCTTAATTGCGTTTATTTTCAATACCGTAATTGTGGCCTTAACCATCAATGCCATTGCAGGTTTGAGTAAATAAGCGATCCCCTCAATCCGTCATATCGACCGAAGTGCAACGGAGTGGAGAGATCTATCGCGCACCCTTTTTTGTCGTCCTGAACGTAGTGAAGGATCTTTAAAATCATCAAATACCATAACTTTTTTTTTACACCACCTGAGCGCATCCAAGTGGTTTCCCTAACTGTCATGCAGAGGTACGAAGCATCTGTAACCTGTTAAGCATTACATTTTTTTTTGAAATGAACGGTTCTGTTGATTTGGCGGTCTTCAGTCCCGCTTTTCGTTTGTAGTGCCGGCGTGAAGCCGGCAGCTACCACTTCAATCGGGTTTATCAACAATAGTTAGGCTCCTTTGGCATCCTGCTTGGAGCAGACCATTCATTATAAACCTGACAGCAGCGAACACGAAGTAAAGCGAATGGCAGGACTACAATTGCCAGGAACCACTGTACATTCATTTCCAAATTAATAGACGTTTCACCATCTCGACCGAAGTTCAACGGAGTGGGGGAAATTTATAAAGCTACCCTTTTTTGTCATCCTGAACGCAGTAAAGGATCTTTAAAATCATCAAATACCATAACATCTTTTTTTGACACCACCTGAGCTCATCTAAGCGAACCACTATTCCTCAATCCGTCAATCTCAGCCGGAATGCAACGGAGCAGAGAGAGCTATTAGATAAATCCCTCTTTCATCCTAATCATATTTTTTTACTTATGATTATTTTATCTATTTAATAATCAGTTAATTATATTTTTAAACTGATTTTTCAGTAATGCAACTTATTTTATAGTTGTAAAACTGAAAAATAAGTTATAGATTTGATTATGGAAGAATTAACCAAAGCAGAAGAGCGTATTATGCAAGTTTTATGGAAACTGCAAAAAGCATTTGTAAAAGACATTATTGATGAGCTGGATGACGAACCCAAACCTCCTTATAATACCATTTCATCAATCGTTAGGCTTTTGGAGAAGAAAGGTTACGTTAATTACAAAGCTTATGGTAAAACCTACGAGTATTTTCCGGCCATTAGTAAAGATGAATACGCCAAAACCACTTTCTCCAAATTATTCTCGGGCTATTTTGATAACTCTCCAGGCAGTCTTTTATCCTTTATGGTAAAAGAAGAAAAGCTGAGCGAAAAAGATATAGAAGAAATTCAAAAAATCATTAACCAAAATTCAAAGTCATGATTTTAATCTACCTGTTAAAGGTTTCTGCCTGTACGCTGATATTTTTTGCGGTTTATCAATTTTTATTAGCCAAACTCACGTTTTTTAACCTTAACCGTGCTTATTTATTATTGATGCTGGTGGTGAGTTTTAGTATTCCGGCCGTTACTATCGAAAGTCGGCATGAAGTGGTGGCAGCCAATCAGGAGATTCCATTAAAAGTAAAATACAGCGACAATGGTTTTGTAGAGCAGGACAATGAGGGTGGAAGAAATGTAGTAAACAGCAGCATAAACCGGGAAAAATTGCTCTTGTATGGTTATTTCTTCGTTTTAATCGCCCTTGTATTCAGGATGCTTTTTATGGTTGCGCGCATTCAGGTCCAATTGCGAAAACATGTTGTAAACAAAGATGGTGCAGTTATTTTGGTCGACGAGAAATCAGCCATAAAAAACTGTACTTTTTTTAACCGGATCATTATAGATGCATCATTACCGGCTGGCGAAAAGCACCTGGTGATTAAACACGAATCCATCCACGTAAAGCAATGGCATGTTGTTGATAAGATGCTGGTTAACCTGATCACCGCTATACTTTGGTTTAACCCGATTATTTATTTCTGGCGTAACGCAATTGATCATAACCACGAATTTTTGGCCGATCGGGAAACAACCCGGTTTGCTGATAAAAAAGCGTATGCTTCACTGCTTTTAAACCTGGCCATGCCTGCTAAAACTTTAGTGGTAAATAGTTTTAGTAAACTTCCATTAAAAAACAGAATTATGATGTTGTACAAACAACCAAACGTAAAGTTTCAAAGGCTTGTTTATCTGACCATTCTTCCTGTGCTAATGATTTGCTGTATGGCATTTGTAAACCGTAAAGAAGTGGTGGTAGAGAAAACGTTAATTCAGAATTTGCCCTCTGTGGATGCGCCCGAAAAGCCTGATGTGCATACACGGAAATACTTAAACAGCAATAGCAAAGTGAACGTAACTGCAAGTTCTGCTATTAAAGAAGCAGACCCGATATTGATTATTGATGCCGGGCATGGTGGTAAAGATGATGCCTCAACCGCGTTTGACGGACAAAAAGAAAAGGACCTTAACTTAAGAGCCGTAAAAATACTGGCCGAAGAAGCCGTTAAAAGAGGGATAAAAATAGTATTAACCAGAAAAGACGACCAGTATTTAACCTTAAGTGAGCGTTTACCAAAGCAAAAGGCTACAGCATTTATTTCCATCCACCATAATGTAGCGCAACCAAATGAAGCAGCACCCTTTGGTGGGATAGAAGTTTATGTTTCTAAACTTAATCCAAAGATCAGTACTAATGAAGCGCTTGGTAGCGGTATTTTAAATAAACTAAGGCAGTTAAAAGATTTTGCCGTAAGGGATTCCTTAAAAAACGGAAATCTTTTTCTATTAAGGGAATCAAAAGTGCCAGCCATTGTAATTGAAATGGGAAATATTTCGGATGCGAAAACACTGGGTTACATCAGTCAGGAAAAAAATATTCGTAAGATTTCCAACCTGATTCTGGATGGCTTTGTGCAATTCTCAAAACGCGGAAGCTAATTAAATAATAATTGTGACCCGGATTTAAACCGCTAAATGTTCAGATCTCTTTTCTTCCTGATTGCATTTTTTTCTGCCTTATCATCACAGGGTCAATTTCAGCTTTCGGGCAAGGTAACCGGTCAGGAGTTTAAAACGTTGCCATTTGTTACGGTTAAAATTTCTGGGCCTCAAAATAAAATATTTTATACCCAAACCGACAGTACAGGTACTTACCAATTTAAATTACTACCAGGTAAATATTCGGTTGTTTTTTCTGCAATTAATTTCGAAAGCATGAGCCAGATATTTACGCTAACAAAGGATACCCTAATTCATATTCGGCTCAAGGGAAATCAACATCACCTTGCCGATGTTCAGGTGAGTGCTAAAAAAGCGTTGATTGAGAAAAAGATCGATCGTGCCGTTTTTAATGTAGAAAACAGTATTTCTGCGATAGGAAACGATGCATTAGAACTACTCTCAAAAGTCCCTGGAGTACGGGTGTTGAACGATAAAGTTTCATTGGTGGGTAAAGGCCTGGCTAATGTGATGATTAATGATAAATTGGTGCCTTTATCGGCAGATGAGCTTTCGAATTATTTAAAGTCCATTTCCTCAGAAAATATCGCCAGAATTGAAGTCATCACCAATCCGCCAGCCAGATATGATGCACAGGGAAATAATGGTTTAATTAATATTATACTCAAAAAAACTACATCAGAAGGTTTCAAAGGTTCGGTAAATTTAGCTGCAACCCAGGCAAGCTATTTCACTGCATCTGCTGGTGGAAATTTGAATTACCGGAAAAACAAAATCACACTTTCTTCAAATTTCAATATCAGAAAAGGATCGATTGTTCCTTTTGAGCAAAGTAATGTTTTTTATCCCGAGCAAACCTGGAATATTATCAATAAAGACCGGAATTTTAGAACGGTCCCCAGTGGACAGATCGGAATGGATTATCAGGTTTCCAAAAAAACATTGCTGGGTTTATCGTATAATGGCGGACTGACAAATTTCCATTCTGAAGAAAATATTAAAACCAAAATTTATAATCAAAACAATGGTTTAGATTCGGTATTGAATTCTGATGCGAATGCAAAAATTAAATCTCATTACCATTCGGCAAATATTTACTTAAAACAATCTCTGGATTCGACAGGAAAGCAACTCACTATTAATGGCGATTGGTTTACCTATAGAGATGATAAAGACAGATTTTTTAATAATACCAGTTATTTTCAAAACGGAATAACAATTCCGAATTCCTTTGCCGAATACCTCTCAACCAGTAAACAAAACATCGGTTTATATACTTTAAAAGCTGATGTAGATTTACCTTATAAAACTTTTAAATTATCTTTTGGTACCAAGCTGGGTTTTATCAAAAATCAGAGTGATCTTGCTTTTTACAAAGCACGTAATGAAGGATATGAAATAAATCCACAACAAAGCAATCTGTTTAGTTACAAAGAAAATACCCAGGCACTTTACGTTAATTTGAACAAAACAATCAAAAAATGGGATTTTCAGGCCGGATTAAGAGGTGAATATACACAGATTGATGGAATTTCAGTTAACGATCGGAATAAAGATAATTATTTGCTACTTTTCCCTACATTTTACGTGATTTATCATGCCAATGATAAAAATACTTTTTACGTAAACTATGGCCGCCGCATTAACCGGCCGGCTTATCGCAAACTGAATCCCTTTCGTTGGTACAGTAACCCGTTTTCCTATGCAGAAGGTAATCCTTTCTTAAAGCCTTCTTATAATGACAACATCGAGCTTTCTTATACCTATAATATATATACTGCCTCGTTGTCTTTCAGTAAAACTACAAATGGATTTAATGATGTTAATTTTATTGATGCTTCAACGAACATTCAGGCCATCAAACCGGTTAATTTTATAACTGCCTATCACTATCAATGGAATAATACCATTACGTTTAATGCGGTTAAAGGCTGGGAAAGTATCAATCAGCTTGATGTTTTTTATACGGCATCAAATTCGGGCATCGCCCAAACCTTAAGTAGCCTGAACGGATTTGGTGCTTATTTTTCTACGCTTAACCAGTTTGTGTTTAATCAATCAAAAACCATTTTAGGCGAAGCTAATTTCTGGTATCAATTGCCTTCGGTTGATGGACTGAACCAGAATAAAAGTCAGTATAATCTTGATCTGGGGATTAAAACCTTATTACTCCATAAAAAAATACAATTGGCAATTACTGCCAGCGATGTTTTTAAAACAAATCGATACCGTTATAACAGTTTAGTTAACAATATCAGGCAGGAATACAATAATTATTATGATAGCCGCCAACTTCGGATTACTTTCCGCTATAATTTCGGTAATGAAAAAATTAAACAGCCGGATCGGAAGCCCGGTAATGAAGAGGAGCGGAAAAGGAGCAATTAGGGATGATGGAAAACGGATGATGTAAGACGGAATAGGGATGACTGTAGATAAAGAATCTTAACTGTGTTCAGAATGACAAACTTGGCTGAATGATTGTTAGCAAAGATTCTCGCGTTTCCTGTGCCTCCTATGCAATATATTATCTGTGTTGATCAGTGTGTATTTGTGGTTAAAGATTCTTCACTGCGTTCAGAATGACAAACTTGGCAGAATGATTATTAGCAAAATATTCTCCGTGTTTCAGTGCCTCCGTGGTAATAAATATTATATGTATCTGTTGCTAATCCTTCGGCTCCGCTCAGGATGATCAAAAAGTTGGATGATAGAAATACTTCCATCATAACTTTTCCCTCTTACATCATCCATCCCTTCTAAAACGCTTCCGCTAAACTGATATAAAACCCTGCCTGGCGTTTTTCATTTGATAATTTTTCGCCTATTCCATAATCCAAGCGAACACTTAAACCTTTAGCCGGATCGAAAAAGTATCGACCACCTACACCAAAATTAGGTTTTAGCCCATCTCCATTAAACTGGCCGTTAGCAAATACTTTACCCGTACCGGCAAAAGCTACAATTCCAAAACGATTCATAAAACGGTAGCGGAGTTCGGCCTGTGCGGCCATCAGGTTTTCGTCGCGGTAGCGGCCACTGTAGTAACCACGCATCATCTGGTCGTTGCCCAACTGCTGTAATAAATAAAACGGAGTGTTTTTGCTCTGAATGGTATAGTAGATTCCCTGCACACCTAAAACCACTTTTGGCGCTAGGCTAAAGAAACCACGAAGATCTAACTTAATCTGCGAGCCATTAAAACTTTCACCTCCAAAAAAATCAGGAGCATATTGGTAGGTTGCACGACCGAAAAAACCTTTTGTTGGATAATTGTTGCTGTTGCGGGTATCGTAACTCTGTGATGCACCAATCCAGGCTACCGAGCCACCGTCTTTATCTAAAATCTGCGGATTGGTACTGTAAATGCCTCCTGCTACCTTGTCGATAAAATGGTAATTCTCAAAACCTAGTGAAATACCGGTGTAGGCTTTTGGCAGGGTATTCATTTCTGCGTCGAAAAGTGTTTTGAAAACCCTTTGGTCTAATTTGTCCTCGTCGATTTTTTTAGCGTTGTTACCAATACCATAAAAATTGAAGGGCTGGTTTTTGAAACGGATATCGCCGATAAAATGATATTTGTTTCCTTTCGTCCACATATCGCCCTTCAGCATAAAATTAGCTGTCTTTTTAGTAGAGTAGGTCGTGTTGAGTGCGAAATTGGAACTGCGGTTCAGCGTATCTTTACGATCGATATAAAATGAGTAAATGGCACCAACGCCAAATTCAAACCCGGTTTCCTGGCTATAGCCAAAAGCCGGAAGCGGCAAAAAACTGGCTTTACGGGTAGTATCTTTTTCGTTTGAGAGCATTTTCCTGATCAGTTTCATTTGTGCAAAAGCACTTCCCGAAACGAGCGCAAGTAAAATAATCAGATAATATTTTTTCATTGGCACAAAGAAAAGGAAATTTAATAATAGTTCGTTGGTTCACCGGGCATTTGTTCATTGGTGATAGCAATGCATATTGTTTAACCGGTTAATTGTTTAAATTGGTTAACTGTGCCGGGCGATTGCTCATTCCCAAATTCCAAAAGTCACCGTCATTTCGAGCGGAGTGCAACGCAGCCGAGAAATCTACCTAGATAAATCTTTCTCCCGATTATTCGGGACTGCGCTTCAGTCGGGATGACGATCACCAAGATTCGAAGCAATGCCAGCCGCCACCTAAACCGGATTGTAGGGGAAAGCCCGCAGGTGAGGCACGAGCCGAGGACTTGTACCAGAAAGCCGGACTACCTTTAATAAACGCTACTGCAGGTGCTTTTCAAATAAAAAGATCCTTCGACTACGCTACCATTGACAGATTTAGAAAGGTCGTCATTGCGAGGAAGAACGACGAAGCAATCTTTCCTGCTAGCGATCATTGTTAGAAAGATTGCTTCGTCGGCTGAAAAAGCCTTCTCGCAATGACGAACTTAGCGGCTTATCATTGCGAAGATTCTTCTGTCATTCATATTGATTTTTATAAAATTAATTATCCCTCAGGATGACGATCGCTGAATGGAATTTACGTAGCTTAATTGACTAAGGGCTGCCAACTCTGGACTGTAGACTAACACAAACGCTTTTACGCTTTCACCTTTCGGCCTAAATGCCTATTTTTGCGGCAAACAATACAAAACGAAATGAGCAATACAAGAGGACCAATATCTCAGTTTATGGAGCGTAATTACCTCCATTTTAATGCTGCGGCAATGATGGATGCGGCTAAAGGATACGAAACGCATTTAGATGAGGGTGGTAAAATGATGATCACACTTGCCGGCGCAATGAGTACTGCAGAATTGGGTATTTCACTTGCAGAGATGATCCGCCAGGATAAAGTGTCTATTATTTCTTGTACAGGTGCCAACCTTGAAGAGGATATTATGAACCTGGTTGCACACTCACATTATAAACGTGTACCTAATTACCGCGATTTAAGTCCGCAGGATGAGTGGGATCTTTTAGAAAACCATTATAACCGCGTTACCGATACCTGTATCCCTGAAGAAGAGGCTTTCCGCCGTTTGCAGAAGCACATCCACAAAATCTGGATGGATGCCGAAGCTGCGGGCGAACGTTATTTTCCGCATGAGTTTATGTACAAAATGCTTTTGAGCGGCGATTTAGAGCAGTATTACGAAATCGACCCTAAAAATTCATGGATGTTGGCTGCGGCTGAAAAGAATTTGCCAATTGTGGTACCAGGATGGGAAGATTCTACCATGGGTAACATCTTTGCATCTTATGTAATGAAAAAAGAACTTACCGCAACTACAGTAAAAGGCGGTATTGAATATATGGGCTGGCTGGCCGATTGGTATATTGCAAACAGTGGTGGAAAAGGAATCGGTTTCTTCCAGATTGGTGGTGGTATTGCCGGCGATTTCCCGATCTGTGTGGTGCCAATGTTATATCAGGATATGGAAATGGAGAATATTCCTTTCTGGAGCTACTTCTGCCAGATCTCTGATTCAACTACTTCTTACGGCTCGTATTCTGGTGCAGTGCCAAACGAAAAAATTACCTGGGGTAAACTGGATATTAATACGCCAAAGTTTATTGTAGAAAGTGATGCTACAATTGTTGCGCCGTTAATGTTTGCCTGGATATTAAAACAATAAACGTAACATTTTAATAAACCAAATTGGTTTCTGGTATGCCCATTTGAGATATCGTATCAAAAATGGGCATTTTTATGGCCTGAATGGCTTGAAACGACATTTGTTTAGAATGATTATAAATTGTATTTCCAGTCACTATTATGTCATGGGATTTATTAATAAGTTATACTTTTGTTCAAGTTTTGGTGGGGCTATCTGGGCTCAGGCATCAATTTCACAACAAAAAGTAAATTAAATAAGTATAAAGTGTTCATTATGAGAGATATCTCGATGATTTTAAAAAGCGTTTGGAAGTCGTTATTCGTATTTTCAGCAATTTCCGTAATAGCGGTTTCTACCGTAAATGCGCAGGATGCTAAAGAAGGAAGAACGCTTTTCAAAGCAAAATGTTCTTCGTGCCATGCGTTAGATCACAAAGTTGTTGGCCCGGCATTAGAAGGAGTAAGCGATCGTCACCCTGAAGCATTCCTGTTAAAATGGATTCCGAACAACGCGGCTATGATTGCTGCCGGAGATCCTGCAGCTGTTAAATTATTTAACGATAACGGTAAAGTACCAATGACTACTTTCCCTGAGTTAGATGAGACGAAAGTTAAAGATATCTTAGCTTACATTAAAGAAGGTGAGCCAAAACCAACTGGCGATGCTGCTGCAGCTGCTGCTCCAAAAGATGATTCTACTTCAGGTTTATCAATTGCGGGTATCGTTGCTATTGTAGTATTAGCTATCGTAATCCTGGTAATCTTAGGTCGTGCCTCTAAATTGTTAGAGCGTTTGATTCTGCAGAAACAAGGTATCGAGATCGAAGAAGATGTGCCATTAAAAGTTGGTGTGCGCAAAATGTTCAAAAACAAGAAGTTCGTAATGTTCTTTATCTTGTGTCTGATCATCTGTTTAGGTTCATTCGGTTGGATGGGCATGTGGAATACTGGTGTTCATACCGGTTACCAGCCAGTTCAGCCAATTAAATTCTCACACGAGTTGCACGCTGGTATCAATCAGATCGATTGTCAGTATTGCCACAACGGAGCATTTAAATCTAAAAATGCAACTATCCCTTCATTAAATGTTTGTATGAACTGCCACAAAGCAGTACAGGCGAGAGATAAATATGATGGTGAGATTTCTCCTGAGATCAAAAAAATCTACAGTGCTTTAGGTTACGATCCTGAAACACAGAAATACGACGAAAGCAAATCAAAACCAATGGAGTGGGTACGAGTACACAATCTGCCTGATTTTGCTTACTTCAATCACTCTCAGCACGTAGTTGTTGCAGAAGATGCAATCCGTAAAGCAAAAGGATTACAACCAAATGAGCCTGTGTGTTTCGCTTGTCACGGTCCGGTTAATACCATGGAAGAAATTTATCAATATTCTCCGTTAACCATGAAATGGTGTATTAACTGCCATAAAGAAACAGATATTTCTGGTCAGAAAAACAATGCTTTCTACGCTAAGGTTATCGAAGCGCACGAGAAAATTAAAAAAGGCGAGAAAATCACACCAGCGTTATTGGGTGGTTTAGAGTGTGGTAAGTGCCACTATTAATAGATTAGAGTTTAGTAAGAACGTTCGATAAACAGTAATATAGCTTAAATGGAAAGCAATAAAAAATACTGGAAAGGCTTAGAGGAGTATAACAATACACCCGATTTTGTTAAGAATAACAAAAACGAATTCGCCGAGCCACTTCCAATAGAAGATGTTTTAAATGAAGCAGGGTTAAGTACCGTTACCCCCCGCCGCGACTTTTTAAAGGCGTTAGGTTTTGGTTTAGGTGCGGTTACATTAGCTGCCTGCCAAAGTACACCGTTAAAAAAATCAATTCCTTATCTGGTAAAACCTGAAGAAGTAACTCCGGGTATTCCTAACTTCTATACTTCAAGCTTCAATGGCCAGAGTATTTTAGTTAAAACAAGAGAAGGCCGCCCGATTAAAATTGAACCAAACCCAAATGCGGGTCAGTTTAACTGCGGTACAGATGCAAGAGCGCAAGCTTCTGTATTGGATTTATACGATGTATCTAAACTAAAAGCACCTGCAACTGTAAAAGGCGGACAGGTTGAAGAAACTACCTGGGCAAAAATCGACAGCTTTGTAAAAGGTGAGCTGGCAAAAGCACAAGCTGGTGGAAAGAAAATCCGTATTGTAGCATCAACAGTAAACAGTCCGTCAACCAATGCAGTAATTGCACAGTTTGTGACTAAATATCCTGCTGCTAAACTGGTACAATATGATGCTGTTTCTTATACCGGTATTATCCAGGCCAATCAGAACAGTTTCGGTAAAGCAGTTTTACCAAAATATAACTTTGATAAGGCTGACTTAATTGTAAGTTTCAGCGCCGATTTCTTAGGTACGTGGATCAGTGGTGAAGAATTTACTTCGCAATACACTGCTAACCGTAACTATAAATCGTTAGAAAATAAAAAAATGAGCCGCCACATTCAGTTCGAAAGTGGAATGAGCTTAACTGGTACCAATGCAGATACCCGTGTTCCGGTTAAATTATCGGAAGAAGGTCCTGCGTTAATTGCTTTATACAATGCAATTACCGGTGCTGCTTTACCTGGCGGAACATTGGGTAACAATACGACTGCCGATAAAGTAATTAAATTAGCTGCTAAAGAATTATTGCAAAATAAAGGTAAAGGCCTTGTAGTTTGCGGCTCGAACGATGTTTCTACTCAAATTTTGGTAAATGCCATTAACGCCGCTATCGGTAGTTATGGTACTACCATCGATTTAGATAACCCTTGTTATTTATATGCAGGTAACGATGCCGAATTTAACGGTTTTGTTGCCGAAATGAGCCGTGGCGAAGTTGGTGCTGTTTTATTCTTAAACAGTAACCCTGCTTACGATGCAGCAAATGCAAAAGCATTTACTGATGCACTGGCTAAAGTACCTGCAAAGATTTCATTCTCAGACCGTGCTGATGAAACAGCAACGCTTTGTGATGCAATTGCTATTAACCACAACTATTTAGAATCATGGGGTGATGCAAATGCTTACGAAGGATATTATTCTATCGTACAGCCAACCATCAATCCGGTTTTCAACAGCCGTCAGGCAGAAGAAAGTTTATTAACATGGGCTGATGCTCCTGTTAAAGATTACTATCAGTTTGTACGCAGCAACTGGGAGGCTAAAATGCTTCCTGCAATCGGCTTAAAATGGAACGACATTTTAGAGAAAGGTGTAGTTTCTGCAACAGCTAAAACTCCTGCAGCCTATAGCTTCACTTTATCATTAAATGCCGTTGCTACTTCAATTATCAATAGCAGCAAAGCTTTAGCTAAAGGTGGCGATCAGTTAGAATTACAGGTTTACGAAAACGTACCGATGCGTGATGGTAAAAATGCCAACAACGCATTCTTACAGGAATTACCTGATCCGGTATCTAAAGTAACCTGGGATAACTTTGTTGCCCTTGCACCTAAAACTGCAGAGAAATTAAAAGTTAAAGAATTTGATGTTGTATCTGTTAAAGGAAGCAACGGATATTCAGTAGATCTTCCGGTGTTAATCCAGCCAGGACAAGCACAGGGAACTGCATCTATTGCAGTAGGTTATGGCCGTGCCAAAGCTGGTAAAGCTGGTAACGATGTGGGTAAAAATGCTTTCCCTTTTGTTACTTTCGTAAACGGAACCATGCAATATGCTACAAACGTAACCATTACCCCAACAGGCGGTTACTATGAGCTTGCACAAACACAAACTCACCACTCTTTCGAGGGCCGTGCAGTGATTAAAGAAGCTACTTTTAAAGAGTACTTAAAAAATCCGGGTGCTGGTAACGAAAAAGGCGAGCATAAAGATTACGATCTTTGGGATCAATATGAAAAACCAGGTAACAACTGGGTAATGGCAATCGATTTGAATGCCTGTACAGGTTGTGGTTCTTGTATTGTTGCCTGTAACGTAGAAAATAACATTCCTGTTGTAGGCCGTGATGAGGTTCGCCGTCGCCGCGAAATGCACTGGATCCGTATCGACCGTTACTATAGCTACGAAACACCAACGGGTGATGTAACCAAAGAAAAAGAAATTGCCAAGTTAGAAGACTTAGATCATGTTTCTGTGGTTCACCAGCCAATGTTGTGCCAGCACTGTGATCACGCACCTTGCGAAACCGTTTGTCCGGTATTGGCTACGGTACACTCAAGTGATGGTTTAAACCACATGGCTTACAACCGTTGCGTAGGTACACGTTATTGTGCAAACAACTGTCCGTACAAAGTTCGTCGTTTCAACTGGTTCAATTACTGGAACGATTCTCGTTTCGATAACTATTTAAATAACGAGTTTACCCAATTGGTTTTAAACCCTGATGTAACTACACGTTCACGTGGTGTTATGGAGAAATGCTCAATGTGTATCCAACGCATACAAGGCGGTAAATTACAGGCTAAAATGGAAAAACGTCCATTAAAAGATGGCGATATTAAAATGGCTTGTCAAGAAGCTTGTTCAGCAAATGCAATCATATTTGGTGATTCAAACGATCCTAATTCAGAGGTTTCAAAAGCATTACGTTCTGAGCGTATCTACTACGTATTAGAAGAAATCAATGTGAAACCAGGTATCGGATATATGACTAAGATTAGAAATACAGATACAAAAGTACAAGCGTAAGCTTTAGCATAAAGAAAATACAAATTATGTCAGGACATAACGAATCAATACTTAGAGAACCATTAATTACCGGCGATAATATCACGTATGCTAAAATTACGGATGATATTCTGATGCCGGTAGAAAATAAGCCAAACAAAGCCTGGTGGATTGGTTTCACCTTTGCTTCATTAGGCGCTTTACTTTGGGTGGTTGCGGTAAGCTACACCTTCTGGAATGGTATCGGCTCTTGGGGCTTAAATAAAACAGTAGGTTGGGCTTGGGATATCACCGGTTTCGTATGGTGGGTAGGTATCGGTCACGCCGGAACACTAATTTCGGCAGTACTATTACTCTTCCGTCAGAACTGGCGTAACTCCATCAACCGTTCGGCAGAGGCGATGACGATTTTCGCCGTAATCTGTGCCGCAACTTACGTAGTATCACACATGGGCCGTCCATGGTTAGCTTATTGGGTTTTACCTTTACCAAACCAGTTCGGTTCACTTTGGGTAAACTTTAACTCACCATTGGTTTGGGATATGTTTGCAATCTCTACATACTTCTCTGTATCATTATTATTCTGGTACACAGGTTTATTACCAGATATTGCTACCATCCGCGACCGTGCAGTGGGCACACGTAGAAAAATCTATTCTATCTTCTCTTTTGGATGGAGTGGAAGTGTTAAAACATGGCAACGTTTCGAAGCGGTGTCGTTAATCTTAGCCGGTATCTCTACACCACTTGTACTTTCGGTACACACCATTGTATCAATGGACTTTGCAACATCGGTAATCCCTGGATGGCACACTACCATCTTCCCTCCATACTTCGTGGCGGGTGCGATCTTCTCAGGCTTTGCGATGGTATTAACCTTATTATTGGTTGCACGTAAAGTATTGGGCTTAGAGAACTACATCACCATGTTCCACATCGAGTCGATGAACAAAATCATCATCTTAACCGGATCAATCGTAGGTGTGGCTTATTTAACTGAGTTTTTCATCGCATGGTACTCAGGTTCTGAATATGAATCGTATGCATTCGTTAACCGTTCAACCGGTCCGTACTGGTGGGCATACTGGATGATGATGACTTGTAACGTAATCTCTCCACAGTTATTATGGTTTAAGAAAATCCGTTTAAGCATCCGTGCTACCTGGATCCTTTCTATCGTAGTAAACATTGGTATGTGGTTCGAGCGTTTCGTAATTATCGTTACTTCATTACACCGCGATTATATTCCTTCAAGCTGGGCAATGTTCTATCCAACCTGGGTTGATATCAGTGTATTCGTAGGTTCAATTGGTCTGTTCTTTACTCTATTCTTATTATTCTTAAGGGTATTGCCATCAATCGCTATCGCAGAGGTTAAATTATTATTGAAATCTGCAAGTGAGCAAGCTAAAATGAAACAGATTAAAGAAGGACATGAGAATAAAGAATATGTAGCTGAGTACATAGAGTCTTTAGAAAAATTTGATAGTGTTAAACAAGAAGATTACGCAAAAATATAACAATGAGTGATATCAAATATATTTTAGGCAGCTTTGGCGATCCTGATGAAATGATGCACGGCATCGAAAAACTTCAGGAAAATAACATCAGCATTTATGATGTATATACTCCAATGCCTATACACGGAATAGAAGCCAAATTAGGAATTAAAAGATCTAGAATCGATATCGCAGCTTTTTGCTTTGGTATTACCGGTACTTGCTGTGCATTCGCTTTGATTTATTTCTGCGCAGTAATCGATTGGAGAGTAAACATAGGTGGTAAACCATCATTCGCATTGCCGGATTTTATTCCGATAATGTTCGAGCTTACAGTATTGTTCTGTGCTTTTGGTATGGTGTTAACTTATTATGCATCAACACACTTATTTCCGGGAAGAGCACCACGTGTGATGGATTTAAGGGCTACTGATGACCGCTTTGTGATTGCAGTTGATGCAAAAGACAATGCAGCGCACACTGTAATTGATGGATTATTAAAAGATGCAGGTGCTTTAGAAGTAAAGTATAATGAAAGGAAGTACATTAGCTATGAATAAGAATAAATTTGTTTACACGGCGTTTTTAGCTATCGCTTTTGCAGCTACCTTTTCTGCTTGTAAAGATAAGCGCAGTACTGGCTTGGAATATGCCAGAAACATGTATGATCCGATTGCTTACAATCCGGATCAGCCAAACAAGAATTTTAAAGATGGTAAAACTGCACAGTTGCCACCTGCACATACCAAACCAGTAGGTTTTACAGAGTATGACGAGTTTCCTAATACAAAAGAAGGATACGAAGCAGCAGGTGTGAGCATGGTTAACCCTTTACCTGTTGATACTATCAATTTAGCACAGGGACAACACCTGTTCAAAGTTTTCTGTAGCCCTTGCCACGGAGAAAAAGGCGATGGACAAGGACACCTGGTTAAAATTGAGAAATTTAGTGGTGTACCTTCATACTTCTCAGGAAGTTCATCAAGAGGTGGAGAAATGAAAGCACTTACCGCCGGTAAAATCTACCACACCATTACATACGGTGTAAATAACATGGGTTCGCATGCTTCACAAATCACACCAACAGATCGTTGGAAAGTGGTGATGTATGTTCAGGAATTACAAAAACAACAATAAGTAAAGCAGAATATAAATGGGAACTCACAATATTAATTTTAGTGAACAGTTTGAGTTTACAGGTAAAGTAAAAACATTAAGCATAGTTGGTATCGTTTTAGGTGCTGCTGCTATCGCTTTTGGTTTCTTAGCTGGTGATAAAGTGATGCACGAGCGTACTTTTGCTAACCTGTTGCTTATGGCATATTACTTTGCATGCGTATGTATGTCAGGTACATTTTTCCTTGCTGTTCAATATGTAGCTCAAGCGGGTTGGTCTGCATCAATTTTACGTGTACCACAAGCTATGGCAAAAACATTGCCTATAGCAGCTGTAATACTTATTGTAGTTATTTCAGCTGGTTTGTACTCACACAATTTATATCACCACTGGCATGCTGAGGGATTAACTGATCCGAACAGCCCGAATTACGATTCATTAATTGCCGGTAAATCAGTGTTCCTGAACGTACCTTTCTTTTTAGGTCGTCAGGTGGTGTTTTTAGGTGTTTATAGTATCTTTTCTACCTTGTTTGTTAAATTTTCTTACAACGAAGATTTAGCGGGTGGTTTAAATTCTTACAGAAAAAGCTTTAAAAATGCTTGTATCTTCCTGGTAATTTACGGTTTTACAACACCTGTATTTGCTTTCGATACCATCATGTCATTAGAAGCACACTGGTTCTCAACCATGTTCGGTTGGTATAACTTCGCAGCAATGTGGGTAAGCAGTTTAGCTACTATTGCCATCATCATTATCTTATTAAGAAGAGCAGGTTACATGCAATGGGTTAACAACAGCCACTTGCATAACTTAGGCCAGTTTATCTTTGGTTTCTCTATCTTCTGGACTTATGTATGGTTTGCACAGTTCTTATTAATCTATTATGCAAACATGCCTGAGGAAACAGTATATTTCTACAAACGCTTTGAATATTACAAATTCTGGTTTTTCTTAAACCTTGCCATGAATTTCTTAGCGCCGGTATTATTGTTAATGGACAGAGATAACAAAAGAACAGACGCTAAATTATTATTCGTTGCCATCGTGGTATTGTTAGGTCACTGGGTAGATTATTACCAGATGATTATGCCAGGAGCGGTAGAAGATGGACATAATGGTTTTGGTATTGTTGAAATTGGTACTGCAATAGGTTTCGTAGGATTGTTTACCTTTACGGTTTTAACAGCATTAAGCAAAAAACCTTTAATTGCAAAGAATCACCCATTATTACAGGAAAGTTTGCATCATCAGCTATAGTGGTGATAGGATAGAGCAAATATTTAATTATTATTATAATTAGCAGTACAGCGTACTACTTTTAAGAAAATGAGTTTAAGAAAGTTTATAACGAATAAAACGACCGCAGCTTTAGCAGTATTGATTACTGCTTTTGCCAACACTAGCGTATTTGCGCAAGATGCAGCAGCAGGTGCTGCCGCGGCACCGAAAGTTGATATGGGCGAGGTTTATAAATCTGTAATATTTTATATTCTGGTTTTCCTCGCCGTATGCTTATTCATTGCAATTATTGGTAAAGCAATAAGGGTATACGAATTAAGCCGCGAAGCACAGGGTAAAGCTGTGGGTATTAACTGGAACAGGATCCATGCAAGTTTATTTGCCCTGTTTTTAGTGATCGGTTTATATGGTGTATATTGGGAATATACGGTGCATGGCGCCATGTTGCTTCCAGCTGCAGCATCAGAACACGGAAAGAAAATTGATGAAATGTTTAACTTAACGTTAATCATTACCACAATCGTATTTGTGGCTACACACATCCTGTTATTCGGATTTTCTTATATCTATAAATACTCAGCTAAAAGAAAAGCTTATTACTATCCACATAACAATACAATCGAAAAAATCTGGACAATCGTTCCTGCTTTAGTATTAACCGTATTGGTATTAATGGGTTTCTTAACCTGGAGATCAATTTTCTTCAAAGTTGAAGATCCTAAAAACAAGCCATTGCAGATCGAAGTTACTTCAGAGCAGTTTAAATGGTCTATCCGTTACCCGGGAGCTGATGGTGTAGTTGGTAACAAAAACTACAAATTAACTACAGCTACCAACCCGTTGGGTATCGATTTTAAAGATTTAAACTCTCGTGATGATGAGATGGCTGATGAAATGGTAATCCCTGTTGGAAAGCCAGTAAAATTAATTTTAACCAGTAAAGATGTAATTCACAGTTTTTACATGCCACATTTCAGGGTACAGTTAAATACTGTACCGGGTATGAGGGTTTTCTTTGAGTTTACGCCTACAAAAACTACTGCCGAAATGCAGCAGGAAACTAACGATCCTAACTTTAAGTACCTTTTCTTCTGTGCTAAAATCTGTGGATCTGGTCACTACAACATGCAGAAAGTAGTACGTGTAGTTTCTGAAGCCGAGTACAAAACCTGGCTTGCTGAGCAGAAAACATACTTAAACGACGATTTAAGAAAACAATTTAATTTGCCAGTGGCACCTGCGCCTGCAAAAGCAGCAGCAGATTCAACAGCTACAGATTCAGCAGCTGTTAAAACTAACCAAATGGCTTTAAATAAATAATATTAAGCAGGAGCGAACGAATTATGTCAACAATAGCATTACACGACGAACACAATCACGATCACGCTGATCATGGGCATCATAAAGAGACTTTGATTTCAAAGTATATCTTTAGTATGGATCATAAAATGATTGCTAAGCAATTTTTGATTACCGGTATTATTATGGCGGTAATTGCAATGGGCTTATCAATTTTATTCCGTATTCAATTGGCATGGCCAGATAAAAACTTCCCGTTCTTAGAAACATTTTTAGGTAAATGGGCAGAAGGTGGCCGTATCAAACCCGATTTTTACCTGGCTTTGGTAACCATTCACGGTACCATTATGGTATTCTTTGTACTAACCGCTGGTTTAAGTGGTACCTTTAGTAACTTACTAATCCCACTTCAAATTGGTGCAAGGGATATGGCTTCGCCATTCCTGAACATGCTTTCATACTGGTTCTTCTTTATGGCTTGTGTGATCATGATGTCATCATTCTTTATCCAAACAGGGCCTGCATCTGGTGGTTGGACGGTTTATCCTCCGCTATCTGTTGTTGCCAAGGCCATGCCGGGTTCGGGAATGGGTATGACCTTATGGTTAGTGAGTATGGTACTTTTCGTAGCTTCATCTTTAATGGGTGGTATCAACTATGTAAGTACAATCTTAAACATGCGTACTAAAGGTATGGACCTTTGGAAAATGCCATTAACCATCTGGGCTTTCTTCTTAACTGCTATTTTAGGTATTTTATCATTCCCTGTTCTTGTAGCGGGTGTGGTATTAATGGTATTCGACCGTAGCTTCGGAACAAGTTTCTACTTATCAGATATCGTAATGGGTACTGATATTTTACCAAACGAAGGTGGTTCTCCAATTTTATGGCAACACTTATTCTGGTTCTTAGGTCACCCTGAGGTATATATTGTAATTATGCCAGCATTGGGTATCTCATCTGAGGTTATCTCTGTAAACTCGCGTAAACCGATTTTCGGTTACCATGCAATGGTTTACTCATTAATTGGTATTACCGTATTATCATTCATCGTTTGGGGTCACCACATGTTTGTTACGGGTATGAACCCATTGTTAGGTGGTGTGTTTATGATTACAACGTTAATCATTGCAGTACCTTCAGCAGTAAAAACCTTTAACTATCTAGCTACATTATGGCGTGGTAACATCCGTTTCACTCCGGCAATGTTATTCGCTATTGGTTTGGTTTCATTCTTTATCTCTGGTGGTTTAACCGGTATCTTCTTAGGAAACGCATCATTGGATATTAACCTACACGATACTTACTTTGTTGTTGCCCACTTCCACCTTGTAATGGGATCTGCAGCAATCTTCGGTATGCTTGCAGGTGTTTATCACTGGTTCCCAAAAATGTTCGGTAAAATGATGAACGCTAAATTAGGATATTTACACTTCTGGTTAACTTTCATCGCGGCTTACCTGGTATTCTTCCCGCTTCACTTCTTAGGTTTAGATGGTGTACCACGCCGTTACTATGCATTTACCGAGTTTGAGTTTATGAAAAAATGGTTAACCGTTAACGTATTTGTAACATGGGCAGCTATTATGGCCGCACTTGCTCAGGTAGCGTTCTTGTTTAACTTCTTCTATTCAATCTTTAAAGGAAAAGTAGCTCCTCAAAACCCATGGGAATCTAATACATTAGAATGGACTGCACCTGTTGAGCACCTGCATGGTAACTGGCCAGGAGAAATCCCAACAGTTTACAGATGGCCATACGATTACAGCAAACCTGGTCATGATGCAGACTTTATTCCTCAAACTGTTCCTTTCTCTCAAACCATGAGTTCTAACTTACCTCACGATTTTGAAGGAAATGCAGAAGCAGAGAAAATTCAGCAAGACTGGGAATTAGCTAATCCAGTTGCAGAAAATAAAGGCTAGTTTAAGCTTAAAATAAAAATTTTAAAAGGGGTATCTGATTAAGTTTCTGCTTATCCGGATACCCTTTTCATCTTAATAGATATATGGTCAGTAGATCAGAACAACGTTTCATTAGAATTAATCTTATAACCATTATAGTTACGCTATTGGTTATACTTGCCGGCGGTATTGTACGCAGTACCGGATCAGGCATGGGCTGTCCGGATTGGCCTAAATGTTTCGATCGTTATATCCCACCAACCGATGTATCTCAGCTTCCTGCCAATTATAAAGAGAAATATGTGGCAGGCAGGTTGAAAAAGAATGAAAAATTTGCCAAATACCTGGAGAGCATGGGTAAAGTAGCCCTTGCTGATAGTATCAGGCACGATAAGAGCATTACCATACCCGAAGAGTTTAATCCAACCAAAACCTGGACGGAGTATTTAAATAGATTGGCTGGAGTAGCAGCAGGGATATTTTTGTTTTTAACTGTTGTTTACTCTTTTACCTACCGTAAAGCGGCAAAGCGGATAATCGTACTAAGTATTCTTAACCTGTTTGTAGTAGGATATCAGGGCTGGTTAGGATCCATCGTAGTATCAACCAACCTGGCACAATGGGTGGTAACGGTACACATGCTTTTAGCACTTGTTATTTTAGCGATATCCATTTACACCTATAACTACGCGAAACAGCTTAATAAAGCACCTTCTGTAATTATGTACCGGATACTCTGGCTGAAAGGATTTTTGTTCTTTACGCTGGTGATCAGCATTATCCAGATTGTTTTAGGAACGGATGTTAGGGAGGCGGTAGATATAATTGCAAAAGCACTTGCTTATGGCAGTAAGGCGACGTGGATTTCGAAGGTTGGATCAGTATTTTCTTATCACCGCGATCTGGCCATTCTGGTAGTAGTAACCAATGCAATTGTTTATAAAATGGTTATCGACCGTTTTAGCGGTAAAGCGGCACCATTATTAACCGCACGGTTTATATTAATTACGCTACTGATTCAGTTATTAAGTGGTTTTGCACTAGCTTATATTGCTTTTCCACCTGCAGCGCAGGCATTGCATATTCTGTTCTCAACGCTGTTATTTAGTTTACAGTTTTATTTGTACCTGCTGGTTTACCGGACAAGTACCTATAAACAATAATATTTAAGGAAATTGAAACAATATCTTTCAGATTTTTCTAAACTTATCAAATTCAGGCTATCGTTTACGGTAGTGTTTTCGGCGTCGATTTCTTTTCTGATCGGGCAGAAAATGCAGGTTGGGAGAGGCCATATCCCTAATATTGATTGGGGTAACTGGTTGATTCTGATTGCTGGTGGATTTTTAGTTACGGCAGCAGCAAACTGTTTTAACGAGATCATAGAAAAAGATCTGGATAAATTAATGTCGCGTACAAAGGACCGACCAATGCCTGCTGGTAGAATGACTACCGGACAAGGATTAATTCTTGGTGTGTTTATGGCATTTTTGGGTACCTGGTTATTGGGTAAATTAAACCTTGAGACCGGTTTGCTATCGGTATTTTCAATTTTGTTATATGCTTTTGCCTATACGCCTTTGAAAAGAAAATCACCGATTGCTGTTTTTGTGGGAGCAATACCAGGCGCATTACCACCACTTATCGGCTACTTAGCTGCTTTTGGTAGCTTAAAGGCAGAAATGTTTCATGAAATTGATTATTACATCGCAGGTATCTTATTTTTAATTCAGTTTGTATGGCAGTTTCCTCACTTTTGGGCCATTGCCTGGGTGCTGGATGACGATTACAAAAAAGCTGGCTTTAGGTTATTGCCTACTAAGAAAAGAGATAAGACGACAGCTTTGCTTACTTTTTTAAGTACTTTGATATTAATTCCGGTGAGTTTATTGCCAACCATTTATGGTTTTGGCGGTTATTACATTGCTGGTTTATCATTAATTGCCGGATTGATATTTAGCTGGCTGGCATTTAAACTTTTAATGAATAGAGAACTAATCGACGCGAAGAAAGTGATGTTCTGTTCGTTTTTTTACATCCCGGCCGTACAGTTGGGTTTATTATTAAATTTTATAGCAAAATAACTTATGGTTATCACAATGGAAAAAATCCAGGATACATTTGATCCAAAACCCAGAAAGTTTATTGTTTGGCTATTTGTAGTATCATCTACCATTATGTTTGGGGGCTTTACCAGTTATTATCTGGTATTTGCAGCATCTAAAGGTAAAGGGCATGGTTTAGTATTGCCTGATGCGTTTATTTACTCCAGTTTAGTGATTATAGCAAGCAGTATTACCTTATTTTTAGCCTCCAGGGCATTACGAAAACTCAATTTCAGCTTACAGCGCAACCTGCTGTGGGTTACCGTAATATTGGCCGTTGCTTTTGGCGTAATGCAGTTTAATGCCTGGGGAAGTATGGTTAGAACAGGTGCTACCTTAGTGGGTAACAATGCCGCCATTTCTTTTATTTATGTGGTATCAGGCATGCACTTATTGCACATTATTGCAGGTGTTGGCCTTATTATTAATGCATTAGCAGGGAGTTATAAAAGTATCCCTACCGCTAAAAGCCAGTACAGAATGGAAATTGCTTCTATTTTTTGGCATTTTATAGATATATTATGGATATATCTGTATGTTTTTTTACTTTTGAACCGTTAAATTTGTTAACAAACTATTATACTATTTCCAAATGAATGCAGTATCACAATTAGATCAAGTTAAAACCGGACCATGGAATGGTGGTCGTTCTCCGTGGTCGGTAGAATATGGTAAAATCATGATGTGGTTTTTCCTTTTGTCAGATGCTTTTACCTTTTCATCATTATTGATCTACTACGGCGCTCAGCGTTTTTCTAAATTAACGTGGCCAGCTCCGGATAAGGTTTTCCAATCTATCCCGGGTGTGATGGAACATGGTGCACCATTAGTATTTGTGGGTATCATGACCTTTATATTGATCATGAGTTCGGTAACTATGGTATTGGCCGTAGAAGCAGGACACAGACGTGCTAAAAAAGAAGTGATCGGCTGGATGATTGCAACCATCATTGGTGGTTTCATGTTCCTCGGCTGTCAGGCAATTGAGTGGACTCACTTACACCATGACGGTTTCTGGTGGGGACATATCCCTTCTGCTGAAGAATTAAAACACTTCTTCAATAAACCTGAAGATGTATCTTTAATCGCTTCACAACAATTTGCAAACTTATTCTTTACCATTACGGGTTTCCACGGTTTCCACGTATTCAGTGGGGTAATCATTAATATCATCATTTTAATTATGACCATTAATGGTACTTTCGAAAAACGCGGTCACTATTTAATGGTTGAAAAAGTTGGTTTATACTGGCACTTCGTAGATTTAGTATGGGTGTTTGTATTTACATTCTTCTATTTGGTTTAATTTATCATACTATAAAAATATTACTATGTCAGAGCACTCACATACAACAGAAGAACACGGGCACGAAGAGCATGCAGGTTTATCGAAAGGTAAAATCTGGAAAGTTTTTGGTATCCTTTTATTAATTACTGTAATTGAATTTATTATCGCATTGGTATTGATCCCGAAAGGAATTATGACCCAACATTTTGGTAATTACGTTTACATTGTATTAACCTTATTAAAAGCATTTTATATTGTAGCATACTTTATGCACTTAAAGTATGAGAAACTGGGCTTACAGCTTGCGTTAACCGTATCATTCATTTTCATTATTTACTTTATTGTTTTAATGTTAACAGAAGGTGGGTTTTTAAACATCCACATGATGCACCATTAATGAAAAGAAGCCCTATAAAAAAGGTAATAATCCTGGTAAGCATTTTAGCTATACCGGGATTTTTGTTTTTTTACTTATTGCCACACTTTGCCAAAAACCGGTATAAGAGTTTACCTGTTTTCGGCAAAAAGATCGTCGCATCTACATTCCATAGCGTAAAAGGGAAAAAAATCCCTGACACCATTTATCATCAGGTTCCTGATTTTAAACTGATCAACCAGCATAGCGATACCGTAACATGGAAAACACTGGAGAATAAGATTGTTGTGCTTAATCTGTTTTACACAGGCGCTAATAACCAGCAGACCTGCAAATACATTAAGCAACTATCTGATGGTTATGAACAGAAGCCTCTGGTAAAGTTTTTAAGCTTATCTGTAGATCCTGCTGATCAAAGTAAAATAAAAGATTTTGCGGCTGGTTTTAAAGCAAAAGAAGGCAAATGGGATTTCTTAGCCGGGGATACCACTAAAACCTATCCGCTGATTAAGCAAGGCTTATTGCTTGATGTAATTGAAGATGACACAAAAGCGAAACCAACCTTCATTTTCAGTAATAAAATTATCCTGATCGACAATCTGCACCGCATCCGTGGCATGTATGATGCAGATAATGCCGAAGCAAATGCCAGGTTGGAAGACGAAATAAAAGTACTTATTGCGGAGTATTTAAGAAACGTTAAAGACGGTAGATAGTCTTTAGTCCTCAGTCCGTAATCGAATACATTAAATAAATATAAAAGAGATTTAAAATACTCATGGAAAATAGCCCGATTGAGAAAAAGTATAGCAAGTGGATCATCATCCTTTCCATTTTTATTCCTGTAGCAGTAGCGTTTTTGTTTGTGGTAAAGCTAAAAGACCTGGGTATCGATGCACCAACACTTCCTTTTCTGCCACCCATATACGCTACCATTAACGGTATAACTGCGGTATTATTGGTAGTTGCAGTATGGGCAATAAAAAACGGTAAAATAACCCTGCACCAAAATTTAATGAAAACAGCCATTGGTTGCTCTTTATTATTTTTAGTAATGTACATTGCTTATCATATGACCACCCCATCTACCAAATTTGGGGGTGATGGTACCATAAAATATGTTTACTTTTTTATCCTTTTAACACATATCCTGCTTTCTATTGCCATTATCCCTTTGGTATTGGTTACCTATGTCAGGGCATTGGCCCAGCGTTTCGATCGCCATAGAAAAATTGCGAGAATTACTTTTCCACTTTGGCTCTATGTAGCCGTAACCGGGGTAGTGGTTTACCTGATGATTTCGCCTTATTATCAGTATTAACCTAATCTGTTAGTTTAAAAGTTTACTTCGTGTACTAATAATTGCACATTATTGTGTATAATTGATTCAATATTAAGTATTGAATGCAATTATGTATTAATGGATGCTGCAAAAATAGAAACGGGGAGGGATCTGATCTCATTGATAGAAGAGGGACAAAGCGCTACCTTCACACGTTTTTATACTTCTTACTTTGAGAAACTTATTTTGGCAAGTGATAAGTATCTTAGTGATATCCACGCTGCTGAAGAAATTGTTCAGGATATTTTTTTGAAGATATGGGAATTTCCTGAAAGCCTTACTGATGTAAAATCGGTTAAATCATATTTGTACCGTTCGGTAATTAATGCTTCCATCAATTTTGCCAATCGGCAGAAGAGTTTAGAACAGCATCATTTAAAGCTGGCCGCAGAATTTTCTGATGATTATCTGGCAGATTTGGACGATGAGAACGAAATGATCATTATCTTGAGGGATGAAATTGAAAAACTACCTGCTCAGTGTAAAAAAGTTTTCAAATTGAGTCGTTTTGAGAATTTTAAATATAAAGAAATCGCTCTTGAACTTAATATATCCGAAAAAACAGTCGAAAATCATATTGGAAATGCATTGAAAACTCTTAGAAGCAGATTTATGGATGATCAAACGCTAAATAAGAAGGGCAGAAGCTACCTAAACTTAATGACGCTATATTTGTATTAGTTTTTTAGTGTAAACATGTTTTTAGTCTGATTTAAAGAAAAACTTTAAAATAAATTATTTTTTTTAATTTTCTTTAGGGGTTTTTAGCTTTTGGTTTGTCTTAATATTACCAAACCAACTAACTAATGCTTAACCAACCAGAATACCTGGATTTAATTATCCGGTATTTAAACAATCCGCAGGATGAATCCCTTCGTGCTGCCATAAAATCTTACCGGTCTGCATCTGCTGAGCATGAAAACTATTTTCTTGAAATAGAGCGTGTGTGGGTTTTGTCTGCCAAATCAGCTACAATAAATGATACTGATATAAAACAGGCTGAGACTAACTTTAAACGTGAATTAAAAAAGCGCACACATAAATCTGCTAATGGTTTTGCCTGGTTCCGTAATATTGCAGCAGGCCTAGTTCTTTTAGGGGCAGGCTATTGGTTATATAACATCAGTTCAGAACCTACTTATTTAATAATTAAAACAGGCGACAATCAAAAAGATTCAGTCTTATTGGTAGATGGCTCGAAAGTTACTCTGGCAGAAAACAGTGTGGTTAAATATCCCCAAAAATTTGCGGCTTCATCAAGAGAAATTTCCTTAATCCATGGTAAAGCTTTTTTCAAGATCGCTAAGGATCCCAAGCATCCTTTTAGTGTGCTGATGGGTGAATCGAAAGTTAAAGTACTTGGAACTTCTTTTAATATCAATTATCAAAAAGGAAAAATAGACCTTGATGTAAAAACAGGAAGAGTACTTTTTTCACCGTATTCTAATGGAACTTCATCTATCCTTATTGCTGGGCAGGCTTTATCATATAATATTTCCAATAAAGAATTAACTACCAGGATTTCACAAAATGCCGATTCTTGGTTTACCAATGAACTTATTTTTGTTGATACTCCTTTGGAAGATGTATGTAAACAATTAAGTAATTATTACCAAAAAAACATCCGTTTAGAAACGAATCAACCACTCGTTAAAAAGTTTAATGCAACATTTAAGGGCAATAGCCTGGCCGAAGTTTTGGCTGTGTTAAAAGAAACTTATGGTTTTAAAATAACCACTAACAAGGATACGATAACCCTAAAAGCACCTATAAACTAATCAATTAAATAAACTTAAATTAACTATGGAGAAAAATTTCTACAAAAGAAATGCGAAAATGAGTTTGCGCCGTATGGCTCTGCTCCTGTGTGCAATCTTTTGGGCTGTTTTGGCAAGAGCTGATGCTCGGCAAGCCAATGGCAAACCTGAAAGGCTAGATAACTATCTGAAAAAAATAGAACAAACTTATAGAGTAAGTTTTGTTTACGATGCAGCAGAAATTAATAAAACAATGGTATTGGATGTACCTGCAAACCTGTCATCAATTACCGAATCGCTTGATCAGCTTAAACAAAAAAACATTTCATACAGGCTTGTAGGCAATCAGGTAATTCTGAAAATTGTTGAAGCATCCCAAGGTAAATCAAAAAAAGAAGTTACCATTAAAGGTACCGTTCACGATAAGAAAGATGGCTCTATTATGCCTGGAGTAAGTGTGCGAGAAAAAGGTGCAGCAAATGCAGTCTCTACAAATGCAAAAGGCGAATATCAGATCACGGTAAGAGATAACGCAACATTAACTTTTGCTTCAATCGGTTACAAGACCATTGAAGTATCTGTAGCTGGCAGAAGTGTAATCAATGTGAGTTTGGAAGAAGATGCTAATGAATTGAAAGATGTAAACGTTGTTTCAACCGGTTACCAAAATCTAAATAAAAAATTGTTTACCGGAGCGGCCACTGCACTAAAAGGCTCAGACGTAAAACAGGATGGTATTACCGATGTAAGCCGTATGCTTGAAGGTAGGGTAGCTGGTGTATCGGTACAGAATGTTTCAGGTACCTTTGGAGCAGCACCAAAGATCCGTGTACGTGGAGCAACATCGATTACTGGTGAAAATAAACCACTATGGGTAGTGGATGGTGTAATTTTGGAGGATGTTGTTAATATTTCTAATGAGCAGTTATCCTCTGGTGATGTAAGCACCTTAATCGGTTCATCAGTTGCTGGTATTAATGCAGATGATATTGAAAGTTTCAATATTTTAAAAGATGCAGCGGCAACAGCACAATATGGTGCAAGAGCGATGAATGGTGTGGTTGTAATTACTACAAAAAAAGGACGGATTGGTAAAACATTAATTTCTTATACTGGTAACTTTTCTACCTATTTGAAACCATCATATGATGATTATAATATCATGAATTCATCAGATCAGATGTCGGTTTATTCAGAACTGGCACGTAAAGGATGGTTAAATCACTCCAGTGCATCAAGAGCAGCCGATGGAGGTGTGTACACCAAAATGTATCAACTGATTAATACTTATGATGCAACTTCAGGTGCATTTGGTTTAGCTAACACACCTGAAGCGCGAAATACATTTTTAAGCCGTTATGCTACAGCTAATACTGATTGGTTTGATGTGCTTTTCAAAAACTCGCTGATGCAGGAACATGGTATTAGTGTTTCAACTGGTAATGATAAATCACAGTTATATATATCTACTAGTTACTTAAATGATAACGGCTGGGCTGTAGGGAATAATGTGGAGCGCTATACAGGAAACGTAAACGCAGTATTCAATCTATCGAATAAACTATCTGTTAATTTCATTACCACAGGGTCAATCCGTAACCAGAAAGCTCCGGGAACAGTTGGTAGGGTAAGTAATCCGGTAGAAGGTAAATATTCTAGAGATTTTGATATTAATCCATTCAGTTATGCTTTAAACACCAGTAGAACTTTAACCGCATTCGACCAGAATGGTAATAGAGAAAATTTTACTAGAAATTTTGCTAATTTTAATATTCTTAATGAGCTGGATAATAACTCTTTAGATTTGAGTATGCTGGATTTTAAACTTCAAGGTGGATTAAATTATAAGTTTACAAAACACCTTAAGTATGATTTCCTGGCGTCGATGCGCTATGTAAAAAGTGGTAACGAACACAAAGTAAGAGAAAACTCTAATATGGCTAATGCTTATCGTGCAGGTTATGGTCCGGATGATTCTTATATCCAGGATAATAACCGTTTCTTATTCCGCGATCCGGCCCATCCTGAACTACAACCCGTAGTTGTACTCCCTTATGGTGGTTTCTACAACACAACTGATGATTTTCTTAAATCATACCTGGTTAGGAACTCAGTTGAATATGATAATACTATCAACGAAAAACACCTGATCAATATTTATGCTGTGCAGGAAATGAGAATGGCCGATCGTCAAACCAGAAGCACGATTGGTTATGGCTATCAATATGATAAAGGCGGCGTGCCATTTATCGATCCAAACATTATTAAACAAGCAACATTGAATAACCTGAATTATTATTCAATGAACCATAGATACGATCGTTTTGCTGCATTTATGGCAAGGGCAGCCTACTCTTACGATGGTAAATATTCATTTAACGCTACTGGCAGATATGATGGTTCTAATCAGCTGGGTAATTCGGCAACAGCAAGGTGGCTACCAACCTGGAACGTTTCTGGTGCATGGAATATCGATAAGGAAAAATTCTTTGATAATGAGAGCCTTACCCGAATACTGAATCGTGCAACAATAAGGGCCACTTATGGTTTAACGGCAAGTTTAGGTAGTGCTACTAATTCAGCACTGGTTTTAAGAAATGGAAGTGCATTAAGGCCATATACCAATGAAACCGAATCGGTAATGAATATCGAATATATCGAAAACATGAACCTTACTTGGGAAAAACAATATGAAACCAACTTAGGAGTAGATTTAGGATTATTTAAAGATAAGTTAAATATTACTGTTGATCTTTATAACAGAAATGGATTTGATTTAATCAGTCCATTAAGAACTTCGGGTATTGGCGGTCAGTATTTAACTACAGCCAACTATGCTGATATGAATACCAAAGGTATTGAAGTAACTTTAAGTGGGCCTATTATTAAAACTAGTGAATGGAACTGGAGAAGTAATTTAAACTTTGGCTATAACAAAAATAAGGTAACCAAACTTTCAAGTCCACAAAATATATTCAGTTTGGTAACCGCTGATGGCGGACCTCAGCAAGGTTACCCATATCGTGGTTTATATTCGGTAGATTTTACAGGCCTAAACCATGATACTGGAATTCCGGAATTTATTAACGAAAAAGGTGAAAAAAGCTCTGATGTTTACATGCAAAGTTTAGAAACCAAATATTTAAAGTACGAAGGGCCAACTGATCCTAAATTAACTGGTGGTTTCTATAACAGCGTTAGTTATAAAGGATTTACTTTCGGTTCATTATTTACTTTCTCTGCGGGTAATAAAATCAGATTAAACCCAGTGTTTGCTACATCTTATTCAGATTTGGATGCCTTGCCTAACGAATTTAAAGATAGATGGACTTTGCCGGGCGATGAGCTGAAAACTAATATTCCTTCTATTCTCGATATCGAAGCAGCTGGTAAAATCGACGGTACTTATCCGTATAATACATATAACTATTCTACTGTAAGGGTTGCTGATGGTGGGTTTATCAGGTTAAAACAGATATCTCTTTCATACGCCTTGCCTGCAAAAATCCTTAAAACTATTGGGGCAAATAATGCATCAATTAGTGCAGTTGCCAATAACTTCTGGTTAATCTATTCAGATAAAAAATTAAAAGGACAAGATCCGGAGTTTTTTGCATCTGGTGGTGTGGCATTGCCTATCCCGAAGCAATACACGCTCTCCCTAAAAGTTGGATTCTAATTTAATTGAACAGAAAATGAAAAAGAACAAAATACTCATATATATAGTGTGCTCAACCTTACTGCTATCTAGTAGCTGTAAGAAGTTTTTAGAGCATCAACCCGATGACCGTACCGAACTGAACAGCCCCGTTAAAGTAGCAGAGTTATTGGCAAATGCATATCCTCACGGTAATTACCTCGCATTTACTGAAGCGATGAGTGATAATGCTGGCGATAAAGGAACAACTGGAAGGGATTTGCCAAATTCATCTCCATGGAACTACATCGATCAAATCGATGCAACATCTGAAGATACTCCACCATTCTACTGGAATTCGTGTTACAAGGCAATAGCAGCAGCCAATTATGCATTGGAAGCAATTGATAAGGCAGGTAATACTGCCGAATATTCAGCAAGTAGGGGAGAAGCACTTGTTGCCAGGGCTTATGTACATTTTATGTTGGTAACTTTATATGCCAAAGCTTATGATCCCGCTACTGCAGCCTCTGATCCTGGAATCCCTTATGTTACTTTACCCCAAAAGGTAGTAGAAGGTAACTATACAAGAGGAACCGTTGCCAGTGTTTATGCAAATATCGAGAAAGATTTAATAGAAGGACTACCTTTAATTAAAAATCAAAGCTATAGAGTTCCGAAATACCATTTCACTACTCAGGCTGCACATGCTTTTGCAACCCGCTTTTATTTATTTAAAAGAGATTATCAAAAGGTAATCGATCATGCCAACGCAGTTTTTCCAGGTACAACAGTTGCTGATAATTTACGGGCGTGGAATACCACATATAATGTATTGGGTTATTACGAATTACAAGCACTGTATACCAACTCTACTGAGCCGGCAAACTTATTATTACAAGAAGCCATTTCTTATTGGGGAAGAAACTTTCCTGGGTATAATTATGGTCTAAGTTCATCAGTAAGAACCATATTCGATCCCGGAAATAATCCAAGTAAAAAGGCTTTGGCCATGAGTACCAAAATTTTTGGAGGAACGGAAACGGTTTACAATATTCCGAAATTCAGAGAACATTTTGTAAAAGAAACCATTAGTGCAAACTTTGGTGATGCTTATAACATGGTGCCATTATTAACAGCTGAAGAAGTACTATTTAACAGGGCCGAAGCAAATGCCATGTTAAGTAACAATAGTCAAACAATTTCTGATATTGATATTTATCTTTCAAAAAGAATTGTAGGCTATTCTGCAACTGCTGATAAATTTACAGAAGCAAAAGCAACCGCCTTTTTTCCTGCGCCATTAACAGTTAAAGATGCTTTGGTTGGTACTATCATAAACTTTAAACGTCAGGAATACATGCACGAAGGTTTAAGATGGTTTGATATTGTGCGCTTAAAGATTCCAATTGTGCATACTTCTGCCAATGGTAAAACTACAATTTCGTTAGGAGCCGATGATCCTAGACGATTAATTCAAATTCCTCAAGATGCCGTAGCAGCTGGATTAGCTGCAAACCCACGTTAATTATAATATAAAGAATATTATGAAAAAGAAATTATTAATAGCAATAATTACATTAACAACCGTCTTTTTGGCGGGATGTAGCAAAAAAGATAATCTGACTGCCGATATCGTAGGTTTGGGGGGGGATACATGGACTCAAGGACCAATAGATGAATGGATTCGTACCAATTATACAACACCTTATAACATAGAGGTAAAATATAAATGGGATAGATCGGAACTTGGCGAAATATATAAGAATGTTGTGCCTGTAAAAGAGGAGCTTGTTATACCTATTATGAGCATTATTAAGAACACCTGGATAAATCCTTATGTTGCAGTAAAAGGCGAAGACTTTATGAAAAAATACTGCCAAAAGCAGTTTTATTTAGCTGGTAGTCCATCTTATAATAGTAATGGTACCATTACCCTGGGAACTGCAGAAGCAGGAAGAAAAATTGTATTACTTGATTTAAATACTTTCAATCCTGCCAATAAACCTGCAGTTAAGCAAATTTTGCATACCATGCACCATGAGTTTGGCCACATTCTAAACCAGAATATTGCCGTAACGCCTGATTATCAACGAATCACGCCTTCTGATTATACTGCTACCTGGTTTAATATTTTTAGGGGAGCTTACTCATCTAATGCAGCATTAGATAAAATTATGTACGAAGCCGATTTTTGGGGCAAAGGTTATATTACTCCTTATTCCAGATCGAACAAAGACGATGATTTTGTAGAGACATTATCAACTTTATTAGAAGGTGGACAAGCTAATTTTGATAATATCATCAACAACCTTTTTGTTTATGATGGACTTTATATTAAAAGAAACGGAAAAGGTGTTTATGAACAAAACACAGATGCAAGAGCAAAACTGTTAAAAAAGAAAGCCATTGTAGTTTCTTATATGAAAGATAGCTGGGGTATTGATTTAACCGATCTGCAGACCAGAACGCAGGCTGCAATCGAAGCACAATCACCTACTGCCGATTTTAATAGTTTATTGGGCCCAGCCAAAACTTATGGTACGATTACGGTGAATCCTCAGAAATTAACAGGTTTATCAACTAAATTCTTGACCGCTTATAATTCAGCCAATACTGGGATTCAGACAGGAATGGGACTTTATATTGATAATATTTCATTAATTTTTACTACTGCAAATAGAATGATTTTGAGGGTGAATTTTATGGATCCTACAGCTGCATTGAGTGCTGGTTTTAATGCCGACTTTAACTATACAACAACAAATGTTAATGGTGTGCTTAGCTTAACTTATACAAATCCACAACCAACAAATGCAAATGCAAGAGCAATAGAGGCAAGCATCCCAACATTATTGGCATATTTTAATGGTCAACAATTTAATGTCCGATGGGTTGATGATATTGTACCTCAATCGAAAAGTATATTTGGTGGGCTTGTTAAAACCACAGATGCTACCTCTTATTTATTCGGAACATTGTAATAATTAAAAATAGAAATGATGAAAAAGCATTTATTATATATACTCTTATTTACAGTGGCTTTAGGCTCTTGTAAAAAAGACACAACAGAGCCTATTATCGGTAATGTTGATGAAAGGCTATCGGGAACTTTAGCCGAGTACCAGACACAATTAATTAGTGCGCAGTTTGGTTGGAAAGGTTACTTATTAACTGATAATGAAACACCAGCTACGTTTTTATTCAGTTTTACTGATAAGAACAGAACAACTATGTCTGCAGATTATAGTCCTGCACCAGCTGAAAGCTCATACCGTTTAAAGGCCTTGCAAAGGCCTACACTATTATTCGATTCTTATTCTACATTACATTTACTTGCTGACCCTACACCTAGTGTTTTAGGAGGTGAGGTAGCAGGAGGTTATTTCTCTGATTTTGAATTTGCTTTCTTATCATCAAGTGCCGATACCATAAAACTGGAAGGAACTTTTAATAAAAGCAAGTTGATACTTGTAAGGTCTAAATCAGCGGCAGAAAGTGCAGCAATATTTACTTCTGTTCAGAATGTTAGTGCGGTGGCCTCAAAACTAAGGACATATTTTAAAAGGACAACTATTGGTGGAGTAGAATGTGAGGTGAAATTGGATGGCGGTGCCCAAATTATATCTTTCTCCTATTTAGATGGCGCAAATCTTAAAACCGTTAGCTCAAACTTTTATGTTTCGGGTACAACGATTGCTTTGTATAATCCATTGATAATTGGAACAACAACAGTTACCAAATTAGATGGGGTAGGTTTCGATACGGCATCTGGATTTATAAATGCTAGCGTGAGTGGTACTGCAATTCAAATCAAAGAAGCTATCGCACCTTTAAAACTAGATGTTACTGCTGCGCAAAGATGGTACACTCAAATGTCATTTAACTTTAACGGCTGTTGGGTTTCTGATATGGCTTTTCATGCTAATGGTGTAGATGATTTCTGTAACTTCAGAAATGTGCCTAGTTATTCTGGTTTATGGTATGCTGGTGCCGCAGTGTTTGGAGGAACAGGTGCAACCGAAGGTATTATTACCTTTTTAACAACCAATTCTTTTGGATCACCTTATGCTTTATCTAAAGTTCCGTTTGCCGTGAATGCAGGTATTGCAAAATTTACTTTGAACGGAAGCGGAGGAACATTTACCGGTACAACTGCTGTTGCTCAGGCAATGACTGCAGCAAGATCAATTTTGTACGGAGGTGCAACCGCTGGAAGTTCGCAAGACTGGTATTTAATACCAACTTCAGATGATGGTAAAAGATACGATATGGTGAGGGTATCTGATGCTCAAGCATGGATCAGTTGGAGGCCAAGATAAAAATTTAATTAAACTAACAGTCTCTCTTAACCCCTGCCTTAAAAAGTAGGGGTTTTTTATTTAACAAATTTTTTAGCGGCTAAAATTACTTAATCAGTATATTTGATTGAAGAGCAATTTTGATTAAAAGTTATTTTATTTTTAATTTTTCTTTTCTTTAATAACAAAACACACTATTATTAACGCTCAAATGGATCTAAGTTACGGCTAAACAGGTGTATGGCATTAAGCAGCGAAGAAAAAGAACGGGTATTATTAGATAGGATTGTAGAGGGAGATGAGCAGGCTTTTTCTGTCTTGTTTTTTAAGTATCTTCCTGTGCTTCAAATATTCGCTACAAAGTTCACCAAATCTGATGATGCTGCCGAAGAAATTATTCAGGATGCTTTTTTAAGGGTTTGGCTAAACCGGGATAAATTAGCAGAAGTAGAGAACGTAAAAGCATATCTTTATAAATATGTATCTAATGAGTGCCTGAGCTACCTGCGGAAAAAGCTTAAAGAAGATAAAGTGATCGACGCTTTTACCAATAAGCAGCCAAACAGCCACAATAACACCTCAGAAGAGATTAATTTAAACGAAATTACCAAGATTATAGCTGTGGCAGTAGAAAAATTGCCAGAACAGCGCAAAAATATTTATCAGTTAAGCAGGCATGAAGGTAAAAGTATCCCGGAAATTGCTGAAATACTCAATATTTCGCCAAATACCGTTAAAAATGCCCTTGTAATATCGCTTAAATCGATAAGGTTGCATTTAAATCAGCATGGAATTACATTCGTTTTTCCTATTGTTTGCTTCTTTTTTAAAATAAAATAAAAAAAAATAAAATCCCGATAGTCCTGATTTTCCTTAGCGGCTTCTTAGTATCAGAATCTTTATATGGAAGAACGCATACCTTATCTATTACAACAATTTACGGCTAAAACATTAAGCCCTGCAGAAAGAGAAGAACTTTTAGCCCTGGCTGATCATGGCAATCCGGTTCTTAGCGGCGAAATCGTGAAAATGATTGTTGCTGAGGAGGAGAATGCTGTTGATATTGTTGATGAAAAATGGAATCCGGTTCTAAATAAAATTCTCACTGTAGATAAACCAGCCCGCTCACCTCGTAAAATGCTGATGAATACCATAAAATGGGCCGCTGCTGCAGTTGTATTTATTGTTTTATCAATTACCGCTTACATTTCTTTAAATAAAAAGAAAGAGCACGTTTTTGCTACTGACGTTGCACCTGGTAAAAACAAAGCTATTTTAACTTTAGCTAACGGGAAAAAGATTTCACTTTCTGACGCCACCACCGGTAACATTACAGAGGAAGCAGGCTTTTCTATCACCAAAACAGCTGATGGCCAACTGGTGTATAACATTGCAGAATCAGAAAATGTTGAAGATACACGGTTAAATACCATTTCTACCCCCAACGGAGGTGAATGGCAGATCCGTTTGCCTGATGGTTCAACCGTTTGGCTAAATGCAGCATCTTCTATCCGGTACCCTTTAAATATAGGTACAGCTAAACAGCGTGTGGTAAAACTTGATGGTGAAGCCTATTTTGAAGTAGCTAAAGATAAATTACATCCATTTATTGTAGAAACCGATAAACAATCGGTAGAGGTTTTGGGTACTCATTTTAATATTAACAGCTATAACGACGAAATTGTAACCAAAACAACCCTGCTTGAAGGTAGTGTACGTGTTTCGCAGAAAAATACCAATCAAAGCGAAATATTAAAGCCCGGAGAGCAGTCTATCTTATCAGTTTCAGGCATTGATGTAAAAGGAGTTGATGTAGATGAGGCAATAGCGTGGAAAAATGGCTATTTCATGTTTAATAACGAAAAACAGATAAGCATTTTACGTAAAGTAGCCCGTTGGTACAATGTAGAAGTAGAATATGCCGATCCGGAAGCAAAAGATGTGATGTATTACGGTACCGTAAGCCGTTTTGAAAAAATATCGAAAGTGTTAAGAAAATTGGAGCAAACTGGAGAAGTCCGCTTCGATATTAAAGGCAATAAAATTATTGTTTACAAAGAATAAAAGAAAAAAATGAGGGCGTAACTAACCCTTATCTCTAAAAATTAATCAACTTAAACCAAACAAATTATTATGAATAAACTTCGACAAAAGCCCTGACCATTCAAAAGTTAAATGCATAAAAAAGGAGTGCTCTTAACACCCCTTTTAATCTGTTTAGCTGTTCCGTAAGCCGGAACTGATTAAAAATCAATTTATTTCTTGGATAACTGCGAAACGCCTTTGAGCGTCCAAACTTTATTGCGTTCCGCAAAAAAAAAACAGACTATTAAATGTACAAATTTTATATCAGAATTTTATGTACGCATCAACGCTACATCCCTAAATTGCTATTAATTATGAAGTTAGTTACGGTCATATTGCTTACCTCATTAATGCAGGTAAGTGCAGCTTCATTTGGCCAGCTGGTTACATTAAAACAGAAAAATGTAACATTAGAAAAAATGTTTAAAGAAATCAGACAGCAATCTGGTTATGACGTGCTCTTATCAACCAACAAGATCAGTACATCAACAACTTTCAATGCCGATTTTAACAACTCCACCATTGAAGAGGTAATGAATAAAATTACTAACGGAAAAGATCTAACTTATACCATTGAAGATAGAACGATTTTAATTAAACCGAAAGAAAAATCGATCATAGACAAAGTGCTAGGCTACTTTGTTGCGGTAAAGGTAACAGGAAAAGTGACAGATAAAAATGGAGCCGTTCTGCCAGGTGTTAGTGTTCGCGAAAAAGATGCTGCAAATGCTGTATCCACCAATATTAACGGCGAATACAGCATTTCGGTAAAAGATGGTGCTGTTTTAACTTACAATTATGTTGGTTTTAAAACATTGGAAGTGCCTATTGGGAGTAAAACGGTTATTAACGTTACTTTACAGGAAGATGCTGCCCAGTTAAATGAAGTTAATGTGGTATCAACAGGTTATCAAAACATCAATAAAAAATTATTTACAGGTTCTGCTACAAGTATTAAGGGCAGCGATGTTAAACAGGATGGAGTAACCGATATCAGTAGAATGTTAGAGGGGAAAGTGGCTGGCGTTTCCGTGCAGAATGTATCAGGCACTTTTGGTGCGGCACCTAAAATCCGGGTTCGTGGTGCTACCTCAATTTCTGGAGAAAATAAACCACTTTGGGTAGTAGATGGGGTTGTTTTAGAAGATATCGTAAACATTTCTAACGATCAGCTATCAAGTGGTGATGCATTAACACTTATCGGATCATCAGTAGCTGGAATTAATGCCGATGATATTGAGAGTTTTAATATTTTAAAAGACGCTTCGGCAACGGCCTTATATGGGGCTAGGGCGATGAATGGCGTAGTGGTAATTACCACCAAAAAGGGGAGGGCAGGCAATACGCAGATCAATTATAGTGGAAATTTTTCTACATTTCTTAAGCCTAGCTACGATTCGTATAACATTATGAATTCTGCCGATCAAATGTCGGTCTACTCAGAAGTTTTTCGTAAAGGTGGTTTGTCAGCCGACATTGTAAACGGATCTAACGGAGGTGTTTTCGCTAAAATGTATCAGCAGATAAATGCTTATAATGCAAGTTCTGGCCAGTTTGGTGTACAAAATACAACCGAAGGGAGAGCTGCATTTTTACAGCGTTACGCCACTGCCAACACAAACTGGTTTGATGTTTTATTTAAAAATTCCTTCGTTCAGGAGCATTCTTTAAGTATTTCGTCAGGTTCTGAGAAGTCTCAGCATTATTTTTCATTGGGTTATTATAATGATAACGGTTGGACAATTGCCGATAACGTAAAAAGATATACCATGAATTTACGTGGCAATTACAATATTTCTAAAAAAATCAGTGCCGGTATTTTAGCAACAGGTGCATTTAGGCAACAACGTGCACCGGGTACCCTGGGCCGTTCGAGTAATGTAGTAGAAGGTAAATACACAAGAGATTTCGATGTTAACCCGTTTAGTTATGCGTTAAATACAAGCCGTACGATGACAGCTTACGATCAACAAGGACAATTGGAATATTTTACTTTAAACTATGCGCCTTTCAACATCATCAACGAATTAAAAAATAACTATATCGATTTAGATATGTTGGATTTGAAATTACAGGGAGAACTTAATTACAAGTTTATCAAAGATTTCGAATTTAAAAGTGTTGGTGCCATGCGTTATGTAAAAAGTACCCGCGAGCATAAAATTACCGAATACTCTAATATGGCAACAGCTTACCGATGGGCACCAAACAGTACCATTGCCAACAATAATATTTATTTATATGATAACCCTGATTATCCTGCAATTATCGATAAGGAAAGTGTACTTCCACAAGGCGGTTTTTACAACAGAAGCGATGATAATTTATTAAGCTTTAACGTAAGAAATCAAGTAGAATGGAAACATGAATATGGTAAGCATGTGGTGAGCGCTTTTGTTGGTCAGGAGGTGAAATTTGCCAACAGGCAAAATAGTTTCAACAATGGGTATGGTTACCAATATGATAAAGGTGGCATTCCGTACACTGACTACCGTATTATTAAAATGCTTTTGGAAGCAAATTATAACTACTATGGAATGAGTCAGTTATATGATCGCTATGCCGCGTTTTTTGTGAACGGAAGTTATGCTTATAATTCTAAATATGTTTTAAACGGTACCTTCAGGTATGATGGTAGTAACCGTTTAGGTATAAGTAAAACGGCAAGATGGTTACCAACATGGACTATAAGTGCGGCATGGAATGCAGATGAAGAAGATTTTATCAAAAACATCGAGCAGATCAGTTATTTAAAAGTGAGAGGTGGTTATGGATTAACCGCGAGTATGGGTAGTTCTACAAATTCATCAATTGTATTAACAAATAGCACTACACTCCGCCCACGCTTATCAGAAGTTGAACCTCGAATTGTATTAGATGGCTTAGAAAATTCTGAATTGACATGGGAAAAACAATACGAAGCTAATATCGGCTTCGATATCGGTTTGCTTAAAAACCGCATCACTTTTAGTGCCGATTATTACGACAGACGTGGTTTCGATCTAATCGGTCTTGTTCGTACATCGGGTATTGGTGGCGAATATTCTAAATATGCCAATTATGCAGATTTAAGATCACATGGCGTAGAATTTACCTTAGGTGTAACGCCATTTAAAACCGAATCTTTTAGCTGGACATCCAACTTTACTTTTGGTTACAACAGAAACAAAATAACAAACCTTAAAAACAGTCCAAGAATTTACGATCTGATTATCCCAGAAGGTGGTCCGAAAGAAGGAGGTGCTGTTCGTGGTTTATATTCGATCGATTTTCAGAAACTGAATACTTCTGGTGTACCAACTTTTATTGATGAATCGGGTAATTTAAGCAGCAACGTTTACATTCAGAGTGCTACAACCAATTATTTGAAATATGAGGGGCCTGTTGATCCTCCCTTTACCGGCGGTTTAACCAATACGTTCAGGTATAAAGACTTTACTTTCAATTTCTTCCTCTCATATCAGGCTGGTAATAAAATCAGGTTAAACAATGTATTCTCTACAAATTACGATGATACAGATGCAATGCCACGCGAATTCTTAGATCGTTGGACATTGCCATTGGACGAAAATTATACTAATTCACCATCAATTGCCGATTATTTATTGAAGAAATCTCTGAGCGGTACTTATCCTTACACCGCTTATAACTATTCAAGCGATAGGGTTGCTGATGGCTCATTTGTAAGGTTAAAATCGGTTTCCCTAATGTATAATCTTCCGGTTAAAGTAACCAAACGTCTTGGCTTAAATAATGTGGCGTTTAAATTACAAGGAAACAATATCTGGTTAATTTATGCTGATAAAAAACTGAAAGGGCAAGATCCGGAATTCTTTAGCTCAGGTGGTGTTGCATTGCCAATCCCACAACAATTTACATTAACATTAAAAGTTGGAATTTAATTTTTAAGAAAATGAAAAAACTATCAATATACTTATTTATTGTACTTGCATCTTTTAGCATCGGATGTAAGAAATATTTGGAACAGGCACCAGACCAACGTACAACTTTAAATACCCCGCAAAAGGTCAGCGAATTTTTGGTAACGGCATATCCTGGCGCCAGTTATATCCCACTTGCCGAGGCAATGTCTGATAATCCGTCTTTTAATAGTACCACAGGTCAGGATTATGCACCAAACCGTGATGGTTACTATTGGAGAGAAGTTCAGGGAACAGCACAGGATACACCAACATACTATTGGAATAGTTGCTATGAAGCAATAGCAGTAGCGGATCAGGCTTTAGATGCCGTTAATAAAGCGCCAAACCCTGAAGATTATTCCGCACAGAAAGGCGAGGCTTTAGTGGCTAGGGCTTATGCACATTTTATGTTGGTAACCTTTTATTCTAAGGCTTATGATCCGGCAACAGCAGCTTCAGATCCTGGTATTCCTTATGTAATGGAACCCGAGACTATAGTATTTAAAAATTACGATCGTAAAACCGTAGCTTATGTTTATGAGCAGATTGAAAAAGATTTACTTGCTGGAATTCCCTTAATACGTGATAATAGTTATACCGTTCCGGCTTATCACTTTACCAAAAAAGCAACTTATGCTTTTGCAACACGTTTTTACTTGTTTAAAAGAAATGCCGAAAAGGTAATTGAATATGCAAATCTGGCTTTCCCTAGCAATAACTTTGCAGCCAATGTTAGGCCATGGTTATCTTATGCAAATGCGAGTGGCTCAACAGAAATTTCACAGTCTGTTACCAGTGCGGCAAATCCAGGTAATTTATTATTGGGCGAAACCACTTCCTGGGGAGCAAGGTATTATGCAAGATCTGTTTATTCATTCTCACAAAATAGATTAAATACGATAACTGCACCAGTTGGAATTTCATTTACAGCTTTAAGGAAATATTCATTCTCCAGTACCTTTTATTTCGTGCCCAAATTGTATGAGCATTTCGTACGTACAAGTATTAATGCCACAACAGGTAGAGGCTACAATATGATCCCGCTTTTTACAACAGAAGAGGTATTGCTAAACCGTGCCGAAGCATACATCATGCAAGATAAATATACTGATGCCATTAATGATATGAATACTTTGTTCAGCACCAGAATTACTGGTTATACTGCTAGTAACGGTTTAACCGACGCAAAAATCAGAGCTTATTATAGCACAAGAACTGCCGATACCAAACAAGCATACATTTTTACCTTATTGGATGTAAAAAGAGCAGAATTTGTTTCGGAAGGAATGCGTTGGATGGATATTTTGAGATATCAATTACCTGTTACGCATCTTGATCCAGATGGAAATCCAATTGAACTTGCTGCAAACGATAAAAGAAAGCTTTGGCAGTTGCCTGATGAGGTTGTCCTATCAGGAGTGGAGAAAAACCCACGTTAATTTAAAAATGAAGTAACATGAAAAGAAATTATATACTCTTGCTGGCCCTTGTTTTTGTATTGATGCAAGGCTGCAAAAAGGAAGAAAATCTCGACCGCAAAATTGTTGGTCTGGGTGGCGATAGCTGGCAGCAATCGGCACTGGATAATTGGTTGTTTACCACATTTACACAACCTTACAACATCAGCGTAAAATATCGCTGGGACGGAACTGAATATGATAATACTAAAACATTGGTTCCTGTAAAGGTAGAAAACGTTCAGCCGTTAATGGAAATGGTAAGAAAAGCATGGATTGATCCATATACCTCAGAAATAGGTCAGGGTTTTATAAAAACCTATGCACCGAAAAACTATGTTTTAGTTGGTAGTGTTCAGTATAATTCTGGGGGAACGGTTACATTGGGAGAAGCTGAAGGTGGTATTAAAGTAACTTTATTCAATGTAAATAACTTCTCTAATACCGATAGAAATGTTTCTAAACGTGTTTTGAAAACCATTCATCATGAATTTACGCACATTTTAAATCAAACCACAACTTATCAAAAAGAATTCCCGCTGATTACACCTGCAGGTTACACCGCCGACTGGAATAACAGCACTGGTTTTGCAGCAAACGGTTTTATTACCCAATATGCACAAGCTGCACCTACTGAAGATTATGCTGAAATGGTTTCGGTAATGCTTACTGAAGGTAAACAAGGTTATGAAGCCATTTTGAGGGCCAACTCCACGGCTAGTGCTGTAGCTTTGATCAGGAAAAAAGAAGATTTGGTAGTGAGTTATTTTAAACAGGTTTGGGGTATTGATTTTTATACACTTCAGAACCGTGTTCAGGCGGCACTTAATCAAACCGCACCAGCAAGCCCTGTTGAGTATTTAGGTTCTGGAAAAGCATACACTTTGCTTAATGTAACGCCGGATGCAACAGTTGGCATGTCGGCTGATTTTATTACAATTTATAATGCTGCAAAAACAGGTTTAGCTGTAGTCGGAAATGCAAACCGTGTATTAAACAATTTCAGCTTAGTTTATACAACGACAGGCCAGGTAATTTTAAGGGTAAACTACACCAACACTGCAGGGACAGCTTTTGTTGCAAACTTTACCTATAATGTAACCACAGATGCCAGCGGTAATATTAACCTTACGCTGTCGGCTACCGATGCAAATGGTTTGGTAATTGCACCGGGCCTCGTGAGTTTAACTAATTACCTTACGCAGAATAAATTTACCTACAAGTATTTTTACAGTGCCGATTTTAAATCGGAATATGTAGGCTTAACCAAAACTGCGGATAATAGTTCATTCTTTTACGGCAATATGTCTAACTAAATACGATAATGAAACATAAATTATTATATGTAATGCTGGTTGTAACTGTATTTATAACTGGTTGTAAAAAAGATAGCGATCCGGTTTTTGACGATCCTGATGCACGATTAATAGCAGAATTAGCTGCCGACCAGGCAAAACTGCTTGCTTCAGTCAACGGATGGAAAGCCACTATTTACCCAAAGGGAGGTAAAGGATATTCTTACTATTTGAAGTTCGATGCAAGTGGTAAAATAAGCATGCTTTCGGATTTTAACGCCACTTCTGCAACAACGCTAAAAGAGAGCACTTACCGCTTAAAAGCGCTACAGTTTCCAACCCTGATTTTCGATACTTACAGTTATATCCATTTAGCGGCCGATCCTGATGCCAGCGTAAGTGGCGGAACAAGTGCAACCGGACTGAAATCAGATTTCGAGTTTGCATTTGATAAAGCCAGTGGTGACAGTTTAAAAATGAACGGGATTTTTAATGGCAACGCAATGACGATGATAAAACTATCGGAAGCTGAATCGGCAAGTATTGTTGCCGGGGGGTTGAAAACCATGATGGATGCAAATGCTGCTTACGTAACTGCGAACAGATATCCTTATATTATTTTTGCAGATAATATTAAAGTGGCTATTTCGATTGATCCTGCAACAAAGGTTGTAAAGCTAAGTTACATCAATGGTACTGAAGTAAAAACTCAATCGGTAACTTTTGCACATGGAATTAACAAACTTACTTTAAGCGGTAACTTAACTTATAACGGCATTACTTTTAACGAGCTTCAATACGATCCAACGAACAAAGTATATTACATTACAGCTGGTTCTACAAGGTATATGCTGCAGAATTCGGCTACACCAATTACGCCGCTTTCGCTGATGTTCGGATTCCCGTCTTCTTATACTTACAGGAGAATAACCATTCCATCTGCAGGCTTAACATCGGGTGTAACTTCTGGTTTTTCATCAGTGTATAATAGTATGGTAGCTAATTTTGCCAGTAGCGGAAGGGTTATTACTTCCACATTTATGAGTTTGACCGGTAATGATGCATTTCATGTCGAAGTTGCCTACACATCAGGTACAAGTGCATTTATAGCTGCTGCCGATTATACCTATACACGCGTTGGTGATGTATTTACTTTGAGCGCTCCGGTTTATAACGGAAACTGGACAACCAGGGCGACACAATTGCTGCCATTAACAAATTATATGTTAACAGGTCCATTTAAAATCGACTGGGTAACCAGTACGAATCCTAATAGTCCATTATTAGGTGGTTTTTATCGCACTGCTGATTCCAGTTCATTTATATATGGTGCTTTATAGTTATTTAATAAATAAGAATATCCAGATTTTAAGATGTTATAAAAATCAGTTCAAAAGTCTTTGTTTTTTCAGGGCCATTATGGTTCTTAATTGTTCGATAAACTTATTTTTTAACACTGGTTTAGACTGAAAAACTTTTATATATGGATTAATTCATATTGATGATTAGGATATGGCCATGAAATTATATTTTTAAATCCAGATATCTTTTAAAAACCTCACCCTAAAAAGTGAGGTTTTTTTATGACATAATTTTTAAACCCCTCCAAACGTTTTATGCTTATATTTGTAACTCATGAAGAAGAAAGCAATTTTTATCCTGTTTGTGCTGGTATTTACCTTTGCGGTAAGCCCTAATTTACATGCACAATGTTCTATGTGTACCATAAATGCCGAACAGGGTGTTAAAAATGGCAATACACAAACGGCGGGTTTAAATACTGGGGTATTATACCTTTTGTCTGTTCCATATTTAATGGCAATAATTGTGGGGGTAGTTTGGTATAAAAAATACCGTAAAAAGAATATCCACCTCAATATGAAAAAAGAACCTTTTAATTTAAATTAAAAGCGTGGAGGGGCAAACTTCAAAGTTATATGCCATTGCGCATTGTAAATGCCCGCATTGCCGCAGGGGAAACATTTTTACAGGCAGCATGTACGGCTGGAACATTCAGCATACCAAAGAAATATGCGGTCATTGCGCACAGCGGATAGAAATCGAACCCGGTTACTTTTACGCCGCCATGTATGTAAGCTATGCAATGAACGTAATCGAAATGCTTTTTGCCAGTTTCATTACTTATTTAATTTTCGGACCGCTTACTGATGCTACTTTCTGGCATTATCTGATCGTCATTTTTACAGGCTGTTTTATCCTGTATCCCTTTAATTACCGTTATTCGAGAATTATATTGCTTCATGTTTTGTCGCCTAATATCAAATACAAGCCGTATTATGATAAAGGTTAATTGTTTAAATTGTATAAACCGGTTAACTGTTAGATCAAACAATTAACTGATTAAACGAGTTTGAAATTTGTGGCTGGCCTTAGAGCCGGTTAACCGATTAAAACAATTAACCAGTTAACCATAAAACTGTATGCTTAAAAAAGAAACGCTAAATTTTATAAAAGACGTAGCCGAAAATAATAACCGCGAATGGTTTGCTGCCAATAAAGAGGTTTACGAAACCGCAAAAGCTGATGTGCTCGGGCTTGTCGCCGCGCTTATTCCAGAGCTGGCCAAAGTAGATCCGTTACTTTCGGCAGAGACAGATCCTAAAAAAAGCCTTTTGCGCATTTACCGCGATGTACGTTTCAGTAAAAATAAAGATCCTTATAAAAATAATTTCGGTATCTGGTTTTCTGCAAAAAGCAAGGGAGGCAACGAGCCGGGTTATTACCTGCACATCCAGCCGGGCAAGGGTTTTCTGGCTGGTGGCTACTGGATGCCTGAAGCGTCACATTTAAAATTAATCAGACAGGAAATTGACTATAACATCGGCGATTTTAAAGAAATCATCAACGAAAAAGATTTCAGGAAAAATTTTAAGCTAGGTGTTGATAATGCGCTTAAAAATGCCCCGAAAGGATATGATCCGGCAGATCCGAACATCGAATTTTTAAAACTGAAAAGTTTCGAGGCCACTACCAAAATCAGCGATGAAGAATTTTTAAAACCGAACCTCGTTAATAAGTTGATAAGTTCTTTTAAAACAGTACAACCTTTAGTTGCATTTTTACGGAACGCAATAGATGGTTAACTGTATAAATCGTATAAATTGGTTAACTGTTTTGGCGATAAGCGTTAGGCGCCAAGCGACAATTAACCCATTAACCAGATCTGGCTATTAGCCATGAACCATCAACTAATGAACAGTGAACCAATTAACCCCAAATAACACAATGAAAAATACCTTTCTTGCCTTTGCCGTTCTCCTCTTTTTTTCTTCGCTAACCTCCTGTGTGGTGCTGTCTCCTAAAAAGTATAAAGCTTTATTGGGATCGAAAGATTCACTTTATACCGCTTTTAACGAAGGTTTAATTAAAATCGAAAATTTGGAAAAAGAAGTTGCCAAACTGAAAAAGGATACTACTTTAATGGCCGAAGAGCTTCGCGACCTTCAAAATAGCTACAATACCGTTGATGCGAACTATAAAAAACTTAAAAACAATTCTTCAAGCGAGATCACCAAGCTATCAGGCGATTTAGCTGCCCGCGAGAAACGTTTAAAAGAAGTGGAAGAAGTGCTGCGCAAACGCGATGAAGCCACCAACTCGTTAAAAGAAAAACTGCAACAGGCTTTATTGGGCTTTACCAAAAGCGGTTTAACTGTCGAAATTAAAAACGGTAAGGTTTATGTTTCCTTAACCGATAAACTCTTATTCCCTTCAGGAAGTATCATTATTGATGAAAAAGGTAAACAGGCTTTAACCCAATTGGCCAATGTATTAAAGCAGCAGCCCGAAATTAATATTGCAGTTGAGGGCCATACCGATAACCAGAAAATAAACAATTTGGGGCAGATTAAAGATAACTGGGATTTAAGTGTGCTCAGGGCAACATCAGTTGTACGTTATTTAACGGAGAACGAAAAGGTAGAGAGCGTGAGGATGACGGCTACCGGTAAAGGCGAATTCCAGCCATTGGGTACCAACGCAAATGCAGAGGGCAGAAGCAAAAACAGAAGGATCGAGATTGTGCTTTCTCCCAAACTGGATGAACTTTATAACCTGATTAAGTAATTTAAGTTGGCAGTTTACAAGTCCGCTAACCGATATATAAAAGCCTTGCAACAATTGCAGGGCTTTTGTGTATAGATTTAAATTTTTTTAAGAATTAGAAAATGAAGGTGCAGTAGTACTTAGGATTTTGCAGTCCCGCCATTTGCTACAATCTTTTTGTGCTACTGTAATGCTGAGGTACGAAGCCTTTGTTTCATAGGTTGCAGATGCTTCGTACCTCAGCATGACAGCAATATTCAGGGTTGCTGCCAACAAAAAGTATTTTCGCTGCTGTCGGGTTTAAATACAAGGTTTGTGCACCCTGCAACCTTAAAAATGAAAAGCTGGTTTTGCCGCATAGCCCCGGTTGAAGCGTTACCCTACAGCAACGAGGCACGAGGAAGCGAAGCGTAAAGCGAAAAACGGGAAGAAACTTATTGCTTTGTACAGGCCTTGCGCTCCAAACCAAAAAAGTGTTAACATTTAAATCGGTTTTTTAAGGATTAGAAAATGAAGGTGCAGTAGTACTTAGGATTTTGCAGTCCCGCCATTTGCTACAATCTTTTTGTGCTACCGTAGTGCTGAAGTACGAAGCATCTTTCATAGGTTGCAGATGCTTCGTACCTCAGCATGACAACATATTCAGGGTTGCTACCAACAAAAAGTATTTTCGCTGCTGTCGGGTTTAGGAACAAGGGCTTGTGCACCCTGCAACCTTAAAAATGAAAAGCTGGTTTTGCCGCATAGCCCCGGTTGAAGCGTTACCCTACAGCAACGAGGCACGAGGAAGCGAAGCGTAAAGCGAAAAACGTGAAGAAACTTATTGCTTTGTACAGGCCTTGCGCTCTAAACCAGAAAAGTGTTAACATTAGAAAATGAGAAACTTATAGTTTTTGAAGAAAAAATCCTCTTTTACAGGTTTTGGTGCCTGCGGTATGATTTTAAAATCTTAAAGGTATGCTCAAATTCACTGCCGCTCAGGTTCGAATAATCTGGCATAGAAAGTTTGTGTACGGTTAAAAAATTAAGCAGTTCTTTAATTACGTTTGATACTTCTTCTGATTCTTCTGTGTGTTTTAGGGTGTCGATTTTACTTAGCAATAGCGAAATCTCGAACATTTTAAAATCGTTCCGGTTTGTAATTTCGAGTCCTGCATTGGCTTCTATCAGGGCCTGTTCATAATTATTCGTGGCATTATAAAAGTTTGCCTTAAAAATACTAAAGCTGGCCAGTATAAAATTGGTATGGTAGGTATAATCGCTGCTGATGATCTTATCTACAAACTGCATAATGCGCTGTGCCTTTTTAAAATAGTTGAGCTTTATATAGGTTTGGCCCAAATGAAGCAATAGAAATGGCGAGAAAACGGAATACCTGATGTAAAAAATATTCGGATATTTGCTTAAAATGGCCATAATAAAGCGATGGCATTCTGCATAGCTTTTTTGCGAGAAAAGCGTAATCAACACCAGGCGGTACGATAAAATTTCAGTCGCGGTGATTTCTTCATTTTTCCGCGGGTTGCTTCTGTCTATTTCCTGGCAAAGTTTAATAATTTTATCTTCAAGGGTCTTACTTTCGTTGGGTTTGTTAACCAGGTTATTGTAGAAATAGAGGATTAAATCGTAAGGGTTGATCGGAAAGAGCTCATTCAGTCTTTTGTAATTCCTTTTCAGGAGTTGCATGGTATTGGCCAGCGATACTTTATCTACGTCAATCAGGTTTACATTGCACTCTATTACATGCAGCATAATCTGGATATCTTCGTTAAGTACATTCTCCGAAATGGTTTTGATCGTTTCTTTGTAAAGTGTACTCATGGTACGCCCGGAGGCCATGATATCAACAAAATCGACATCGATACTTAACTTATTAAAGTTCGAATTGGGCTTGCCGAGTTCGAATTTAGATACATAACAAATAAAATCGAAAGCACTGTTTTTCTCCCTGTTGGTAAAGGGAAGTTTGAAAATGTTTTTTAAGGCCGCAATTTCATTTCTGTTGATGCAGAACCTGATCGACCAGTTTAAAATATGGTCTCTGCGCGAATTTTGTGCCGGAAAACTGTTTAAAATATACTCGAAAAATGATTTTCCGGGTTTATATTCAAACTTATCGGTAATCTGGATAAAAAGAAAATATGTATAAATATCGTCGCTTAAAAAACGGACAATCTCGGTCGGAATGGTTGTACTCAACCGCTTTTCTTCAATAATAATCCCCGCGTGCAAAAGTTCTTCATAGGCATCAGGATAGCAGTTAATGTAGCTTAGGATCTTTTCTTTTGATACCCTAAGTTTTTTGTTCCCTTCTGAAATGCAATCGCTTATTTTTTTGAGCAAAAATATCTTTTCGGTACTCTTTTTAGCAAGGAATACGCGTTTTTCTAAGAAATAACTGATTAATTCGTAACACAATAAAGGATTACTCAGCTCGAGATGGTGGTTTTCATCTTTGAGTTTGAAATAAACCTGCAACCAGAATGGCGTTTTAAACTGGGCCAGCAGGGGAGGGCTAACATCAGATCGGTTAATAATTTTATTTTCGATGTGGCTGAGGGTGTACAATACCTCATCGGCATTTAAGGGCGGCACATTGCTTAAGGTATCTTCATCATAAAACAGGCCCGTGTACCAGGCCTTGGTTAAAGATGCAGATCCGTAAATGGCGGGCTGTAAATTAATCCAGCTATTGGTGCGCAGTCCGAAAACAAGCTTAACAAAATTGTTCTCTTCTATGCTGTATAAAAAATCTATAAATGTTTTAAAATAATTGCTTCTGGCCAACAGTTCGTCAATGCCATCCACAATAATGATAAACCGGCCTTCACGTTTTTCGGGGTTTTTCTTAAAAAAACCGATCAGTTCGCTCAGGCTTCCAAACTTAAATTCTTTTAAAAACCAGTCTTTTAAGGTCGCTCCGCTTTGCATAATGGTATTGATGCTTGTAGAGTTTACCATTAAAACAATGTCGTTTTTATAGAGGGCATTTTCTGAAAAGAAAAAATACTCCACCATGTGCGCCAGCAAAATTGATTTCCCCTGGCCTGGCTGTGCACTTACCGTAGTAAACTGGTAGTTGTTTTTTAAAAAGTAATCAAAATCGGGATAGAAAAAGCTTCTGTTCGCCGTGGCATTAAACGGAACACCAGAGTTGTTTTTTTTTGCAATTAACGATACGTCGGTAATGGCATGTGCTTTCAGCTTTAAATCCTGCCATACACTCTGAACAGAAGTGGTTTGGTTTTCCTTGTCTTTACAAAATGCATCCCAGTCATTGTAGCCGATATACTGCGAAAGGCTGTTCAGCGTGAACAACGAAAATTTATGTAGGGTATTGGCGAAGCCGAAGAAGCGCTTTATAGTAGTTTCACTTACGTAGTTCTTGGTTTCTTGAAATACATACTCGGAGATAATCTTACAATGGGCTGGGTCGATGTTTCTCAAACCAGATTTTATTAGGACAAACTTCCTGAGTTCGATAAGGAGATCGTTAGCGTTCATGAATTGACTGATGGGATGACTAGCGCTAATGTCATCATAATTTCACAATTGAAGAAATCTATTCACGAAGAATGGTCTGTATGAATAAAATGAATGAAACGCATTTCATAAAAATGAATAGCAATGGATAGGATAGGTAGCTATTCTAGATATAGATTTGTCATAATTATATAATGCCCCTGAAAAAATAATTACCTAACAGTAGCATCCCACATAGTAAGTCTTCTAAATAACGCCTGACATGATGAAAACTCCTACTTTTTCGTCCCAAATAGGGATAATCCGCAATACCTGTGTTGCAGTCATCATTCTATTAACGCTCTTCTACTCAAAATCGTATGCGCAAACAAAAGTTTTTGCGAATACCGTATCTGCACAAAGCAGGGTCGATAATGCGAACAACGCTACACTGAACGATAACACCTTCGCTACGGTAAATTCGTATGGCGGAGTTGCTGTTGGTATTGGTGGATACAGCGGCGAGCTGGAATTAAGATATCCGGCTGCGGTTAATGCGGGAATAACTTCCTTCATCAGAATAGATTTTGACGGAGACATCCTGAACAGATTGCTGGGAGGAAGTTTAGGCGGCCTGCTGGCTAACGTGGGTGGTACGGTAGTTCTGGGCAACCACTCGTTCGAGGTAGGCGCCAGAAACGGTGCCTCAACTGTATTAACAGGCAGTAGTACAGCGGCTTTCTCGACAGATAATATCAGGATTGTAAAAGATGCCAATGGTTTCTTTTATGTGGCCATAACGCCAACACAGGCATATGACCGTATATATATTAAAGACGTTACCAATGCGGTTTTACTTGGGGTAACCAACAGTACCAGGGTTTACAATGCATTTTATGTTTCGGGTACCGATCCTTGTGCACAGGCATTTAGCACAGGTTATGAGGGAACAGGAATAACGCTTGATGCTTTACAACTGGGCAGTTCGGGTGTAACCAATAGTGAAAGGGCGATTGATAGCGATCCCAATAATTTTTCTACATTAAGTTTAGGCGTACTTGGCGTGGCTTCATCCATCAGCCAAAATTTTTATTTTACAACGCCTTCAAATCCTGGTGATGATATTAACCTGAGGTTCAGCACTACACCAGCATTATTAACCGCCGGAGTTTTACAGAACATTTCGATAACGGCTTATAACGGAAACACCCAGGTTTATACCGGATCGGTTCCAACTACATTAAATCTTGATTTACTTGGCTTGCTCAATAGCGGTCAGCCGGTAACCATACCTTTTTCTCCGGGAGCAGGAGTGGTATTCGACCGGATAAAAGTTACCTTAGGATCGGTTTTAACCGTAAACCTTACCCAAACGCTTAATGTTTATGGTGCAACCCGTTCGGCACCAAGACCAACTTTTACCGCACCGGCAAGTAATGCCATTGCTGCATGTTACAACACTACAGTACCTTTAACTGCCACAACCTCAAGTGCCAACCAATTAATCTGGTACGATGTGGTAGAAGGTGGAACCGCCTTACAAACCGTTGCTTACAATGGTACATTTACCACGCCGGCATTAACGGCCAACAAAACTTATTATGTTGCTGCCAGAAGAATAGGCTGTACAACAGAATCGACCAGGGTGCCGGTTGTAATTACGGTTAACCCACAGATTATTTTTAACGGAGCTACCTTAACCAATGCAACGCCGGGTTTTGCTTACTCAAAACAACTGGATGTAGCAACGGGAGGAACAGGCCCATATACTTATGCTTTAGCGGCGGGCAGCACATTGCCGGCAGGTTTAACTTTATCATCAGCAGGGGTAATTACCGGAACACCAACGGTGGCAAATGCTTATACTTTTTCGGTTGTAGCAACTGATACCAAAGGCTGTAAAGCAACTGCAAATTATAGTTTAACGGTTACCACAGCATTGGTACTTACGCCGGGTGCATTGCCAAACGGCATAACGGGAACGGTTTATTCAACGCAGACTATTCCGGCTGCCACTGGCGGCACAGGGCCATATACTTATACAGCAACTGGTGTTCCTCCGGGTTTAACTTTTAACCCGGCTACAAGAGAGATTACCGGAACACCAACTCAACCCGGAACTTACAATATTCCGGTTACGGTTGTTGATGCGAACGGCAATACCCTTACTTCAAATTATACTGTAAAAATCACTGATCCTTTATTGTTGCCAACCGCTACTTTGGCTGATGGAACAACAGGAACGGTTTACACCACGCAGATTATCCCAACTGCAACGGGAGGAACCACGCCTTATACTTATTCGGCAACGGGACTTCCTCCGGGTTTAACTTTTAATCCGGCTACCAAAGCCATCACGGGTACTCCAACCACTGCCGGAACTTATACTGTACCTGTTACGGTAACCGATGCTGATGGCAAAACGGTAACCACCAATTACAGCATTACAGTAAACAATCCATTGGTTTTACCAGCGGCAACCTTGCCTGATGGAACTGAAGGAGCAGTTTATGCTACGCAGACTTTACCGGCTGCAACAGGCGGTGTTGGTCCGTTTACCTATGTTGCAACTGGTGTTCCTGCCGGATTATCATTTAATCCTGCTACAAGAGAAATTACCGGTACACCGACACAGGCAGGTAATTACACCATTGGTGTTACAGTAACGGATAGCCAGGGTAAAACAGCCAGTAATAATTACCTATTAAAGGTAAATGGAACGTTAACTTTGCCAACCAGGACTTTGCCAAACGGCGTTGTGGGTACTTCTTATCTGCCACAAACCTTACCGGCAGTAAGCGGTGGTGTTGGCCCATATACCTATGCGGCAACTGGTCTTCCTCCGGGATTATCGTTTAACCCAACTACAAGAGAAATTACCGGCACGCCAACACAAGGTGGTAATTATACCATTTCGGTAACGGCTACCGATGCAAATAATAATAAAGCCACTACTACTTATGCATTAGCAGTAACGGTAAATGATCCTGTGGTAGCTTCTGCAACAGTTTGTACGGGAAGCTCCGCCACTTTAACGGTAAGCAACCTTCAAACCGGAGTAACTTATAACTGGTATGCTTCTACCGGAAGTACACCATTAGCCACTGGCAACAACGGTACCTTTACAACGCCTGTGGTTACCTCATCAACTGTGTTTTATGTTGAAGCTGTTTCCGGAACGGCTGTAAGTGCAAGAACATCGGTTAGTGTTTCGGTAAATCCGCCAGCTACCTTGGCTACAGTAACTACCAACAATCAGGTAATTAATGCTGGCCAAACCACAACTTTAACTGCAACAGCTGATGCCGGTAATACCATTGCCTGGTTTGATGCACCAACTGCAGGTACCCAGGTAGGGTCAGGAAATTCATTTACTACACCGGCTTTAACAGCAACCAGAACTTATTATATAGAAACCACCAGTACCAACGGATGTAAAAGCGCAAGCCGCGTTCCGGTAACGGTAACCGTAATTAACGGTGGTGGTGCAACTGCTTGTAATGCAGCCAACAGTCAGAATACAGGTATAAACGGTATCTGTTTATTATGTGCTGTCTCCGGCGCAGGTAACTCAACAGATGCCGATGCGAACAACTTCACCAGGATTTCTCTTGCTGTAGGTGTTACCGCAAATGGTTATCAGCAATTAATTTTCCCTTCAGTTGGGGTAGCTACTGATAGTATTCGTTTAGATTTAGCCTTACCAACCGGTTTAGCTGATGTTGGACTTTTAAATAATGTAACAGTTACCGTATTAAATGGTACTACAGTGGTAAGAACTGTACAGTTAAACGGCGGATTATTAAGCCTTCAACTTTTATCGGGCAACCGTTTTGCAGCAACTGTTTTGGCAGGTGGCGCTTACGATAGGGTTCAGGTGAGCTTTGGTGCCTTGGTTTCAGCAGTTACCAGTTTAGATATTTATGGTGCAACCGTTGTTTATCCTAATCCAACATTTATCGCAGGTGCGCAATCGATCTGTTCAGGCGGTACCGCAACCTTAAGCGCAACTGCAAATGGCGGTACCACTTTAGCCTGGTTTGATGCGCCAACAGGCGGTACACAGGTGGGTACAGGCGCAAACTTCACTACCCCGGCTTTAACTGCTACCACTACATATTATGTTCAGGTAAGCAAAGGCACTTGTTCTAATACCACCAGGGTTCCGGTAACCATTACCGTTAATCCGGCAATTGTATTTACAGGCACAACATTAACCAATGCTACAATTGCTTCTCCTTATAGCAAACAACTTCCGGTGGCAACAGGAGGCACACCGGGTTATACCTATGCTCTTGCTTCGGGCAGCACTTTACCGGCAGGCTTAACTTTATCTACAAGTGGATTGGTAAGCGGAACACCAACTGCAACCGGTAACCCTACATTTGATGTGGTGGTAACCGATAGCAAAGGCTGCAGCACAACAGCAACTTTTACCTTAACAACCACACCTGCACTGGCACTGGCTCCGGGAGCATTGCCTAATGGTGTAACTGGCACAGCATATACTACTAACGGAATTCCGGCTGCAACAGGTGGAACCGGTCCTTATGCTTATTCGGCTACAGGTCTTCCTCCGGGATTGGCTTTTAACCCGGCAACAAGAGAAATTACAGGTACACCGACTCAAACCGGAACCTTTACCATACCGGTTACCGTAACCGATGCCAATGGCAATACCATTACGGCTAACTATACCTTAAAAGTAACCGATCCATTGGTTTTACCACCAGCAACTTTAGCTGATGGAACCACAGGAACCGTTTATACGCCTCAAACTATTCCATCTGCAATGGGCGGATCAACACCTTATACTTATTCGGCAACTGGTCTTCCTCCGGGATTAACCTTCGATCCGGCTACCAGAACAATTACAGGAACACCTACACAATCAGGAACTTTTACGGTACCAGTAACCGTTACTGATGCCGATGGAAAAACAATAACCAGTAATTATACCATAAACATTGTTAATCCTTTACAGTTACCGGCAGCAACTTTGCCTGACGGAACAGAAGGAACTGTATATGCTACGCAAACCTTACCAGCAGCAACCGGTGGTGTTGGTCCTTATACTTATGTGGCAACCAATCTTCCTGCAGGATTAACTTTTGACCCGGCTACCAGACAGGTTTCGGGTACACCTACCCAGGCCGGAAATTATTCGATCGGTGTTACCGCTACAGATAGTGAAGGCAGAACAGCAAGTAACACTTATGCACTTAAAGTAATTGGTGTACTTACATTACCTGGCGCAACTTTACCGAACGGTATTGTAGGTACGGCTTATCCGACACAAACTTTACCAGCAGTAACCGGTGGAACAGCGCCATATACTTATCTGGCAACCGGTCTTCCTCCGGGATTAAGTTTTAATACCGCGACAAGAGAAATAACAGGAACACCAACTTTAGGTGGAACTTATACTATATCTTTAACTGCAACAGATGCAAATGGTAATAAGGCGACTACAGCTTACAGCTTAAACGTAACCGTAAACGCTCCGGTCGTTGCTGCGGCAACAGTTTGCTCAGGAAGTCCGGCTACTTTAAGTGTTAGCAATTTACAGGCAGGTGTAACTTATAACTGGTATGCATCTACAGGAAATACCCCATTAGCAACCAATAATACAGGTGTTTTTGTAACACCTGCGGTAACCTCACCAACCGTATATTATGTAGAAGCAGTATCCGGCACTGCGGTGAGTAGCAGAACTGCTGTAAATGTTTCCGTTAATCCACCGGCAACGCCTGCAACAGTAACCACCAACAGCCAGGTGATCAATGCTGGTCAGTCTACTACTTTATTAGCTACCGCAGATGCTGGTAATACCATCCAATGGTACGATGCTGCTACAGGCGGAACACAGGTAGGAGCTGGTACTTCTTTCACCACACCTGTACTTAACGCAACTACAACTTATTATGTAGAAACTACAAATGCCAGTGGTTGTAAAAGCGCAAGCCGTGTTGCGGTAACGGTTACCGTATTAAACAACGGTGGCGGTACAGCTTGTAATGCTGCAAGCTCACAAAACTCTGGTATCACCGGAATCTGCTTATTATGTAGCGTAACCAATCCTGGAAATTCTACTGATGCAGATCCATCTAACTTTACCAGGATATCGCTTTCCGTAGGTGTTGGTGCATCGGGATATCAGCAATTAATTTTCCCATCAGCTGGAACGGCTACAGATAGCATCCGTTTAGATTTAGCCTTACCAGGTGGTTTATTGGATTTAACCGCATTGGGTAATGTTACCTTAAATGTAATGAACGGTACCACAGTGGTGAGAACAGTTCAGTTAAATTCTTCATTATTAAATCTTCAGTTGCTTTCGGGCAACCGTTTCGCTGCGACTATATTGGCAGGCGGTGCTTACGATAGGGTACAAGTGAGTTTCGGTGCATTAGTTTCTGCAGTAACCAGTTTAGATGTTTATGGCGCAACCATTATTTATCCTAACCCAACTGTAACAGCAGGTGCACAAACCATTTGCGCCGGAAGCACAGCAACTTTAACTGCAACTGCCAACGGTGGCACAACATTGGCCTGGTTTGATGCGCCAACCGGCGGAACACAACTGGCCGCTGGCGAAACCTTTACTACGCCAGCTTTAACTGCTACCACTACTTATTATATCCAGGTAAGCAAAGGAACCTGCGCAAATGCAACCAGGGTTCCGGTAACTGTAACCGTTACACCAGCATTAGCTACTCCGGTATTGGCAACCATTGCCAATGTTTGCGAAGGATCTTCAGCTACTTTATCGGTTGCTAACCCTGATCCGGCGGTAACTTACAAATGGTACGATGCAGCAACAGCTGGTAATCTGGTATTCACCGGTTCGGTATTCCAAACTCCGGCTTTAGCAGCGGCAACTACTTATTATGTAGAAGCATCGCAAGGAAACTGTACCAGTGCGGCACGTGCTGCAGCTGCGGTATCGGTTAATCCTCGTCCGGTGTTGCCTGTTGTCACTGCAAGTTCATCAACCGTGAGTCCAGGACAGACCGCAATTTTAACAGCAACCTCTGCTGATCCAACCAATACTTTCAACTGGTACACTTCTAATACCTCAACAACACCGGTTTATGTAGGAGCAACTTATGTTACCCCTCCGTTACTGGCTACCACCACTTATTATGTAGAATCGGTTTCTACCAATGGCTGTACTTCGGCAAGCCGCGTTCAGGTAACCATTACAGTTGATGGTAACGGATCGCCAAATCCTGTTCCTTGCGAGGCGGCTACCACACAGGTTAACGGCGTTACCGGTGTAGCCTTATTATCAGGTGTATTTAACCCGGCTTTAGCTATTGATAACGATACCCAAACAGCCTCATCACTGGTTATGCCGGTTGGCGCACTTGGTGCATCGGTTTATCAGCGGGTTGGTTTTGGATCACTATCTACCGTGGGTGATACCGTACGTGTATTGGTATCCTCACCAGGAAAACTATTGTCACTTTCATTATTGGGCAATGCGACTGTCACCACTTATGTTGGAACGAACAGCAATGGCGATTCGCAATTGTTAAACAATAACTTATTAAATGTTCAGTTGTTGAGTGGTAATACACAGGCCTTAATCACTTTTGTTCCGACCAATGTATTTGATGGAGTAGAAGTAAGGTTAAATTCAGGTGTATTGGGTGCCTTAACATCAATCAACTTAAATTATGCACAACGTGTTCTGGTTGCACCAACTGTAGCATCTGCTAATGTTACTGCTTGTGTGGGCTCAACTGCTCAATTGCAGGTGAGTAATCCATCAGCAGGTTTAACTTACAGGTGGTACGATGCTACCGGAACTTATCTGAGCGGTAAAGACGGTGTTATATTTACCACCCCTGTTTTAACCGGCGATACTAAATTCTATGTGGCTGCAGTATCTGCAACAGGTTGTGTGAGCTACAAAACAGTAGTAAACGTGACCACAAACCCTGCTCCGGTTACTCCTGATCTCCTTTCGGCAGCGGTTAATACCTGTCCTAACACTTCAGTTACCTTCCAGGTTAAAAACCCGGTTGCTGGCACAACTTATAACTGGTACGATACGGCAACTTCTACGACTGTGTTATTTACAGGTGATAACTTTACCACACCATTAATTACGGCCGACAGAAGTTATTTTGTGGCTGCGGTTAACAGCTGCGGTACTTCATCAACCAGAACTGAAGGCAAAATTGTGCTTGGAACGATTGATGTTCCGGTAATTACGCCACCATCAATCACCATCAGTGAAGGTTCTGTTGCGGTATTAAAAGCAACATCAAGCACAGCAGGAGCAACCATTAACTGGTACACTACTGCAAACGGAACCATTCCGGTATATACTGGCGAAACTTATGTAACGCCACAATTAAGCACCACCACTACTTATTATGTAGAGGCGACCATTCCTGGCGGATGTACTGCAACCAGCAGGGCAACGGTAACCGTAACGGTGGTGCCTAACGGCAACCCTGTGGTTACCCCATGCGGCGCGGCAACCACTACAGTAGCAAGCGGTGTAACGGGTGTAGCATTATTGGCAGGTGTTTATAACCCAACATTTGCGGTTGATAACGATATTAATACAGGATCTAGCCTGGTTATCCCGGTTGGCTTATTGGGCGCATCTGTTTACCACCAGGTCGGTTTTATAGGCCTGTCAAATGTAGGTGATACTTTAAGGGTAAAAATTACAACGCCAGGAACTTTGCTTTCGGTAGGGGTGTTAAACAACTTAACAGTAACAACTTTCCAGGGTACAACCAGCAATAACGATGCAGTTTCTGTATCTAACCCATTAATCAACTTACAATTATTATCAGGCGGAACATCGGCCATATTAACATTCGTACCAACCAGCAGGTTTGATGGGGCCGAACTGAGGTTAAACTCAGGTTTGCTTGGTGCATTAACCTCTGTTAATTTAGATTATGCACAAAGGGTAATCACTGCTCCGGTAGTAACGTCGAATGCGGTAAGTGTTTGTCAGGGTTCATCTGCCACATTAAGCGTGCAGAACCCGCAGGCAGGTGTAGTGTACAAATGGTACATCGGCACCACTTATCAGGCAGGAAAAGACGGACCAACTTTCACAACAGATCCGGCATTATTGGCTGATAATTACCTTTATTCGGTAACAGCAACAGCCAATGGTTGCGAAACTTTAGGTACTAAAATAACAGTAACCGTATTGCCACCGGCAGTAGCGCCTGTTCCGTCAACAACCAATCCGGCTACAACCTGTATCGGTACATCGGCTACTTTAAGTGTGCAGGCAGTTGCAGGTATTACTTACAACTGGTACGATGCAGCAGTTGGCGGAAACATGTTGGTAACCAACAACAGCAGCTTTAATACGCCTGCAACATTGGCGGCAGGAACCTACGATTATTTTGTAGAAGCTGTAAGTGGTGCAGCTTGTCCGAGCTCAACCCGTACAAAAGTTTCTATCACGGTTAATCCAGCAGCATTAGCTACCGATTTAACCGTAACCGGAACAACTTCATTATGTGCTTCTGGTACCGCAGTACTTACTGCAACCAGCACAACAGTAACCAACCCGGTATTTACCTGGTACAGCGATGCAGCTTTAACACAGGTTGCTTTTGTAGGTGCAGTATTTACTACTCCGGCCATTACAGCAACAACGAAATACTATGTTACTGTTGGCGGAACAAATAAATGTCCTAACACAGCGGGTAATGCAAAAGAGGTTACCATTACAGTAAATCCGGTTGCAGGCCCAACAGATATTAATTTAGCTGGAACAAGCACCATTTGCGGTGGTTCTTCAGTTACCTTAACTGCAACAAGTACAACAGTAACCAATCCGGTATTTACCTGGTACAATGATGCTGCCTTAACTTCGATAGCGTTTACCGGAACCAGTTTTGTTACGCCGGCACTTAATGCCACAACCACTTATTATGTAACGGTTAAAGGCGATAACAAATGCGAAAACACCGCGGCAACAGCAAAACCAATTACCATAACGGTTAATCCGGCTGCAACAGATGCTGATATTACCGCAAGCGGAATTACTTCGATCTGTAAAGGATCAACCGCAGCATTATCTGCCTCAACAACCACAGTAATTAATCCGGTGTTTACCTGGTACAGCGATGCAGCTTTAACAACAGTAGCTTACGTAGGACCAAACTTTACCACACCGGTATTAAATGCAACAACTACTTATTATGTAACCGTAAGGGGTGATAACAAATGTGAAAATTCTGCATCCAACGCTGAAGTAGTTACCGTAACGGTTAAAGATTTTGCTACCGCAGCAGATATTGCGGTAAGCAATGCCCAAATCTGTTCGGGTTCTACTGTAATGTTAATGGCTTCGAGCACCACGGTAACGCAACCAGTATTTACCTGGTACAGTGATGCTTCATTAACCAGTGTAGTATTTACTGGTCCAACTTTTACTGTAACTGGTTTAACGGCCACTACCACTTATTATGTAAGTGTTAAAGGTGCCAATAAGTGCGAAAACACCGCAGCAGATGCGAAAGCAGTTACTGTAACGGTTAATCCGTTGGCTACCACTACCGATATTATCCTGAACGGAAGTACAACAGCATGTGCAGGCTCATCGGCAGTGTTGAGTGCAACTTCACCAACAGTAACCAATCCGGTATTTACCTGGTATAGTGATGCTGCTTTAACCAATATAAGTTTCATTGGTGCAACATATACTACACCACCATTAAACACCACTACCACTTATTATGTAACAGTAAAAGGTGATAATAAATGTGAGAATGCACCTGGTACGGCAAGGGTAATTACCATTACCGTTAGTCCGGTGGCTACCGCTTCTGATATTACCGCGGCCGATGCAACCATTTGCTCAGGATCGGGTACTACTTTGGTGGCCAGCACCACAACGGTTACCAACCCAACCTTTACCTGGTACAATGATGCTGCCTTAACTTCGGTAGCTTATGTAGGAGCTTCATTTGCAACGCCAGTATTAACCACAACCACTAAATATTATGTTACGGTTAAAGGCGATAACAAATGTGAAAATTCAGGAATTACCGCTAAAGTGGTAACGGTTAATGTGAACCAGGCTGCAACAGCTGCAGATATTACCTTATCAGCACCAACTTTGGTATGCGGATCGGGTACAGCAGTAATCAATGCCAGCTCTACAACAGTAACCAATCCGGTATTTACCTGGTACAACGATGCTTCGTTAACCAGTGTGGCCTTTACCGGACCAATATTTACCACACCGGTATTAACCACTACCACCACTTATTACGTAACCGTAAAAGGAACCAATAAATGTGAAAACAGTGCCGCAGATGCTGCAGCAGTTACCATTAAGGTTAACCCGATTGCAGTTGCCACAGATATTGTGGTAAATGGTTCAACAAATGTTTGCGGAGGTTCTGCAGCAGTATTAACCGCCAGCAGCACAACGGTAACCAACCCGGTATTTACCTGGTACACCAATGCAACTTTAACTGATGTAGCCTTTGTAGGTGCAGTATTTACTACACCAACGTTAACTGCCAACACCACTTACTATGTAACGGTAAAAGGCGACAACAAGTGCGAAAACAGTGCAGCAACGGCTAAATCAATAAATGTGGTGGTTAATCCTGTAGCTTCGGCAACTGATGTTACCGCAGCAGATGCAACCATCTGTGCAGGCTCATCAGCCAGTTTGGTAGCCAGCACTACTACCGTAACCAATCCGGTATTTACCTGGTACAGCGATGCTGCCTTAACAACCCCGGTATTTACAGGTGCAACTTTCAATACACCAGCATTAACGGCAACCACTAAATATTACCTGACTGTAAAAGGTGATAACAGATGTGAAAGTTCTGCTGCAAATGCAAAAGTGGTTACAGTTACAGTAAATGCAGGCGCAACCGCTGCTGATATTACCTTATCAACTCCGGCAATCGTATGTGGATCGGGTACAGCAGTAATCAATGCCAGCAGTACAACGGTAACCAATCCGGTATTTACCTGGTACAACGATGCTTCACTAACCAGTGTGGCCTTTACCGGACCAATATTTACCACACCGGTGTTAAGCACTACCACAACCTATTATGTAACTGTTAAAGGAACTAATAAATGTGAAAACACTGCTGCAAACGCGGTAGCGGTAACCATTAAAGTTAATCCGGTTGCCAGCGCAACAGATATTACGGTAAATGGTTCAACATCGGTTTGTGCAAATGCAGCCGCAACATTGGCCGCAACCAGCACAACAGTTACCAACCCGATATTTACCTGGTACAGTGATGCCACTTTAAATACAGTCGTGTTTACTGGTCCGGTATTTACTACCCCGGTGTTAACTGCAAATACAACCTATTATGTAACCGTTAAAGGTGATAACAGATGCGAAAGTTCTGCAGCAACAGCAAGGGCGGTTGCCATTACTGTAAATGCATTGCCAAACAATCCTGTGGTATCTGCTCCGAACGGAGGCATTTGCGCAGGTGATGGTGCAACCCTGACAGTAACCAATGCACAGGCAGGTGTTACTTACGAATGGTACAATGCAGCAGTTGGTGGTAATTTATTATTCACGGGTACAAGCTATAATGTTACTGCTTTAACTGCCACAACAGATTACTATGTATTGGCAATTGGTACAGGCGGATGTAATAACAACGGTGGCCGAGTTAAAGTAACCGTTACCGTAAATGCCAAACCAACCGTACCAACTGTAGCTTCATCATCAGTGAGTGTATGTACAGGAAGCCCTGCAGTATTAACAGTTACCAACCCTCAAACAGGGGTTACTTATAACTGGTACACTGCCGCAGCAGGTGGCGCACCGGTAGGTACTGGCGTAAACTTTACAACACCGGCTGTTATTGCAAACACTACTTATTATGTAGAGGGTGCAAACGGAAGCTGTATATCAACATCAAGAACACCGGTAAATGTAACTGCACTACCAGTACCAGTTGCACCAGCATCAGTAACAGCTGCAAACGGAACACTTTGCGCAGGCAGCTCGACCATATTAACGGTAAATAATCCAGTAACAGGATTAGTGTACAGGTGGTATGCTGCAAGCTCTAACGGTCCGGTACTGGCAGAAGGTATAACCTTTACCACGCCAAACTTAAGCGCTACCACCATCTACTATGTAGAAGCTGTAGCTGTGGGTGGTTGTGCAAGTCCGGGCAGAACGCCTGTTACGGTAACTGTGCTTCCTGTGCTGGCTAAACCTGATGTAGTGGTACAAACCACAACACCTAACAGCATCACCTTTGCGTGGGCTGCGGTTGCAGGTGCTACAGCTTACGAAGTATCGCTGGATAATGGTTTAACCTGGATCAATCCAACAAACGGACCAACCGGAACAACCTACTTTGTTACAGGCTTAAAACCTGATCAAAGTGTAAGTATCTCGGTTAGGGCTAAAGGAGTACTTGATTGCCAAACCAGTGCAAACGGTTCAGTAACAGGTAAAGCAACCAATCCGTTTGGAAACCAGATTTACATACCAAATGCGTTTACACCGAATAACGACGGTAAGAATGATATATTCTTAATCTACGGCAATACCATCGCAAGCGCTAAAATGAGTGTGTACACACAATGGGGTCAGTTAATCTTCCAGTCAGATAACGTAGCAAATGGATGGGATGGAACCTTTAAAGGGGTAAATCAACCAATCGGGGTTTATGTATATATGGTTGATGTAACCTTTACCGACGGAACAACCACACTGAGAAAAGGTACAATAACGCTGATCAGATAAAGAAGAGGATTAATAATTAACAGATAAAACCAAAGACCATGAAAATACTACCGGCTTTAAAAATATATGTTGCTGTGCTGGGATTACTGCTTTGCTCAGCTAAATCCTTTGCACAAACTGATCCGCATTTTTCACAGTATTATGCAAATCCCTTATACCTTAACCCCGCCTTAACGGGTGTAATAGACGGCGATTACCGCGCAACTGTAAACTTTAAGCAGCAATGGAGTGCACTTAACAGTTCTTTCTTAACGGGTGGTGCGTCTTTTGATCTCGCCCCGAAAAAGAATTTCGCTTTTGGTGCAACCATTTTAAACCAGAGGGCAGGGGAGTTGGATTTCAACTACCTTTCTGCCCTGGTATCGGGTTCGTACCGTTTAAGGTTTGGTGCCGAAGGTTTGCAGATGGTAAGCTTTGGTTTACAGGCCGGGGTAATTAACCGCAGTTTCGATTTCTCTCAGGCCAGGTTTGGTAATCAGTTTAATCCAACATCAGGTTACGATGGCGGGATGATGAGCGGCGAAACCCTTTCATCGCAGTCTTCACTGGTGCCCGATGTAAACGCAGGGATCATGTTCTTTGATGGTAATCCAAACAAAAGCGTAAACGTTTTCTTAGGCGCCAGTGCAGCGCACTTAACCCGCCCTATGGACCGTTTCTCTGGTACCAATTCACGTATTCCTGTTCGCTTTACCGCGCATGGTGGTGCAAGGATCAAAGCTTCCGAACTGCTGGATATAGTCCCCAACGCATTATTTATGTATCAGGGTAATACCAACGAGGTTTCGTTAGGTGCGTATGCACAATTAAACGTTAATCCATCAGCAAACATTTTATTTGGCGGTAATTACCGTAATAAAGATGCTGCAATCGCCTTTGTTGGCCTGCAGTTGAAAAACATGGTTTTCGGGCTGAGTTACGATGTGAACACGTCTACTTTCAACCGTGCATCAAACAGTAATGGCGGTTTAGAGCTTTCGGTATCTTTAATTGGACGTAATGGAATTATCGGGCCAAACTTTTTTTGTCCGCGTTTATAATCTTTATCATCAGTGCTAACAAACCGAGCTAACGTTCAAAACGATAGCAAAACGATTAATAATTTATAAAGATGAAAAAAATATTACTCATTTTATTAGTGGCATTTGGCGGTTTTGCTAACGCGCAGTATGTGGTAAATTATAAAAAGGTTGCTGATACTTATTTCGAAAATAAGGATTACTATGCTGCATCTACCTTTTATAAAAAAGCCCTTAAAATTACAGGCGATAGTACCCAGGCCATTTTACCTTATGGCAAGGAAAGAAAATCAGCGGCTGATGATAAAGTGATAGAAGATTATGAAGGATCGATTTATAACCTTGCCGAATCGAGCAGGCTGTACCGTGAATTTAACGAAGCCGAAAAATATTATGCCATAGCCAGTACTTTTACAAATACCCGTTTCAGAAAAGCATTGTTTTATTATGCAGAAAGCCTAAGGGCCAATAAAAAATTTAACCTTGCTATTGATACTTATCAGCAGTTTATTCAAAAAAATGGCGACGATCCTTTAGCTAAAGAAGCACAAAAGGAAATCGAATCGTGTAAGTTTGCCATCGAAGAAATGCGTTTCCCACGCATGGTGCAGATCAAAAAAGTTCCGGCTAATGTAAATGGCCTTGGTTCTAACTATGCTGCGGTAAAAATAAACAACGAACTTTTCTTCACCTCATCACGTCCGGTTGCCGTAGGTACCAAAAGAGACATGGTTAAAACCGAAGCCGGTGGCGAAGTTCAGGTATCAACCAAAGCTAATCCATTTATCAATAATATTTATTCGGCCAAAGGTGATTTAAATACAGCAGATATTGCTGTTAAGAAGCTTGATATCAATTTTGCAAGGGGTACCGAAATTGCAGCTGCTGCTTTTACACCAGATGGAAATACGCTTTATTTCACCTCCTGGAAAGATAAAGATAAATACGCCATTTACAGTGCTAAAAAAACCGGCGATAAATGGTCTGATCCGCAGGCAGTGGGCTTGCAGGTAAACAGTAAAGATTTTAACTCATCGCAACCCTTTGTTACCAGTGATGGTAAATTTCTTCTTTTTTCATCTGATAGAAGTGGGGGTTACGGTAAGTTCGATATTTGGTATTGTGCCATACGCGAAGATGGTTCATTGGGTCAGGCTGTAAATTTAGGTCCCACTATTAATACCGAAGATGATGAACGTGCACCCTACTACAATACCCTAACCAAAAAATTATTGTTCAGTACCGATGGAAGAATAGGCTTTGGTGGCCTTGATTTCTTTGAATCAGAAGGCGATCTGGTTGATTGGACCACCCCAAAAAATATGGGTTATCCTTTCAATTCATCAAAAGACGATATTTACTTCACCGCAACCGATGATAAAGGCACAAAAGGGTACATCAGTTCCGACCGCGAATCATCATGCTGTTTGGAAATATTCGAAGTAAAAAAAGAATATTTATCAATTTCTGGCCTGCTAACCGATTGTAAAACCAAACTGCCTTTGGCTGGCGCAAACGTAACGCTTAACAATGCAGAAGGTTCGCAAAAAGTTGTTACCGGTACCGATGGCGTCTATAAATTTAAAGTAGATTCGAAAAGACCAATCAAATTGCTTTTCGCAAAAGACAATTATTTTGCCGTTACCAAAAACTATGCTTACGAAGAATTGGCAAAAGCAGATACTTTAATTTATAAAGATTACTGCCTAAGTCCTTTCAAATTGGGCATTCCAATCGCTTTAGATAATGTTTATTACGAATTTAACAGCGCCGAGTTAACCGAACCATCTAAAAAAGTGCTCGACTTCCTCATCCCGATTATGGAAGATAATCCCGAAATGGAAATCGAATTAGGCTCACATACTGATAATATCGGCACAGATGAGTACAACCTCGATTTATCAAACAGAAGGGCAAAATCTTGTACCGATTATTTAGAGAGCAAAGGAATTGCCGCTTCCCGGATGACCTCCAAAGGTTACGGCGAGTCGATGCCAATTGCACCAAACGAAATCATCGTTAGACGCAAGAAAAAAGATAACCCCGACGGAAGGGCTAAAAACAGAAGAACTGAATTTAAAGTAACCAAAAAATAGAATACAATTAACATCCCGGTAAAGCCATCTTCGTAAAGGAGATGGCTTTTTTGTTGTTGGTTGGGATTTTGTTGGTCGGGATTTGTAACTCCGCCCCGGTCCTGTATCCTCACAAACCAAAACCCAATAACCAGTAAGTAGTGAAAACCCGAACTATACTATTAATCCAACCGTAAATCTGCGTAAATCTGTCTAATCTGCGGGCAACTCTTTTTCAACCTCAACTCCAACCGAAAACTGGTAATCTAAATTAATCTTTGTAATTTTCACCACCATTTAAATCCGATGAAGCTTAATATCCAACCCACAGTAATTTTTAGAACGCCTAAATTTTCATATCAATCCGAACTTGCCGATTGCTGGGAGGAATTAAAAAAAGCCATCGCCATATCTTCTACCGCTTTCTACGAAAATATTAAAGATGTAGAAGCAAACCAGCTACAAAGCCTGCCTCCAAAGGTTTATTTTACCATCTGGAAGTATTTTAACCGTGCAAAGTTTCGCCCTACGCCCTATGGTACATTTGCAGGTTTTAGCCTGTTAAACGATGCTATTAAACCATCTGATAGTAAGGTTGTTATAGAAGAAGAGCAAAAAATCTGCGGGCTGGTTGACTGGCCCTGCAAAAATAATATTCAACTGCCCTTAGCTGATCTGTTAATGAAAAACTGCCTGTTATTCAGTAACAGCAGTTACTATTTTACCCCAAACAGTATCCGTTATATTGCCTGCACCGATGGCGTTTTCGAACTCGCAGAGCTCGATGAGGATGATTTTGTAAAACAGATATTGGATGCCTGTATAAAACCGGTACCTACTAATGAACTCATCCGGACCTTAAATTTGCAAAGCGAAGAAGTAGAAAACCTTTTCGGCATGCTCCAGGATATGCACGATTTGCAGCTCATATTTACCAGTTACGACCCAAATATTATTGGTAACGACTATTTCGAACGCCTGGGGCTTACCAATGCAACAGATTTGCCAAAATACCTGATTGCCCATAGAACTGTTAAATCAGGACATTTAAACGCACAATTGCTTCATGCTGTTCCGGGGCTGATCAAAATGCTTCATGGCATTTTACCAAACAGTGAGCGCGGGGCATTGAGCCAGTTCATCACAAATTTTAAAAAGAAATTTGAAGATCAGGAATTACCGCTTTTAATCGCACTAGATCCCGAAATGGGGGTTGGTTACGATCAGCTCGAGCAAACCGGCGAAAATGATGATTTTATATCGAAATTAAACAATAAGTCGGGCAAAAAGGAGAGCGATACCGATAGCATTAAAGCAGTACTTAAAAACAGCCTCACCACGCAAAGTTTTGAAAAAGGGAAGCCCGTGTTTTTAAATAAACTTGCCATAAAACCAAACGAAAATCCGAAGCCGTTACCCAATTCATTCAGTATGCTCCTGACTGTACACGACGATTTACTTTTTACCGAGCAGATAGGAGGGGCAACTGCCAACGCACTAACCGGCAGGTTTACCATGGCCGGTGAAGCCGTTGAAAATTATGCTAAAAACGTAGCTGCAGCAGAGCAAGAGGCCAATCCTGATGTGTTGTTTTTTGATGTGGCCTACATGGTAGAAACTAACATTGATAATGTAAACCGCCGGAAACTGATTTACGATCATCAGCTCTCAATCCTCAATTATGATACCTCCGCCGATCCACTCAGTTTAAACGATATTCTGCTTTCAGTTAAAGGAACCGAGGTTGTACTGCGCTCTAAACGTTTAAACAGGCGTTTGGTGCCCCGCATGGCCTCTGCTTATAATTATTCACGTTCAGATCTTTCGGTATTCAGGCTCTTGTGCGATTTGCAGCATCAGGGCCTGGTTACCAGCCTTTCATTACCGCTCGATAACCTGTTTCCCGATCTCGAATATTATCCGCGTTTACAATATCAAAACATAGTACTAAGCAATTACAAGTGGAAAATTAAAAAGGAAGATCTTTTAGGTATAGACCAAAAACTTTTATCAATTGAACTGTTCCGCGCACATCTTGTAGAAATAGGTGTGGGTGAATATTTTAAAGCCGGGGTATCCGATCAAACCCTATGTTTCGCGTTGCACAGTGATGATGATCTTGGTGCTTTTCTTCAATACATGCAAAAACACACCTCATTGTATATCGAAGAAGCAAACCTGCCCAAAAATAGCATTGTAGAAGATGAAGAGGGGAAACCCTATCTGGCCCAGTTTGTTCTAAACATCAGCCATGCAGCGAAAATTTATAATGGTTTGTTACCTCAGGAAAAAAATGCTGGCGCAATCCGGTATTTCCCGCCAGGATCAGAATGGCTTTATTTCGAGATTTTTTGCCACCAGCAAAGGTCAGATCAGATTTTAGCTGAAGTAATTGCCCCGTTTTTAGCCAATCATTCGGGTGATATCAGTTCCTGGTTTTTTATCCGCTATAATGAAAATGGAAACCACATCAGGTTCAGGCTGCTTTTAAACGATAAACTTAAAATGCAGGCGCTAATGGCCAGCTTAATAAATAGCCTGACCGTATTTTTAAATTCAGGGCTGGTATCTGATGTGCAGATTAAAACCTATAAGCGCGAACTCGAACGTTATAGCAGCGACATCATTGAGGATGTTGAAAAACATTTTGCTGCAGATAGTGAATTTGTACTGTCCCTTTTCGAAACACAGCCTGATCATTTTGATAAATATAAACTATGCGCCGTCCTTTTTGCCGGACTTATTAAAGCCGGATTGTTTGATCAGCAGGTAGCAGGGAAGATAATCAGGTCATTATCAGATTCTTTCAACCATGAACATCATTTGGATGCAGCCGATTTTAAACAGCTCAATAACCAGTACCAGTTGTTCAGGAAATCCGAATTTACTGCGCTAACCTCAGCACAAAAAGAGCAGTTTGAACAATTTTCAGCTTCATTGATCAGTATTCTTCAGCAGGCGCAGCCCGAAAAACGTGCTAAATTATGCAGCGATTTAATGCACATGCATGTAAACAGGCTTTTTAATAAAAACCAGCGCACCCATGAAATGGTGATGTATTACTTTCTGTTAAAAGATATTCAACGGCAAAATGCCATTAACAATTAGCGGTTTAGCCTTGCCATCGGGTTAACTACAGTAACTTCAATTTCGGTAATGTATCGGTTAAGCGGGTCTTTATAATACCTGAACACATAATCGTTGCCGTAAAAGTTACTCAAACGCTTGCCAATGTTTTCAATACCAACATGATGGCTCTCACTTTGCTTTCCCTTATTGTCATTAATCATGTTGATCGTGCTGATATGGAGATTATCTTTTTCGTAAACAATTTTAATTAACGCCGGCTGTGTAGAGTGTGAAACATTTCCGTGCTTAAATATGTTTTCTACTAAAGTTAATAATATAAGGGGTGGAAACCTTAACCCAAATAAATCTCCCGTTACTTCAAGTTCCAGATTAATCGTGTTAGCCGTTCGGAGTTTATGAAGATTGATTAAATGCTCAATTTGCTCAATTTCTTCACTTAAAGGAACCATTTCTGACGCTTCAGGGCGTTTTAGTGCATAGCGCATCATTTCAGCCAGGTTCATAATCGCATCTGCTGCCATGGGTGCCTTTTTACGGGCGTCGTTATAAATAAAGTTTAAGGTGTTGAACAGGAAGTGCGGATTGATCTGACTGCGCAGGTAATTGTTCTGCGATTGCACCAGGTCGTTCTCTAAAGCTTGTTTCTCGAGCTGGGTAATCAGATTCAGTCTTTCAAGTGCTTCAACCTTCTTTTGATCCTGAAATGATTTGGTGATATAAACATAACCTGTAGAATAACCAATAAATAGTATAGACCGGTAAACACAGGATAATATTAATTCCCGGTCAAATGATCGGGCAGGATTTGTTTTAATTAAACTTATTTTTTCGAATAAAATAATAAGGAGAAATGTAGAAACCACGTATGCAAAAATTATTACCGCAATGAGGATGGTAACCTTTAAAATTTTTATAGCATTTGATCCGGTTTTTAATATGCTTTTAAATAAAAAACCATAGGTATAGAAGGTTAAAATATTAACGATGTACACAAGTAGATACGCGCCCGGCTCTCTGAAACGATTTGTAGTTAAACCAAGAATAAATACCTCATAAACGATGTAAAGACTCCATACCAACAGGTGAAACTTATACTTTTCGTAGAATATTTTTAAGTGTAAAAAGTTCATTTTTTTCTCTTTAATCTATTGAAATGGGGCTTTTATCTCCCAAAAGCAGGGGTTTGTGTAAAAAAGTGGTTGCGTGTGGTTTTGAGGTGCATCTTTACAGAAAATTAATCACAACGATAATCACAATAATTATATACATCATATTATGAAAGCTCAACACACAAATACTTCAGCTAAACTTTCTAAAAAAACAGTTTTTGTTTATAAAAACATCAAAGCTCAAAATAACTACGCAACTAGTCCAACCGGAGATCAGAGCCATAGTGCAATGACAAGTTTTATCATGGAATTTTAATTTCCATAATTACCTTAATTTAATAATTATATCATCATATTTAATATTTTAATACCATGAAAACTCAAAATACTACAAAACTTGCTAAGAAAACTGTTTTTGTTTATAAAAACATCAAAGCTCAGAATGCTTATTCAACCAATCCAACAGGAGATCAGAGCCACACTGTAATGACAAGTTTTATCATGGAGTTTCCAAACTAATTATTATTAACCGGATCGATGTGACCTCATTTACTGGTTCCGGTTCGATTTGAGTAAACTGCTCTGAACATAGGTAAAGAAAGCTTCTTTATAGCCTTCGCCAATCTGTATCATTTCATTGTTTACTAAACGGATAATATTTCCATCTACCTTTTTAATTGCTGATTTAGCAACAATATTTGATTTATTAACCCTTATAAATGCATGAGTTTCTAAGGCTTTTTCAATCTCTTTTAATGTAAGATAGGTAGTATGGGTTTCAGATTTGGTGATAATCTGGATATAATTTTGTAAAGCTTTAATATAAAGTATTTCATCAATTGCAATATTTGAAAAAGCATATTTATGATCGCCTTTGATATAAAGCGCAGCCGCCTGCTCTGTTTCTTTCGTAGTAACTTTAGTATTGTTGGCCTCTTTCTTTAAAATGCGATCAATGCCCAGCGCAAATTTTGCAAACGAAATGGGTTTAAGCAGATACTGATCAGATTGTACGTCGAATGCCTGAAGGGCATAATCTGGATGGGCCGTGGTAAAAATCAAATATTTTGCTTTTTCCCTGATGTTTTTGGCAAGTTCTAAACCATTAATGCCAGGCATATCGATATCCATAAACAATAAATCAATCTCATCGTCGATGCTGATCTCCATAAGTGCCTGCACTGGGCTGGTAAAGGTCTTAAAAATGGTTAGCCCCGGCATTTCTGCAATATGGTCAGTTAGCACCTCAATTGCATGTTGCTCGTCGTCTATAACAACGCATTTTAGATTCATGATTTTAAATATGTTTGTTTTGATTTGATTTGAATGCAAGTTAAATAAAAATGAATTGATTTAGCAAATGGGCTAAAAAAAATCTTGAATCCCTTTCATCTAAAAAACCTACCGGTTTCGTGTAATATTCTACGGGGTTGATGTAAAAAAATTACACAGCACACTTCTTTTTGTAATCTTTAAACTGTTTGCCAAAAACAAAACAATCAGGGAGTTAAAAGCCCCGGATTAAAATTAAACATCTACCTGCCCATTATTGTGTAGCCTGTGGATAAGAAAATAAAAACAGGCCATACAACACTGGGTTACAGATTTTACTAAAATTTAAAAAAGAAGAAATACCGAAAAATAAGAAATATTCCCCTACATCTATCTACCTCCAAAATGAAACACAACGAATACGAGTACTTACTTAACAAAATTTACTACAAGGGGATTCTTAAAAGCCAGGGAATCAACGCTGATATGTATCAGAGAATGCAAAACGAATACAGCAACTTGGACGTGCCAAGTCTTGTAAACGGAAAGCTAGATAGCGATTATGCATTCAGAAAATCTTTTTTGGTTGTTCGCAACTACGTTCAGCAAGCCATTAAAGACGGATTAAAAAGCTTTCAGTTTAGCATGAAAGCAACTGATATTAACAAGTTGACTTATATGGTAGATATGCTGAACAGGAACTTTTTTGACAAACAAAGTTTAGATCAGATCATTATCACAGCAAATTCGGTATTTAACCAGTATAATTTAAAAAACTAACCTAAAAAAGATATATAACATGGAATTAAAAGACGAAATAGGGCAATTTGCCGTAAGAATCAAGAAAATGCTTCCACAAGTTCAATCTGAAGATTTAACCAGGAATGCTTTGGTAATGCCTTTTATCCAAATCTTAGGATTTGACCCTTCTGAGGTTCAGTCTGAAGCGGTATTAGATTTTGGGGTTAAAAAGAGCAAAAAAGTGGATTATACCATCATGAAAGATGGCGAACCTACAATTTTGGTAGAATGCAAACACCATAACGACAATTTGGATATCCACGATTCGCGTTTATCTAAGTATTTCCGTAAAACAAAAGCTAAATACGGTTTATTAACCAATGGTTTAGTGTACCGTTTTTACACAGAGAAAATGGTGAGATCAAAGAAAAACCAGGAGCCTTTGTTCGAGTTTAAAATCACAGATACTAAAGCAGCTACCATTGCAAAAATGATCGAAGAACACAAAGATTACTTCAATGTAGATCATAAAGCTACATTAGCAAGCTAAAAATATCTTTCAGCGAATTAATTTCCTGAATGCCTTAAAAGAGTCCCGGTCTAATGATTGGGACTTTTTTTATGCAAGAAAGGCGTGAATCGGTTAATTGTTTAAATCGGTTAATCGTGAACAGCTGCATTCAAGCTGAGCTATTAAATAGCAAGCTAATGGAAGATAAATGTACATCTATCGCCAAACACCAACCCCTTCGCGCAAAAAAAGAGGATGTCTGGATTTTCTCCAAACACCCTCAGTTCAGTTATTTGTGATAACCTGATTAAATCAGTTCTACACTTCTGCTTACAAATGCAGTTAATTCTGCACCGGTTAACATGCCTTGCGCCAAAAGCGCTAAATCGATCGCTTGTTTAGCTAAAGTGCTTTGTTCTGCTTCATCAGCGTTTAAAATCTTGCTGATTAATTTGTGGTTTCCGTTAATGGCAACCTTATAGTTATCTGGCATCTGTCCATAAAAACCCATTCCACCGCCCATTGCAGCCATATCTTTCATACGGCGCATAAATTCATCCATGGTGATGGTTACAGGAAGTTCTTCAGGATGTAAAGCCACAATTTCTACCTGCATACCCGGTTTGGTAATTGCTTTTTCGAAAATTGTAGTTACTTCTTTTACCTGATCTTCAGTTAAAACGTGCTCATTTTGCTCGTCTTTCTCAATTAGTTTATCCGCAACGCTGGAATCGACACGTTTAATTGAAGTTTTCTCCAGTTTCTGCTCTAACTGATTGATAAAGTGGTTGTCAATCGGCGAATCCAGCACTAAAACATCGTAATCTTTTTTATTGGCCGATTGGATAAATGCATCCTGTTTTGAAGCATCGTTAGTGTATAAATAAACCACTGTACCGTTTTTGTCGGTTTGTAATGGAGATACTTTTTCTTTATATTCAGGAAGAGTGAAAAGTTCGTTTTTAGTGTTTCCAACCAGCGCAAAATCTTTGGCTTTATCGTAAAATTTCTCTTCGCTGATCATACCGTATTTTACAAAAAGACCAATGTCTTTCCATTTATCTTCGTAAGCTTTACGGTCTTTAGCAAATAATTCAGCTAATTTATCAGCAACTTTTTTGGTAATGTAGTTATTGATCTTTTTAACGTTGCTATCAGCTTGTAAGAAACTACGTGATACGTTTAACGGAATATCCGGCGAATCGATTACACCATGCAATAACATTAAAAACTCAGGTACAATATCTTTAACCTCGTCGGTAATGAAAACCTGGCGTGAGTAAAGCTTGATTTTGTTGCGTTGCATTTCAAAGTCGTTTTTCAACTTAGGGAAATACAATACACCGGTTAAATTAAACGGATAATCAACATTCAGGTGGATCCAGAACAATGGCTCTTCGCTAAATGGATATAATTCGCGGTAAAAACTTAAATAATCCTCATCTGACAAATCTGCAGGAGCTTTTGTCCAGATTGGGTTAGTCGTATTGATAATGTTATCAACCTCAACATCATTATATTTTGCTTTACCTTCTTCGTCAACACCATCTTCAACAGATTCGGTTTTAGTACCAAACTTAATCGGAACAGGTAAAAATTTAGCGTATTTATCTAATATTTCCTGAAGTTTGCTTTGTTCTAAAAACTCTTCAGAATCTTTGTTTACGTGAAGAATAATATCGGTACCTCTGGTTGTTTTAGTGCCTTCAGTAATCTCGAATTCAGTACTTCCGTCGCAAACCCAACGTGCAGGTTCTGCGCCATCCTGGTAAGATAAAGTCTGGATTTCAACCAAATCAGCCACCATAAATGCCGAGTAGAAACCTAAACCGAATTTACCGATGATCTCGTTGGCATCTTTAGCATCTTTAAATTTCTCTACAAACTCACTCGCACCGGAAAATGCAACCTGGTTAATGTACTTTTTAATTTCTTCGGCAGTCATTCCCAAACCATTATCGCTAATGGTAATGGTTTTGGCTTCCTTATCAACAGCAACCTGTACCAGCGGTGCGCCAACTTCTCCGTTAAACTGACCTAATGAACCTAATCTTTTGATTTTCTGAACTGCATCTACCGCGTTAGAAACCAATTCACGAAGAAAAATTTCGTTATCAGAGTATAAAAACTTCTTAATTATCGGGAAGATGTTCTCGGTATGTATCGAGATATTTCCTTTTTCCTGTATGCTCATACGTAAATAAATTGTTTAAATCTACATCGAGCATAACAAGGGTTGTTCCAAAAGGATTTATTTGACAAAATGACAGGAAAGGATGGGGAATGGAAGATGGAAAAGGGATGATGGAGGGGGAAAATTGAAGCAAATGAAAATAGGATGTGGTTTTCCGGAACCATTTTTATAAACTATTGTCATTTCGTAAAATGCTACGCAGCCGAGAACCCGAAGGCTCCGCGAAGCAAAATCTGCCTCGAGCTAGATCTCTCCGTTCCGCTTCACTTCAGTCGAGATGACGACTATTTTTTCGGTGGTTGTGTCCTCCGTTCCGCGGTCTGTGTCTCTGATACCGGGGTCTGTGTCCCCACAGACCACTTAGTATCCAACATCATGTAAAAGATCTGTGTTTATCTGTGTGAATCTGTGGTTAAATACCCTCGTTTTACTATTCCGGTGTTTTAAGGCCCTAAAATATAATATCCTTATTGTTCCTCACCATAAGCCAGTTCAATATCAATAAACTGGATAATCAGCGAGCAAACATTACCTTCAACATCAAAACCATAATAAACAGGGTAGGTACCATCACCAAAACCACTCTGAAAAAATGGAATATGATAATCCGTTCCGGGGATTTTCCAGTTGATCCAGTCGCCGGCTTCGCGCTGATAAATTGGATTTTCTGCGTAATTAGCGGCAAAAAGGATCGCGAAATAATCATCATACAAGTTTTTGCCCGGATTTTCGCTATGGAATTTATCCTGAAAAACACAAAAATTTTTTAGTGTTTCTTTATCCAGAACACAACCTAAACCAGCGTCTACATTAAAGCCGAAAAATTCACCTTCATTAAAATCAATAAGGTCTTCGGTTCCGATTAATGCCTCTTCAAATCTAATGGCATCATAAGCGGTAAACTGAACCTTAACTGCGGCATAACGGGCACAATCATCATCATTATCATCGGGTACCACTACGGCCGCTGTAACAGGAAATTCGCCTGTTGGCACTTTAATCAGGTAAGGTTCGGCGTCTTTTTGAATGTAAACCAAAGGATCGCGTACCAGAATATCGCCGGTTGGGATAGAAACACTTCCGAGTTCAAGATGGTCGATTGTTTTGCCTGCTACTGTTGTTTCTTCGAAATAATCGTTAAGGTTATTTGGACAAGCCAACAGGTTGCGTTTTTCATTCCAGGTTTTTAACCACGTTTCACTTGGTTTCATGACAGTAATTTTTGTTTACAGATAGATTTGCTATAAAAATAAAAAAGCCAGATAGATTTAAGGTCTTTCTGGCTAATATTTTAATCCGGATGGAAATTAATTCAAATGAAAACTTGGTTTATCTTCTTCCAGTGAAAGGATTTTTGAAATCTTTTTAAGCAGCACGTCCATTTGGAAAGGCTTTGATAAGAAATCATCCTGACCATAATTCAAGGTGGTAAAATCTTTTGGATCGTATAAGCCTGAAATCAACAAAATCGGAATTTTAGAGGTGCTTTCGATTGATTTTAACTGTTCGCATAATACACGCCCGTCAATATGGCCAAGAGAAATATCGAGCAAAATTAAATCCGGGTTAAAATTTTCAATCCTGTTGAAAATTTCTTCACCATCACTAAGTGCCGAGACCTTAAAGCCTCCGATTTCCAGTATCAATTGTATGGTTTCTAAAACCTCAATATCATCGTCTACTACCAGTATTCTCTTCATATGTGCTAGCAATTTAAATGCTATTAAAAATATAACAATGGTTTGTGTTGTTATGTTTACAATCTTAAGAATATTTTAACAATAAATTTATAATTGCCCGAAAATAGATTTCAGCTTTAACTGGCCTGCTGTACAATACCTTCTTTTTGCAAGATAAAATTGAATAGTTCTTCAATTGGTTTTTGTAGGATTTTTCCTGGCTCGATGCCGTTTTCAAGTAATACCGGAATCAATGAATCCTGATAGTAATATGCTATTGAGCCAACAAAATGGCATGGAACACTTTTGTGTTTCGGGTAATCTTTAACATTGGTATCCACAAATTCCTGAAAACCTGTGCGAAGAATATCCTGAATAAAGGGATGGTCCTTATGGTTGGCCATGAAACGGCTAAACCCTGCTAAATAAATATTTGGAAAAGGTTTTTGGTAAACATTTGTAATAATCTGTTCCTTTTCGAAAGGGAAAGTTTTTTTAAACTCTGCCGCTAAATTTGCCGGCATTTTATTGTACAAATAGCTTAGTAACACTTTTTTACCAAAAAAAGTACCAGATCCTTCATCGCCCAGTACATAACCCAAACCGTGGTGACCATCGTGGATTTTCTTGCCGTCAAAATAACAGATGTTCGATCCTGTACCTAAAATGCAGTTTAAGCCCTCGGCATTTCCGCAGGTGGCATATACAGAGCCTAAAAGATCATGATCTACAGAGATAAAAGCATTTTCAAAAACAGCCGATAAGCCATTGGAAACCACTTCGTGTTTATCAGGTGAGGAACAACCCGCTCCAAAAAAGTAGATTTCCTTAACCTCACTGGCATATTGGATCAACGATTCATTTTTGGTTATCAGTTTGGTAATTTCCTGCTCACTTAAGAAATAAGGGTTTATTCCGGGAGTGCTAAATTTAATGGTTTCGCCATTATGATAGCCCATCCAATCAGTTTTTGATGAGCCACTATCTGCAACAAGTATCATGGATTAAATATAAAAATTAATTACAGAATTTCCTGATTGCAATAATTTCTTTACTTCTGTTAAACCGTTTTAGTAATTATAATAATTAATGAAAAAAGTAATTTCCCGATTATCAATGCTTTGCAAATTTAACATGATCAACCAATTTTAATTAACATTAATGGCTTGACATTGGAATATCTCTGCCATAATCTTTAATATAACGAATGGCACTTTTTATTTCACAATCAGTAAGTGTATCCATTCTAGATGTTTTGAATGCTCCTTCCTTACTATAATCTCCTTTATGCTTTTTAGTAAAGGCATAATCAACTAGTTTTAAACTATCCATTGCGGACAATTCACCAAATGTTGGGATATTATTATCTAGCCTTTCGTTTGTTCTAAGGTGGCAATCATAGCAACTAAGATTAGATACAATTTGATGGGCATCATATTTGTAATAATTACAGGTCTCAGTAGATATCTTGGTCATATTTTTGCCCCTCTTCTCTGCATTTTTGCAATTGAAAAATATTAAGACTAATAAACTACCTAAACTTAGCTTTATTATATTTGAAACCATTGGCTTAGCTATGGATTATATAATACAATATCTCTTCCATAATCTTTGATATAGCGAATCACGCTTTTTATTTCACAATCAGTCAGGGTATCCATTCTAGCCGTTTTAAATGTTCCATTTTTACTATACCAACCTTTGTGTTTTTTTTTAAAGACATAATCAATCAGCTTTAAGCTATCCATTTTAGCTAACCCTCCAAATGTCGCCCATCCTCGATCATCTTTGATTTCCATATCACTTAACAAATGACAGTTCTTGCAACCGAGATTAGATATGGTTTGACCAGCATCGTACCTGTAATATTTACAAGCATCGATAGGACTTACCTTCACATTAATTTTATTATTATCTGCATTTTGGCAGCTAAAGTATACTAAAAGTATGCTGCCTAAACTTAGCTTTATTATATTAGAAACCATTAGAAGGATTATTGGCTAGGCATAGGTGGTAAATCCCTATTATAATCTTTTATATAACGTATGGCGCTTTTTATTTCACAATCGCTCAATGTATCCATTTTCACAGTTTTGAAGGTCCCATTTTTACTATACCAGCCTTTATGCTTCTTTGTAAAAGCATAATCAATTAGTTTTAAGCTATCCATTGCAGATAGTTCTTTAAATGTTGGCATCTCGTACCATCTTTCACCGTTCTTTACATGACAGTTATAGCACCCAAGATCGGAAACGATATGACGAGCATCGTATCTGTAATATCTACAAGTGTCAATTGGTTTTTTTTGAGCAACATTGGTAACATTATTTGGCTCACTTCTACATGCCAACATCAAAAAAATTAATAAGCTACCCAAGCTTAGCCTTATTGTATTTGAAACCATTGGTTGGATTGTTTAAAAAAGTTCTTAATCGTGTTACTGTATTAAGGCTTGCATTTTTATAATTTTTCTTAGTCAGGTTGTTAGCTCCTCCTAAAATATATTCCATCATATCTCCTTTCTCTCTCTCAGATATTGATTGACCAGCATTATCCCCTAAATGGTACATTAATCTATTCTTCTTATCACCATCTTCAATATCAGCCAAACCCAAAGTATGAAAAAACTCATGAACCCCAAAGTTTTTATTTTTTAGCCATCCATTGTAACTCACCACAGCCGGGCCACCTTCACCTTGTGTAAGCCCTGCAGCACTTTGGGGCCTTCCATATTGATCTATATGCTGGTATCCAATACTATCTACCACGGCTAATACGAAATCGTTTCCCTTTAACTGGTTTAACATGTTGATTTGTATTACATTTACCGTAAAGTTGAAATGATAACGGATAGAGTAAGTCCAGGTTTTACTGGTATCGAATGCTCTTTTTACAGGATTGTACTTTAAAACGCTAACTCCACTTTTATACCCACCACCCCGTAATTTACTCGAAATTACCTGTTGCGTAAAAGTCATCAGGCTGTTTAAATTTGGAGCACCGTTGGTAGTTAAATCCAATACTTTTAGGGTAATGGTAAAATCGCCATAGAGGCTGAGTTCGCCGTTGCCATTATCGCTAATGTGCAGGTTTTTGGCTACAATGCCGCCGGTTAAAGGTTGGTTCTGCAATATTGCAAAACGCATTTTAAGTATATTGACTAATCCATTTTCCATATTATTAACAAATAATTGCTCAACAGGGAAAATTGGGCTTCAAATTTTTGGTTTTGAATTGTTCTTTTAGGGATAAAACAACAATGATCTTAACCAGGCATTAAATTAATAATAACAAACAAAAAAAACAATAATCAGCTATAGTTTTAATTGCCAGCTTGCAACAGCTAACAGAATGATGAATTGGCCACACTAATGACCAATGACCAATGACCAATGACCAATGAACCAATAAAACTATTTCGATAAATCTATATTCCCGCTAATTGCTTTTAAGTTGGTTTCGGCAATTTTGGCCTGATATTGCATTTCGATAAAACGGTTTTGGGCATCAATGGCATTGCGTTGCGCTTCCCTAAGTTCTAAAGGTGCGATGCTCCCCAAACGGTATTTTGCAAGGGTAATGTCGAGGTTTTCTTTTGCAATATCTACATTCCGTTGTTCTAACTTGATCAGGTCGAGATAGGTACTGTAATTTTCGTAAGCGGTGAGCAATTGCGAATTTACATCGAGTTTGGTTTTGCTGAGCGTAAGGGCCGAATTATCGATTTCTATCTTTGCATTTCGCTCATTTTGCCTTTGTAAAAAGCCATTAAATAGATTAATGCTGGCGGTTACACCATAAGTAAATCCGTTGGCTGCAAATTTCTGGTTAAAACCCGTTGGACTGGTGCTGTTTGCCCTGCTATATCCCGAATTTAAACTAATTGCAGGATACCTTGCGCCACGGATCGATTTTAAGTTTAATGAAGCAATCCGCTGGTTTATAAAGGCATTCTGCACATTCGGATTTTGTTGTTCGGCCAGTTCGGCCATTTTGCTATATAAAATTCCTTTATCTACATCAATGTTGCTATCTACTGTAAATGTCGTGCCAATATCCCTAACCATCAGCTGGTTTAAACGTACTTTAGCTACTTGTAAGGCATTTTTAGTCTGCAGGTAATTTGAAGTATCGGTATTATAATCTACCTGTGCGGTCAATACATCAAGTTTAGAACCCCTGCCCAATTGCAATTTGGTTTTGGCAATATTGGTGCGTAAAACGGACACATCCATCGCACTATCTGCGGCAATAACTAACTGTTGTTGCCTCACCACGTCATAATAAGCAGTAATTACATCAGCAACGGTTGTTAAAATGGTTAAGCGCGAATTAAGTTCGCCCTGCTTTTGCAACTCCTTTAAACGGTCGTAATTGGCAAACATGCTAAAACCATCAAAAATGGTCCAGTTTAAATCGGCACCGTAACTGTTGTTAGTACTCTTTGCGCCAGTAATTACGCGATCGGGGCCGGTTGCAGGGGTTTGACGGGTATTCTGGATACTTCCGCCATTGGTGTAATTCCCGGTTAAATTGGGCAACATGCCCGCATTACCGATATTGGCGTTATTTTTTGCAATATCGATCTGGTTTTTGCTGATTTTGATGTCGTAATTATTCTGTAAGGCAATGGTAATGGCCTCTTGTAAGCTTAATTTCTCTTGCGCAAAGCCCGAAATCGACAGGCTTAGCAACAGGATCAATATTTTAAATTTCTTGCTCATCTTATTCTTCTGTGTGTAAAGCTTCTTGTTCAAAACGATGGGCTTCTTTTAATTCTTTATTCGGTTTGTATGGTTTTGCCCAGTAAGAGTAAATGGCCGGGATTACAAATAAGGTTAATACCAGCGAGAATAATGTTCCGCCTACAATTACGGTTCCCATACTCATTCTGCTTTTTGCAGCGGCACCTAAAGCGAGTGCGATTGGTAAAGCGCCAATAGCAATGGCCAAACTGGTCATTAAAATCGGGCGCAAACGCGAAACAGCAGCTTCGCGGATGGCTTCAGGAATGGCAATTCCCTTTTCTTTTAACTGGTTGGCAAACTCAACAATCAGGATACCGTTTTTGGTTACTAAACCAATTAACATAATGGTACCAATCTGACTGAAAATATTCCAGCTCTGGCCACATAACCATAGCGATAAAAATGCACCTGCAACGGCCATTGGTACGGTTAAAATGATGATAATCGGATCTTTAAAACTCTCAAACTGTGCAGAAAGGATTAAATAAACGAGCAGGAGGGCTAAACCGAATGCAAAAAAGGTGTTTGATGAACTTTCTTTAAAATCCCGCGATTCTCCGCTTAAATCAGTAGAAAAAGTTTCGTCCAGCACTTTCTTAGAAATGGCATCCATGGCATCAATACCTTCGCCGATACTTTTTCCGGGGGCTAAACCTGCTGAAACGGTGGCGGCGATGAAACGGTTGTTCCGGTATAATTGCGGTGGACTGCTTTCTTCTTTAGCGGTTACTACGTTATCGAGCTGAACCAGTTCGCCTTTATCGTTTCGCACATAAACCGAACTCAGATCTAACGGATCTTTTCTGTCGCCGCGGTCAAACTGACCAATTACCTGATATTGTTTTCCGTTCATAAAAAAGTACGAAAACCTTTGTCCACTTAAACCTAAGTTTAAAGTCTGGGCGATAGCAGAAATGGATACACCTAAGTTTTTAGCCTTATCACGGTCGATGGTCAGGTTGATTTCGGGTTTGTTAAATTTCAGGTTTACATCCGAAACGGTAAAAGTTGGATCTTTCGAAACCGCATCCATAAACAAAGGAATTTTCTCCCTCAGCTTTTCAAAATTCTGTGCCTGAATAATATAACTGATCGGTAAACCACCACGGCGCCCAACTGAAATGGTAGGTTGCTGACTTACAATGGTTTTGCCTTCAGTGTATTTTTTGGTCACCCGCGTCAGCATATCGGCAATGTCCTTTTGTGAACGTTCACGATCTTCCGGATTTACCAAACCCATCCTCACGAGACCGGAGTTAACTGAGCCCGATCCGCCAAAACCAGGAGAGGTAATGGTGATATTTACATTTTTCTCAGGGACTGAATCAATTACCAACTGGTTCAGTTTCATAATAAACTGATCGGTATAGGTAAAAGAAGCACCTTCGGGCGTAGTTACGTTGATGTTAACAGCGCTTCTGTCATCATATGGAGCGGTTTCTTTTGGTAAAATCTTCCAGAATAAGAAAATTAAACCCATACACACCAGAATAATCGGAATGGAAAGCCATCTTTTATCTAAAAATTTGTTCAGGTTCGATTGATAAGCGTCATTTAACTTTACGAAATATGGTTCTGTCCAATTGTAAAACCTGGAGGGTTTGTGTCCGCCTTTTTTCATCAGGTAGGCATTTAACATCGGCGTTAAGGTTAAAGATACAAAAGCCGATACCAATACAGCCGCACCGATTACCACGCCAAATTCCCTGAACAAACGGCCCACAAAACCTTGTAAGAAAATTACGGGCAGGAATACCGCTGCAAGGGTAATGGAGATGGAAATTACCGCAAAAAAGATTTCATTTGATCCTTTAATAGCGGCTTCGAATGGCGACATGCCCTCTTCAACCTTTTTAAAGATATTTTCGGTTACCACAATACCATCATCCACCACCAAACCGGTGGCGAGTACAATAGCCAGCAAACTCAATACGTTTATCGAGAAACCGAAAGCATACATGATAAAAAAAGTGAAAACCAATGATACCGGAATATCGATTAATGGCCTGAATGCGATTGCCCAATCCCTAAAGAAAAGGTAAATGATCAGGATTACCAAAACCAGCGATAAACCGATAGTTTCAGCCACCTCAGTTACCGAACGTTTAATAAATAAGGTATTATCTAAGGCAACTTTCAGTTTAATATCCTGAGGGATATCAGCTTTTAATTTATCGAAACGTTTATAAAACTCTTTACTGATATCGAGATAGTTGGCGCCGGGCTGTGGAATAATGGCAATGGCCACCATCGGCCTGCCTGATTCGCGCAAAATAGTTTCCTCATTCTCCGGACCTAAAACCGCATAACCCACATCTTTTAATTTAATTACCTGGTTGCTGTCTGTTTTCAGGATCAGGTTGTTAAACTGATTTTCGTCGGTTAATTTTCCAAGGGTTTTTACCGTTAACTCAGTGGTTGCCCCGGTGATTTTTCCTGACGGGAGCTCCACGTTTTCATTATCCAATGCGGTTACAATATCCTGCGAGGTTAATCCGTAAGCGCTCAGTTTATTCGGGTCCATCCAGATCCGCATGGCATATTTCCGCTGGCCCTGAATCTGCACACTACTTACCCCCGGAATGGTCTGGATACGATCGGCGATTACGTTTTCAGCATAATCACTTAAAGCCAGCGTATTCCGTTTATCACTCTGGATCGTCATCGATAGAATCGGATCGGAGTTGGCATCGGCCTTGCTTACCACCGGTAAACCGTCGATATCTTTTGGTAAAGTACGGGCGGCCTGCGATACCTTATCGCGTACGTCGTTCGCAGCCTCTTCAATATTTTTATCGAGGTTAAACTCGATGGTGATGTTACTGGTACCCTGGTTACTTGAGGAAGAAATATTCCTGATTCCGTCAATGGCATTGATCGATTTTTCCAAAGGTTCGGTAATCTGCGATTCAATGATATCCGAATTTGCACCCGGATAAGATGTTCTCACCGAAACTACCGTAGGATCAATTGACGGATATTCTCTTACACCCAAAAAGGTATAGCCGATTATCCCGAAAAGGACAATCAGTAAGTTCATCACAATGGCCAGAACAGGCCTTTTTATACTCGTGGTGGAGATACTCATAATTATTCTTTAACCAAATGAACTTTTACAGGAGCATCTTTCTTTAAAGCCATCGATCCGGTGGTTAAAACCGTATCGCCAACTTTTAATCCGGAAGTAATCACAATGTTTTCGTCGGTACGGGTGCCGGCTTCAACCTTTACCTCCTGCGCTTTGCCATTTTTCTGGATATACACAATTTTGCCTTTTAAAACCGGCACTACTGCTTCATTAGGAATCAGAATCGCATTCTGAAGCGTATTCAAAGCCAGTTTAATTTTGGCGAAAGATCCTGGTAACAATGCGTTATCAGCATTTGGGGCTAAAGCCCTGATCTGTAATGTACGCGTAGTAGCGTTAATTCCCGGCTCTATGGCATAAACTTTTCCTTTATTTTCTTTTGAAGAACCATCGGTAGTGAAGGTAATTTCGGAATTAATTTTTATCTGCCCTGCATATTTCTCAGGAACGGAAAAAGTAACCTTAACCGGATTGGTGCTTACCAGATTGGCAATTACTGTTGCCGGGGTTAAATAAGTACCCGCAGAAATGCTGCGTAAACCTACACGACCTGTAAAAGGAGCGCGGATAGTGGTTTTGGCAAGCTGTGCCCTGATTAATTGTGCCTGTGCCTGCAATGATTTTAAATCGGCTAAAGAAGTATCGTATTCTTCCTGACTGATGGCGCCTTTGGCCAAAAGCTGTTTTGCCCGGTTTTCGTTGGTGCCGGAAAGTTTTTGTTTGGTTAATGCATCCTGCAACTGTGCCTGTATATCCCTATCGTTTACTTTTACTAAAACGCTTCCTTTCGATACCGTTGTGCCTTCCTGAAAAAAGATGCCGGTTACCAATCCCGATACTTCACTTTTAAGCACCACTGATTCGTTGGCATCAATAGCGCCAGTAACTTCAAGATCGTTATCAAATGAAGTTGTTTTTACTACAATTCCATCAACCACCAGTGGCGCCGATTTACCATCTTTACCACCTGATTTCCCTTTTCCTGCCCCTGCAGCAGATGCCCCGCCTTTTCCTTCGAGTTTCTTGTTAGCGTTAATTCTGTAATAGACTAAATAAGCCAGGCCTATGGCTAAAACAGCATAGATAATATACCTTTTCTTCATGTTTATATTTGTGTCGTGCGTATTCCGGATATTAAAATAAGATTAATGTTCCAGAATTAGAGCGTAAAAATATTCAAATAGTTTAGTCCTAAATTTGTTGTATTAAGGATGTTACAGCTTTGAGTTCGGAGTTGGCAGTTTTCAGTTTGGAGTTAATCAACCTGAGAATACAATCTAATTAGTCTTTAAATCCCCTTAACTAAGTTAGAGATGAGAAAGTCAATTGATTTCTAGGTTGAGATTGACTAAAAAACCATCAACCATTAACCATCAACCAATCTGGGGGAAACAACTATTTTACACCACATTTAGCTATTTTGTTCCAAAACATCACCAATAAATATAAATTTGTGGCAAAACACCCTCAATATGTTTAATAAAAAATCAATTTTAAGTTTAGTTTTACTACTAACGTGTATTATGGCAGCGAAGGCGCAGGTAAAAATAGGCTTTGAGGTTTCTTTTAAAGAACCGCAGGCACACTATGCTGAAGTGCAGATGAATATTTCTGGCTTGGCAAAAGATTATGTAGATGTAAAAATGCCGGTATGGACGCCAGGTTCTTATCTGGTACGTGAATTTGAAAAAAGCGTAGAAGAATTTAAAGCTACTGCCGGTGGTAAAACCGTGAAAGTAGAAAAGGTTAGAAAAAACACCTGGAGGATTTTCTCTGCAAAGGCAGCCAATATCCAGATCAATTACCGTGTTTATGCTTTCGAAATTTCAGTGCGTACGCCGTTTATTGACGAATCGCATGCATTTTTATCTCCAACAGGGATTTTTATGCATCCTGATGGCATGATTAAATCGCCAAGTACGGTAAAAATTATTCCTTTTAATACCTGGAGCAAAGTTTCAACCGGTTTAACTCCTGTTGCCGGCGAACAGTTTACCTATAAAGCTACCGATTTTGACATTCTTTACGATAGCCCTATCGAAGTAGGAAACCAGGATGTTTTCGAATTTACCGCAGCAGGCGTTCGCCACGAAGTAGCCATGTATGGTGGTGGTAACTACGATAAGGAGAAACTTAAGGTAGATATGGCCAAAATTGTAGAAAAGGAGACTGAGGTTTATGGCGAAAATCCAAATAAACACTATGTTTTTATTGTACACAACTTTTTAAGAGGTGGCGGCGGTTTGGAGCATTTAAACTCTACCACTTTGGGCGCAACCAGAAATGCATACAATACTGCAGAAGGTTATAAAGGATTTTTGAGCCTGGTGGCACATGAATATCACCACCTGTGGAATGTTAAACGTTTACGCCCTGTGGCTTTAGGTCCGTTTGATTACGACAACGAAAATTATACCACCAACCTTTGGGTAGCAGAAGGATTCACTTCATACTACGAGAATAAATACATCCATAGGGCTGGTTTTACCGATATAAATGAGTTTTTGAAAGATCTTGCCAGCGGTGTAGGTACCGTTTTAAATACGCCCGGAGCCAAATATCAATCGGCAGCTTCATCAAGTTACGATGCATGGATTATCGGTTACCGTCCGAATGAAAATTCAAAAAACAATTCCATCTCTTATTATAATAAAGGAGAAGTAATTGGTATTTTGATGGATTTAGAAATCATCAACGCCACAAAAGGCACCAAAAGTTTGGATGATGTAATGAAAGCCATGTACTTACAGTGCAAAACCTTAAAACGTGGTTATACCGATGCGGAGTTTAAAGCTATGGTAGAAAAAATATCGGGCATCAGTTTTACCAGTTTCTGGGCAAAATATGTTAATGGGGTAGATGATGTAGAGTATGTAAAATACTTTGCTTATGCCGGTGTAGATGTATCAACAGAAAATGCTACGCCAGGCAAACCGGTTACCGGAGCTTCCGGACAGTTAACCAATGATGGTTTGGTGATTTCTTCTACCACAAGAAATTCTGCAGCCTGGGTTAGCGGGTTAAACGTAAATGATGTGGTACTCAGTTTAGATGATACCTCATTAAGCGATGCATTATCAACCGTAAGGTTAAAAAGCCCGATGATTTCTTTAGATGTTATCCCTTTGGTAGCCAAAAAGAATATCGGTGATGTTTTGAAAGTAAAAGTTAAACGCGATGGACTTGAAAAAGAAATCTCTTTAACCTTAAAAGAAAACCCGAATGTGCGCTTAAAAGCAACCGTTAACGAAAATGCAACTCCTGCACAAAAAGCAGTACTCGCTAAATGGACCGGAAAGTAAGGTTTAAATACAAGCAAAATAAAAAAGATCCCGTTAGCACAACGGGATCTTTTTTTTGATATTTGTTATGTTAATATCAAACCATGATAAAATATCCTGTGTTCATTTTATGCCTTTTAAGCTTGTTCTTTTTAAAGGGTAAGCAGTGTTTTGCACAGCAAACCCCTTGTAAAGGCTATTATGACAAGGAATTGAGGCTATTTGTTTATACAGAAGTTGATAAGATGCCAGAATATCCTGGGGGAATTGCTAAATTTTATAAATTTATTGGAAGTGTGCCGTTGAAAGGAGTTGATAACGAATTATTGCAATCAACTATTTTTCCAACTTTTGTGATTGATGCTTCAGGTCATGTAAAAGGCATTGGCATTTACCAGAAACTACCTAAAGATTATACACAGCTGGATCGTAACATGATTAAATTATTAAAAACCTGCGCCGATTGGGAACCAGCAGAATGTAACAATAAAAAAGTAGCAATGAGCTTTAGATCACGCATCACCTTGTGTTACCAGTAATTTAAATATTATAACATAATTTAGACTGTCTACATAAACAAAATCCCGCAAGATAAATTTCTTACGGGATTTTTTATGTTCGCTTTGCGCTCAGCGCCATGCGCTTTGCCTAGAAAGTATATCTAAAGCCTAAACCAAATCTTCCGGCGTTAAAATCGCTGTCGTTACTGCCGATGTATAATCTTGGTCTCCAGTCTAAAGCCAATGCCAAAGGCGCACCTGAGAATTTATAATCCAAACCCACCATTGGCACTAAGTAGAAGCTAGAGCCACCATCATACAATTGAACTGATGGACCACCACCTAAATACCAATCTAATCCTTTTGCTCCGGGGATTGAAGAATTGTATTGAAGAAAAGCCTGGATTACAGTAGAATTTCCACCAAATAAAACATCGCCCTGAATAGCTGCTTTTGAGCTGAAGTGGTGTCTGATTGAAGGACCAACCAACGTAGCACCATCTCCAAAATCAATACCTAAACCTAGTCCGGTTTTATAATTTTGAGCTTTAACGTTTGTTGTACTAAAGGCAAATAATGCAATGCAACCTAAAATTGTAAATAACTTTTTCATAATTTAAATGTTTTTGTAAAATAATACCTGCCTAACAACTTTGATGCCGATTATGTTTTTTGGGTCAAAATCTGAAAGGATAAAAAACAATGCTTGCATAGTAATTTTCTAATTGCTAAGTTTATTTAAATATTTTTTGACAGGCATAAGTACAGCGGTTTCTTAATTGCGAGGTATTATTTTTATTAAAAACACACATAGACATCAATCTTTAAGATTGAATTTTTAACTTAACCAAATATTATACAATTCATATGGCGGCAGAAATTAAACGGGTTTTTGATCTTTTGAAATACAGCCTCGAAAATCCAAAGCAAGAGTTCATCAGCGGAAAAGTTAATGGAAAATGGATAAATTATAGTACAGCTGATTTTTGTGATGCAGTAGATCACCTTAGCCGTGGATTGATTAAACAAGGCATTGCCAAAGGGGGCAGGGTAGCGGTAATGTCGCACAACAGGCCCGAATGGAATATTGCAGATTTTGCAGCCAACCAGATCGGCGCCTATCAGATTCCCTTATACCCCACACTTGCCGAACACGATATCGAATTTATTTTAAAAGATGCCGAAATTTCGATCATTTTCGTAGCCGACGAAGAACTGTATAAAAAGATAAAGCCCTGTGCTGATGCCATAAAACCTGATATTAAGATTTACAGCTTTAATGAAATTCCTGAAGCCGATAACTGGAACACATTAATCGAATTGGGCAAAGCCAGTACCGATATCAATCTGGATGAATACCGTGCTAAAGTTGCTCCAGAAGATATTTTAACTTTAATTTACACTTCCGGTACTACAGGTACGCCAAAAGGGGTGATGCTCACCCATAATAATCTGGTGGCAAACTTTGTAAATTCAGCGGTAGTAATGCCAGAGGGGGTTAAAAAAGGACTTAGCTTTTTGCCGCTTTCACACATTTTTGAGCGGATGATCATTTATTTATACCTGTTTAACTATACCGCTATTTACTATGCCGAAAGTATGGATACCATTGTGGCCGATATTCAGCATGTAAAACCTAATGCATTTTCTACCGTTCCGCGTTTACTCGAAAAAGTGTACGATAAGATTATGGAGAAAGGGAAAGCACTAACAGGGATTAAAAAAGGCATTTTCTTCTGGTCTGTAGCACTGGCAGAAAAATATACCGTTAATGCCGGAGGATGGTACAACTTTAAACTCGGCATTGCCCGTAAACTCGTTTTTAAAAAATGGCAGGAAGCACTTGGAGGAGAAATTGTAGTGATTGTTTCAGGTGGAGCAGCACTAAATCCACGCCTGGCCAGGATTTTCTGGGCAGCGGGAATGCCTGTTTTCGAAGGATATGGCTTAACCGAAACTTCACCGGTAATTACCGTTAACCATTTCGGAGGAACGATGTTCGGAACTGTTGGTGAAGTAATAAAAGGAGTAGAAGTTAAAATTGCAGAAGATGGCGAAGTGTTAACCCGAGGTCACCAGGTAATGAAAGGTTATTACAACCGACCTGATTTAACTGACGAAGCGGTTGGTAAAGATGGCTGGTTCCACACCGGAGATATCGGTGAACTGGTTGATGGCCGTTTCTTAAAAATTACCGACCGTAAAAAAGAAATGTTTAAAACAGCAGGTGGTAAATACGTGGCACCACAGATGCTGGAGAATAAATATAAAGAATCGATCTTTATCGAACAGATTATGGTATTGGGCGAAAACAGAAAATTCCCATCAGCATTAATCGTCCCAAATTTCGAAACCTTAAAAACCTGGGCAGGTAGAAAAGGAATTGCTTTTACCACCAACGAAGAGATTATTAAAAACGAACAGGTGCTTGCCAAATATAATGAGGTTATCGAAGCTGCAAATGTGGGTTTCGGTAAGTGGGAACAGGTAAAAAGATTTGCGCTTTTGCCAAAAGAATGGAGCATAGATGGAGGCGAACTTACCCCAAAATTAAGCTTAAAAAGAAAAGTGATTACCGAGAAAAACAATGAGGTGATCGAAAAAATATACAAGGATGCAGAAAACTATAAAGCCCCTCATTAAATTTAAAAATTCATTCGCTTCCATAATCCTGCTGGTATTATTGGCTGGTTGTGTAACCGGACAGCTGGGTAAAAATAATAGTGGTGAATATAAAAACGGGATGGTGGTTTCTGCCCATCCCGAAGCATCGCAGGTTGGGATAGATATTTTAAAAAAGGGCGGCAATGCCATTGATGCAGCTGTTGCGGTACAATTTGCCCTCGCCGTGGTTTATCCCAATGCCGGGAATATTGGTGGCGGTGGTTTTATGGTTTACCGTGGTGCAAACGGCGAAATTAATGCGCTGGATTTTCGCGAAAAAGCTGCCGCATCTGCCAGCAGGGATATGTACCTCGATGCCGCCGGCAACCCGATTGTAGATAAAAGCCTTTACGGCCATTTAGCCGCCGGAGTTCCCGGATCGGTTGATGGTATGGTAGAAGCGCATAAAAAATATGGAAAACTTTCCTGGGCGCAGGTATTGCAACCGGCAATAGACCTGGCACAACATGGTTTCAAAATTACCAAACGCCAGGCAGGAGAGTTGAACAGTTTACACCGGAAATTTATGGATTTCAATCCTGGTGGAACAGCCTTTGTAAACCTTGAAAGTACCTGGCAGGAAAATGATGTGCTCGTGCAAAAAGAACTGGCCAATACTTTAAAACTCGTTCAGGAGAAAGGCAGGGCCGGTTTTTACGAAGGTGCGGTGGCTGATTCGGTTGTTGCCGAAATGCAGCGCGGTAAAGGATTAATCACAAAGGAAGATTTAAAAAATTATCATTCAGCCTGGCGCAAACCCATTACAGGTAACTACAGGGGTTATAAAATTATTACCATGCCGCCAACATCAAGCGGTGGTATTGCCCTGGTGCAACTGTTGCAAAGTGTAGAAAAATTTCCCCTAAAAAAGTGGGGTCATAATGCAGATTCTACAGTACAGGTAATTGTAGAAGCCGAAAGAAGGGTATATGCCGACCGGGCAACACATTTGGGTGATCCCGATTTTTATGCCGTGCCACAACAACAGCTTTTGAATGCCGATTACAACAAAAACCGTATGGCAAACTTTAACTGGGCTGCGGCCACTCCAAGCAGTGAAGTAATGGCTGGAGAGGTAAAAGGTACAGAACACGAAGAAACCACACATTTTTCTATTGTAGACCGTGATGGAAATGCGGTTTCGATTACCACAACCTTAAACGGGTCTTATGGATCCCTGGTGACTGTAAAAGGCGCAGGCTTTCTGTTAAACAACGAAATGGACGATTTTTCGGTTAAACCCGGTGCTCCGAATATGTACGGTTTAGTGGGTGGCGAAGCCAATGCCATTGCCCCAAATAAAAGGATGTTAAGCTCTATGACGCCCAGTATTGTAGAGAAAGATGGGAAATTATTTATGGTGGTGGGAACACCAGGTGGATCAACTATTATTACTTCTGTATTCCAAACCATTATAAATGTAATCGATTTCGACATGTCTATGCAAGAGGCTGTAGCGGCAAAGAAATTCCACCATCAATGGCTACCCGATGAAGTATATGTAGAAAAAGATGCAATCGACAGCCTGTCGACAGAAAAATTAAAAGCAAAAGGTTATAAAATAGTTCCACGGGGGCCAATAGGCAGGGTTGATGCCATCTTAAAAACCAAATGGGGCAACTATCAGGGCGGCGCTGATCCACGCGGTGATGATAAGGCTGTCGGCTGGTAATCGCTTCAATTTTTCCATCTTCACTTTAACCGGTCTGATAAATTCTTTGGGTGAGGTAGCGAACGTATAATTAAGTCATAAATCAGATGTTATAGCACTCATGAGTTTTTATGTGTAGGTATAATCAGACTTTGTGGTAAGAAATTTAATTGGTGCAAATTTTGATAACATGTCTCTAAAAAAAATGACATAGATTATTAATTAAGCAGCATGTTTAAGAATAACTGGTAATTATTACTTGAAAATGGCTTTTTTGTACATTTATGATCTTAAAAACACCTTGAAGAATCATCAAAACGGATAGATTCAATGCTCGCCATATTAAAAGTATTAGCCATGAGTGTTAACAAGTTGATAATTATTTTAATCAGCTTGTAATTTTGGTATGGCTATTGTAAAGGTTGTACGACGCTTATTCAACGTTATACAGAAAATTATGAAATTACAATTATTCAAAACCCTACCAGTAGCACTCGCTGGTTTATTAATCGGGTCAGTTGCTTCAGCTCAGGAAAGTCCGGCAACTTCATCAACATCGTTCAAAACGTGGTCGATTGGAGTTAATGCAGGTGTTTTAACTCCCCTTTCTCCATTGGGTGGTAAAAACGATTTTAGCAACAACAAATCGAGTTTAGGTTATGGCCTTTACATCAAAAAACAATTTACACCTTATTTCTCGTTACGTTTAGACGGAGTTCGTGGTAAATTAAAAGGCGATAATACGGAAGCCTACGAAAGCGGTGTGGTAAATAATTCTCCGGTAAGGGCTTTTGATACTCAGTTATCGTACTCTGGAAGTTTAAACGCTGTAGTGAACATGTTCAACATCGATATGTTTAAAAAAGAGAACACTTTACAGCTATATGCTTCAGCCGGTGCCGGTATTGCAGGTTATAAACCTACTATTACTACAGCAGCTGGTACATCTTTATATGCAGGTGATAAAAACATCAACGAATTAATTATCCCTGTAGGTTTAGGTGCTAAATTTAAAATCTCTGATGCGGTTAATTTCGACTTAGGCTGGACAATCACATTCCTTGATGGCGATAACCTTGACGGTTATTACAGAGGCGGAAACGACAAATATAACTATGCTTACGCTGGTTTAGAGTTTGCTTTAGGGAACGGAAAACAATTGGCTTTCCACAATCCGGTTGCTTTAACTTATGATGAAGCATTAAAAGCAAAACAAACTGCAGAAGGTTTAAAATCTGATTTAAATGCGCAAAAAGCTGATAACGCAAAATTACGTGCAGAATTAAACGACATCTTAAAAGATACAGATGGTGATGGTGTTGCAGATAAATTGGATAAATGTCCTGATACACCTTCAGGTACAGTTGTTGACGGTTCTGGATGTCCATTAAAAACTCCTGAAAAAGTTGTAGAAAAAGTAATCGTAACTGAAGAAGACCGTAAGGTAGTTAACGAAGCGATTAAAAACTTAGAATTCGATTTAGGTAAAGCAACTATCCGTTCTAAATCTTTTGCTTCATTAAACAGAGTTGCAGCATTGTTAGTGCAGAAAAACTTTAGCTTGAAATTAGCTGGTCACACTGATAACACTGGTTCAAAAGAATTAAACTTACGTTTATCAAAAGAAAGAGCAGAATCTGTTAAAGCTTATTTAGTTTCTCAAGGTGCTAATGCATCTCGTATCGAAGCTACAGGTTACGGAATGGGTCAGCCAATTGCTACCAATAAAACAGCAGCTGGTCGTCAACAAAACCGTCGTGTAGAGTTTACACTTTACTAGTCTGTTTTTAACACAACATAAAAAAAGTCCCGGTGAAAACCGGGACTTTTTGGTTTAATGGGGCTATCTGTGAAGAGTCGTCATTGCGAGAAGGCTTTTTCAGCCGACGAAGCAATCTTATAACGATCGCTACCTCGTACGCATTAAGATTGCTTCGTCGTTCCTCCTCGCAATGACGACTTTTTTTATTTGATGCTCACGCACATTCTTACCTAAGCCCTACAATTACTTTTTTAATCTCGCTTAAATCATTCATCTCAAAATTTGGCGATTGCGGATAAAAACGCTGGTAAATAATTTTATCATCTTTGCTGTCATAAACACTGATGATTTTATCATCCGAGCGCTGCGTATAAACCACATATTTAATATTTGTGTCCTTATTCAATATCAAACTGTCAAGCGCCTGGTACGATACAAATTTGAGTTTATAATTATAAGGCTCTAAAACTACACCCGATTTAGGCAAAAGTGCCAGTCGCGATGAAAACACTTCCTTAATATATTCTGGTACATATAGTGTTTCTTTAGCAAGTTCGGGCAGGCGGATTCTATTGTAAAACTGATAATCTATACCGCAGTTTTGGCTGGTAAGCAAGCCATCATTGATCTGTTTTAAGTAGCCGCTTAGTAACCCCGGCGACCAGTTCAGAAAGCTGGATTTGTTGTACAGAAGAGATAAAAGAGTAGATTTTTTATTCTTTTTTGATCCAATTTGTTGATCCAGCATTTCAACAAACAGGTTGGTGTTCGCATCAGTAAAAAGGTTAACCGTTGCCAATACACTTTCTTCCTTTACCTTAGGTTTTTTAGATGGTGTTACTAATTTAAGTGCATAAACCACATTAACTTCGGTTGTGGTATCCGGTTTTTCAGTAAAAGCATCAAAATAGAAGAATGAATAATTTGAAAGTGTATCATATTTTACAAGTTCTTCAGGCTTAATTATTTTATATGGGGTAATCGTCCACGTTTTTTTAATCGCCTGGTTAAATTTTTCCAGCTCAGCATAATCAGCATATTGAAAAGTGAATAATGTGGTCGTTTTTTTTAAAACTTCTAACTTTTGACTGTTCAGAAGAGCCGCCCCAAAATAAGATACCTGACTCTTGCAGATTGTAGCCCATGCAATAAACAGGCTAAACAGGAGGATTCCTTTAGCTTTTAACATATTGTGTGTTTTCATTTTGTGTACAATTATAATAAGAAAATTTTGACAATTATTTTGAATTTTTCTATTGCATTAACAAAATACATTCATTAGCTTTGTTATGCAAGCATAATAAATTAGCAGAAATGAAACAACAACAAACCATAGATTACCATATTAAGTTTGCCTGGCAAAATATGTTCAACAAGTATAACCAGATGGCTTCCGGTTTTGGAATTACCCAGGCCATTGGCTACATGCTTATTAATATAGATGATGCCGATGGAACTGCGGTTTCGAATTTAGCTGCATTGCTGGGCGTTAAGGCTACCAGTCTTTCGCGTATGTTAAACAATATGGAAGAAGCCAATCTGATTTACCGCGAAACTTCTGCAGGCGATAAGCGTTCGGTAAAGGTTTTTCTCACTGATTTTGGTAAGGAGAAAAAACAATTGGCTAAGGGTGTTGTTCGAAAATTTAATGAATACCTCGATGAGCACTTTACCAAAAAGGAGAAGGAAACATTCATCACATTGTTGATAAAACTAAATGATATTACAGTAGCATATACTGTTGATTGATAAAAATAATAATGAAACCTGTTGAGTAGAACGCTACTCAACAGGTACTGTCAGACTACTGAAAAGCAAATAGATAACAATGAAACGAAGCATTAATAAAGTTTCTGTTCTAGGTTCAGGAATTATGGGTTCGCGTATTGCATGCCACTTCGCCAATATTGGTATAGAGGTTTTGCTGTTGGATATTGCCCCGAAAGAACTGTTGCCGGAAGAGCAGGCAAAAGGATTAGCACTGGATAACCCAACTGTAAAAAATCGGATTGTAAATACAGCTTTGCAAACTGCTGTGAAAACAAATCCGTCGCCGGTTTATACCAAAAAAGTATTAAATAAAATCAAAACAGGGAATTTCGACGATGATATGTCGAAAATTGCCGGTTACGATTGGGTAATTGAAGTGGTAGTCGAAAATCTTGATATCAAGAAAAAAGTTTTCGAACAGGTAGAACAGTTCCGTAAACCTGGCACACTGATTACTTCCAATACTTCTGGTATTCCAATCCATTTAATGGCCGAAGGCAGGAGCGACGATTTTAAAGCACATTTCTGTGGAACACACTTTTTTAATCCGCCACGTTATTTAAAATTATTGGAAATTATTCCAACGCCGCATACAGAACCTGAAATTGTTGATTTCCTGATGCATTATGGCGATAAGTTTTTAGGTAAAACAACTGTTTTATGTAAAGATACTCCGGCCTTTATCGCTAACCGTGTAGGGGTTTATTCCATTATGGCGCTTTTGCATTTAGTGGAGAAACTGGACCTGACCGTAGAAGAGGTTGATAAATTTACCGGACCAGCTTTGGGCAGACCAAAATCGGCTACTTTCCGTACTTCGGATGTGGTTGGTTTAGATACCATGATCAAAGTGGCAAAAGGTCTTTATGATAACTGCCCCGATGATAAAGCTCACGAGTTGTTTAAACTTCCGGCATACGTGCAAAAAATGGAAGAGAACAAATGGCTTGGCGATAAAACCAAACAGGGTTTCTATAAAAAGACAAAAACTGCTGAAGGTAAAACTGAAATCCTGGCTTTGGATTTAAAAACGTTAGAGTATAAACCTCAGCAAAAAGTAAAATCGGCTACTTTAGAAATGACCAAGCCGGTAGAAAATCTTCGCGAGCGCATGAAGATTTTTGCCAAAGGAAAAGACAAAGCAGGCGAACTGTTCCGCCACTCTTCTTTTGGACTGTTCGAATATGTATCCGATCGCATACCGGAAATCTCTGATGAATTATACCGTATAGATGATGCCATGCGTGCCGGTTTCGGTTGGGAATTAGGTCCGTTTGAACTTTGGGATGCCGTTGGCGTGAAGGAAGCCATTGAAGGGATGGAACAATATGGCAATAAAGCTGCGGCCTGGGTGCACGAAATGCTTGATGCAGGAAATACTTCGTTCTATAAAGTAGCAAACGGCGTTAAAAAATACTATGATATTCCTTCTAAAACTTATAAAGCTTTACCGGGTACAGATGAATTTATCATTTTAGATAACCTTCGCGAAAATAAAACAGTTTGGAAAAACTCCGGTGTTTCGATTATTGATTTAGGCGACGGCATTCTGAATGTAGAATTCCACACCAAAATGAATACCATTGGCGGTGATGTAATCTCAGGAATCAACAAAGCCATTGATATGGCCGAAAAAGATTACCGCGGTTTGGTGATAGGTAATGATGGCGCTAATTTCTCGGCTGGTGCAAATGTGGGGATGATTTTTATGATGGCAGTAGAGCAGGAGTGGGACGAATTAAATATGGCGATCCGTATGTTCCAGAACACTTCGATGCGCATCCGTTATTCTTCTATTCCGGTTGTGGTGGCCCCTCATAATTTAACTTTGGGTGGAGGCTGCGAGTTTAGTTTACATGCCGATCACGTGCAGCTTTCTGCCGAAACTTATATGGGTTTGGTAGAGTTTGGTGTGGGGGTGATCCCTGGTGGCGGCGGAACAAAAGAATTCGCTTTGCGTGCCTCTGATGAATATAAAGATGATCAGATTGTGCAAAATGCCCTGAAAGACCGTTTCTTGACGATCGGAATGGCCAAAGTTTCTACTTCGGGTTACGAAGCTTATGAATTGGGCTATCTGCAAAAAGATAAATTCTCGATCTCGATGAACCGCAACCGCTTACTCGCCGATGCAAAAGCAAAAGCGATAGAACTGGCCGATGCGGGATATACCAAACCCGTTCAACGGAACGATATTAAAGTGTTGGGTAAACAAGGTTTAGGAATTGTTTATGCAGGTGCAAATAGCATGTATGCAGGGCATTTCATTTCTGAACACGATAAAAAAATCTCCGAAAAATTAGGTTATGTAATGTGTGGTGGCGATTTATCTGCTCCAACAGAAGTAACCGAGCAATATTTACTGGACCTGGAAAGAGAAGCATTTTTATCACTTGCAGGCGAACGGAAGAGTTTAGAGCGGATCCAGAGTATTATTACCAAGGGGAAGCCGTTGAGGAATTAAGTTGAGAGTGGAGATGTGAGACATTAGATTGGAGAAAGTAATCGGTCTTACATCTAGCGTCTCATATCTAAAAAAACAATAATCGGTTTGAGTTTGAATTTGAGCAGGTCTCAAATCTCAAATCTCGGATCTCAAATCTTAAAAAATGGAAGCATATATTATAGCCGGATATCGTACAGCAGTGGGTAAAGCACCACGTGGCGTATTCCGTTTTACAAGGGCTGATGATTTGGCCGCAGAGGTAATCAGGGCTTTAGTGGCGTCGGTTCCGAATTTAGATAACGAACAGATTGACGATGTAATTGTAGGTAACGCTACCCCGGAGGCAGAACAGGGCTTAAATATTGGCCGTATGATTTCGCTGATGGGCCTGGATACCGATAAAGTTCCCGGGGTTACTGTAAACCGTTACTGCGCCTCAGGTTTAGATACCATTGCTACGGCAGTTGCTAAAATTAAGGCTGGCATGGCCGATTGTATCATCGCCGGCGGGGTAGAGGTAATGAGCGGAATGCCTTTTGGTGGCTGGAAACTGGTGCCAAATGCAGAGGTTGCAAAAAACAATCCCGATTGGTATTGGGGTATGGGTTTAACTGCTGAGGCTGTTGCCAAAGAATATAACGTAAGCCGAGAAGACCAGGATGCCTTTTCATTAAAATCTCACGAAAAAGCCATTCACGCCATTAAAAACGGTCATTTAAAAGATGGTATTTTGCCCATTACGGTAAACGAAAATTACCTGGATGCCAATTTGAAAAAGAAAACCCGTTCGTATGTGGTTGATACCGATGAAGGCCCGCGTGCAGATACAACTTTAGATAAACTGGCGAAACTGAAACCTGTATTTGATGCTGTGGGAAGTGTAACTGCCGGTAACTCTTCGCAAACATCCGATGGTGCAGCGTTTGTTTTAGTGGTTTCTGAAAAGAAAATGAAAGAGCTAAATGCCGAACCAATAGCAAGATTAGTAAGTTATGGCATTGCTGGTGTTCCGCCACGCATCATGGGAATCGGACCAATTGAGGCAATTCCGAAAGCATTGAAACAAGCCGGTTTGAAAAAAGAAGACATCGATTTAATCGAACTAAACGAAGCCTTTGCCTCTCAATCTTTGGCGGTAATCAGAACGTTGGATTTAAATCCTGATGTGATTAACGTTAATGGCGGTGCAATAGCATTAGGCCACCCACTCGGATGTACCGGCGCAAAATTAACCGTGCAGATTATGAACGAATTAAAAAGACAAAATCAAAAATACGGAATGGTAACCATGTGCGTAGGAACAGGACAGGGCGCCGCAGGAATTTTTGAGTTGCTTTAATTAGTATCGAGATATGAGTATGTAGTATCAAGATTTAATAGCAGGTGAATAACCGGTTTATAAATCATCCCGACATATTACTCAGTCACTAATACTAATATATATGCACAATTTTAAAGAGTTAAAAGTTTGGCAAAAATCAATTGAATTAGCTGTTGATGTTTATAAAGCTAGTTCATTTTTGCCTGTTGATGAGAGATACGGTTTGATTTCTCAAATGAAAAGATGCTCTGTTTCAATATCCTCCAACATTGCGGAAGGGGCCGGAAGAGGAACTAGAGCTCAATTTAAATATTTTTTAACCATAAGCCAGGGATCTGCTTTTGAATTGGAAACTCAGGTAATTATTTCAAATAGATTAGGGTTGTTAGAAGATCCGCTTACCCTTGCTCTGATTGAAAAGACTACTGAAGTTCAGAAAATGATTTATGCCCTGGAAAAAAGATTAATTTGAGGGGGGTATTAGGAGTCAAGATGTGAGTATTAAGTATCAAGATTGGATTAAATAATAGAAGTTTTTTGATATAAACTTTGTCTTGATACTTGTTACTGATATCTTGATACTCAAATCTTGATACTTACTACTGATGTCTTGATACTCAAATCTTGATACTTGCTACTAGATACTAAAACAATGGAAACAACTGAAAAAAAGACAATTAAAGGTGGAGAATTCTTAATTAAAGATACCACTTATCAGGAAGTATTTATCCCTGAGGAATTTGATGAAGAGCAGCAGATGATCGCACAAACTTGTCGCGATTTCCTGGCCTCTGAAGTTTATCCCAATTTAGATAAAATTGATAAACAGGAAGATCCTGAGTTAATGCCAACACTTTTAACAAAGGCAGGCGAACTGGGTATTCTGGGTGTATCGGTTCCTGAAGAGTACGGTGGTTTTGGTAAAAACTTCAATACATCCATGTTGGTGGCCGATGTGGTTGGCGCCGGACACTCTTTCGCCGTGGCACTTTCTGCACATACCGGTATTGGTACCTTACCGATTCTGTATTATGGTAACGAAGAACAGAAAGCAAAATATATCCCAAAACTGGGTTCAGGCGAGTGGAAAGCGGCCTATTGTTTAACTGAGCCAAACTCCGGATCGGATGCAAATTCAGGTAAAACAAAAGCTAAGCTTAGTGAAGATGGTAAACATTACATCATAAACGGGCAGAAAATGTGGATCACCAATGGTGGTTTCGCAGATGTATTTATCGTATTTGCTAAAATCGATGATGATAAAAACTTAACTGCATTTATTGTTGAAAAGGAATTTGGTGGCATAACCATGAACCCGGAAGAACATAAAATGGGTATTAAAGGTTCTTCAACCCGTCAGGTTTTCTTTAACGATTGTCCTGTACCGGTTGAAAATATGCTGAGCGAACGCGAAAACGGTTTTAAAATCGCGGTAAACATTTTAAATATCGGCCGTATTAAATTATCAGCTGCTGCGATCGGTGCTTCAAAAGCAACTTTAAATACAGCGATCAATTATTCTAATGAGCGGATCCAGTTTGGGCGTCCTATTTCGAAATACGGGGCCATTCGTTTTAAAATTGCAGAAATTGCCTCTAAACTTTATGCAGTAGATGCTGCGAATTACCGTGCCGGACAGAATATTGATGATACTTACGACCAACTGGTAGCAGGTGGAATGGAATCTGGTAAAGCCAGGCTAAAATCAGTTGAGCAATTTGCAGTAGAGTGCGCCATCTTAAAAGTTTGGGGCTCGGAAGCGTTGGATTATACGGTAGATGAAGGCGTTCAGATTTATGGCGGTATGGGTTTCTCTGCCGATGCGCCAATGGACAGAGCTTACCGCGATGCCCGTATCAACCGGATTTTTGAAGGTACTAACGAAATCAACCGTTTATTAACTGTTGATATGATGTTGAAACGTGCCATGAAAGGAGAACTGGATTTAATGACGCCAGCCACAGCGGTTGCTGCTGAATTAATGAGTATTCCTGATTTCGGTGAAGAAGATACTACGTTGTTTGCGGCAGAGAAAAAAGTACTCTCTAATTTGAAAAAAGCAACTTTAATGGTAGCTGGTGCTGCGGTTCAAAAGTTAATGATGACCCTGAGTAAAGAGCAGGAAATCTTAATGAATATTGCTGATATGGCAGGTTATGTTTATGTACTCGAATCTGCTTTATTAAGAACAGAAAAACTGGTAAATACCCGCGGCGAAGAAGCATCTGCTGGTCAGTTGGATTTATTGCGAATCTATTTGGTAGAAGCGGTAGATGGTATTGCAAAAGCAGGTAAAGAAGCACTTTGGGCATTTGCAGAAGGCGACGAACAACGCATGATGTTGGTAGGTTTACGCCGTTTTACAAAAGTAGAGCCATTTAATGTTAAAGAGGCACGCCAAAGGGTTGCGCAACAATTGATTGAAGCGAATAAATATATTTTTTAAAGTAGAAGGCTGAAAGGCGAAGGGTTTAAGAATTGGGTATATCACCAATTCTTAGACCCTTTTTTGTTGGATGTCATGCTGAGGCACGAAGCATCTGCAGCCGATGAAAGAGATGCGTCGTGTCTCAGCATGACAGAAGCTGAAAAATCATAACCCATTAGCTTTATAACATTAAAACCTTATTTTCGTACCATGATTAAATTTAGATTTCTTACGGTACTTCTTTTATGTGTAGTTGCGGTTTCATCCTGTAAAAAAGACGAAGATCCCGAAAAACAGATTACCGATTTTATCCAAAAGAACAATATCAATGCGGTTAGAGATGCATCTGGGTTATACTATCAGATCATTAAACCTGGTACAGGTTCTTTTACCTATCCGGCTAACACGAAAATCACCATCAAATACGAAGGTCGTTTGTTAAACGGTGATGTTTTCGATAATGGCGGGGGTAAAGAGCAAACATTCAACCTGGCCGAATTAATCCAGGGCTGGAGAATTGGTATTCCTAAAATTCAAAAAGGTGGCGAAATCAGGTTGATCGTTCCACCAGGCTTGGGTTATGGCAGTAGTGCTGTTGGACCGATTCCAGGTAATTCTGTATTGGATTTTAATATTCAGCTGTCTAATGCACAATAGGAGTAAAGACTTAAAAGAGAAAGACCAAAGCTGAAATCTGTATTCCAATTTTCAATAATGTTCTTTGGTCTTTTTGCTTTTACCCCTAAACGCTTTAAAAATTGTTAAAATAGGTTAAAAATTGTAGCATCCGTATTAAAAGCTTATTTTTGCGGATGATGGTTAAGTTCAAACATGTTATTTTATTGATATGCCTTGCAGGATGCTTTGCAGCTTGTAAGAAGGATGTATCTATTGATGATTCTTACGACCCTACTCCTCAGTTCAAAGCTGATACCGCTGCAATAAGTGCTTTTGTAAAGACTAATAATATCCCTGCAACAAAAGATGCCAGTGGTATTTTTTATCAGATTATAGCGCCCGGATCAGGAAACGTAAGTTATCTAACCTCTACGGTGATCACTGCAGATTATGAAGGCAGATTGTTAAACGGTACTATTTTCGATAGCACCAAAGGAACCCCAACCTCTTTTAAACTTGGAAATGTTATTTTAGGATGGCAGTTTGGGATTCAAAAAATACAAAAAGGAGGAAAGATCAGGTTAATTATCCCATCTTATTTCGCCTACGGAACACAGTCGCCATCATCTCTGGTACCTGCTAATTCGATACTCGATTTTACTATAACACTTACAGACGTACAATAATAAATGAACAAATTTACCAAACTTGGCCTATTTACACTTTTACTGGCTACTGTAGTTTTCAGCTCGTGCAAAAAGGACTATGAGACGATAGAAAGCGTAGATGATGCAGCGATTCAATCATATTTGAAGCAGAATAATCTTACCTTTACTAAAGATACAGGAAAAGAGTATTATTATAAAATTACAACGCAAGGAACTGGCAGTGCAGTTACAAATCAAGACTCTATTTATTATACTTATACATTCAAAACTTTATCAGGACAAGTATTAAAGCAGATACCTGATTTAATGATTCTAGGTACATATTTAGGATATACAGATCAATTCGCGATTAACAGCACTACTGTAAATTATATTTTTGCTCCAGTAAGAGAAGTACTAACAAAGTTGAACCGAGGTGGTAAAGCTACGTTAATTATGCCATCGCATTTAGCTTTTGGTAAAAATGGATTGGCTGCTTTGAACATTGGCTCAAACGAAAATATTATTGTTGATTTAGTGATGTATAACGAATCGAAGAGACATGAAATTGACGAGTTGGAAATTAATAAATTTATTGCGAATAATAACTTAACGCTGATTAAAGATCCTTCAAGAGCCCGTTATAGCATTAGCACACCCGGAACTGGGACGGACGCGATTAATTTGAATTCTACAATCGTTGCAAATTATACAGTAAGATATTTAGATGGGACGGTGATACCACAATCTTCTGATCAAATAACTGAAGTTTTAACCAATTTATATAAAGGTTGGCAACTAATTTTACCAGGAAAAGTAACTGCCGGAGGGAAACTCCGTTTAGTTATTCCTTCTGATTTAGCTAATGGAACGCCATTAGATTTCGATATAGAAATTGTAAGTGTTACGAATTAGATAACGCCTCTTTAAAAACTTTTAACACCCTTTCTCTTGCAAAAGTATGCTCAACTATTGGTTGGGCATATTTTTTTGTTCCAAATTCTGGCACCCACTTTTTAATGTACTCAAAGTTCGGGTCGAATCTTTTGGTCTGTAATTCGGGATTAAATACCCTAAAGTATGGTGCAGCGTCATTGCCTGATCCTGCTGCCCATTGCCAGCCGCCAACATTACTGGCCATTTCATAATCTAATAACTTTTCAGCAAAGTAGGTTTCTCCCCAGCGCCAGTCAATCAGTAAATGTTTGGTTAAAAAACTGCCCACAACCATGCGTACGCGGTTATGCATCCAGCCAGTTTGGTTAAGCTGTCGCATTCCGGCGTCTACAATAGGGTAACCGGTTTTGCCCTCGCACCAGGCCTTAAATTCATCCTCGTTATTACGCCATTTTATTTTATCATATTGTTTTTTAAAAGAATCGAAAGCTGAGTAGGAGAAATGCCAAAGGATCATCATATAAAACTCCCGCCAGGCCAGTTCAGAAAGCCAGACATTCGATTTTGCCTCAATTGCATCGCGCACTGCTTTTCTAATGCTTAAAGTGCCAAAACGTAAATGCAGGCCAATATGCGTGGTACCATCCAATGCGGGGAAATCCCGTTCTTTGGCATAGTCATCAAGTTTGTCTTTATAGCTGATTTTCGGAAAATCCAGTTTACTTTCCTCAAAACCCATATCTTTTAAAGTTGGCAGAGGCAGATGTTTGGTTTGTAATAAATTTTTAAGGTATTTCTTGGTAGGATAAGCCTTTACATAAAAATCGTTCAATTTGGCATGCCACTGCTTGTAAAAAGGAGTAAAAACAGTGTAGGGCGTTTTATCTGCTTTTAAAATTTCGTTTTTTTCAAAAATAACCTGGTCCTTGTATGTTTTAAATACGATTTTTTCACTGGTTAAAAATTCGGCCATGTTATCATCGCGTTCGCGTGCGTAAGGCTCATAATCATGATTGGTGTAAACTTCCTTAACCTCATACTCTTTTAAAATTTCCGGCCATATTTTTTCGGGCGTTCCATATTTTACCAGTAAATCTGATCCCCGCTGTTGAAGTTTTTTTTTTAAACCCTCAATGGTTTGGTAAATAAAAGTTACGCGGGCATCGTCTTTTAGGAGTTTATCCAGTATATTTTTATCAAAAATAAAAAGCGGCAAAACCGGATATTCACTTTTTAAAGCGTGGTATAAAGCCGCATTATCTTCTAAACGTAAATCGCGACGGAACCAAAAGACGGATACAGAATTCATGAGTAATAGTAGGTTGTTAATAAAATATAGATGACTTTAAGCGTTTGGAGTTAGGCGTTTTGCGTCAATTAACCGGTTTAAACATTTAACCGATTAACCAACCAGTTTAAACAATAACCTATTTATACAGGTCTTCCAAAGCATCCTCCAAATGTGTGAATTTAAATTTAAATCCCGCGTCCAAAATTTTTTGTGCCGAGGTATTATTGCTCATTAAAACGGCTTCTACACGTTCTCCCAGTAATAATTCCAAAGCTTTTTTAGGGACTTTAACTGGCCAGACCGGGCGGTGCAACTGTTTCGCAATGGCTTTAGTTAAGGCGCTGTTGGTGACTGGAAAAGGCGCGCAGGCATTATAACTGTCCTCCATTTTAAGGTTTTCTATGGCTTCAATATACATTTCAACCATATCATTAATGTGTATCCAGGGCGTCCATTGTTTGCCTGTACCCAATGGTGCACCAGCAAATAATTTTACTGGCTGAGCCAATTGCGGCAATGCTCCGCCTTTGGTGCTGAAAACAATCCCGGTACGGAGTTTTACAATCCTCAGGCTCAGTTTTTTACCCTGATCTACTGCATCTTCCCAAAGTTTACAGCATTCGGCTAAAAAACCATAACCGTTGGCGCTTTCTTCTGTTAAAATTTCATCACCGCAATCGCCATAAAAACCAACTGCAGAAGAAGAAACAAAAGATTTAATCTGATGATCTGGCCTTGATCTGATCGTTTTAAAAAGCAGTTCTGTAGATTTTACACGACTGTCAATAATCTGTTTTTTGCGTTCATCCGTCCACTTTTTATCTGCTACAGGCTCGCCCGCCAGATGGATAACGGCATCAACACCATTCAGGCAATTATCATCAATTGTTCCTTTGTAAACATCCCAAACGAAACTATTCGGATCTTCATTTTTCTTTCGGGAAAGGGTATTCACCGCGTAACCCTTACTTAATAAATGCTTTTTTAGCTCAGTACCCACCAGTCCGGTAGCTCCGGTAATCAGAATCTTCTTTGCCATATTTTTAAAACACTAAAGATACAAAAGGGTTTGTCGGCATAACTTTAAAATGTATTAATCTGGTTCTAATGCTTTTGTTACCTATTTGTAAAGAATTATTCAGGGGTTTGATGGAGAAGAAAAATAAGATAAATTTGTAAAGCGTTCTTACACCCTTTTCGATAAAAGATGTCCAAAAAAATTTTAGTCTGGTTTAGAAATGATCTTCGCTTGCATGATAACGAAATGCTGGTCGAGGCAATTGCTAAATCTGATTCAATTTTGCCTGTTTACATTCTCGATCCCCGTTCTTTTGGGGAAACAAAATACGGTACGCTAAAAACAGGCAATATCAGAGCGCAGTTTATTTTAGAAAGTGTTTTAGGTTTACGCAGTGCTTTAAAACAGATTGGCGGCAACCTGCTGATCGCCGAAGGTAGTCCCGAAGATATTATTCCACAATTGGTGCAGGAATACGAAATTACCGAAGTGTACCATCACCGCGAAGTGGCCCGCGAAGAAACCCATGTTTCTACCCTGGTCGAAAATGCACTTTGGAAACTGCGTGTCAATCTCAAACATTTTATCGGTCATACCTTATATAATAAAGAAGATTTACCTTTCCCGATCAAAGATATTCCCGACGCTTTTAACCAGTTTAAAAAGAAAATTGAACGCGATTCGATCATTAAGCCCTGTTTTGCAGCACCAGACCGGATTAACGTGGCCGAAGTAATTGATTGGGGAACATTATCCTCATTAGAAGATCTTAATCTTTTACCTCAACAGAAAGATCAGCGTGCTGATTTCGAATTTGCGGGTGGCGAAGCCGAAGGTTTGGCACATTTGCAGAAGGTAATTGTAGCCATGCAACAAGCAGCAACGACCAAGAATTTAATTCTTGCTTCGAAACTTTCTGCCTGGCTGGCCATGGGAAGTTTATCGCCCCGAAAAGTATATTGGGAAATTAAAAAAATGGAAGGTGTACCCAATACCAAAGCCATATTCAATCATATTTTGTTGGGACTGCTTTGGAGGGATTATTTCCGTTTCATGTTCAAAAAATACGGCAACACCTTTTTCAGTCCCGATGGATTTGGAAGTCAGGGTTTGGTTGATATTGCAAATGAGCAGGACAACTTCAATAAATGGAAAAATGCACAGACCGGATTTGCGGTAGTAGATGCGGTAATGACGGAGTTAAATCAAACCGGTTTTATCTCGAATATTGCCAGACAAACGGCTGCTTTATACCTGATCAATAACCTTGAGGTGAGCTGGATTTTTGGTGCAGCTTATTTTGAAGAAAAACTGATCGATTATAACCCGGCTAGTAACTGGGGCAATTGGGCCAATGTGGCCGGCGTAGGGAACGATCAGAAATCAAAAAGTGTATTCGATTTAGATAAAAACATCAAAAATCTCGACCCAAAAGGCAACTATGCTTTAACTTGGGCATCATAGTTGTAATGACTGAATGAATGATTATTCAATGATTGAATGACTGAATTTTGAAGGATTGAATTTGCAGAGTTTTCGATTATTACAGGTCGTATTTTTATCATTCAATCATTAGATCATTCCCTCATTCAATAAATCGTATTTTAATCGAGATTTTTGCCGTTTATATAAGGTAAAATTCTAATTTTGTAGTGCTTATAGTAAATAGTTAATAATGGATAAATTATCTTATCTTAATGGCGCAAACGCCGAATATATAGAGTCTTTATATCAGTCGTATCAACAAGATCCTGAGTCGGTTGAGTTTGGTTGGCAGAAATTTTTCGAAGGTTTCGATTTTGGAAGAGGATCGGAAGCGCCGGCGGTAACCGCAGAAACTCCTGAACAATTTTTAAAAGAGGTTAATGTTTTAAACCTGATTGATGGCTATCGCAGCCGCGGTCACCTGTTTACACATACCAATCCGGTACGCGAAAGACGTAAACATTTGCCAACGTTAGATCTTGCCAATTTTGGATTATCTGATGCCGACCTGGAAACGGTTTTCAACTCTGGTGTGGAGATTGGTATCGGTGCAGCAAAATTGAAAGATATTGTAGCCTTTTTAAAACAAACATACGCACACTCCATCGGTGCAGAATATAAATTTTTACGTACACCAGAAGTGTTGAACTGGATTCAGCAAAAAATGGAAAGTGCACGTAATACCCCTAATTTCTCTATTGAAGAGAAAAAACGCATTCTCCGGAAATTAAACGAAGCAGTAAGTTTCGAAAATTTTCTTGGGACAAAATTCTTAGGTCAGAAGCGTTTCTCTTTAGAAGGTGCTGAGGCTTTAATCCCTGCATTGGATTCGGTTATTGAAAAAGGTGCCGAATTGGGAATTGAAGAATTTGTAATCGGTATGGCTCACCGCGGGCGTTTAAACGTGCTGGCCAATATCATGCAAAAAACCTATAAAGATATTTTTGCGGAATTTGAAGGCAAAAGTTATAATCCGGATACCCCATTTGGCGGTGATGTAAAATATCACTTAGGTTACTCAACTGATGTAACGACGAATGCAGGTAAAAGTGTTCACTTAAGTTTATGTCCTAACCCATCTCACTTAGAAACAGTTGATGGTGTGGTAGAAGGCATGAGCCGTTCTAAAATCGATTTCAAATATGGTGGCGATAACAGTCGTTTAGCGCCAATTTTGATTCACGGTGATGCTTCAGTTGCTGGTCAGGGTATTGTTTACGAAGTGATTCAGATGGCAGGTCTTGAAGGTTATAAAACCGGTGGAACCATTCACCTGGTGATCAATAACCAGATCGGTTTTACCACTAACTATAAAGATGCACGTACCAGTACCTATTGTACTGATATTGCAAAAGTGACCTTATCTCCGGTTTTCCACGTTAATGGTGATGATCCTGAGGCTTTGGTTTATGCGATCAACCTGGCAATGGAATACCGTCAGAAATATAAAAACGACGTATTCATTGATATTCTTTGCTACCGTCGTTTCGGTCACAATGAGTCTGATGAGCCTAAATTCACCCAGCCTTTATTGTACAAAACTATTGAGAAACACCCTAATCCAAGGGAAATCTATATTGAGCAGTTAACTAAAGAAGGTAAGTTAGAGGCGGGATTGGCAAAAGAAATGGAAAAAGATTTCCGCGGTATTTTGCAGGAACGCTTAAACGAAGCCAAAGAATTTGTTGCCGGTAATGCTGAAGTTAAATTTGGTGGTGCATGGGCAGATTTACGTATGGCGACACCGAAAGATTTTGAATCTTCTCCGGTTACTGCAGTTAAAAAATCTACTTTATTAGAAATTGGTAAACGCATTACTGCTTTGCCAACCAATAAAAAGTTCTTCAAAAAAATCGAAAAACTATTTGTTGAGCGTAGCAAAATGGTTAACGAAACCAATGTTTTCGATTGGGCAATGGGCGAGCAGCTGGCTTATGGTACTTTGTTATCAGAAGGTAAACGTGTTCGTTTAAGCGGTCAGGATGTAGAGCGTGGTACTTTTTCTCACCGTCATGCCGTTTTAACGCTTGAAGACAGTGAGGAAGAATATGTGCCATTGGCAAATATTTCTGATCAGCAGGCACCATTTGATATTTACAATTCACACTTATCTGAGTATGGTGTTTTAGGCTTCGAATATGGTTATGCCATGGCCAATCCTAATGCTTTAACTATTTGGGAAGCACAATTTGGTGATTTCTTTAACGGGGCGCAAATCGTTGTAGATCAGTATATTGCAAGTGCTGAGACGAAATGGCAACGCGAAAACGGTTTGGTAATGTTATTGCCTCACGGTTATGAAGGTCAGGGACCAGAGCACTCATCAGCACGTATTGAGCGTTTTATGGAGCTTTGTGCCGATTATAACATGCAGGTAACCAACTGTACTACTCCGGCAAACTTCTTCCACGTTTTACGCCGTCAGTTTAAACGCGATTTCCGTAAACCATTGGTGGTATTTACGCCTAAAAGCTTATTGCGTCACCCGGCCTGTGTTTCTAAATTAGAAGAATTTACAGAGGGTGGCTTTAAAGAGGTAATTGATGATGTAAATGCTAAAGTTGCAGACGTTACCCGTATCGTTTTCTGTAGCGGTAAAATTTACTATGAGTTGCTGGAGAAACAGCAAGCCGATAAAATCAAACACGTGGCTTTGGTTCGTGTAGAGCAGTTGTATCCAACGCCGGTTGATCAGATGGAAGCGATCCAGAAAAAATATAAAAATGCGAAAGAAATTTTCTGGGTACAGGAAGAGCCAGAGAACATGGGCGCCTGGCCATATTTGTTCCGCAGGTTATACAAAACCTCATTAAAAGGTATTGATGTAATTTCGAGAAGAGAGAGCAGCAGTACAGCAACCGGTTTTGCAAAACAACATGCTAACCAACAGGCTTATATTTTAGCAAAAGCTTTAGAGGTTTCGGTAACTGAGGATGTGAAAGATATCGCTAAAAAAGCAACAAAAAAATTAGTTCAGATTGATTAGTGAGGTTTGAGGCGTAAGGTTTGAGGTTTAGGGTTAAGTATCCGTAAGATTCCAACTTTACAACATTTAACAATAAAAATTAGGTTTAAGGCGTAAGGTATGAGGTTTAAGGTTAAGTACCTGAAACATGCTAACTTTACAACATTTCAACCTTTAACGATAAAAACATAACATTACAAAAATGAGTTTAGAGATAAAAGTTCCACCTGTTGGTGAGTCGATAACCGAAGTTGTTTTATCACGCTGGATAAAAAACGATGGCGATGTTGTTGAAATGGATGAAGTAATTGCCGAATTAGAATCGGATAAAGCTACATTCGAATTAACTGCAGAACAAGCTGGAACTTTAAAAACCATAGCAGCCGAAGGCGATACGTTAGCCATTGGTGCAGTAGTTTGTAAAATTGAAGACGGTGGTGCAGCTGCTGCTCCGAAGGCTGAAGGCGAAAGTCCTAAGGCTGATGCACAAGCTCCGGCTGCTGTTGCAGAGGCGCCTAAGGCTCAGGATTCAGCTGCTTCTAGAGATTCTTACGCTACAGGTACTCCATCTCCTGCTGCTGGTAAAATTCTTGCAGAAAAAGGAATTGATGCTGGTGCAGTAAAAGGTACGGGTGTTGATGGCCGTATTACTAAGGATGATGCTGTGAAAGCTGAAGCCGGTAAAAAACCAGAAGCACCAAAAGCGAGTGCACCAGTCGCAACTGCTGCTCCTGCAGGTAGCCGTGGAGAACGACGCGAGAAAATGTCTCCACTGCGCAGAACGGTTGCAAAACGTTTGGTTGCTGTTAAAAATGAAACCGCCATGTTAACTACTTTTAACGAAGTTAACATGAAGCCAATTATGGATTTACGCGGAAAATATAAAGATCAGTTTAAAGAAAAATTTGGTGTTGGTTTAGGTTTTATGAGCTTTTTCACTAAAGCAGTTACTGAAGCTTTAAAAGATTTCCCTGCGGTTAACGGCCGTATTGAAGGCGAAGAATTGGTGTACAACGATTTCGCTGATATTTCTATCGCAGTTTCTGCTCCAAAAGGTTTAGTAGTTCCGGTAATCCGTAATGCAGAAAGCATGACTTTGGCACAAATCGAAAAATCGGTATTAGAACTGGCTTTAAAAGCACGTGACAGCAAACTAACCATCGAAGAAATGACTGGTGGAACATTCACGATCACTAACGGCGGTGTGTTTGGTTCGATGATGTCGACTCCGATTATTAATGCACCACAATCGGCTATTTTAGGGATGCACAACATTGTTGAGCGTCCGGTTGCTGAAAAAGGTGAGGTGGTAATCCGTCCGATGATGTATGTTGCTTTATCATACGATCACAGAATTATCGACGGACGTGAGTCGGTTGGTTTCCTGGTTCGTGTAAAACAATTATTAGAAGATCCGGCCAGATTGCTTTTAGGCGTTTAACCTCTAAATCCCCTAAAGGAGACTTTATATGTTTAGAGAGAAGTCAGGTTTTTTAAAACTTGACTTCTCTTTTTTTTTGCTCCAAAAAATGAAATTAACTTTTAGCTTAAAGTTTAGCCTTATTTTCCTTTTAATTTTCATCGTGGAAATTCTAATTGGTAAATACCTTGATGATGCAATTATACGCCCTTTTGGCGGTGACGTATTGGTGGTTGTTTTGATTTACGCTTTTTTTAGGATTTTTCTGAAAACTAATAACAGGTGGTTGGCCTTAGGCGTCCTGATTTTTTCTTTCATCATTGAGTTTTTGCAAAAAGTAAATTACGTTACCTGGCTGGGCCTGGAGCATAATAAGTTAATGAGTATTGTTTTAGGAACTTCCTTTAGCTATTATGATTTACTGGCCTATTTTGTAGGTTATTTGATTTGTTTATTGTTTAAGGATTGAATTTTGAGCTACTTCATAAAGATGGTCGTCATCTCGACCGAAACGTAGTGGAGCGGAGAGATCTATCTTCTGACAGATTTCTCAACTGCGTTGCACCCGATAGCTATCGGGTCCGCTCGAAATGACGATTGGAAGATACTAATCACTAAAAATAAGCTTATTTAGACAATTCTTTAATCTGCTTTAAATCCAGTTGTTTAAATTCTACTTCACTACCTTCTGCTTGTAGTGCAATCTGGCCGCTGCTTGCGGTACAGTTTGTACCATAGTTTACCAATGTACCATTTACCCAAACTTTAACTTCGTTATTTAAACATTGTATGATCATGGTGTTCCATTCGCCAAGTGGTTTTTCGCTATCATCGGTTAAGTTTTTAATCCGGCGGAGTTTATCACCATTTACACCCCAGTTTTCCTTTGGTCCGCGTCTGGTAACCATATCGGGCACCGAAATGTCTTCTTCAATACACCAGAAATCGCCGGCATCTTTATGCTGCATCTGCACTTCCAGCGATTTTGGGAACATGCCATACAGTGCTCTTGGTGTTGATGCATGCACCAATACTCCACAGTTACCTGGTTTGCCTGCAAAACGATATTGAACGGTTAACTGGTAATTTTTATAAATTTTATCGGTTATTAGATGTCCGCCTGGTGTGCCTAAACTTACGAGTAATCCGTTGCGTACGATAAACGGATTAATGGTATCCGACTTTTTATCCATGGCAGGTACATCTGCGTGCCATCCATTAAGATTTTTGCCGTTAAAAAGACTTTTTTGTGCAAATGCTGAGGTGCTCAATGTGATGAGCATTAAAAGGAAATAATGTAATTTCATGATATTTGGTTTTGTATTCCAAATATATTTTAAAAAATTGGAAAACTGTGTTGATGGTTGTCTTCCTGAATGATCAGTTTTAGAAAAAACAAAGGAGTTGGGTAACAGGTTAAGATAAATCGTCATCTCGACCGCAGTGGAGAGATCTTTTAACATGGCCCAAAGATCTCTCCACTCCGCGTTGCTCCGGTCGAGATGACGACCCGTTTGAAGAGTACATTAGTAGGATGCTAACTTCAATAACTCCTCATAAGCATTTCCATCGATCCCGAGTAATTTTGCAAATGCCGGTTCGGTTTTGTAGCCCTGCTTTTTTAAAGAGATAATTTCCTGTCTAAATTCTTCTCCTTTTTCCAGGAGTAATTTATATTCGATTAGCATATGGCGATAAGCGTTTTGCTGCGTGGCAGGTACGTTTTGTCCAAATATTTCTATCTCAAACCCATCAATGATAAAATTTGCTTTAATGGCTTCAAATTTTGGACTTTCCATAACCGAGAAATCTTTTTCGGAGCCAAAAACAGCAATTAACCGGGCAATAAATTCATCTTTATCAGATATTTCGCAGATAATATCCAGATCACTGTTTTCGATGTCGATATTAATTGGTATAGTGCCGACTAAAATGGGCTTATATGCAACAAGTTTTTCTAAAATTTGGTGATCGGTTAAAACCTGATAAGCTTTTGCCTGCTTTTCGTTTCCTGATTGGAGGTATGATATGTCGAGGAAATTGATCATTATTTTGCTTTTACACTTAGCGTGAAAGATCCTGAAATAAATTCAGGAAGAGGAGTAGACACTTTGATTTTTTTATTCCTTGCAGCATCCAAAGTTACTAAACCCGATAGGATAAATGCCAATGCGTTCTAATTCTGCCTTCGTTTTTATCAAGAACCTAAAACAAAGCACAGGCTGCATTGGCAGAAAGGATAGCGGGAAGAGACTTAAATATTTGCTGCTGTACCTGCTTTCCAAAACATTAACAAATAGTATCGGTATTGTGAGGCACGAAGCAATGTTATAACTGTCGTTAATGGTATGCTTAGTAAGATTGCTTCGTCATTCCGCCTCGCAATGACGATTTAACAAAAAAAGCCCATCTCCGTTAAGAAATGGGCAATGTTTTCATGTATCATCTTGAATTATCTCAAGGTCTTACTAATTAAATGCTGATCCCGAAGGTTCGGGAGAGCATGACGAATTGCTCGCTTAATCTTCCACAATTTCGCTATTGATGCTTACTTCGTCCTTAACATCTTCTTTAAAGTAGTTTTTTTGGAAAATAAGGATCAGTATCACCCCTACAGAAATGGCTGCGTCTGCAAGGTTAAAAACCGGCCTGAAGAAAACAAATTCTTCACCTCCCCATATGGGTAACCAGGAAGGGAAGTGGCCTTCGGCAATCGGGAAGTAGAACATATCTACCACGCGGCCGTGGAACCAGCTTTCGTAGCCATAAATTTTTCCGTAAAATACAGAATCGATGATATTACCTAATGCACCTGAAAAGATCAGAGCAACATTAAGGATCAATCCACGATGGTATTTATGCTTAATTAAATAATGTAAACCATAACCAATCCCTGCAACTGCTGCAATGCGGAAAAGCGATAAGGCTAATTTGCCAAACTCGCCACCAAACTCCATACCGAAAGCCATACCATTATTTTCGGTAAAATGGATGATAAACCACTTACCAATAATGTGGAACTCCTGACCAAGGTACATGTGCGTTTTAACCCATGTTTTAACCAGCTGATCGGCCAGTAAAACTAAAAAGATTACAATTAAAGGTTTTGTATAGCCTTTCATTAACTCTGCTTTAATTTAGCTTCCATGCTTAAGGTTGCATGCGGTACTGCGCGTAAACGTTCTTTCTGGATTAACTTACCGGTTTCGCGGCAAATACCATAAGTTTTGTTTTCGATACGCACCAATGCGTTTTCCAGGTTATCAATAAATTTTTTCTGACGGGCAGCCAATTGATTGATCTGTTCTTTCTCCATCGTTGCAGAACCGTCTTCTAATGTTTTGTAAGCACCAGAAGTATCTTCAGTTCCGTTTGCATTTGGGTTACTCAAAGAAGTGGTTAAAGAGTTAAGTTCCTCTTTCGCCATGCGTAATTTATCTTGAATTAATTCTTTAAATTCCTGAAGTTCACTGTCTGAGTAGCGTGTTTTATTACTGTTTTCCATGTTTTTAATTTAGTTTTCTAATATATGGATTTATATTTTAGTTACTGAAATGCTTAACTCAACATCATCAATGGTGATTTTGTTTGCATTAGTTACAGTATCTGTTAATTCTAATTCGTCAGCTAATATTTCCGCGCAAATGTAACCCTTGTTTTTGGCAACTGCATTGGCTACCAGGTTATCATTTTGTAACGAAACTTTAATCCTATCGGTCACCTCAAAGTTTAACTCTTTCCTTAAATTCTGGATGCGGTTAACCAGTTCGCGTGAGATACCTTCCTGTTTCAGCTCTTCGGTAATGGTTACATCCAAAGCAACAGTTAGGCTACCCAGGTTAGTTACCTGCCATCCCGGAATATCTTCAGCAAAAACCTCTACATCATCATTTAAATCAATAGCATGCTGGAAATTATCGCTGCCAAAAACATTGATGTAACCATCAACTTCAAGTCGCTGGATATCGTCCTGCGTCATGTTTTCTAAAGCTTCTTTCACCGTGCTCATATCTTTACCTACTTTTTTACCCAACGATTTAAAGTTCGGTTTCAGCTTTTTCTTTACGATGCCATGGGTATCGGTAATGAACTCGATATGTTTCACATTGGTTTCAGAAAGGATATAATCGGCCACTTTTGAGATTTTTTGTTCAAAATCGCCATTTAAAGATGGGATTAAGATTTTTTCAAGCGGCTGACGTACATTGATGCCCGATTTTTTACGCAGTGATAAAACCATCGATGAAATATCCTGGGCATAAAGCATTCTTTCGTTCAATGCATTGTCGATTAAACTTTGATCAGCTTCTTTCCATAAGGTTAAGTGGACTGATTCTTCGGCGTAAGCATCGGTAACGGTTAAATTGCGGTACAACCAATCGGCAAAGAAAGGTGCCACAGGACTCATCAGCTGCGCCAGTGTTTCCAAACAGGTAAATAATGTTTCGTAAGCTGCTCGTTTATCATCAGTCATTTCGCCTTTCCAGAAACGGCGGCGGCTTAACCTGATGTACCAGTTGCTTAAATGCTCATCAACAAAAGTCTGGATGGCACGGGTTGCCTTGGTTGGCTCGTAAGTATTGTAACTTTCGTCCACTTCGCTGATCAGGTTTTGCAGTAAAGATAAGATCCAGCGGTCTAATTCTGTTCTGTCTTCTACCTTGCTCAGGTTATTTTTGTCGATTTCGAATTTATCGATATTGGCATATAAAGCAAAGAAAGCGTAGGTATTGTACAGTGTTCCGAAGAATTTACGGCGCACTTCATCCAAACCTTCCAGACTAAATTTAAGGTTATCCCATGGCGAAGCATTGCTGATCATGTACCAACGGGTAGCATCGGCACTGTAAGTTTCGATGGTGCTGAAAGGATCGACCGCATTGCCTAAACGTTTAGACATTTTGTTGCCGTTTTTATCCAGTACTAATCCGTTCGAAACAACGTTTTTAAACGCTACGCCAGGGTTGCCCACTTTTGCATTTACCGCTTTAATTTCATCGCTGGCCTCGCTAAGCATTACCGCAATGGCGTGCAGGGTAAAGAACCATCCACGGGTCTGATCTACACCTTCTGCGATAAAATCGGCAGCGTATGCATTTTCAAATTCCTCTTTGTTTTCGAAAGGGAAATGCCACTGTGCATAAGGCATGGCGCCGCTATCAAACCAAACATCGATAAGGTCGGTTTCGCGGGTCATTTTTTCACCTTTTGATGAAGTTAAAATTACATCATCAACATAAGGGCGGTGCATGTCTTTCAGTTCGAAACCGGCAGGCATAAAACCCGCTTCGATTGATTTTGCAATTTCTGCATTCAGTTCAGCGATAGAACCGATGCATTTTTCTTCCAAACCATCGGCAGTACGCCAGATTGGTAATGGTGTACCCCAATAGCGTGAGCGTGATAAATTCCAGTCTACAAGGTTTTCCAGCCAGTTACCAAAACGGCCTGTCCCGGTCGATTCTGGTTTCCAGTTGATGCCTTTGTTCAATTCCACCATTTTATCCTTAACGGCAGTGGTTTTGATAAACCAGCTATCCAGCGGATAATATAAAACCGGTTTGTCGGTTCTCCAGCAGTGTGGATAGGTGTGGACGTATTTCTCTACCTTGAAGGCTTTGTTTTCTTCTTTTAACTGGATGGCAATTTCTACGTCGACAGATTTCTCCGGCGCTTCGCCATCTTTGTAATATTCGTTTTTAACGTATTTGCCACCGTAATTTCCGCCCAAAGCCGCAATAAATTTTCCTTGCAGGTCTACCAACGGAACGGCATTTCCTTTATCATCCAATACCAGCATTGGTGGTATTTCTGGTGTAGCCAGTTTAGCTACACGCGCATCATCTGCACCAAAAGTTGGGGCGGTGTGTACAATACCGGTACCATCTTCGGTAGTTACAAAATCTCCCGAAATTACCCTAAAAGCATTTTCCGGGTTTTGATATGGCAATACATATGGCAATAACTGCTCGTATTTTATACCCACTAAATCTGCTCCGACAAATTTTGCCAAAACAGCATAAGGGATTTTTTTATCTTCCGCTTTGTAATTGGTAAAAGCTTCTTCTCCCTCAGCTAAGAAGTATTTTCCGGCAAATTGTTTGCCTACCAAAGCTTTCGCCAAAACCACCTGGATTGGCTCAAAAGTATATTGATTAAAAGTTTTAACCAATACGTAATCGATCTTTGGCCCTACGGTTAAAGCTGTATTACTAGGTAAGGTCCATGGGGTAGTTGTCCAGGCTAAAAAATGAACTTCACCAAAGCCTTTTAAAGCTTCAGGTAAAGTCGATTCGATGGTTTTAAACTGTGCCACAATTGTGGTGTCGCTTACATCCTTATAAGTTCCCGGCTGGTTTAACTCGTGTGAGCTTAAGCCCGTACCTGCAGCAGGCGAGTAAGGTTGTACAGTATAGCCTTTATATAAAAATCCTTTATCGTAAAGTTGTTTTAAGATCCACCAAAGGGTTTCGATGTATTCGTTTTCGTAGGTGATGTACGGATTTTCAAGATCAACCCAATAACCCATTTTTTCGGTCAGGTCGTTCCAAACGTCCGTATAACGCATTACCTCGGTACGGCAAGCTTCGTTATATTCATCAACGCTGATTTTTTTACCGATATCTTCTTTGGTAATACCCAGTTTTTTCTCAACAGCAAGTTCGATCGGAAGACCATGCGTATCCCAGCCACCTTTACGCTTAACCTGGTAGCCTTTTAAAGTTTTATAGCGGCAAAAAATATCCTTAATTGCACGCGCCATTACGTGGTGGATGCCCGGCATGCCATTGGCAGACGGTGGTCCTTCGTAAAAAGTAAACGGATTAGATTTAGGACGGGATGAAATACTTTTCTCAAAGATATTTTCCTTTTTCCAAAAATCCAGTATTTCCTGCCCTATTTTGGCAAGTTCCAGTTGTTTAAATTCGCTATACATCAATCAGGTACCTCAAAAAATTAAGGTTGCAAAGTTAACAGAATTGACTGAATTTTGGTAGTTTTGATGTAAATACTTTTAACGTGAAATTATTTAATATCGGGCTTACACTGATGATTGTAGCTGTAATTGCATTGCCTGTTGTAGCGGTTATCAATCCATCAAACCGCGATTTTGTGCTTTATGCATTTTATTTCTGCGGCTTGCTCGAACTAATTGGGCTCATCTTTGTTTTAATCCATATTATTACACTAAAAAGAAAGACCCTATGATCAAGCTGTTAAAATTGCAGAAAGCCGTTTTTGTACTCATTGCTGGTGTACTTTCTTTTATTGCCTATAAAATTTTAGATGCTAACGGAATCAAATCAGGCATCTATTTACAAATGCTGGCAGGTGTGCTCATTATTATTGGTGCGCTATGGCTGTTATACCCGATTTTATTTGCCAAAAAAGATAGCGATGGCAATGCCGAAATCATTACCGATCCAACGGTCGAAGTTCCGGTAGATGAAGAAGAGGAAAAGCCGGCAACTGAGTAATATTCTTAAATGACCAGTTTTTTTTGAGCCTATGTCTTATGTGGTTTTAAAAAGGTTTTTGTAAAGCAAGGCCGGTATTTCATTTTAATGTTCGTCCTGCTGTTCGCTTTAGCCCTCATGCTTCGGGGTTGTCGCTGCCATCAGGTTTAGGTTACCTGGGCTGGTGAAAAAATTAAATACAATTCTATACATAGCCTTGGGTTTAAACCCAAAGCTATCTTAAAGGGTTAAAATCCTTAAACAATTAATGGTCAAACTCACCTGCGTTTTTCGCCGATTCTTCATCAGAAACCACTTTTCTCACTTTCTTTTTATCTAACCACAATACCAGTGCAGGCAATAAAGTTAGGTTAAAGATTAAGGCCACCAATAAAGTTATCGATAAAAGTAATCCTAATACTACCGTTCCACCGAAGGTAGAGGCCGTAAAAATCCCGAAGCCAAAGAATAAGATTAAGGCAATGTGCGTCATACTTACACCGGTTTCGGTAATCGTATCTGTAATTACTTTGGGTACACTAAAATTCGTCAGGTTTAGTTCCTGCTGGTAGCGTGTAAGAAAATAAATTGTTTGGTCTGATGCCAGACCAAAGGCAATGGTGAAAATTAAAATGGTAGAAGGTTTTAGGGAAATTCCGAAATAACCCATAATACCGGCGGTAATAATTAAAGGGACAATGTTTGGTAATAATGAAATAAACATAATGCCCAAACTTTTAAATTGTGCCAGCCTTAAAAGCGATATTAACACAATGGCAAGCGCAATACTCTCCACTAAATGCCTTAACATATAATCTGTTCCTTTCGAAAAGATGATGCTCGATCCGGTAAGTTCTACATCAAATTTTGATGGAGGCAAAATGCTGTCGATCCTCGGTTTTAGTTCGGCCATAATTGCATCCAGGCGTTTCGAACCCACATCAGCCATTTGAAAACTGATCCTCGTACTTTGATTTCCTTTGCTGATAAAGTTGGTTAACAAACTTGCATTTCCTTTACCACCATTGGCAATGTAGGCCAGGATAAAGTTCTTCTCTAAGTTATCGGGCAGGCGAAAAAATGTAGAATCGTTATTGTAAAATGCCTGAGTAGCGTATTTTAAACCCATATTTACCGAAATGGAGCGCGAAAATTCCGGATAGGCAGAAATCATTTTCTCCAGTTTTTCCATTCTTTTCAGATTGGTTAAATTGAAAACGCCATTCTTTTTCTTGGTATCTACACTTACCTCAAGCGGTAAAATACCTTCAAAATTTTTCTCAAAGAATTTTAAATCCGTTAAAATTTCAGAGTTTTTCGGTAAATCATCAACCACGTATCCGTTAACGTTGATTTTCATTACGCCAATAAAAGCAATAATCGAAATGATAATCGTTCCGATGTAAATCAAACCGCTTTTCTGCTGAACGAGGGTATCGGTTTTAACCAATAATTTATGCAGAAAACCTTCGTCAATATGGGTTTGCGGTTTAAGTTTTGGTGCCGGCAGGTAACTGAAAATAATCGGGATTAAACATAAACACATTAACCACGTAACCATCACGTTTATAGAGGCTACGCTACCGAATTGCATCAATAACTCACTTCCGGTAAAATAAAGCACCCCAAAACCAATGGCTGCCGTAATATTCGCAATCAGCGTGGTAATGGCAATTCTTTCTATCGTAACGCTTAGTGCTTTTTGCTTGTCGCCATGTTTGCGAAGCTCATTCTGGTATTTGTTCAGCAATAAAATACTGTTCGGGATGCCGATAATTACAATCAGAGGTGGAATCAGCCCCGTTAAAATAGTCAACTCGAAGCCGAATAAAACAAGCGTTCCGATGCTCCAGATTACGCCCATTATTACCACTAAAATAGGGAAGAATACGGCATAGAATTTTTTAAAGAAAATCAATAAGATTAATGCTGAAACCAGGATTGATAAGCCCAGGAACAATACAAATTCGTTACTCACCAGTTTACTAACTGCGGTGCGGATATATGGTAAACCCGAGATGTGTACCTGAATTTTGGTAGCCGCCTGAAAAGCCTTTGCCTTAGCTTCAATTTCTTTTAAAATAGGATTGCGTTCGGCCGTATTTAAGATTTTGGTATCGAAAGTAATGGCCATTAAAGTTGCATTCTGCCGGTTGTACACCAGTCCTTCGAAGAAAGGATTACTGTAAATGGTATTTTTAACAGAATCCATTTCGGCATCAGTTTTAACCAGGCCACCCGGTAATGGTTTTAACACAAATTTTTGGTTAACAGTGTCTTTTTCGAGCTGAAAAATCCGCCCTGAGGATAAGACCTGTTTAATGCCTTTCAATTTCTGGATTTCATTAGAAAGCTGAACCCAGTGGTTATACACTTCTTTTTTAAAGACATCGGGCGACTGTATGCCTACCACCATCACACTTCCATCCTCACCAAAAGTCTTTTTAAAAGCGTTATATTTTACAAATGCGCTATCAGTAACGGGCAGGATTTTACTCCCTGTATAAGAAAGTTTTACATTTTTGGCCTGATAAGCCATAAAAACGGTTCCTAAAACGAAAAATACGATGATTGCGATACGGTTCTGAAGAATAAATCTCGATAGCTTAACCCACATGTGCAGCTTAGTTTAATAATAATGGCAAAACTAATCTTATTTGTAAAACACGATTACTTTTTGCGCAATTAAATTTGCACAAATAACATACTTTTGAAAAAAATGTTTTAACAGCATGTTACACAAAGTCAGGGGCATTGTATTGAAGACCACCAATTACAGCGAAAGCAGTGTGGTGGTTCAGGTACTTACCGATAAATTCGGGATGCAATCTTACCTTATTAATGGGGTTAAAAAACCAAAGGCCAAGATTAAAATGAACATGTTGCAATCACTTCATCTTTTGGATATGGTGGTTTACCATAAAGCAAATACCAATATTCAGCGGATCTCGGAAGTGCGCCAAACACCTGTTTTTAAAAGTATTCCTTACGATATGGTTAAAACCAGTATCGTTATTTTCCTAAATGAGGTGTTGTATAAAAGTATCCGGCAGCAATCGGCTGATGAGAGTTTGTTCGATTATATTTTTAATTCGATAGCCTGGTTTGATGAAGTAGAGGAGATTAATCCTAATTTTCATTTGTCCTTTTTATTAAAGCTTACGCGGTTTTTAGGGTTTTCGCCTAATGGAAAAAGAAGGAACGACCAGATTTATTTCGATCTGCAGGAAGGGGAATTTACGTCCAGGTTGCCAATCCACTCCAATTACCTTCAATTGGATGATGCAATCAGCTTCATTTCTTTATTTAATTCTCCACTCGAAAAAATTTCTGGAATAAAGTTAAGTAATACCCAGCGGCGCTTTTTATTAGATAAGATATTGGTTTTCTATACCTTACATACAGCCTCTTTTGGGGTGGTGCAATCGCATAAAATCCTCGAAACTTTGTTAAGTTGAAAAAAAAGAAAAAAAGATTTGCAGAACAGTTTTATAGCGCTATATTTGCATTCCCAAACGGAGGATGGGACATTAAGTTTGACAAAATATAAAAGGGAAATTAGCTCAGCTGGTTCAGAGCATCCCGACGTTACAGTCGGGAGGGTCGGATCGAGAAAGCCGAGATAATTTTAAATATTACCAACAGGGAAATTAGCTCAGCTGGTTCAGAGCACCTCGTTTACACCGAGGGGGTCGGGGGTTCGAACCCCTCATTTCCCACCATTAAAAGCCTTTCAATTTATTGAGAGGCTTTTTTATCAAACTTAACATACATAAGGGAAATTAGCTCAGCTGTTTCAGAGCATCCCGACATTACAGTCGGGAGGGTCGGATCGAGAAAGCCGGGATAATTTTTAAATATTACCAACAGGGAAATTAGCTCAGCTGGTTCAGAGCACCTCGTTTACACCGAGGGGGTCGGGGGTTCGAACCCCTCATTTCCCACCATTAAAAGGTCTTCAATTATATTGAAGACCTTTTTTTTAGTTCATATAGAAATCTATCCTTATTAGGCTTTAAAAAATAAACATCCTAAATAATTAAATAATTGTTAAGATGTTTTATACCTATATACTATATTCCAAAATCCGCGATCGGTATTATATCGGATCCACTATTAACTTAACAGAACGCTTAAAAAAGCACAATACAAACCATGCAGGTTTTACCGGGCACACAGGTGATTGGTGCATCTTTTGGTTTCAGGTTTTTGAAACTAAAAGGGATGCAATACTCAGGGAAAGGCAGATCAAAAACTGGAAAAGCAGGATTATGATAGAAAAATTAATAAGCTCAACTGGTTTATAATAGTTCCTTTACACCGAGGTGGTCGTCCCGATTGAGATCGGGATCATTTCCCACCATTAAAAGCCTTTCAGATTGCTGAGAGGTTTTTTTTTGTGCTGTCATTCTGAACGCAGTGAAGAATCCCCAACCTATGAAACACCATCTCTAATAGATATTATTAATGTGTCAAGTTTTAAAGACCCTTCAATCCTTTCCAGAATAACACAAAACTATAAACAATTATTTAGGCTCCCATAATTCAATTTTATTCCCTTCCGCATCCATGATATGGATAAATTTTCCAAAATCATAAGTGGCAATTTCATCGAGTATGGTTACGCCATTTTCTTTGAGTTTTTCCAATAGTGCTTCAAGATTTTGAACGCGGTAATTGATCATAAACTCCTTTTTTGACGGAGAAAAATATTCATCTCCTTTTTTGAAAGGGCTCCATTGAAGTGATTCAACTTCATCTGGATTGTTGATATTCCTGGAATCAAAACTTACTGAACCCCAGGCATTGATTTCAACGCCTAAATTTTTGGCATACCAGTCTTTTGTTTCCTTCGGATTATCTGAAAAAAAGAAAATACCACCTATTCCCGTCACCATTGGTGTGGTATTATCAGCTGAAGTTGAGTTTTTGGAATCTTCCATATCGATCGTTTTTTAGTTGAATTATAAATTTAGTAACAATTTATATTTGTTTTTCTTTTAGTTTCAGGATAGCGTAAAATCATTTTGATTAATGGCGTTTTTCTTCACACAAACGATTGATTGTTGCCCTAAACAAAATCTAATCTCCTGTTTTTTTTAAATGAATCGGCAAGGCTAAATCAAACTATTTTGCCCCAAAAATAATTTTATTCAAATTACAATTAATTTGTAGTATTAATACTGATGTATCAGGATTGTTTAGCAAAATTATTTAAATCCTAAGTTGTTTTAAAACAAACGTTTGCGTGGTTTTTTATCCGGGAATATGGTAGAAATGCTTCATTGTAGTATTAAATTAGAGAAAACAAGTTCCTGTTGTAAGTCTCTGTTTAACACATCATTACTAACCATAAATCCCATACCAAATCAATGAAAAAGTCTATTAAATCAATTTCGGGCCTGGCTATACTGGGTTTCGTATTATTTACCTGTTCCTGTAAAAAACAAGAAAGCCTGACGGATGCAGATGGTGCATCTTCAGATCAGAATAAAAAACTGGCGCTTGCAAATGTCCAGTCGCTTGGCGGTACATCGTTAACCGTTTCAATGGGCGGAAATGCTTTTGTAACCACCTTAGCGCCGGGCGGGGCAGAAACGGTAACTTCTACAAAGCTGGCAAACTGGACCAATGCGAACAGTATTTTCAGTTCTTATTTCAGAATCGGAAATACAGGATCACTAACCGTGGCGGTAAAAGCATCGGTGCCAAGTGGCACAAGTGTTTTAAAAATTACCATAAACGGTACGCCATTTAATGTAACAGCAACCGGTACAGCCAACACCACTTATACGGTCGGCACGGTAAACATCGGTACCCCTGGTTACGTAACCGTTCAATTCCAGGGCGTAAGTAAAACCGGGTCTTACTTTGCTGATGTTTCCGATCTTGTAATCAGCGGGCCTGCAGTAGCATCAAATGTGTATTATGCCAACGATCCTGCCAATTATTACTGGTCGAGGAGAGGGCCATCGGTTCATTTAGGATTCGCTGCTCCTGCCAATACAGAATGGTTTTATAATGAAGTTAAAGTACCAACAGGTGAAGATAAGATCGGGAGTTATTACATGGCCAATGGTTTTGATGGAGGCTATTTTGGGATACAGGTGAATTCGGCTACAGAGCGCAGGATACTCTTCTCTGTATGGAACCCAACAGGTGGAACCACAACCTGGACGAGAAAGGGAACCAATGTTGTTGCCACTAATTTTACAGGCGAAGGTGAAGGCGGACAATCATACCTCATATACAATTGGGTTGCCGGAAATACCTATAAGTTTTTAACACAAGGCAAGCCCGATGGAGCAGGCAATACCGTTTACTCATCGTGGTTTTATGCACCAGAATCAGGAACCTGGACGTTTATGGCTTCATGGAAAAAACCGAATACCAATAGTTATTTAACAGGATTGTATTCTTTCCTTGAAAACTTTAATGATAAAAATGGTTACCTGGGCAGAAAGGCCGAATACAATAACCAGTGGGTACGCAATGCGGCTGGTACCTGGACCGAAATTACTACGGCCAATTTTACGGTAGATGCCACAGGAGGTAACCAGCAAAGAATGGATTTTGCCGGTGGCGTTTCGGGTGGTAAATTTTACCTGCAGAATGGTGGGTTTTTTGCCAACTATGTTACCGCAAACCAATCGTTTACCAGAACAGCTACCGGTACCGCACCAACGGTTAATTTAACCACGCTTCCTTAGCCTTTGATAAATTATAATGGCAAAGCAGGGTGATGTGTACTGCTTTGCTATTATTTTAATCTGTATAATTATTTACCTTATTCAATTATATATCCGAAATTGCCTGCTGAAAAACAGCGGTAATGCTCAGTAAAGTAATCAGGTTTATTTTCTTTGGAAACTACTTTGTAGGGATTTTGGCAGTCGCCCTTACCTTAGAAGCCACTTTTCAATTAAGACTGCCTTTTAATTCCTTAAATTATTACCTGCTGTTATTTCTGGCACCGACCATTTATTATACTTACGCCTACAACAAAGTTTCTACTGCACCATCAACTACCAATCCCCGTAATCAATGGTATTTTAAACATAAAACTTTTATTAACCGGAGTCAGGCGGTGCTTTTTATCAGTTGCATGCTGCTGGCTGTTAATCTGCTGTACCAAAACTTTCAGCATATTCTGGCACTTCCGCTCAGTTACTGGGTTGCCATTGTAATTATTATCGTTGCAGGAGGTTTGTATTACGGTTTATTGCCCAAATCTTTTCTTCAATTTAATCTCCGCAATACCGGTTGGTTAAAAGCTTTCGTAATCGGTTTTGTTTGGGCCTGTTGTGCCAATGTACTGCCGCTGATTATGCTTAAAATCGAAACAGGGGTGGGGTATCACGATTCAGTTCTATGGACCTGGTTGTTTATTAAAAACTGGATGTTCTGCACCGTAAATGCAATCATTTTCGATATTAAAGATTACCCAACAGATGCCAATAAACACCTTCGGACTTTTGTAGTACGTTACGGTTTACGGAGAACCATTTTTAATATTTTAATCCCGCTGTTAATTATCGGTCTAATTTCTTTAGGCATATTTGCCAGCTACAAAGGTTTCGGTCTCCCACAGGTTTTATTCAATGTTTTACCTTTTATTTTAACCATTTACGTAGCCTATTCCATGCACAGAAGAAAAAATATCCTTTATTACCTGATGGTAATTGATGGTTTAATTCTATTTAAGGCAATATGTGGCATAATAGGAATGCAGTTTGTACATTAAGCTGAAAGACCAAAGAGTAAAGCCCAAAGCGTATATTACACTTGAGAAGTCTATCTTGATACTTTATACTCAATGCTTGATTCTCAATACCTGATACGATGAACAACAACTACGATAAAATAGCCAATCATTACGATACCTTAAGCCGATTGGTGTTTTTTAAATCGCAGGTTAATGCACAGGTCAGTCAGCTTAAATATATTCCAAAAAATAGTTCGGTTTTAATTGTAGGCGGTGGAACAGGCTGGATATTGGAAGAAATTGCCAAAATATATTCCGGTGGTTTAAAGATTGTGTATGTAGAAATATCAGTTAAAATGATTGCACTTTCTCAAAAACGGAACTGTAAAAATAACCAGGTCGAATTTGTGAATCTTGGCATTGAGAGTTTCGAAACGGATATTGTATTTGATGTGATTTTAACGCCTTTTCTTTTTGATAATTTCGCTGAGCAACGTGCCGCAAAAGTATTCAACCAGTTAAATGCGTGTTTAAAAAAAGACGGACTGTGGTTTTTAGTCGATTTTTCGCTTAATCAAACAAACGGGAGCTGGTGGAAATGGCTGTTGCTCAAATCGATGTATAGCTTTTTTAAATTACTCGGAATTGTAGAGGCAACCCGGCTTATTGATATGAATTCTTACTTTTTGAATGCAGGTTATCAGATCTTTAAACTGCAGTCGTATTATGGAAGCTTTATCAGGGCAGTCATCTATAAAAAATAAAATGACATTTAATTAATGCATCAATGTTGCATTTGAAATTTGAATTCAGATCTTTGTAGCAAAAGATAAGGATATGGATTTTGATGTAATTATAATTGGAGGTAGCTACGCTGGTTTATCTGCCGCGTTAACTTTGGGCCGCTCTACCCGGAATGTTTTGGTAATTGATGCTGGCAAACCCTGTAACAGGCAAACCCCTCATTCGCATAATTTTTTAACACACGATGGCGACCGGCCAGCTGAAATTTCGGTAGCTGCAAAGGCTGAAGTATTAAAATATCCAACAGTTAAATTTATAAGCGCCAAAGCCAATTCGGCAAAACAACTAGAAGATGGCTTTCTTGTAGGTGTGGAGGATGGACAATATTTTACTTCGCGCAAAATATTATTAGTCACTGGTTTAAAAGATACCCTTCCGGATATTAAAGGTTTGGCAGCATGTTGGGCCATTTCTGCAATACATTGTCCTTATTGCCATGGCTACGAAGTAAAAAATGAAAAAATAGCTTTATTAATGAACGGCGAACATGCCTTCGATATGGCAAAAACTCTACACTTATGGAATAAAGATTTAACCATTTTAACCAATGGAAAATCACAATTAACTGCCGAACAGGCTGAAAAACTAAAAGCTAAATCGATTACTGTTTTAGAAGAGGAAATTTTTGAACTCGAACATCAGAACGGCCACCTGGAAGACGTTGTTTTTAAAAACGGAGAAAAAATAGCTTTTAAGGCAATTTATGTTAAACCTGAAATAGAACAGCACGTAAATTTTAACGAACAACTGGAGTTTGAATTAACAGAGCTGAAAACGATAAAAGTAAATGAGCAGCAGCAAACCACTGCCAAAGGCGTTTATGCCGCAGGAGATTGTGCAACCTTGTTCAGGTCGTTATCTATTATTACAGCCGCCGGAACCATGGCTGCAGTGATGATTAATAAGGAGTTAATTTCTGAGGATTTTTGAGCAATCATCGGAAATTAAAATAAGATGGCACCAGCAATAGTAGCAATAAACATGGCTGCCATTACAATTCTGTCAGCATTGATCCATTGATCTCTTGTAAGTGGTGCTGCAACTTTTTTTACGGTTTCTGCTTTGTGCCTCGAAAGTCTGAAAACCGATGTATCTAATTTAATAAGCATATCAAAATGTTTTAATTGGGGTCGATTTTCTTAAGGCAAATCCCAAGCCAAAAATCCAGAAAAATGTTAAATTGTTAATAACTTATATTTTTTATTAATTAATTGATAGTTATACGGTTGTAAAATACTGTAGTCAATTTAAAAAGGATGATTAGCCTGTTTGATATTCAATACAGCGCGATCACCCTGTGTGTGTAGTTGGCTAACTTACGAAGTTTAGAAAGGGAACAGGTGTAAGCCAATTCCGTAAGTTTAGCGAGGGGCCAACTGCCATTGTAATCTAAACCTGATAGCGCCAGATAGCCCCCGGTTTCGGGAAAAAATATTGTATTTAAGACCTTTTTAACCGGGGCTATGGGCAATAGCAGGACTGCCGGAACCAAAGGATTACAGGTCCTTGCTTTTCCAAAAAGGATTATAAATTTCTATTTTTTACTAAATTTCTTCCAGACAGTAAAATTTTATTTTAAATTATTTAACTGGTAATCAGTTTGTTGTGAAATTACTTTGATTTATTTTAGTACTATGTATTGCATGGTAGTATATAAAACACATATCTTTGTTATATGATAGCAGAAAATACGCAAACGCAAATGCGGAAGGGAATTCTGGAATATTGTGTTTTATCAATCATCTCACGGGGCGAAATTTATGCTTCGGATATTATTGCTGAATTAAGGTCGGCAAAGCTGTTGGTGGTTGAGGGTACATTATATCCATTATTAACCAGGCTTAAAAACAACGGTTTGTTAAGCTACAACTGGGTAGAATCTACCTCAGGCCCACCGCGTAAATATTACACCTTAACCGAAGATGGTCGGGGCATTTTATCACAATTAGATCAAACCTGGCAGGAGCTGGCTTATGCTGTAGGTATTTCACAAAAAGGAGCCAATTCATAATTAGTAAAAAAGGAAATGGAAAAGACCATCATCATCAATATAGGGAACACGATTATTCATATTGAAGAAAGTGCCTACGAACTCTTAAAGGCCTACCTTAACGAAGTAAAGCAATATTTTGCCAACCATGCAGATGACCTTGAAATTGTAACGGATATTGAAAACCGGATTGCAGAATTATTAACTGAGCAACTGGAAGAGCAAAAAAAGCAGGTTGTAGATTCGGCCAATGTAAACTCGGTTATAGCGCAGATGGGTAGGGTACAGGATTTTGATACCACCGAAGAAGGTGAAGAAGAACCTGTAATCAATACTACTTATCAGTACCAGTACACGGAGAAAAAACTGTACCGCGATATGGACGACCGCGTGGTAGCAGGCGTTTGTGCAGGTATTGCGCATTACGTAAATGCAGATCCAAAATGGATCAGGCTGGCTACATTGCTGATTAGCTTTGTTGGTGGCTTTGGCGTATTGGTATATGTGCTCCTTTGGATTATCATGCCGAAAGCGAAATCGCGGATAGAGAAAATGGAAATGAAAGGCGAGCCTGCAAACCTTCAGGGTTTTCAGAAGAACCTCGACGAAGAATTACAGGCGGTTAAGGAACGCCTGAGTGAAGTAAATAAACATGCACAACCTATATTCGGACGGATAGGCATTTTTATCGGTGAGTTTTTCGAATGGCTGGGCCGTTTTATTTCGGGCACAGGGAAAGTAATTTTTAAAGTGATAGCCGGCTTTATCGTGGTGTTTGGAGTATTATTTCTACTGACGCTGATTATTGGCGTGGCCGCTTTCCAGGGATTTTGGGATGCCAGCATTTACGAATATTTCCCCCTCTCTATTGTTAATGAAAGCAACAGGGGAATCATTGTATTGGGTGCATTTATTGTATGTTTTGTGCCTATTCTGGCTTTGGTATTATTCTCCATCAGGGTAGCTTTTAATAAACAGGCCATTAATAAAACCCTCTCTTTTGCGCTGTTAATTATCTGGCTGGCTGGTGTAGCGGTAACGGGTTATCAGGCGGCGAAGATTTCATCAGAATTTAAACAGCATGCAGAGTTAACGCAAACTGTCGATTTAAAATCTTTACCTGCCTATACCATTAATATCGATAAGAGTAAGTATTTCAGTAAAGAGGATAGCGTGGCTTACCACATCGATGCAAATAACCGCCACCAGATTGTGGTTGATGATTTTGAAGACGGACCATTTGTTTCGCTAAACCATATCCGCATTGATATTGACAAAAGCGAAACCGGTGTTACGCGTTTAACACAGAAGTATGAATCGCAGGGTAAAACCTTTCAAAGTGCGTTGCAGAATGCGCAGAACATCAGCTACAGTTATGTGGTGAAAGATTCGGAGTTGATTTTTAGTCCACGTTTTCAACTGAGAAAAGGAACCATCTGGCGTAACCAGGAAGTAAGGTTAACCCTTGAAGTTCCGGTGGGTACGAAATTGATTTTAAAGGAAGATACTTACCGTTACATTAATAATTACTGGACCTGGGATTGTAAAAACAGCGAAAACGACCACAATGATTATACAGTTTGGATTATGACAGAAGACGGCTTGAAATGTGTTGCGCAATTAAAAGAAGAAGCGATTAAAAAGGAAGAACTTCGAAAAGAACTGTCTGAGTTGGAACTGTTGCAAAAGAATAAAACAGATGATGTGATTTACCAGGATTCTGTTTCAAACCGGATGAGGGAAGTTAAGGAAGAGCTGGGGATTAAGCTCCAGTAATTGTTCTAATCAGTACAAAACCTAAGCAGGTCGTCATTGAGGAATGAGGATAAGGGCAACCGGCATAAAAAGCACACCTAAGAAAAAGAAACCATGAAAACATTATTTACGCTAATTGCATGCCTTATGGTGTGTGGGACATCTTTTGCCCAAAAATTAAATAAACTCAGCGGTAAAATCATTGATGATAAGACCGTTCCGGTGTCGTTTGCCATTGTTAGGGTGTTGAATTATCCCGATACCACCGCGATTAAAAGTGTATCGACCAATATAGACGGCGAGTTTACCATCGACCAGTTAAAAAGTGGTGAATATCAGTTATCGGTTTCGATAGTTGGTTTTAAAAGCAAAAAGACCGATCGTTTTTCGGTTAGCGGAGATTTAATCCTGCCTGCCATCAGCATCGAGGGTTTAACTAAACAGCTGAAAGAGGTGAGTGTGCAGGGCAAAAAACCTTTTGTTGAACACCAGATTGATAAAACGGTACTGAATGTAGAGAACAGCATCGTTTCGGCGGGGAGTACCGCACTCGAAATTTTAGAGAAAGCACCAGGAGTACAGTTAGACAGGCAGAATGAACAGATTTTATTAAACAACAAGTCGGGTGTAATGGTGATGATTGATGGAAAAAATAACTTTTTATCGGCATCAGATTTAACCATCTATTTAAACAGCTTAAGCAGCAGCCAGATTGCTACGATAGAAATTATTACCAACCCGTCTGCCAAATATGATGCAGCGGGTAATTCGGGGATTATCAACATCAAATTAAAAAAGAATAAGGCCTTTGGTACCAATGGCAGCGTTTCATCAACCTACCGCAATGCCATAAGGGCTAACCTGCCTGTCAATGTTTACGGATCGGAGGTTAACTTTAATTTAAACCACCGCGTAGAAAAGTGGAATTTTTACACCAATGCAAATGCCTCCAAAAACAATAATTTCTCCAACTTATTTTTAGAACGAAGCACCAATGCCAATGGTTTACAGAGTGCATTTAATCAAAACTTTCAAAAAATATACAACGGATCGCGGCTGGCTGCAAAGGTGGGTGCTGATTACTATGCGGGTGAAAAAACTACAATAGGTATTATGCTGGATGGCAGCACCAGCACCCGTAAACTGGATAATTTCTCTCAAACGTTCATTAATGAAACCCAAGCCGGTGTGGTAAGCAATAATTCGTTAATCCTGATGGGTGATGCCAATACGCCAAACAAAAATTACAGCGCAAACTTTAACATCAAACACGATTTTAAAAAGGAAGGTGCCAGTTTAAATTTTGATGCCGATTACTCAGGTTTTGATTATTCGGGAGTGGAAAATTTTAACACTAATTTTTATGATGAAAAGGGCCTTGTTTACAACAACACCAACATCAGGAACAATAGTAAAACAGCCATTGATATTTATGCCGCAAAAACAGATTTCACCTGGCCAATATCTAAAACGACAAAGCTTGAAACGGGCCTGAAAAGTACCTATGTAAAAACCAATAACGATTTTCTTTCATCTGCATTAATCAATAACGGGTGGCAGAATATTGCCGGGCAAAGCAATAACTTTATTTATAAGGAGAACGTAAATGCAGCTTATGCAAATTTATCTAAAGAGTTGGGCAAATGGCAGGTTCAGGCAGGTTTGCGGGCAGAGTACACACAATCTACCGGAACATCGGTGACCAATAACACTGAAGCAAAGCAGCATTATTTATCGTTATTCCCTACTGTTTTTGTGAGTCAGAAGATTTCGGAGAGCAGTAATTTACGTTATTCGTACGGCAGGCGCATAGACCGGCCGAATTACCAGCAGTTAAACCCTTTTAATTTTTACATGGACCCTTACACCATACAACAAGGTAATCCATATTTAAAACCACAGTTTACCAATAATTTCGAGGTGAGTTATAGCTATAAAAGCGGTCTGTCTTTCTCGCTGAGTTATTCTAAAACTAAAGACCTCATTCTGGATAGTAAAACGGCACAAAACGACAGCACCCGGATTGTTACGGTTGGGCAAGGCAATATAGGCAGTGGGCAATATTATACTGCAGGCTTATATTTCCCGCTTGCCATTGCCAAATGGTGGAATTTGCAGCAAAATTTTAGCCTGTTTTATAATAAATTTAATGATGATAACTTAGAAGGTGCACCTTTTATGCTCAGCAAGGTATCGTACAACTTTAACATCACCAGTTCCGTTACTTTACCAGATAACTGGACATTAGAAACCAACTTTTGGTTAAATTCTCCCCGTGTGCGTGGTTTAGAGCGAACTACTATTTACCAATATGCTCTAAATATGGGCGTGCAAAAAAGTTTCTTAAATAAGGCTCTAAAATTCAGGTTAAATGTAGACGATATTTTCCAAACCAATTACTGGAAAGGCACGCTCGATTATCAGAATGTGAATTTAAGGGTTCAGAACAATTACATTAGCAGAAGGGCTTCGTTCAACATCAGTTATAGCTTTGGTAACCAGAATTTAAAATCAAACCAAAACCGGAAAACAGCTGCTGATGATATTAAAAACAGAGCGGGGGGATAGTCATTCGTCATTCGTCATTAGTCATTAGTCATTAGTTTGGAGTCCTTAGTCCGGAGTCGGAAAGTCAGAGGTCCGAGGGTTGGGCGCCAAGGGATGAAGCCGGGCTCGCTTTTCGATTAACCGATTTAAACAATTAACCATTTAACCACCTTTAAACCAGATAACCAATTGATATGAAAAATATATTTTATAGTATCGCAATTTTATTTACCGCTTTAAGCTGCGGCTGCCATGGTGGCGGAGGTTATTTATCCATCAGTACTCAGGATACGAACAACTCATTTAGCTTCGAGGCCAAGTATGCTGAAGGTAAAACTGCCAAACTGGAGAAATACCTCGATAGTGCACTAAACAATGAACTTCCATTGGATCAGAATATCGATTTGTTCGTAAATTTAAATGGCAGCGATAAATTTAACCTCAAGGCTAAAAAAGGTTGGCTGGAGATCGGTTTTGATAAAAGGAACAGTTCGCTGGCAGGCTACATGAAAGTGAAAAAACTGGCGGAAGGGATTAAGCAGAAGTTATCGGAGTAATCGCGGTTTAACCACAAAGAACGCAGCGTTGGGCAGCTGTTCTTCGCAACATTATCTTCGGACTCCGGTCTGCTGACTTTCGGACTTTTCCGCATTTTGTTTTTCTCCCGCAGATTTAAGATGATTAGCGCAGAGTTTTGATGAATAAAAGAAAACTTATGTTAATCGTAATCCACGTACATTAAGATTCCTGCGTGGGAATGACGACTACTATTGAAGTCTGTTAAAGGGTAGCCTGTCGAAAGATCTTTTCAAAATAAACTTTGATGTGTTTCGACAGGCTCAACACGACAGAACCTGAAAGGATTAAATGGTGATATAATCCTGTTATCCGGCTTTAATGCTTAACATCAGCTGGTGCATTTGTAGTAGAATCTGCTGTAGAATCAGTATGGGTATCGATCCTTTTACTCGTATCAGTATATTTGTGCATCGTATCGGCATTTTCTTCGCCGGCTTTTTTACCTGTACATGCCGATAGGGCTAAACCCAGGGCAGTAACTAAGATTATCATTTTCGTTTTCATATTTGATGTTATTGGTGTATCAATACAATTCTTTTTAGCCGGCAATTGTTTTGAGAATGGTTAAATTAGTTTGGAGTTGAGGGGTTGGTCATTTGAAAACTGTGATTTGGTTATTAACCCTGTTTCGTCGTTGCAAACGGAAGGGAGGAGATCAGCGGTGGTATGAAGCAATCTGTTTAGTTGGTTACTACTCCTTATTTTTCCTCATAATGAAAACAATACCGGAGGTGCCGCCTGAGCCCGAATAGGTATCGGTATAATCGAGTGTCTGTACAAGTTCGTACTGGCTTTCTACCATATAGTTCAGTATTGCAGCATACGATTTCTTGTTGGTAAGTGTTTCAGAATACTGTCTGCCGTCTTTTAACTGCTCTGGCGTATCTCCGAAATCTACATCTACCTTTAATCTTCTGGATAAGAATTTCCCCTGAATCAAAATGTAAGCGTACGAATATTTTTTATCCTGCGTGAGGGTTCCTGTACCGGTCTTTTTTGTTTCTTGTGAAAAACCAGCTAAAGAGAGGGTGGATAGAAATAGCAGTGTTAATATAAATTTCATGATGGTTAAATTTTTTTACTGTTGTGCAATATTGCTAATGGACAATATAAAGGATATGCTGAACAGCTACAAATTTAGTTGATTATGATTTTGTTAAATGCAGCTGATCAGGCAAGCTAACCGCAGATTTAAAAGTTTAAAGCAAAGTGTTGGTATTAAATAAATAATTAGCTACAGGTAACAAGGATACACACAGATATGATGTACCAATATAAAGATCAGTATTTATCTGTGTGCACCGGTGTTTAAAAGAATCAACTCTCTGTGGGTTCTTCGCCCTTGCCAGTTGTGCGGCGGCTTTGCAACAGTGTATAAGTGCTGATGTTCTGGTTCAGCAAATTAACGGTAGATGCCCAGGGTTCTGCACCATCATTAATATCGAAGTTAGAGTTTATCCGCGTACGCAATTTGTAATACAGCTCGTTTGCCTTGTTGCGCAGTTCTCTGAGTTTTTCTGTTGGGGCGGTGGCCAGTTCTTCGTTACGTTTGGCATAAGCCGCATTAAAATCGTTATTGGCTGTTTCTAGCTCGGTTAACCAATTGCCCAAATTTAAGGCCGTTACGGCCGCCTGTAGGTCGGATTTGTTTTTCCAATCGTTAACAACATTGCGGAGGATAGTACTTTCGGTCTGGTAATTTTCGATAGCTATGCGTGGACCAAATAAGGCTAAATGGGCTGATAGGGTTTTTGCATATTTGTTTATTGCCGGATCTGGACTATAGGTTAAACTTTGTACATGTAAATTAATACCGTTGATGGCATCGTCCCTGCGCTTATCGAGATTTTCAATTTCTTCGGTTATCAAACTTCCCTGGCTAATTTTGAATAGCTTTTCAATATCATCTTTTGCTGCAAGCAGCGCATCGTACTGTGTACTAACATTAAGTTTTTTTGGATTATTTTTCGATACAACGTTTAAGGCATCGGTTATAAACTGGATATACTCTCCGTTGCGGAGCGTTTGTAATACGATTGAGTTAATCATAGGATCTTGAATTTAGTGGTTAATTTTGTTTTTGCGTTTTTTACTTTGCTTTGGTGCCACCTATGGTGGGGAGGTTTCAAAGTAACTTTGCTTTGGCGCTACCCATGGTGGCAAGGTTTCAAAGTAACTTTGTTTTAGTGCCAACTATGGTAGCGAGGTTTCAAACAAACTTTGATTTGATGCCACTTATGGTGGTGAGGTTTCAAAGTAATTTGTCCCTTTTAACCAAAAAAGTTGCTTACTTGATTGTTTTAGTACTGTTTTTGCCGAACGCGGAGGTTCCCTAATCATGCCTGTTATTGCCATAACCTTTAAATTTTAGGGGTAATAAAACCCGTTAATAAAATGTGGGATAATTTGATTAACCGTGCGGATGGGAAATAATTGATGCACCGTTAAAAAGGGATAGCACTAAGATAACGAAATGGGTAGTTACCGTCAAATTTAGTTTGGAGTTGGGAGTTTTTAGTTTGGAGTTGAGTTTGTCTTATAACTGAGATTTGATGATTGGGATTCGGCTGGGTAGTCCGAAGTCGGAAAGACCGGAGACCGGGGTTTGGGGTATTATAGCGAATCGCTCCCCGTCTCGTCATTGCGAACCGAAGGGCAGGGCTGGTGAGGTGGAGTGAAGCAATCTTTTAAATTTAGTAACCCCATCTGTATTTTCCATGCGTTCGTAGCTTTTATCCCCTCGTCTCGTCATTTCGACCGGAGTGCAACGAAGCGGAGAAATCTATTTTAAGAAACTTTCCCCCCGCTGGGTAGTCCGAAGTCGGCAAGACCGGGGTCCGGGGTTTGGCGTACTATAGTGAATCGCCCCTCATCGCGTCATTGCGAACCGAAGGGCAGGGCTGGTGAGGTGGAGTGAAGCGATCTTATTAATTTAGTAGCCCCATCTGTGGTTTCCATGCATGTGTAGCTTTTATCCCCTCGTCTCGTCATTGCGAACCGAAGGGCAGGGCTGGTGAGGTGGAGTGAAGCGATCTTATTAATTTAGTAGCCCCATCTGTGTTTTCCATGCTTGCGTGGCTTTTATCTACTCGTCTCGTCATTGCGAACCGAAGGGCAGGGCTGGTGAGGTGGAGTGAAGCAATCTTTTAAATTTAGTAGCCCCATCTGTGTTTTCCATGCTTGCGTAGCTTTTATCCACTCGTCTCGTCATTTCGACCGGAGTGCAACGAAGCGGAGAAATCTATTTTGAGAAACTTTCCCCCCGCTGGGTAGTCCGAAGTCGGCAAGACCGGGGTCCGGGGTTTGGGGTATTATAGCGAATCGCTCCCCGTCTCGTCATTTCGAACTGAAGGGTAGGGCTGGTGAGGTGGAGTGAAGCAATCTTTTTAATTTAGTAGCCCCATCTGTATTTTCCATGCATGCGTAGCTTTTATCCACTCGTCTCGTCCTTTCGACCGGAGTGCAACGAAGCGGAGAAATCTATCTTAGGAAACCTTACCCCCGCTGGGTAGTCCGAAGTCGGAAAGACCGGGGTTTGGGTTATTATAGCGAATCGCCCCTCATCGCGTCATTTCGACCGGAGTGCAACGAAGTGGAGAAATCTATTTTACGAAACTTAACCCCCGCTTGGTAGTCCGAAGTCGGCAAGACCGGGGTCCGGGGTTTGGGGTATTATAGCGAATCGCCCCTCGTCTCGTCCTTTCGACCGGAGTGCAACGAAGCGGAGAAATCTATCTTACCAAACCTTTCCCTCGCGATTGTCATCCTGAGCATAGTCGATGGATCTTTTACTGCGATTCATCCTGTTTTCTGCGTAAATCTGTGAGATCAGCGGGAACCCTTTATTGTTTTTTGCCCGCAGATTTAAGATGATCAGCGTAGAAATTGGCATTTAGGCTTTCGGTGGAATAGATTAATTTCCTCCCTGTAATTTGTAAAGTTCCAGTGTTTTTCTGATACTTTCTTTCTGTTTTGATGTGACAGTTTTTATATCGAAGTATTGGTTGCCAATCATTTTGATTTTAGTAGTTTTACTCTTGACAATTGCTTCCATTATTTTTTTTAAATTTTCGTCCGCCTGATCATCGAACCATTCCCAAATCATTCCACCATCCCCGCTATCGGTTTCAACCTTATTTGGAATATATTCGTAAGCCTTTCCATCAATTGAAAACTGATACTTTTGAATAAAAAGCCAGTCATCATTATAATATTGAATTACGAATCTAAGATTGCTGGCTACTCCTTCATTGCTCTGAAAGTAACTATAAATACCATTTCTATTTACATAATGTGGCTCATCAATAGGTCTTACCCACTGTTTATCATCAACATCGAACTCATCTTTTGTAATTTTAAAGCTTTTAAGAAGCAATTTAATCTTCGCTGAATCTTGCGTCGTTATAAGATGAATAGGATTGCCAGCGGAATCGATATTCAGACTATTGCTATCGGGTAGACTAGTATCGGATGATCCATTTGTTTTAGATGAATTAAGCTGACAACCGCTAAGAATAGCGAGTATAATAAAGAGTCTAAATTTATTCATGAGTATTTAGATTATTTTTTTAAATGTATAATCGATCCCGTATTTTTGGTTATCCTGATCTTTCATTTCATACCCTGCTGCATACATAAAGTTCAGAAAATCAGTGGGAGTTTTAAATTGAAGTTCATTACCCTTATCATCGACTAATTTAAAGAACTCCGATTTATATGTGATTCCAATCTGAGGTTTCAGCAGTTGTTTTCCTGCAATATAAAGCTCTCCATTATTAACTGATGAAAGCTTGACTTCAAAATATTCTGATTCTACAGTGCTAGTAGTATCTTTTCTTATCTGATTTTGATCGGTTCCTGTAACGCTTGTTGTAATTATATATATTCTGTTCTTTTTATCATTACAAGATGTAAACATTAATAGCGTAACTATAATAAGTATAGTTCTTAGTTCTGATGTAGTTTTTAGCATTGTGAAAGGTTAAATCTAGACTAATGTAGATAGTTATTTATTCTATACATTACGGAAAACCATAAATACTTATTTTTAGCTGGGTTAGCTATGGTTCAATTGTTTTGTAAAAGTCCAAAGAACGAATCGGTATCTTGTATTTTGCAACCATTTAATATGCATGCATTATATTTATTACCTTTGCGGCTTTCTAACTATTAGTTTATTCATGGGCAAAAACAGCATCGGCTCTGCCATTACATATTTCTTTTTAGGCGAGTACTTTTCTGATGCCCTGCGCACCACCATTACCGTGGTATTGCCCATCATTTTATTCTTTTACCTGGGCAATCCCGAAGCGGCAAAAGGAATAGGTGTGGGGGCTTTGCTGATCAGTTTAACCGATCTGCCCGATAACCGCCTGAACAAACTCAAAACAGCCTTATCCAGTATCATAGTATTTTTCTGCGCTACACTGGTGGTATCTTCTGTTTTGTATAATCAATACCTTACTGCAGTGGTTGTGGTTGTTGCTGCCTTCGGTTGCTCTATGTTTGCGGTGTACGGACAGAAACTGTCGTTAATTGGTACCATGGCGCTCATTGTATGCACCTTTGTAATGGGGCTTCACCCGGCCAGGCCGCTGTATTTTAGCAGTTATATTTTGGTGGGTGGTGTTTGGTATTATGTAATCAGCCTGATCCAGATTCTGATCCGGCCTTACCGTTCCCTGCACCATGCCATTTTTGAGTGTTTAATGAGCAGTGCCGTATTTTTAAATGCGAAAGCGAAGAATTACGATGTGGATGTTCCGCTCGATCTGCAACAGAAAGAGGCTATTAAACTGCACATCAAGGTTAACCAGAAACACGAACTGATCCGCAACCTGTTGCTTACCGATAAGTACGCCATGAATCCCGATAACCCCAAAGGCCGGTTGTTGCTGGAGCGGGCGAGGTTACTGATTGATTTATACGAACAGCTGAATGCCGTACATTACGATTACGCCCTGGTGCGGAATACCCTGGCTACCGGATCGAGTTTAAAACTGATTGCCAGCCTGATCGAACTGCTGGCAAAAGAACTCGAAGAACTCGGCAGGCACGTGCGTTCGGCAAAGGCTTATAAAGGCGAGGTAGCCACCAATATCGAATATTACCAGAAACGCTTAATGCTGCTGCAGGAGATGGAACGCCTGAACGAAAGCCAGCGTAAAATTGTGTTGAAAGTGGTTTCGAACATGAACGATATTGTGCGCATTATCGAAATGATCAGGGGGAATGAGCATACGCCCGAAAAACACCTGCAGGAACTGAGCGGCCCGATTTCCTATCCCTTGTTTATTACCGGCGACCGCTTTTCGATTAAAGAACACCTGAGTTTAAAATCGCCGATATTCAGGTTTTCGCTGCGGCTGGCCATCTGTTTCCTTTTCGGTTTTTTATTAATCTGGCAGTTGGAGCCCAGCAAATACAGCTACTGGCTGTTCTTAACGCTGGTGATTGTAGCAAGGCCGAAATTCTCGATTACCTGGAAACGGAACCTGCAACGCCTGAAAGGAAGCCTCGGTGGCGTTGTTGTGGGGCTGGTGATCATTTATTTTGTGAAGAATCCCGCGGTGTTACTTTCCTTTTCGGTGATTTTCCTGCTGGGTTTTTATGCCTTCAACCGGTTAAACTATACCGTTAGTGTGCTCTTTATTACCCCCGCGGTGATTTTAACGCTGGGCAGTTACCAGGGCCATTTCGACCACCTGGTGCACGATCGGATTCTGTTTACCCTGCTGGGTTGTGTGATCGCTATTTTTGCTACTTATCTTTTCCCAATATGGGATAGCCGCCAGCTGAAAGAGAAAATTAATAAAGCCACAAAAGATTGTTTACAATACTTAAAGGTAGCCATTGAGCGGAAGGAAAACCTGGGCGAAAACATTTCGCGGATGGCGAGAAAAAATGCCAACCTGAGTTTATCGGCCCTGAGCGAAGCGATTGAATCGGCCAGTCAGGAGCCTGTGCGTAAACACCTCGATTTTAATGCGCTTTATGGTGTACAATCGACCATTTACCAGATCAATGCCATTATTACTTCCATTTACCTTTCGCTTAACCATAAACCCGAACAGGCTGATCCTGCTGTGGTGAGCCAGATTGTAAATCACCTTAGTGAAATGGCTATCTTACCAGACAGCACTTTAAAGCCGGATGAAACGGAACAGGAGAGTGATCATTCTACCAGGCAGAAGCTGGCGCATATTGCGGTTTTGTCTGTAGCGTTTAGCAGGTTTAATGCTGCTTTCAGGGATTGACCCATTAGTGAAATGCTCCCGCAGATTTAAGGCGATCAATGCCGGAGGTACTTATCTCATTTATTTCGTATAACCCAGCAAATCCTTAACCCGATCGAGCCTGTTGCTGTTTAAAGTTGTACGATACACACTTTCAACAGTACTATTATCAGGAAAGGTTGCTTTTAAATCGCTCAATAAGGCTAAAGCTTTAACCTTATCATTTTCTGCGATATAGATTACACCAGCAGTATTTATGATTTCATCTATCTGTATTGGCGTTAGTGTACTATCTATTTTAGGTAGCTGCTTTTTGTTTACCTCATCAGCAACTGCCTTATAACCTGCCCTGGCCAATTCATTTTTACCCTGTGCATCATAAATCAGCGCCCTTTTATATTGGATGTCTAAATCGTTGGGGTTTTTCTTTAGCCACTCTGTACACAGTGCAACCGATTCATCAAATTTTTTCATGTACTGATAACAACTTAACAGGTTGTAAAATGCGATCTTGTATCCTCCATCTTCGGCAAGTGCTTTTTTATATAACTTTACGGCACTTTCTAACGAATCTTTAGGATATTTTAGATCCATCACATTCAAAAAGATTTTGAGCGCACTATCGTTGGCCACCATTGCACTCTTTTTGGGCTGATCATTAATCTGATGTGCCTTTTGTTTGCATGAAATTATAATACTGGCAATAACTAAAAGCATTAAACTGCTTTTTCTGATCAGGAATGGACGGTAATTTTGCATGGGATGTTAACTTAAATATCTGGTTGATTAAATATAGAAACTAATGGCTTAGTTAAAATAGTTTTTGATGTAATTTATTTGTGATTGAACAGGGGAATGCTTTATGGTTGCCAGCCCGTCTTTAAAGTTGGCAACTCACAACACCCGTAATAAATTTGATTGATTAAGCTGTGAAACTATAGATATTGGTATATTGTGCGGTTTAATACCATTATGTACATGAAAAAATTATTCTTAAGTCTTTTCCTGCTCTCTTGTTTTACCGTTGCCGTTTTTGCACAAAAGAAACCCAATTTCTGGGATGATGTGCAAACGATTAAAAAATATGATCAGATGTATAAGCCGCCTGTTCATCCGGTGTTGTTTGTAGGCAGTTCATCTATCCGGAAGTGGGACGATTGCACGCAGATTTTTGCAAAATACAATGCCTTAAACCGTGGTATTGGTGGCGCGGTAATTAATGATATTACGTATTATTTAAACGATGTAGTTTTTCCGTATCAGCCAAAACAGCTGGTGATTTATGTAGGTGAAAACGACCTGCCAAACGATGCAGTTACACCCGATACCGTTTTAAACCGTACCATTCAGTTATACCGGGCCATCAGGGCAAAACTGCCAACGGTACCAATTGTTTACATTTCGATTAAACCAAGTCCGAGCCGGGATAAGTTTAAGGAGAAAGCAGTGGCTTCTAACGCGCTCATTAAAAAGTTCCTAGCCGGAGAGGCCAATACCACTTTTGTTAATGTTTATCCCTTAATGCTCACCAAAGAGGGTAAACTCAGGCCAGAATTGTTTGTGGAAGATATGCTGCATATGAATGCTACGGGGTATGCCATCTGGCGAAAAGCGGTTGAACCACATTTAATAAAATAGGCATGTTTAACAGCATACGACAGGTAAGAACACATGAGCTTATCTGCCGTTAATATTTATTTGTTATTGCACGGTCTATTGTTATTTAGCCCCGATTGAACGGAAAGCCCGGAACCCGATTTTTCATCGGGTGAGGACTTGAAGGAAAAGCGGGACCGGAGCAACGCTAAGAACCACATGCTTACTGCTTCCAAAAAAAACACCTTTTTTCTAGCCAACCCAGCTACATATTGAAGGTATTTTTCTAATGATATTTTACCATATAAGTGATATAAGAACATATAAACTTAAGTCTTACATTCCTTATATGGTTAGAAACCTGCGGGACTGGAACAATGCTAAGAACTACATGCGTACTGCTTCAAAAAACACCTTTTTAAAGCCAACCCAGCTACATGATAAAGGTATTTTTCTAATGATATTTTACCATATAAGTGATATAAGAACATATAAACTTAAGTCTTACATTCCTTATATGGTTAGAAACCTGCGGGACCGGAGCAAGCCTAAGAACCACATGCTTGCTGCTTCAAAAAAACACCTTTTTTATAGCCAACCCAGCTACATATTGAAGGTATTTTTCTAATGATATTTTACCATATAAGTGATATAAGAACATATAAACTTAAGTCTTACATTCCTTATATGGTTAGAATCCTGCGGGACCGGAGCAAGCCTAAGAACCACATGCGTACTGCTTCAAAAAAAACACCATTTTCTAGCCAACCCAGCTACATATTGAAGGTATTTTTCTAATGATATTTTACCATATAAGTGATATAAGAACATATAAACTTAAGTCTTACATTCCTTATATGGTTAGAATCCTGCGGGACCGGAGCAAGCCTAAGAACCACATGCGTACTGCTTCAAAAAAAACACCATTTTCTAGCCAACCCAGCTACATGATAAAAGTATTTTTCTAATGATATTTTACCATATAAGTAATATAAGAACATATAAACTTACATGATCTTACATTTCTTATATGGTTAGAAACCGTTTGAGGTATTGCACCTGAAAAATATATTTTTACAACCTAAGTCACCTTAGTATTTCATGAGATTAATAATTATGTACTTCAAACTTACCTGTGACGAAGGTGGTGAATGAATACCCCGGGTGTTTCTAGACTCCTACCTTACGGTTGTGAACAAGGTTAACCGGAATTAAAATTATATATTTATTATTGCGATTAAATCATCCCTAACCTCATGTACAGATTTCTACTTGTTATTTTATGCTTTCTAACTGGTTACCATGCCTCCGCTCAGGATCTTTTGGGTATTCCGCAGATTGTAAATTACAATAACGAACAATATAACGGGGGGATACAGAACTGGGAGGTTAAGCAGGATAAAAATGGGATCCTGTATTTCGGGAATAATGAGGGGCTACTCACCTTTAACGGCCGGTATTGGAACCTGTACCGCCTGCCTAATTATACTTCGGTCCGCTCTATAGGCATCGACTCTAAAAACAGGATTTACGTTGGCGGACAGGATGAATTTGGTTACTATTATCCAAACGAACATGGCATTTTAAAATACACCTCTTTATTAAACCTGGTGCCTGAAAATTTGCGTAAGCTGGCCGATATCTGGGATATCTCGATCGTTAACGACGAAGTTTTCTTTAGATCGGTTAACGCCATTCTCCATTATAAAGATGGCGTAGTTAAAAGCTATAAAATCAGCACTACCTGGCAGTTTATGGGGATGGCCAATAATCAGGTTTTCTCGCAGAACCAGTTGGTTGGACTCATGGTTTTCGACCACGATTTGTGGAAGCCCTTTTGCACCGATACCATTTTAAAACGTTTTGTTGTTACGGCTGTTTTACCCTACGCCAAAGATACCTTATTGGTTTCTACCCTGAAAAAGGGTTTCTTTCTGATTGCCAACAGTAAGCTTATTCCACTGAAAACGAAGCTTGATCCGGTTTTTTTTAACGACAGGATTTATTTTGCCAACCGGATTAACCAAAATTTATATGGAGTGGGCACAACATCGGGCGGGGTGTACATCATGAACAAACGCGGCGAACTGGTACAGAAGTACAACTATAGGGAAGGTTTACAGAACAATAATGTGAGGGGCATCCTGCTCGACAGGGATAAAAATATGTGGCTGGCTTTGGATGATGGCATTGCCTATGTGGCCATTAACAGTGCCATTAAAAACATCTTCCCCGACCGCAACAAGCAGATTACCAGTTATGCTTTCAGGAAGTTTAACCAAACGGTTTATATCGGCACTTCGAACGGTTTATACACGGCGAAAGTAAATGTTGCCAGCCCCGATTTAAGCTATGCTACTGCAAATTTTGAGGAAGTGAAAAATACGAAAGGGCAGGTGTGGGGATTGGACGAAATCAACAATCAGTTGCTGATGGCGCATGAGGATGGTACTTCTGTGATTCAGAACAACACGGCCAGATCGCTCTATAATTTGCCGGGCACCTGGATGTACCAAACCGTAGATAATGTATATCCCAGCAGTGAGGTAATTGCAGGTACCTACTGGGGCCTGCAACGGTTGGTATATAATGGCAGTACTTTTACCAATGGCGGTAAAATTGAAGGATTAAGAGAAACCCTGCGTTTTATTGTAGCTGATAATAACAATCCCGATCATATCTGGGCCTCGCATCCCTACCATGGGGTGTATAAAATAGAATTAAAGCCCGATCATAAAAGCATATTGCGTACCACTATGTTTACCGACAAGGATGGATTGCCGTCTAAACTCTATAATTATGTTTATCACGTAAAAAACAGGGTGTTAATTGCCACGGTTGATGGCGTATATGAGTACGATGCGGTAAAAAGGAAGTTTATCAGGCTAAAACTGCTGGGTAATGCACTTAACGGGGTATCTATTCAGTATATGAAAGAAGATAATGATGGCAATATCTGGTTTGTGAGCAATAAAAAAGTGGGTGTAATTGATTTCAGAAAGCCCGCCGGTGGCAATGCCTTTACTATATTTTACCTGCCCGAGCTTGATGGGAAAGTAGTGGGTGGTTTCGAATCCATTTACGCATTAGATAGCCGCAATATATTTATTGGTGCCAACAAGGGTGCTTACCACATCAATTATGATAAATACATCGAGAACATTACCAAACCAAACGTGGTGTTGGGGATGATTAAATTATTCGGTAAAAAGGATAGTGTGGTTTTTGGGGGTTATTTTGTTAAAAACGGCGCAGTTGCAGGTAAACAGGACGAACGGAATTTGCCGGAGTATGTGAACAGCTTAAATTCCATCCATTTTGAATATGCATCTACACTGTTTGAGCACGACAGGAATATCAAATTCAGCTACCAGTTGGTTGGTTTCGACCGCGACTGGTCGGAATGGGGCGTTAAAAGTGAAAAAGACTATACCAATTTACCTGCAGGCAAATACACCTTTAATGTTAGAGCCAGAACCGATGTTGGCAACGAATCTGCAGTGGTGGGTTACACCTTTGTGGTTTTACCGGCCTGGTATAATACCATCTGGATGAAGATGGTTTACCTGATCCTGGTTGTTTTACTGATCAGGTTAATCATCAGGTGGCAAAAGCAAAAACACATTAAAGAGCAGGAGCGGATGAGTTACCTCCACCAGCTCGAGCTAGACCGTAACGAAAAAGAAATTGTGCGCCTGCAGAACGAAAAGTTAGAGGCTGATGTAAACTATAAAAATAAAGAACTCTCTACCATGACCATGCATCTGGTACAGCGTGGTAAGGTATTGGCAAAGATTAAAGAGGTGATTTCTACCGTAATCAAAAACCACGATATCAGCGAAAGTTCGCCCAGTTTCAGGCACCTCATCAGGCTGATCAGGGATGTGGAGAAGAAAGACCAGGAACTGGATCACCTGAGCGTGCACTTTAACCACGTAAATACCGAATTCTTTAATAAACTTAAAGATCTTTATCCCGATTTAAGTCAGAATGATTTGAAGTTCTGTGCCTATTTATCGATGAATCTTTCTTCAAAAGAAATGGCACAGCTGATGAATGTAACCATTAAAGCCATCGAAGTGGGGCGCTATCGCCTGAGAAAGAAACTCCAGCTTAAACCGGAAACCAATTTATATGAGTTTCTGATCGAAATAGCACGGCAAAAGAACGCATAAATCAATGTTTTTGTTACAATTGTAATATTGCATGGTGTTATTATTTAAATAACTGTTTATCAGTTATATTATGTTTGCTGTGTAGGGCTGATGTAGGCCTGTATTTCTTCTTTTTTTCTTAAATGAGGGCTTGTGTATGGTTTGTGTAGTAGCACTAAATTGTGCTATTGTATTGCGCCTCTATAGATTTGATTTTAATAATGGGCACCAAAGCCCACGGTGTTAACTAACCAAATATTAACTTAAAATTAAATTCTATGAGAGGAAGATTTACATTCGTATTCTTCATGTTCTGTATTCTGGCATTTCCGCTGGCCTTACTGGCACAAGACATTCCGGTTACAGGAAAAGTAACAGAACAAAATGGCGGGCCGTTACCGGGTGTAACGGTTAAACTTGACGGAACAAGCAAAGCGGCATCAACTGATGCCAATGGTGTTTTCGCTATCCAGGCACCGGTAGGTGGAAAATTAACCATCAGCCTGATTGGCATGGCCACGCAAACCGTCACTGTTCCGGCAGGCGGCCGTATCAATGTTTCGCTTAAAGCCGATTCGAAAGATTTAACCGAGGTGGTTGTAGTAGGTTATGGTACACAGAAGAAAAGTGTGGTAACTGGTGCAATTTCGAGCGTTAAAGCATCAGATCTGGAAAATCAACCGGTTGTGCGTATCGAGCAATCGTTACAGGGTAGAACTTCGGGCTTAACCATTGCGGCTACATCTGGTCAGCCGGGTTCGAGTTCAACAGTGCGTTTAAGGGGTTTTACTTCTTTCGGTAACAGTAAGAACGATCCGCTTTGGGTAATCGATGGTGTGGTAATTGATGCCGGTGGTATTGGTTACCTAAATCAGGATGATATCGAATCAATCGAGGTATTAAAAGATGGTGCATCTGCAGCTATTTATGGTACACGTGCTGCAGCCGGAGTAATTTTGGTAACCACCAAAAAAGGTAAAGCAGGTACGCTGAACATTAATTACAGTGGTTATTACGGCATACAATCGCCGGCCAAAAAACTCGATCTGCTAAATGCTACACAATATGCTACATTGCGTAATCAGGCATTGGTAAGTGCAGGTAAGGCTCCGGCTTTTGCCAACCCGGCTGCTCTTGGCGAAGGAACAGACTGGCAGGATTTAATTTTTAATAACAGTGCGCCAAAACAAAGCCATGAGTTTAGCGTATCAGGAGGAAGCGAAAAAGCAACTTATTTTACCTCTTTTGGCTATACTGATATTACGGGTATAGTAGGTTCTCCTGTTTCTAAATTTAACAGGGCAAACGTTCGTATCAATACCTCATTTAAACCGATTAAACAAATTACTTTTGGCGAGAACTTAGGTTATAGCCATGGGGTAAACAGCGGAATTGGCGAAACCAACCGCGAATTTGGAGGGATATTAAGTTCTGCAATCAATTTAGATCCGATTACACCATCGGTAATTACCGACCCTACGGGCCAGTCTGTTTTTTATCCTGCGTTAGGTTCGCCGCAATACAATGCTGCAACTAGAAATGGCGACGGTCAGTTATTTGGTATTTCTCCTTACGTAGGTCAGGAAATGAAAAACCCGCTTGCCCAGATCCAGAACAGACTAGGTAATTACGGTTATGATCATAATATTGTAGGTAATGTTTTTGCAGATGTTGAGCCGATTCCTGGTTTACATGTACGCTCATCATTAGGTACAAAATTAGCTTTTTACGGAAGTAATTCGTTCAGTCCGGTAGCATACTACAATACTTCTACACCAATTAATCAATCTGGATTAACCAGAGAAAACACTTATGTAATTAATTGGAATATAGAAAATACCATTTCTTATAATAAGATTTTTGGCAAGCATAATGTTACCTTCTTACTCGGGCAGGGAAAATATAGCGATGGTAATGCACGCAGGGCAACAATTGTTTATAATAATATTCCTGCTAAAACTTTTGATGAAGCATCTTTCAGGTACAATTCGTTACCAGCTGACAGGCAGAATAGTACTGGTGGTGATGGTACCGACCACAGGATCAACTCACTATTTTCGAGGATCCAGTATAACTATGGAGAAAAATACTTGTTATCTGCTTTAATCAGACGTGACGGATCATCGAGATTTGGTGGTAATAATAAATTTGGTTATTTCCCTTCTGCATCTGTAGGTTGGGTGCCAACTTTAGAAGATTTTTTCCCTAAAAACAATGTATTAACCTTCCTTAAAGTAAGGGCAAGTTATGGGGTAACCGGAAATGATGGTATTGGTGATTTTTCTTTTATCCCGATTGTAGGCGCAGGCGCCGATCGTAATTATGTGTTTGGTTCAACTAACGAAACCGTTTATGTAGGTTATAGTCCTGGTGCTCCGGCTAATCCTAACCTGAGATGGGAGGAAACCCGTCAAACAGATATTGGTATTGATGCAACCTTATTTCAAAACCTAACCCTAACAGTTGATATTTACGATAAAAAAACTACGGGTATCCTTCAAAATCCACCAATTCCGGGTTATGCAGGTTATGGAAGTTTCGCACAGAATGTTGCTGATTTACAAAACAGAGGTTTAGAGATCGAACTTGGCTATAAAAAGAAATTTGGCGAGGTAGACTTCGGAGTGAACGGTAACGTTTCTTTTTATAAAAATAAAGCAACCAAATTGTTGCCGGGCAACCAGTTCCAGGAAGATAACAGTGCTACGTTCCAGAATTTGGGAAATATTACCAGAACAGGATTAAACCTGCCATATCAGCAATATTTTGGATATAAGAGTTTAGGTATTTTCCAAACCCAGGCAGAGATAGATAGTTATGTAGGTGCTGATGGTGTAACCAAATTACAGCCAAATGCAAAACCAGGCGATATAAAATTTGCAAATTTAACTAACGATAACCTGATCAATCCTGACGACCGTACTTACTTAGGCAATCCGAATCCAACAGTAAGTTATGGTATCACCATTAACCTGGCTTATAAAAACTTCGATTTTACTGCTTTCGGAAGCGGATCGGGTGGCAACAAAATTTTTCAGGGCTTAAGAAGACTGGATATTTCAACAGCAAATTACCAAACTAAATACTTAGATGCGTGGACACCAACCAACACCGGTGCTTCATTACCAAGAATTGTTGATGGTGATCCAAACAGAAACTATTCGAACTTTACCGATTTATATTTAGAGAACGGAAACTTTTTCAGATTAAGAACAATGCAGCTGGGTTACTCTTTGCCTAAAGATATCATCAATAAATGGGGTATGAAAAGACTTAGGGTATATGTACTTGCCGAAAACTTATTTACCATAACTAAATATACGGGTTACGATCCTGAACTGGGTGTAACAGGCGACTCGGGTGGCGGTGCTCAATATGGCATCGATCGTGGTGCATATCCACAGGCAAGGGCATTTTTGTTTGGATTAAATGTTGGATTTTAATATAATTTAAATCATGATGAAAAAGAATTTTTTATACTTTACAGTGATGGCAATTGCTGTATCGTTGGGTTCCTGCAAAAAGGAATTAGATACAAACCCCCAGGAAAGGATAACTTTAGATAATTACTATAAAACACAGGCTGATGCTTTTACAGGCTTAGTTGCCATTTACGATAGATTTGCATTCCAGTCAGGCGGTTTGTATGATAAATCGGCTATAATGGATGTTGCCAGTGACGATCAACTGGCAGGAGGCGGTAGTTCGGGCGATATTAATGACCTGCAGGTAATGCAAAACTATACCCTTAATGCGAGCACAGGGCCTCATGGCTACCTTTGGAACAGGGGTTACAGTGGGATATTCAGGGCAAACGTGCTGTTGTCTAAAATTGACGCCATCCCGATGGATGCAGCTTTAAAAGCAAGATACATTGCAGAAACAAAAGCCATGCGTGCAGCATTTTACTTCGATCTGGTTACTTTTTTTAAAAACGTTCCGTTAATTGAAGGAGTTGTTGAAATTGGCGATATCTATAACATTACCCAGGCACCACCAGCTTCTATTTATGCTTATGTAGAAAAAGACCTTAACGATGCTATACCTAATTTGCCCAACACTGTTCCTGCTGCAACAGAAGGTGGCCGCTTAACCAAAGGTGCTGCACAGGCACTATTGGGTAAAGTATTATTGTATGAGAAAAAATGGCAGGCTGCTGCAGATCAGTTTGCTGTGGTAAATGGTACAGCACCTGGTGTTTCACCCTCAGTGTATGGTTATAAACTATATCCTGTATTTGGCGATTTATGGAAACCAGCAAATAAATTCAATTCAGAATCAATTATCGAATTTGTTCATAGCAGTAAATCGAATGGAAACTGGTCGGCTGCTGGTAATAGTGAAGGTAACTTATTATCCATTACTACTGGTCCGCGGGGATATAGCAAAGTCTTAAGTACAGCACCTGATTATTTTAGTGGCTATAGCTTTCTGGTATTTACCAAAGATTTCTTTGATTTTATTCATAAAGACCCAAGAAATGCAGCAACTGTAGCAAATTTAGATAGCTTACAAACCAATGGCATTGCGAAATACACGCCGGGCTATAATAACACAGGGTATTTCTTTGCTAAATATATGGGCTTAACCACTCAGGCTGCGGCAACTATCCCTGAATTAAATTTCGGTATAGACGAATACGAAATCCGTTTGGCCGATACATATTTAATGGAAGCAGAAGCTTTAATGAATGCTGGCGCTGCTGTTGGTGCAGGCTCCAGGGCTTATATTTTACTGAATGCGGTGCGTGCAAGGGTTGGCTTAAATCCAGTTGCAGTAACACAGGATAATATTGAAAAAGAGAGACGTTTGGAACTTGCGGGCGAAGGTCAGCGTTTCCCGGATTTGGTACGTTGGGGTAAAGCTGCAGCAACATTGAAATTCAAAGGCTTTATTGCTGGCCGTCACGAAGTTTTCCCGATTCCACAAAACGAATTGAATAACACCAAACTCGAACAGAACAAAGAGTGGGGTGGAACAAAATAATTGCTCATCATCTATAATGCTTAAAGTTTAATTGTCAACAGGGAGAAAGCTAAACCTTTCTTCCTGTTTTTTAATCTGAACCATATTTTACCTATGCTATCTACAAGACTATTTCAGCTTTTGGCTGCCTGCATCATTACCTGTTCATCATTTTCGGCTATTGCACAAAACCAGGCCGATGTTTGGTTAACCAGGGCCGATCGCTCTGTCTTATTCACAAAACAGGCCACAGGTTTAAGTTTTTCTGCTGCAAAAAACGATTATCCAACCATTGTGGTTAATGAAAAAGAAACTTTTCAAAGCATTGATGGATTTGGTTATGCCTTAACCGGTGGCAGTGCTCAGCATATCATCAAAATGTCGGCACCCGCCAGGGCGGCTTTATTAAAAGAACTGTTTGCTACCGATGGAAATAACATTGGTGTAAGCTATATCCGTTTGAGTATCGGCGCTTCCGATTTAAACGAAAAAGTATTTTCTTATAACGACCTTCCCGAAGGGCAGACCGATTTAGCACAGTCAAAATTCGATTTGGGCCCCGATAAAATGGACGTGATTCCGGTAATGAAGGAGATCCTTGCAATTAATCCCAAACTAAAAATTATGGGTTCGCCATGGTCTCCTCCCTTATGGATGAAAACCACTTATGATGCCCGTGGAGGTATGCTCAAGCCAGAATATTACGATGTTTATGCTAAATATTTGGTCCGTTATGTGCAGGAAATGCAAAAACAGGGAATCCCGATCGACGCCATTACCATTCAGAACGAGCCTTTGCATCCGGGTAATAACCCGAGTTTGTTGATGGTGGCACCAGATCAGGCGTTTTTTGTAAAGAAATTTCTAGGCCCTGCTTTTGCAAAGGCCAGTATTAAAACTAAAATTCTTATATACGATCATAATGCCGACCGGCCTGATTACCCGATCACCATTTTAGATGATCCCGAAGCCAAAAAATACATCGATGGCTCTGCCTTTCACCTTTACGGCGGTAAAATTGATGCCTTAACTGATGTGCACAACGCCCATCCCGATAAAAATATCTACTTTTCAGAACAAATGGTGGTTGAGCAGCCAAACGCTGCAGGAATTAATATTGTAAACCCGGTCAGGCGCTTAATTATTGGCGCTACCCGCAATTGGAGCAAAAACGTACTCGAGTGGAACCTGGCTGCCGATCCTGAAAATAAACCTTACACCGATAGGGGAGGCTGTTCCATGTGCCAGGGTGCAGTAACCATTGATAAAGATCATTACAGCAGAAACCTGGCATATTATTCCATCGCACATGCTTCTAAATTTGTGCGCCCCGGTTCAGTGCGGATTGCCACAAACGATTTACCCGATCTGCCAAATGTTGCTTTTAAAACACCTGATGGAAAACATGTTTTAATTGTAGCCAGCAGCGGCAAAAATAATACTGAATTTAACATCAGCATTAACGGTAAAACGCTTGTAGCCACGCTCGATAAAGGATCTGTAGCTACTTATACCTGGTAACCTCTAAAACCTAACCTTATTTTTATGAATTTTACAAAATCAATTTTATATACTTTTTTGCTCTCTCTCCTTTCATTTACAGGTTTTAGTCAGGGGTTTTTAAAGGCCGGTGGTAAAAAAATAGTGAACGAAAAAGGCGAAAATGTGCTGCTCCGTGGCATTGGTTTAGGTGGCTGGATGTTACAGGAAGGTTACATGTTGAAAATCAATAAAGAATCGCAGCAGTACCGGATCCGAGAGCGGATAGAAGAATTAATGGGCCCCAAACAGACACAGCAGTTTTACGATGCCTGGCTGGCCAATCATACCCGCAAAATTGATGTCGATTCGATGAAGAGCTGGGGTTTTAATTCCATCCGTTTGCCCATGCATTACAATTTGTACACACTGCCGGTAGATCAAGAACCAGTTGCCGGCCAGAATACCTGGCTGGAAAAAGGTTTCGCTTTAACTGATAGCCTTTTAGCGTGGTGTAAAGCCAATAAAATGTACCTGATTTTAGATTTACATGCCGCACCCGGCGGACAGGGAAACGATGTAAATATTGCCGACCGAGATCCATCAAAACCCTATTTGTGGGACAGCGAAGCCAATCAGCAAAAAACAATTGCCCTTTGGAAAAAACTGGCCGAGCGCTATAAAAACGAAGCTTATATCGGTGCCTACGATATTTTAAACGAGCCGAATTATGGTTTCGAAAACCCGAATGAGGATAAAAACGGGACAAAAGAAAAAACGAATGCACCGTTACGGAAATTAATGGTCGAAATTACCAAAGCCATCCGTGAAGTTGACCAAAAACACATCATTATCATCGAAGGAAACGGTTGGGGCAATAATTATAATGGTATTTTTCCCCTTTGGGATAAAAATATGGTATTGAGTTACCATAAATACTGGAATTATAACGATCAGAACTCAATTGCGCATATTTTGAAAGCTCGTGATGAGCAAAATGCACCGGTTTGGCTGGGCGAAACAGGAGAAAACTCCAATGTGTGGTTTACCGATGCCATCCGCCTTTTAGAAAAGAATAATATTGGCTGGTCGTGGTGGCCTTTAAAGAAAATCGGTTCAAATAATCCGATGGAAATTAAATCGAATCCCAATTATGATGCATTGGTGCGTTATATGAACAACGGTGGCAATAAACCAAAGGATAGTAATGTGTACAGCGGCTTAATGGAACTGGCCATTTATTCGAAACTGGAAAATACCATTATCCATCGTGATGTAATTGATGCAATGATCCGCCAGCCTTTTAGCAACGAAACCAGACCTTTTAAAGCTAGTGTAATTAAAGATAAAAGCATTGTTTATGCCGTAGATTACGACCTCGGTAAAAACGGTTTTGCTTATTTCGACACTGATACAGCTGATTATCATGTTTCAACCGGGAAAAGATCGGCCGGAAACAGGGGCAGGATTTACCGTAACGATGGGGTAGATATTGCAAAAGACTCCATCCGGTACGAAAAATATTATGTAAACCACATCGAAAATGGCGAATGGTTGCAATACACGGTAAATGTTGCACAAAGAGGCACCTATACTTTAAAACTAAATACTGCTGCCGATAACGCTGATGGCAAAATTACCATTCTGATTGATGGGAAAGAGGTGGCAAAGGCTGTTGCCGTTCCAGATACCGGCAATGCGAAGAAGTTTATGCCTTTCGAAATCAAAAACATTGCTTTAAAAGCAGGTAGACAAAAAATTAAGGTACTGGCCGCTACAGGAGGTTATAATTTTAGTTATATTCAGTTCGTAAAATAACCTAACCAAAACATCATCTTGAAAGGCACAAAACGAATCCTGCATATTTTAGCGGCAATGGCAATTGTCATTATTGTCCTTTCAAGATGTATGAATGTTGCCGGTCAGTTGCCAAAAGATATCAGGGGCGAGGCTTATACCGGGGCCGCTACCTGTATCAAATGCCATAAAGATTTATCTCAGTCTTATGCGCACAGTCCACATGGTTCAACCTCTAAACCTGTGGCAGATGCACAGCTGTTAAAGGTTTTTGCCGCTGATTCAAACAGTTTTTTATTTGATGCACATCAAAAAGTAGTCATCGAAAAACGGGATAGCGGAATCTTCCAGGTGGCTTATCAGGATGGTAAAGCCCTTCGTGCCCAAAAGTTCGATATTCAGTTCGGTTCAGGTGAAAAAGCTTATACTTATGCTTACTGGCAGGGCAAAAAACTGTATGAATTACCTTTATCGTATTTTGCTGCCATTCAAAACTGGGCCATCAGTCCTGGTTTTCCCCGCGACAGATTTTATTATGATAGAGGCATCACCAGCCGCTGTCTCGAATGCCATGGTTCTTATGTAGAAAAAAAACTCAGCCAAAAATCAGCTTTTGTAATAGATGAGGAAATGGAAAAAGGTTCGTTAATCTACGGCATCGATTGCGAACGCTGCCATGGTCCCGGCAAACAACATGTGATATTCCACACGGAAAACCCTGAAGAAAAAACCGCAAAATTTATTGCCATTTATAAAAAATTATCACGCAAGCAGAAAATGGATGCCTGTAGCGTTTGCCACTCAGGCAATACTTTGGTTACCCAGAAATCAGTTTTCGGGTTTAAACCCGGCGATAATTTAGATGAGTACTATCAGCAGGATTTTGTAGGTTTTGGGGGTGGTAACCCTGATGTACATGGCAACCAGGCCAGTATGCTAAGGGGCAGCAACTGTTACCGGAAAAGTGAAACCATGACCTGCCAATCGTGCCATAATACCCACGAAAGTATAAAAGGCAACTTAACTATTTATTCGCAGCGCTGTATCAGCTGTCATCAAACTACCAGACACAGCAAGGCTACTTTGGCAAAAGGATCGCTCAGCACCAATTGTATCGATTGCCATATGCCCAAAGAGCCCTCAAAACTCATCACTTTTCAGCAGGCCGGTAAAAATGATTTAAGTGCTTATCTGTTGCGCTCACACCATATTGCCATTTATCCCGTTAATAAGTAATAAAACCAAACTTGTATTAAGAAAATCCCGATTTCCCCTTAAAAGGGCATGGATTTCGTACATTTGGTTTCCATCTTAAAAATTAGATAGTAGCCGATATGCTCATAAAACACTACTTAGCTTTATTCCTCCTTCTTTTTTCCGGTACAGCCCTTTTTGCTCAGAATAAATTTACCCTTAGTGGTACCATCCGCGATGCGGGCACAGGCGAAACGCTGATTGGTGCTACTGTAAAAATTTCTGGTACCCCTGCTGCTGCAACCCTGACCAATAATTATGGTTACTTCGCCCTCACACAGCCCGAAGGAACCTACACGGTAACAGTGAGTTATACGGGTTATGCCTCCATAATCAAAACGATTAATTTAACAAAAGACACCAAGTTAAACGAGGAGCTAAAAAGTGCAAATGATTTGGCAGAAGTAACAGTAAGTGCAAATAACCGTAAAAATGAAAACGTTAAAAGTGCACAAATGGGGCTCGAAAAGATTGATATGAAGCTGCTTAACTCGATTCCGGTATTATTGGGTGAAAAGGACATTTTAAAAACCATCCAGTTGCTGCCGGGTGTGAAATCGGGCGGGGAAGGGAATACCGGTTTTTATGTGCGTGGCGGAGCGGCCGATCAAAACCTGATTATCCTGGATGAAGCCGTAGTGTACAATTCATCACATCTTTTGGGGTTTTTCTCCACCTTTAATGCCGATGCCATTAAAGATGTGAGCTTATATAAGGGTGGCATGCCCGCACAATATGGCGGCCGTTTGTCGTCTGTTTTAGATGTTAAAATGGACGACGGGAACAGCAAGGAATTTAAATTTCAGGGCGGAATTGGCTTAATTGCATCGCGTTTAAAAGCTGAAGGACCGATTGTAAAAGACAGGGGTTCGTTTATGGTGAGTTTCCGCCGGACATATATCGATCTGTTTTTACGTTCCTCTCCAGATTCGACTGTGAATGGCAGTACGCTAAATTTTTACGATATCAATGCCAAAGCGAACTACAAAATAAACGATAGGAATACGATTTACATCTCAGGCTATTTTGGTAAAGATAATATCGGGGTAAAAGACCTTTTTGAAAACAACTGGGGCAATGTAACCACCACCATTCGTTTAAACCATATTTTTAGCGACCGGTTATTTTCCAATACCTCCTTAATTTACAACAACTATAATTATACGGTGAGGTTATTAAACGATGCCACAAATTTTAAGGCTACTTCTTTGGTCCGCGATTTTAACTTTAAAGAAGATTTTCAGTATTTCAGCAATAAACATACTTTAAGGTTTGGTTTAAATGCTACACAGCACCGTATTTCGCCGATTGATATTGATAGCGATGAAGCTTCACAGGTAAACTCGCTTACACAGGAAAGACGTTATGGTATAGAATCTGCAGCTTATATTTCTGATGAATGGGCCGTTAACGAACATTTAAACTTTTTGTATGGCATGCGTTTAGCTGCTTTCTCTTTAATGGGGCCGGGCAATTTTAGTACTTATGATGCGGATGGAAATATCCTTTCTACCCAAAATGTAGCCAGGGGCAAATTTTATAAAAACTATTTTAATCTCGAGCCGCGTTTTTCGGTAAGCTACCTGTTTAATGAGCAAAACTCAATAAAGGCATCTTACAACCGCAATACGCAAAACGTACATATTTTAACCAATGCTACCTCCAGCTCACCTACCGATCAGTATGTGCTGAGCAGCAATAACATTAAACCCGAAATTGCCGATCAGGTAGCTTTAGGTTATTTTAAAAATATTGAAGATAACAATTACGAATTTTCGGGAGAGGTTTATTATAAATGGCTGCAAAACCAGATCGATTATAAAAATGCGGCAGAATTGTTGGCCAATTCGAATGTAGAATCAGAATTGTTATATGGCGTAGGCCGTGCTTACGGACTGGAGCTGTTTTTTAAAAAGAAATTCGGTAAACTGAATGGTTGGGTGGGTTATACCTTATCGCGCACCGAGCGCAAATTTACAGAATTGAACAATGGCAAGTATTTCCCGGCAAGGCAAGACCGTACGCATGATGTTTCGGTGGTAGGTATTTACAACATGAGCAAGCGATGGACGTTCTCCTCAAGCTTTATTTACAGCACAGGAAATGCGGTAACTTATCCGGCAGGAAAATATAGCATTGGCGGCCAAATGGCTTATTATTATACACAGAGAAATGCCGGCCGGATGCCTTATAATATGCGTTTAGATGTAAGCGCCACTTTAGAAGGAAAACCCGGAAGGAAATACCAGTCGAGCTGGAATTTTGGCGTGTACAACTTATTAGGAAGGAAAAATCCTTATTCTATCGAGTTTATTACCGATCCGAACGACCCGAATAAAACGGCTGCGCAGCAAACTTCTCTGTTTGGCCTTATACCTTCAGTTACCTGGAACTTTAAATTTTAAAACAATGAAAAAACTGATTATATATCTTTCGCTGTTCACTTTTTCTTTTGCCGGTTGTAAGAAAATTATCTCTATTGATACCGAGAATGCCGATCCCCAGATTGTAATTGAAGGGAAAATTAATGATCAACTGATCGATCAGCAGATTAAGATCAGCAAAACCATCGGTTATACCGAGGCCAATGTTTTTCCTAAAGTTTCGGGAGCGAGCGTAACCGTAACCGATAATAAGGGAAATACCTATGTTTTTAAAGAAGGTACCACACCAGGCACTTATATCAATAAAATGAAAGGGGTACCGGGTGTAACTTACAGCTTAAACGTTACTGCCGAAGGACAAACCTATACGGCCAGTTCGAAAATGCCCAATGTGGTTAAAATGGATTCGATCGGCGTAATTAAAAACTTTTTCTTTGGAAGAGAGCGCAAAACCGCAGCTGTATTTTTAAAAGATCCGGCTAACGAAACTAATTTTTATCACTTTAATTTATACGTAAACGATATATTATCTGAGCGTTTTTATGTCAATAACGATCGGTTAACAAACGGTAACGACCTCAGGCTTCAGTTGTTTTTTAAACCGCCTACCAACGATCATGACAGCGACGAGCTGAATTCCAACGATAAAATCAGAATAGAAATGGAGTGTATAGATTCGAATATTTTCGATTACTGGTATGCGCTAAGTCAGCAATCTAACCGCGGGCCAAACCAGGGGACTACACCTGCTAATCCAACTTCTAATATTTCGAATCAGGCTTTGGGCTATTTTAGCGCGAATACTTATGAGGTGCTGTCAGCAACAGTGAAATAATATTTTATTGATTCGCATTATCCAAAACACCTCAAAAGTTTTACTGTTAAATAAAACATGAAAGTATTTATAAGCGGCAACATTGCTCCGGTTGGATTAAAAGAACTGGAAGAGAACAACATTTCGGTTACCCAATGGAAAGAAAACAGGCAGATTACACCAGAAGAACTGATTGAGGCCTGTAAGGATCAGGATGCATTGATCAGCGTAGGTCCGAATAAGATTACCACTGAATTTCTGAAAGCCTGTAGTCATTTAAAAGTGATTGCGCTCCATTCGGTAGGTTACGATAATGTTGACGTACCTGCAGCAAAAGCATTAAATATTCCAATCGGTAATACGCCAGGCGTGTTAAGCGCTGCCACCGCCGATACAGCTTTTTTATTGATGCTTGCTGTTTCGAGAAAGGCCTTCTACTCACATAAAAAAATTATAAAAGGCGAATGGAAAAACTATGAACCCAGCCCTGAATTGGGGATTGAGGTAAATGGCAAAACCCTTGGTATTTTCGGCCTTGGGAAAATTGGTTTGGAGATGGCAAAAAAATGCATTGGCGCATATAATATGTCGGTAATTTACCATAACCGCTCACGCAATGAAGAAGCTGAAAAGGAAATCGGTGCCAGGTATGTATCTTTCGAAGAACTTTTGGCACAAAGTGATGTGCTTTCCATTCATACCGCGCTTACACCAGAAACAAAGGATAAATTTACGCTTGATGTGTTTAAACAAATGAAACCCAATTCGATTTTCATTAACACGGCCAGAGGCGGCATTCACAATGAAAAAGATCTGATTAAAGCTTTAGAAGAAAAAATAATCTGGGGGGCAGGTTTGGATGTTACCAACCCCGAACCGATGGATAAAGATAATCCTTTGTTATTGATGGAAAACGTTGCGGTTTTACCGCATATCGGTTCTGCCACCGAAGAAACCCGCGCAGCCATGGCACAGATTATTGTAAAGAATATTTTAGCCGGACTGAAAGGGGAGAAACTACCTTTTGAGGTATAATGGTTGATGGAAGATGTTTGATGTAAGATGGATAAGGGGCGAAAAGTCATTTCCATCATTCATCTTACATTTTCCATTTTAACGGATGCTTTGAGATGTAAGATGGATAAGGGGCGAAATGCCAATTCCATCATCCATCTTACATTTTCCATTTTAACGGATGCTTTGAGATGTAAGATGGATAAGGGGCGAAATGCCAATTCCATCATCCATCTTACATTTTCCATTTTAACGGATGCTTTGAGATGTAAGATGGATTAGGGTCGAAAAGTCATTTCCATCATCCATTTTACCTCTTACATTTTCCATTTAGGCCTTTTGCCGTCTTACTTAACCGTATATCTCAGCACCGATCGTCCTAAATTTCCGTTAGCATCAATACCTTCAATAATCACTTTGTACTGGCCTTTGCCATCTGCGTTATAATATTCGAAAGAGGCATTTCCTGTTGCATCTGTTACTACTTTAGGATTCCAGTAGATTGTTGTTCTTAAATCGCTGCGGTTCATGCTTGCAGGCACGTCATATTTTGGCGAATAGAACTGTTTTTCCTTGTTATATCCTTGTGGTGAGAAAGTAAGCTCGTAATATTTAGGCAGCATATCCATTAACTGCGCTTTCGAAATTTTAGTCCCTTTAGGTGCTTTCTTCTGGTTAAATACAATTACACCATTTACATTGTTGGCACGGTTTACCAAACCTAACTCATCTCTTAAAAATACCTCAACCGATTCGATCTGGTTGGCATCAAGCGTATTAATCTGGTTTACATCAACGTTCATTCCATTGATAAAAATACCCATCGGGATTTTTTTGCCCTGGTTATAATCTCTGCTCACATAGAAGTTGTTATCAACAAAGGTTACCCCGGCAAGCATGCCTTGTAAACAATTAATTAAAAGGCCACAGCCCTTTAAACGATCGCCACTGATCTCGTGGTCAGCCATCTGACTAAGTCCCGTTAATGCCGGGTAGTCTTTATGACTTACTTTCGGAACCACGGCTGCCTTAATGGTTACATCTTTTAAAGTATGTAAATAAGCATATTGTCTTTTGCTGTTATCCAGGTAACTCGTTAAAGCACTGTCTATATTTAAAACCTCTTCTGCTGCACTAAAGTTTCTGGTTAACGAAGGAACCGGTGCACCATTTAAACTTAAGGTCATGTTTTTATAGTTTACATTGTATTTAGCCGAAATGGTCACTTTCGATGAATCGTTAAAAACCAGGTTCGAAAATTTAAAATTTCCAACCGGGTCGGTAGTGCCTTCCAAATTGAAACGTTTATCCGGAATACTCAACAATAACGCACCTTTCCTCACCGGAATACCATTATTCTGACGTAAAATACCAGAAATTTCAATTCCCTGTTCTGGAAGGAAATCTATTTTAGGCAGTTTATTGGCAATTATATCGGTGTATTTAAAGCTGCGGTATCCCTGGGTAAGCAACAATACATCCAAATCGGCATTTTTCTTGGCATCTGGTGCGTTAAAGTAATAGTTTGCCTTTTCAATATAACCTTTAACATCACTGCTTAATAGCAAGCCTGTTAAAATGGTACTGGTTGCATCCTCGCTGGATGGTACTTTTGTTTCATCAGCTACCGTAACAGAAAAACTTCCCTCTATCGGAGCGCCATCCTTTTTAGCGGCTACGTTGATTTTTACCTTTTTCTTAACTCCATAAGTAGTTGCAGCGGTGGTAAGATTAACCGCCATCGTATTTTTTTGCTGTACAAAAACCAGTCTCTCACTTAAGGGTTTACCAAACTCGTTAAACAAGGTAAACTGGGCAATTCCATTAGGGAATTTAGATTTAAGTACCGTGGTATTGTATTCTTTGTTTGATAAGGCAGTTTGCGCACCATAACAGATTACGCCTTTGCTCTGTGCAATTAAATAAAGCTTTTTGCCCTGATTCTGCTCAAAAAAAGCATCATTCGCCGAGATTTTTATCGCTACCTGTTCTGCACTGCTGTTATCAATGCTGATGGTTACGCCATTTGCAGCAACCGAAGGTAAATTATAAGTCTGACTGGTGCCATCGGCATAAGTAACCGCGGCTTTGTAGGTTTTTCCAGCCTCAGCAGCTAAATTGAAACTGCCCATACCCAAATGCTGAGCGGTAAAAGTAGCTACTGTTTTGCCATCGTTATCGGTTACTGTACCTTTAGAGCTGATGCCCAAACCATCGCTTTTAATGGCTTTAAACGCAACTTTATTGGTTAAACCGGCAATTAAACTCCCACCTTCAGGGAAAAACTGGAAATCTTTGCTTAAAATGGCATTTTTTAATGAAAAAGTACTGTTAGCTACATCTTTATCAGTAGTATTGATGGCGGTAATCAGCTGGCCTTTTTGTAATTGGTATTCAGCCTTTTGTGCATTGCTCATTGCGATGGTTAAATAACCATTGGCATCGGTTGTGCCCCTGCCTTTGGCAATTACAGTATAACTCGTAACTACCTGCCAGCTTACATTTTTGTTGGCATAGGGCTTGTTATTTGCATCTTTAAACTGTACCCTGGCATCAATTTTTTCTAATTTATCCGTTGAGGTATTTTTATAGGTAATGTGCGTTTTTACTTCTTTATCAATTGCTTCGCCCACATAAAAAGTTTTGTTAAAATAAGCGGGATCATCGTTGTTCAACATCCACAAAGTATAGGCCCTGATGTGATAATTGCCCTGTTTATAATTCACCTGATCTAAGGGGAAGTTCCCATAGGCAAAACCTCCTGTAACCGGTAATTTAAGGGTCTGAATAAGTGAATCATTCTGGTTGATCACATCTACATAGATGATTTTACTGATTCCTGATAAGAAATTCTGATTTTCGGTTACATAAGCCTTAAACCAAACGGTATCAGCAACAGCATAATAAGGTTTATCGAAATGAAGGTAAATTTTTTCGGCTGGATAATCGCTTAAAACCTTGTTGGTTTTGGTAATGATGGTATTTATACTTACGGTATCGGTTTGGGCCGACGAAGAGAAACTGAGCGCTGATAAAAGAGAAAGTATAATAAAAGATAGTCTAAAAATCTTCATGGATTGGTTATTAAATGCTAAGCGCGTAAATATATCCAATTATAAAGAGAGCGCCTAAATTGTAGGGAGGTTTAACATTTTTTTACAAAAGATTTAAGTTCATTGGTTCATTAGTCATTGGTTTATTGGTCATTGGTTCACTGGTTATTTGTTTATTGGATTAACTGTTTGCCCTTCGACTACGCTCAGGGGGGTAATCGGTTAATTGTTTAAATCGGTTAATTGTAAACTGCAAACTGATAACCGGAAACCGGTTAATTGCCACTAAACACCAACGGCTTTACGCTATTCGCACAAACAAAACAAGCCGCTTAAAAGCGGCCCGTTTTAAATATAATAGTGTTTGCCTGTTATTTAAACTCGATTAAGAATTCCTCTTTAGGAGAACGTACTTTTTTAAGGTTTACCAACCAGTCGCCGGCTTCATCTCTGTTTCCTAGTGGTAATAAGGTAACACTTTTTAAGCCTTTTTTATCTAAACCTAAAAGTTCATCTAATGCTGGTCCGTTAAAACCTTCCATTGGGGTAGCATCTACCTTTAACAAAGCTGCTTCTGCAATGGCAATACCGAAACCAATATAAGCCTGACGGGCAGCATGGTTAAAGTTTTCTTCGGCAGTTCTCGATAAGATCATGCCTTTTAATTGTGTTTTGTAAGCATCTGTTGCATCCAATGGCAAACCGCGCTCAGTATTCATTCTGTTAAAAACAGCGTCAATTCCTTCTTCAGTGTAGTTTTCATTAGCTGCGAAAATCAACAGGTGAGAAGAATCGATTACCTGCGATTGATTAAAAGCAATCGGCGCAATTTTCTCTTTTAATTCCTGATTGGTTACCACGATTACTTTAAAAGGCTGTAAACCTGATGAAGTTGGCGCTAAGTGGGCAGCTGCAATAATTTTATCAACCTTTTCTTGTTCAACAGGCTGACCGTTCATTTTTTTAACGGCATAACGCCAGTTTAGGGCATCTATTAAGCTCATATTTTTGGAGATTTTTTTTAAATTTTATGCAGCAAATATGCAGATAAGCTTTAAACCTAATGTTGATGTATGGTAAGAAAATTTTTTGTTTAGGCTCCGTTAGCCAATAGCCGTTGACTTCAGTCAACGAGAATAAAATGCGAAATAGAATTAGAAAATGATTGGCTTGTGGTTCTTGGCAGTTGGCAGTCCCGCTTTCGCTTATAGTCCTCGCTACGCTGCGGGCTATTCCGCTCAATCGGGTTTATTAACAAGGGTTTTTGAAGCAATCGCAAAAATGAAAATAAATAACCGTTGACTGAAGTCAACGGGAATAATCGTAAAATAAACTAAGGCAAAAACCTCAAATCGCTCCGTACCGGGAAATGGTCGGATAATTTGGCCTGGGTAATTTTGTAGTTCAGCACCTCTAATTCTTTAGAAGTAGCAATATAATCGATCTGAAAATTGGGGAACTTGCCATTATAGGTTTTGCCAAAACCATTTCCCTTTTTAATAAAGCTGTTGTTCAATCCGGCCGTAATCTGCGTAACCACGTAAGAAGCCGGTGTATCATTAAAATCGCCTGCAATAAGGTAAGGCGTTTTACAGGCAGCCATTTCCTTTTTCATAATATCCACCTGACCGCTGCGTTTTAAAAAAGCACTTTTCAGCATGCTCAAAATCCGTCTGGATGGTTTTAATTCTGTATTCATTTCTTTTACCTTATCCAGGTATTCGTAATCCTGTTTTTCAAAAGAAATAGACTGGAAATGTACATTATAAATCCTTAATGTTTTTCCTTTAATGTTTAAATCGGTATAAATACTCATGTTACCCGGATAGCCGGTAACAAAAGGGATTTTACCTGAGTTTTTAATGGGGAATTTTGAAAATATGGCTAAACCAGTGGCTTCGTAATCGTTTTTATTGGTTGGAACGAAGTAATAATATTTAGTGTCCAGCAATACTTTTAAGCTATCAACAATATCAAAAGCCCCTTTATAACGGGTAAAAAACTCCTGAAAACAGATGATATCCGGATTTTGGTCTTTAACTACCTGAAGCATTTTTTCCTTCACCGATTCGGTATTGTCTTCGCCGTAAAGTTTAAAGCTATGTACATTATAGGTCATCATCCTGATGCTGTTTTCTGTTTTTTCTGCACCACCTTCATCGCCACCAATGGCAAAGGTTGCCTTTAACGTTTTGGCGCCAATGGCAATAACCAGAACGGTGGCAATGGCGAAAATCCATTTTTTACTTAAAAACCACCAGATCAGAAAAATAATATTACCAAATAAAACGAAGGGGTAGGCAAGGCCAAAAAAAGCTATCAGTGCATGTTTGCGCGGATCCATATTCCCGGCAAGCACCCCCAAAAGCAAGGCTATGGCCAGTGCAACAGCAATGGGCAGGAGGAGTTTATCCAGAAAACTGTACTTCTTCTTTTTTGTAGCCATTAATCTTTACTTGCCTTAAACAGTTTTTCTTTTTCTACAGCGCTTAGTTTATCATATCCCGAAGTAGATATTTTATCTAAAATGGCATCAATTTCCTGTTGCGAAACACCACCTTTAAACTCTGGCTTTTTAACCGGTTTTTCGTTACGTACTACCTTTAGTTTAGGTTTGCGCCCGAACATTTTACTCCAGTCGCTTCCGCTTTGCAGGCGTTTAATAAAAACAAAACCAAGCAGCGCACCACCAATATGGGCCAAACTTCCTCCTGCATTTACCGATCCGATGGCAAGAAAATCAAGAACGAAATACACAATGGCAATCCATTTAATTTTAACTTCCCCAAAAATGAACAGCATAATGGTGTAGTTAGGTACCAGCGTTGCCGCCGCAAAAATAATGGCCATTACCGCTGCAGAGGCACCAACAATGGTTACACCCGCTAATCCACCTGCATATACCGGGAATATATTTAATACTGCAACTGCAAATAACCCTCCGAATAAACCACCCGCCAGGTACACAAAATGGAATTGCCTGCTTTTTAAAAAATTCATAAATATGCTGCCGAACCAGAACAATCCGAGCATATTAAACAGGATGTGCAGAATCCCATCATGGATAAACATGTAGGTAAATACTGTGTAAAAACGTTCGGGTAATTTGGTGATGCTTGCCGGTAAGCCCACATATTCTCTAACCAGCGGACTAATCAAATCTCCCTTGCCGCTGAGCCAGCTAAATACCCCAACAATGGCGATGATCAGAAATAACAGCACATTAATGCCAATGTAAAAGAATATCGGGTTGCCAGATTGAAAAACCTTGTATTTTAAATCTTTGAAAGTATTATTCATAGAGTGTATAAAATGTATCGTTTTTATCTTTCCATAATTTAACAAGTATAAAGCCGATTAATGCACCACCCAAATGGGCATAATGTGCAACAGAATCGCCTTCAAACTGTGCTACACCCAGAGATAATTCTACCAGGATGTAAATGGGTATAATGTATTTTGCTTTTACCGGAATTGGGATAAACATGATTAATAATTCTGCATTTGGATACAGCATGCCAAAAGCAACCAGTAAACCGAAAATAGCCCCCGATGCACCTAGCATTCCGCCAAAATATATGCCGAATAACGTTTTAATTTTAGCTGGCGAAGCTTCGGTTGCATTGTATAAATCACTTAGGTTTAACTTATTCTGTGCTGTAAAAGTTCCTAATATCTGATGAACCTCGAAAGCTTGCACTGCCCATTGTAAAAACAGGGCACCCAAGCCCGTTACAAAATAAAATATTAAAAATTTCTTTGCCCCCCAGCGTGATTCCAGTAAACTTCCAAACGAATACAGCGCAAACATGTTGAAAAAGATGTGTGCTAAATTACCGTGCATAAACATGTAACTTATGGGCTGCCATATTTCGAACTTTGGCGAATCGAAATAGTAAACGGCCAGTATATCTTCCAGATGAAGGCTCGTTAACAGGTAAGTAGCCGCGAAAAATAAAATATTAATAATCAGCAGGTTTTTTACTACCGGTGGAATATGTATGTTGTTCATTTATTTTTAAAATCGGTTAATTGTTTAATTGTTTGAGCAGGTTAATTGTTTAAACTGGTTAATCGGTTAATTGTCTCCGAACTCCAAGCTCCGAACTCCAAACCTGGGCCTTCTGGACCTCCGTCTTCGGACTTTCGGACCTCCGACTTTAGACTAAAGACTCCTGACTTAGGACTCCAAACTTCTCAGTTCTTCTCAAACTTCTTATCCAGCTCTGCTAAAGTAATGGTTTGGATTACCGGTTTCCCACTCACGCTAAAGTTAGGGGTTTTGCAGGCAAAAAGCTCATCAATCAGCGTATTCATTTCTTCCTGACCAAGGCTTGTGCCGGCTTTAATGGCGCTGTTCTTTGCCAAACTCCGGGCCAGGCTATCGCGTTTGCTCAGTTTTAGCTCTTGCTGCGAGTTTTTAAACCCTTCAATCAATTGTTCAAATAACTGTGTTTCGTTAATGTTGCTGCTGCCCAGATCAACCGGAACGCCCTCTACTACCAACGTATTTTTTCCAAACTCACGTACATCAAAGCCCAAACTTTTTATATCATCCAGTAAACTTTTGGCCAGTTCAAAATCGTTGGCGTTAAGTGTAATGGTTTGTGGAAATAAACTTTGCTGCGATGCGCCTTTGCGGTCATCCAGATGTACGAGAAAACGCTCGTAAAGGATCCGCTCATGTGCCATTTGCTGGTCGATTACCATTAATCCCGATTTAATCTGCGAAACGATATACCTGTTGTGCAATTGCATGTACTGCTTTTGCTTAGTTTCTAAAACGGTTTCGTCCTCGTAAATCGAAGTTTGCTCAACAACAGGCTGTTCCGTGATATCGTAAAGTGAGCCCCAGTTTTTTGCACTCGGTTTTGCATCATAATTTCTGGGCGATGAAGCGTAGCCCGATACAGAACTCTTATCGCTGGTAAAAGGATTAAAATCAGGGTTGAAATTAATACTCGGTGGCACAATGTCTTCAACCGCTTTGTGCGTAATCATATTACTAAAGCCCGTTTCCTGATCAAAATCTAAAGTTGGCGCAATGTTGTAACGACCAATAGAGCGCTTTACTGCCGATTTCATGATCGCATAAATGGATTTCTCGTCCAGATATTTAATCTCGGTTTTGGTAGGGTGGACGTTTACATCAATTTTCGAAGGATCAATCTCGATAAATAGCACATAAAGCGGATAACTGTCATCTGGTAATAATTCTTCAAAAGCAGAACTTACCGCATGGTTTAAATAAGGATCTTTAATGAAACGGTTGTTTACAAAAAAGAACTGTTCGCCCCGGGTTTTCTTTGCAAAAGCAGGTTTGCCGATATAACCTTTAAGGTTGATGATAGTCGTTTCCTCCTCAACCGGAACCAGACGTTCGTTGTAATTATTGCCAAAAAGATGGACAATACGCTGTTTTAAATTGCCTTTGGGCAGGTTAAAAATTTCTACGCCATCGTGGTGCAGACTAAAAAACACACCCGGATGCGCCAATGCTACCCTTTGAAACTCGTCTAAAATGTGGCGCATTTCTACCGGATTGCTTTTCAGGAAATTCCTTCTGGCAGGCGTATTAAAAAACAGATTTTTAATCGAAATCTGTGTTCCCGCTGGCGTAGCAACAGGTTCCTGGTTGGTTATCTGTGCACCTTCGATAGAAATACAAGTGCCTATTTCATCTTCATGCCTGCGGGTTTTCATCTCTACCTGGGCAATTGCCGCGATAGAGGCCATAGCTTCTCCACGGAAACCCATCGTGCGGATGGCAAACAGATCTTCAGCCTTTTTTACTTTCGAGGTAGCATGGCGTTCGAAACACATCCTGGCATCCGTAACGCTCATTCCACAGCCATTATCAACAATCTGAATCAGTGCCTTACCGGCATCTTTTACCACCAGTTGGATTTTATCTGCGCCGGCATCTATCGAATTTTCGAGCAATTCTTTCACTGCAGAAGCAGGTCGTTGTACAACTTCTCCGGCAGCAATCTGATTGGCAACAGCATCAGGCAATAAGTGAATAATATCAGTCATGTATTAAGGCAAAGTGAATTCGCTAAATTATGCAAAATAAGCTTAAAGAACCCGATTTGTTTAAAACTCAACATGTAAATGACTGTAGGTAAATAGATTTAATTGCTTCTCTGTCATTCTGAACGAAGTGAAGAATCTTTTAGTGATAAAGGATTTCTTTTTACTTGATCCCTGATGGTAAATGGTGAAAAATGAATATATGCAGGGGAGATAAAGATTGTCATTAAAAGCAATGCCTTATTTTTTTTGGAAAGCAGGGTTCTGCGTTAATCGCTTCCGGTTAGTCCTGCTGTACACTGTATGCCGATAGAAAAAATCGGGATGCCGTTCCCATCAGGTTTATTTTACAAAAGCTTGTGATGCAGTACGCAGGAAAGAATCAGGCCCATAATGGAAACCAAAAATTCGTAGTCCAGTGGTCTGTGGGGACACAGACCACTGCTTATTCGCGTATTTTATTCTACTAAAGCTATATTCTCTGAGTTTCCGTGTCTCCGTGGCAAAAAAATACTGATCAATAGTTTTAACGAAACGCTAAGAAAAAAGAAAGTTGTCTGTGGGGATACAGACCACAGCTTATTCGCGTATTTTATTCTACTAAAGCTATATTCTCTGAGTTTCCGTGTCTCCGTGGCAAAAAAATACTGATCAATAGTTTTAACGAATGCTTAAAAAAAAGAAAGTGGTCTGTGGGGGGGTACAGACCACAGCTTATTCGCGTATTTTATTCTACTAAAGCTGTATTCTCTGTATTTTCTGTGTCTCCGTGGCAAAAAAATACTGATCAATAGTTTTAACGAAACGCTAAGAAAAAAGAAAGTACTCTGTGAGGATACAGAACACAGCTTATTCGCGTATTTTATTCTACTAAAGCTATATTCTCTGTATTTTCCGTGTCTCCGTGGCAAAAAACTGATCAATAGTTTTAACGAAACGCTAAGAAAAAGGAAAGTGGTCTGTGGAGACACAGAGCACGGCTTATTCACGTATTTTATTCTACTTAAGCTATATTCTCTGAGTTTCCGTGTCTCCGTGGCAAAAAATACTGATCAATAGTTAACGAAACGAAGAAAAAAGAAGTGGTCTGTGGGGACACAGACCACGGGGTAAGGGGTAAGATGTGCTGATCGGTTACAGATGCTTCGTGCCTCAGCATGACAATAGTCCTTTCTGTAAAGCTGAATTTACAAAACCAAATGCTTTCAATTTTCTATCTTTATCGGTATGAAATCCATCTTACCCTGCCTTTTTATGGCTTTGCTTTTCGCTTCCTGCTCCAAAAAAGAGGAAGTTGATGTAATTGTTTACAACGCCAAAGTTTATACTGTTAATAGCAATTTCGATACCGTTGAAGCTTTCGCCGTAAAGAATGGTAAAATCCTTTCGCTAGGTAAAAACGATGAGATTAAAGGAAAATATGCTTCTAAAGAAGAGATCGACGCTGAAGGTAAAGCCGTTTATCCGGGTTTTATTGATGCTCATGCCCATTTTTATGGCTACGGACAAAGCCTGCAAACGGCGGATTTAAGAGAAACAAAATCGTGGGATGAAGTGCTGGCCCGTTTAACTGCTTTTGCCAAAACCCATCCCGATGGCTGGCTGATTGGTAACGGCTGGGACCAAAACGATTGGGCAAATAAAGCTTTTCCTACCAATGAAAAACTTACCGCGCTTTTCCCCGGTCGTCCGGTATTTCTAAACCGCATCGACGGTGATGCTGCAATTGCCAACCAAAAAGCATTGGATGCTGCAGGCATTAAAGGCGAACAAAAACTGGTTGGTGGCGATATGTTAACGCAAAACGGGAAACTAACCGGGGTTTTAATCGATAATGCAGTTGCTCTGGTAGAACGTAAAATCCCTTCGCCAGACGCTAAACTAGCTGAGAAAATATTTACAGATGCGCAGAAAAACTGCTTTGCTGCTGGTTTAACTACCATTGATGATTGCGGTTTAAGTTATCTGGCGGTCGACTTTATCGAAAAACTCCAGAAAGAGAATAAACTCAAAATGAGGCTTTATGTAATGCTTTCTGATGAACCTGATAATTACAAATATTTATTTAGTCGCGGACCGATAAAAACCGACCGCTTAAATGTGAGGGCATTTAAGGTTTATGCCGATGGTGCTTTGGGCTCGCGTGGGGCCTGTTTAATCCATCCTTACAGCGATATGCCCAATAAAACCGGTTTTTTGTTGAGCAATCAGAAGCATTTTGAAGAAGTGGCTCAAAAAATCGCAGCTAATCATTTCCAGATGTGTACCCATGCCATTGGCGATTCAGCCAACCGCGTCATCCTCAATATTTACAATAAAGTTTTAAAAGGTAAAAACGATCAGCGCTGGCGTATCGAACACGCACAGGTGGTTAACACAAAAGATTTCGGCCTGTTCGGCAAAGCCAGTATTATTCCTTCCGTACAGCCAACACATGCTACTTCTGATATGTATTGGGCCGGGCAGCGTTTAGGTGCCGAAAGGTTAAAAAGTGCTTATGCCTACAAACAATTGTTAAAGCAAAATGGTTGGATTCCTTTAGGTACCGATTTCCCGGTCGAAAACATTAATCCATTATTAACGTTTTATGCAGCAACAGTGAGAGAAGATGCAAAAGGCTTTCCGAAAGGAGGCTTTCAGATGGAAAATGCCCTAACACCCGAAGAAGCCCTGCGCGGCATGACCATTTGGGCCGCCAAAGCCAATTTCGAAGAAGAAGAAAAAGGAAGTTTAGAAAAAGGCAAACTGGCCGATTTTGTTATTCTCGACCACGATATTTTAAAATCAACACCACAGAATATATTAAAAACCAAAGTCTTAAAAACCTATCTGAACGGAGAAAAAGTATATGAAGCGAAATAAATTGTATATCCTGGCTGCGGCGAGTTTTTTTAATGTTTTATGCTTAATGGCCTGCGCGCAGGAGCATACCACAAACGAAAAGAAACTTTCCATTGCCAATGCCATATCAAATACAACAGTATTATTAAATAATCAGGATACCATTATTCCGCTAAAATCGCTTGAAAAGAAAAATATTGCTTCGGTGAGTTTAAGCTTTGCTTACAGTGCCGTGTTCGATAGTTTAGCCAATAAATATGATAAAATTACTTCATTTTCTGCCGATTCGTATAAAGACAGCCTGAATCTGAACAATCTGGAAGACGATCTTAAATATTTCAACACCATTTTAATCAGCATCGACGATCAGAATGTAAACAAGGAGAAATACATCAACTTTATCAACAGCATTAGCAAGAATAAAAAAGTAATTATCTCTTTCTTTGGTAACGGACCGGGTTTAAAATCATTCGATTTATTGCAATCGCCGATTATATGGACCGCCCAGAACAATGCCGATGCCGCTGCAATTGTGCCGCAATATATTTTTGGAGGTATTGCCGCCGCGAATAAATTAACCACAGCATTTTCTGCCCGTTATACCATGGGTTCGGGCTTTACAACAACAGCTACCCGCTTAAAATATACCGTGCCCGAAGATGCCGGAATCAACTCCAACAACTTAAAAGAAATTGATGCCATTGCTGCAGAAGCCATCAGCCAGAAAGCAACCCCTGGTCTTGTGGTGCTGGTAGCTAAAGATGGTAAAGTAATCTTTAATAAGGCTTATGGTACGCATACTTACGATACTAATGTGCCTGATAAAGTAACCGATATTTTCGATCTGGCCTCGGTAACCAAAGTAACCGCAACTACTCCGGCCGTAATGCGTTTAGTGGAAGAAGGAAAACTAAAACTCGATACAAACATTGGCGCTTATATCGCTAAAGCACGTACTACACCAATGAACAATATCCAGGTGCGCGAAGTAATGTTGCACCAGGCCGGTTTTATTCCTTACATCCCTTTTCATGATTATGTAAAAACCGGCGATTACAGCAGAGATTCGTCGGCAGCTTATCCTACCAAAGTAGCCGATAATTATTACATCAAAAAAGGCTTTTTTAAAGATTTTATGTGGCCTAAAATGCTCAATGCACCTATTAAAACACGGGGTAAATATGTGTACAGCGATATCAGCATGTATGTGATGAAAGATATTGTGGAGCACATTAGCGAAGAGCCGCTCAATCAATACACCTACGAAAACTTTTATAAACCATTGGGCATGCAAACTGCAGGTTTCCTGCCGCGTAACCGTTTTAAACCAGAGCAGATTATCCCGACAGAAGATGATAAATATTTCAGAAAAACCTTGCTGGTAGGCTATGTGCACGATCAGGGAGCAGCGCTGGCAGGTGGAGTTTCAGGGCATGCCGGCTTGTTTGCCAGTGCCAACGATCTTGCCATTATTTATCAGATGTTGTTAAACCGCGGTACTTATGGTGGGGTAGCGTATTTCAAAAATTCAACGGTTGATATGTTTACTTCAAAACAGTCGAATGTAAGCCGCAGGGGTTTGGGTTTCGATCGCTGGGATCCGGACAGTACCAAGCATTACCCATCAGAACTGGCTTCGCCACAAACTTATGGCCATACCGGTTATACCGGAACCTGTGTTTGGGTAGATCCATCACGTGGTTTGGTTTATGTGTTTCTGTCGAACCGCGTTAATCCTACCGTTACCGATAAACTTTCTAACCTGAAAATCAGGGGAAGAATTCAGGATGTGGTAAATAAGGCCATTGATGAGTCTAAGAAATAATAATGCAGCACTGTCAATTTAAATATTTTGCTTAATTTCAAGATAAACCTAATATCAATGCTATGAAATGGACTAGAACGTTAACAATTTTACTGCCTTTTTTGGCTATAGCTTCCGCCTCAAATGCACAGCAGATTAAAGATGGTGAAACTGTAAATATAGACGGAATTGCCGTAACTTATTCTGTTACAAATAAAGAAAAGCTGACCATAAAAGATCAGAATTTCGACCGCTATAAAGTTTTAGCCTCTGTTAAAAACAATACCGGTAAATCTTTTAACATTCGTTTGGCCAGCTCACTGGACCTTACCGGGATCAGTAATTCGAAAATTATAGAATTGGATTGTGTAAATGCCACAGGAGCAAGGTTAACCTCAAAAAAGGTTCAGGTGAGCATGAAAAGCCATCTGATTAATGTAACCTATCCTACAAAAGATAAGGATGGGAAAGCCATTACCGCCCTATTGCCGGTAACTGCCGGCTATTATTTCGATCAGGGTCAGGTAATCGAAAACGACGCCATTTTTATTGTGCCTGCTGGAGAAGTGCCTCAGGTTACCGTACGAAGTTTATTGAAGAATTAAAAATTTAGAGCGGTCAACCTTAATGACTAATTGCTTACTAAGGTTGACAACTCTTATCTATTCGCTTCTGGTATTAATACTCGTCTTCCAATAAACTCACACAATTTGCTACATTTTTCTTAAGTCTGTCATCAAGTGAAGCAATAGCAGCATTGTCTTTAAGGCTTCGGTACAAATTAGTGATAATCGTTTTGGTTTCTTCATCCGGATCGCAAGCCTGCGATTTTTCCAGATATGGCAATGCTTTAAGTGCAACTACTTTATACTGGGCGTAAAGTTCGCCTTGTAATTTTGAATCTTTTGCCTTTCCTGCTTCATTTATTTTGGCGCTTAGAGCATTACATTTTTTAACAAAAATAAAACCTAAGGCACGGTACGGAACATAATAGGCCGGCGTAATTTTTATGGCTTCTTCATATTGTGGGATGGCCTTTTCTGTTTGCCCGGTTTCTTCATAAAGCCTTCCTAAATGATAACTCACATTGCCCAGCTGGGTTTTTGTAAGTTCCGGAGATCTTTTAATCAGTTCTTCTGCCAACTGAATAACTTTTGGTTTCTCGGTATCGGTCATTCTGATTTGAGAATAATCCCAATAGAGATCTTTAATGCTCTTGCTTTGAGCGAAGCAGGTTTGCATCGTTGTTAAGGTAAACAAGAGGGTTAATAAGCGTTTATACATAGATTTTAATTTTTTTTCTAAGATAAATGAAATTAACTTTTAGTTCAACTTTGTAAAAATATATAGCAGTGCGGTTAAACCAAGGCGTTAAATAATGATGTTGATTTAATATTTACCATTAGTAAACTTGAGTAGCCCATATGTCCGGATCGCTTTAAATAATCAATTTTTATTTAAAAAATATTTGGCTTTTTCTTTCACGGAAGCAACCGGATGATTTAAGCATTTATTAAGAAAGTTGATGGATCGCTCATCTTTTTTATTTTTAAAATAATCCATCAGTTGATAAAGCTGTTTTTCATTGGGTGTTTTCATGATAATTTCACATATCTGATCAAAATATCTGTCATCATAAAATAAGCTGTTTCCAAAAAGGTCGATATAGTAATTGTCCGGAAGTTTTTCATCTTTAACAAGAACAAACCACTTCCTTAAAGAAATATCATTTTCGGAACTTAAAAGTGCATGTAACAATGCATCATCTGATTTCGGACTTCTAATTAAACTATCCAGGTATTGAATATCAATAAACGAAGTGCTGCTCGCAATTGCCTTTAAACAAATTTGATGAAGATCTTTATTTGCTAAATATGGCTTTACAACAGGAAACATTTCTTTAGCGTGTAAATGCGCTAAAACAGCAATCGCCCAGCCTTTCATAGCTGTGTCAGTTGTAATTACAGTTTCTTTAAGTACTTTTTCTTTTTGGGCACTATTTTCTGTTTTAGCTAAAGTCCTAATGGCAAGGCATTGAATAACACGGTCTTTACTGCTAATACTATCCATGCCAAACTTGTTTAAGCGCTGTTTATCCATTCTTAAAAAATCATCTATTAAGTAACTTGTACCATCATTATCTTTGTGGCGGATAATACATTTTATTATAGGTTCAAAATCCTTTGAATGCAAATAAGTTAAGATAGTAGCAAGCCAGAAATCTTTATAATCACTCCTTTTTAATAAAGCTGTTATTTTGTCCGTTTTAGAAGTATCATTGGCCGCACAGGCAAGAAAACATCCAAATGAATATTTTCGATTCAACGTATCAGCGAGTAATGCATCAATATTTTCTTTATAAACATTTGATTGCTTAAAGTTGCTTAATGGATAGTTGGCAGTTTCCATATTTTTCATACCGGCAGCCAATTGACTATTGGGATTAAACCAGAATAATATATGGTTGTACTTTTTATATAGGGAATCAACTTTTTTATCAGGAAAATGCTGCTGGGCTATTTCTTTAAATTCTATTTCAAAATCAGAAACACTTTGTGCGCTGGATTTAGTGTAGGGCAAAACGATTAACAATAACAAAAATAAGTATTTCATAGCGGGTTAAATGTTTACTCAAAACTATATTGAATTACTTTCTTAGCTTTTGACTTTTATCAAAAAAGAGATTAGTTTATCTAACTATTATCCAACGTACGCCTCGAATACAGGAGTAAAGCAATCCAGATTACCAGATAAGGAACAAGCAGAATAATCATTAACGGAAAATAAATAAGGCTGAATATTAAAAATGTGGATGGAATATAAATAGCACCGATTTTATTAAGCCTGGTAAACACCAGAACAGGAGCCAGGTATAAAAGTATATTACTGATGAATACAAAAAAGTCAAATACTGAAAAATGAACAGAAGACATTAAGAAATAGGTCCTGTTCGCTAAATAATCTCGAAATATGCCATTTACATACATCCAGCCTTTATCTCCGCCATTTAAAGGAATACCGATGTAGGTGGTTAGAATAAGCAATAAAACCAGAAGAAATTGAACAGTGTGCCTGTAATTGAAAGTGAAAATCATTGCCCTAAATTTAGTTGAGTAAAGCTATTAATACTTAACGGATTAGGTTTTGATAAAAGTCAAAAAATAGCTGATGAACAGTCATCAGCTATTAAGATAGATTATGAAATTCAATGAATTTAATATTTTTCAGGTAATCCCTCTTTTTTTCTATTCTCTAAAATTTGTTCTTCAGAAATATAGGGAAGTGTAAATCTTTTATAGTGCATAACCCATTCATGCCATTCCCAAAATCGCCAGGGTTTTAGTGTGAAGGTTCTATATAGTTGTTTGTCCTTAATATTTGGATCGCTTTTAATTCTTTTATCAAAGCTTTCAGCGTAGGTGTCAAAATTTGTTCCTTTCTTTAAATTTTCTTGATATTGAATTACTCCATTATAGGATGAATAGGTATAATCTTCGGTAATGATCTTACAAAACCATGATATTGGTGGAATATTAATCAGTATCAAAATACAAAGGCAAATTATTAGTATCTTTTTCAAATTCTTGGATAATTATCTAATGTTTTTTCTCGTATGTTATTTGTTTATACTATAATTTGAATCAGCTGTCGAGGAATTAAGATCATCCAATGGCTTAAAAATCTTTATTGTTAATATCGCAGAACTTATTACAAACACTAACAACGGAAATATAAACCAAGGTTCAATTCTATTGTAGTGACGAAGAATGCCCGACATGTAGGCTCCAGTACTGCATAAAATTATAAAAGAAACTAGGATTGGATAGCGATCTTTATATTTCCTTGATAATAATATGATCAAGATAGAAACAATTGTTGAGAGGCCAACTAGGCCTAATGACCAAGAAATATCTACATTTTTATTGTGGGTGTATGTGAGTAAATCACCTACAAACTGAAACGTACAAAGCCCAATCCCAGCAAAAATTGGAATCCCGTGTTCTCCTAATCCATTGATGAGCAGAAAGGAAATGATCGATAAAGTTTTTAAGTATTTCATAGTATTAAATTAATCACAACTCCTTTGCGTTTTTGGGGCCTTACCATTCGTAATTGTTCCAAATGGTTTAATTAAATCATATATATTATCTGGAGTGCAAACCCCCGTCATATCAGTTACTCCCATTATTCTTAGTACTTCTAGCGCAAAGTTAGCACAGTTATTATTGGTTAAAGTATAATTACTTGATGAGAATTTGATGGCAGTATCAATAATTTTCTCTAGTTTTTCAGCTGAGATATCCCCATAATTGGTAGCTGCATTATATGCATGCTGACCATTGTCTCCCATTACTCCAGGTCCTGAAAGAGTACTAGGGAACGTTTCTTTAGGGTAAAATCCGAACACCATAGTATTAGATCCCTGTTTAATGGATATAAAAGCATGCCCAGGAAATGAATTTGCTATCTTCTCTGCGTAAACAGTGAGACTTGCAGACTTACTTTTATCAAAGCAACTTAAAAATTTTTTCATGTCGGTTATTGGAGATTCGGGAGGAGGGGGCATTGACATAACTCCCGAATTAGCTTCTCCACCATCACCGCCACCCCCACTGCCACCGCTCTCCCCAGGATCAGCCGGTGGATCTGGAAACCAAACATCTTCACATATAGTTTCTTCACTCGAATCTATAAGAGAATAAGTAACGCCGCACATACTCGGCGGCCATTGGCAGGTTTCGCTGGAAACAATCTGTATTCCACTGCAATACCCAGGGCTGTCAGAAGCAAATAGGCAACTCCTCAATTCAGTGTGGCACTGAGTTTCTATATAAGAGGTGGCATCTGGACGTTTAATTGTCTGCCTATTTACTGCCAGTAACCTTCTTTTACTATAAGACTGGCTAACAGTTCCATTTACATAATCTAACAGAAAACTTTTTCCATTTGACAGGTTTTTCAATAGGAGGTTCCCTGTAAAGTTTTCAACCGAGAATGTCTTTGAGTTTTGAGCCTTGTCTGCTACATTTACAGGATGGTAATAAAAAGCTTTAAAGAATTCTTTTTCATTTTTTACCATCAGATAAGTGGCCATGCCAACTTCTTTTGCCTCCAGTAATTTGCCATCTTGTTTAAGATAGGCCTTTAAGCGGTAAAAAATATAGGATACACTGTCGTTTACCACCTGTGTACTGGGGTGTTCCCAGTCTGGTTTCCATACAATGGATTGTTTGACATTGGGAATTAATTTTTGATCTAGTTTATTAGCATAGAATTTTTCCTTTATTGCCGCGAGTCTGGAAGAAAAATCAGGTGAATCTTTCGAAAGTACCTTTTTCGTAATGACTTCATGATCTTGTTGAAGAAAATTATTCTTCTTACAAGACCAGAATGCTATTAAAGCAAAAACAAATAAAAATGGGATAGTAAATTTGGGATGAAAGCTGAATTTAGTTTTTAATATCATAGACTTTCGTTTTTTAGTTTAACCAAATCTACATCTACCTGATCTCCAAACTTTTGATAAATATCAAAAAAGACAATTACTTTCTGATTCTACTCAACGTTTCCTGCGAGATACCTAAATATGATGCGATATGCCCCAAAGAAACCCTTTGAAAAAGCTGCGGACTCCTTTTAAGCAATTGCCCGTAGCGCTCTTTTGCGCTTAACATCCGCAAGTCGTTGGCCTGTATTTCGTTCCGGATGTAATAATATTCCGTGAGTTTTCTGCCGATAAAATTAAACTCCATAAACTGCAGGTACATTTCGTCAAGTTTTTCGCGCTTTACAGCAATCAATACCGAATCTTCGAGCGTTTCTATATATTCAAAACTGGGCTGAGCGGTGAAAAAGCCATACACCGAAATGAGCAGTTCATTTTCGAATAGAAACCAGGTGTTGGTCTGTTTGCCGTCTTTATTGAGGTAATATACCCTGGCTGCCCCCGATACAATAAAATAGATGGTATTGCTGCTTTCGCCGGCATTTAACAGTATGGTTTTTCTTTTAACATTAACCAGATGGCTATTGTTAACAATAGCAGCTTTAAGTTCATCGCTAAGCAGATGAATGACATTAAAAACTGCAAATAAATTTTGGTAAGCTTCCGGATAATCCTCTTTTAGCATAATTCTTTTTTTAACAGGATGCTATAATTAAATGGGGATTAATTCAAATATAATATTTATTCGTTAGTTGTACAGATTAGCTTTTAATTAATATAGTTTTTGATTAGTAATTATAAAGGGCAGTAAAACGCTAACAAAAAAAAGCACCGGTTTCTGGCCGATGCTTAATTTCTTATTTAGGGTTGGATGGAGGCTCCAAACTGACAACTCCAGGCTCCCAAACTACTTTTTCAATCCAATTTCTCTTAATCTTTCATCCAGGTATTCTCCAGCGGTCATATCACTATAAGCTTTTGGATGTTCCGCATCTATGGTTGATGGTAAGCTGGTTAAATCCATGTCACTGCGTGGGTGCAGGAAAAATGGTACTGAGAAACGCGAAGTTTTCATCAGTTCGCGCGGAGGGTTCACCACACGGTGGGTGGTCGATTTTAATTTGTTATTGGTTAAACGTTGCAGCATATCGCCAACATTTACCACGATATCCGTATGGTGCGCTTTAATCGGTAACCACTCATTGCTGCGGGTTAATACTTCCAGTCCATCTGCACTGGCGCCGATTAATAAGGTAATCAGGTTAATATCTTCATGGGCTCCCGCACGTACAGCATCATCAGGAATAATTTCAGGATTTTCGATCGGGAAGTAGTGAATGCCCCTTAAAATCGAATTTCCATTATGCACATGTTTGTCGAAATAGTTGATTGGCAACTCTAAATAGGTAGCAATGGCACGTAATAAATGCGTTCCGTTTTCTTCCAGTTTTTTATAGATATCGCCTGTTACTTTGTTAAATTCAGGAAGTTCTTCTAAAATCTCATTGTCAGGATATTCATTTTTAACCGGATCTCCATCAGTCACTTCCTGACCAATTTGCCAGAATTCTTTTAAATCTGGCGTTTTAGCACCCTTGGCTGTTTCCTTACCTGCGCTGGTGTAACCACGTTGACCAGCCAATTCTGGTTTTTCGTATTTTCTTTTCGTTTCAACAGGCAAAGAAAAAGCTGCTTTAATATTTTCATAAAGCTTATCGATTAATTCCTGGCTTAAACCATGGTTGGTAATGGTAACAAAACCCGAATCGTTAAAAGCCCTGCCCAATTCATCAGAAAACTTTTTACGTTCTTCTTCAGAACCATTGATGTAGGAACCTAAATCTAAACAAGGAATATACGGTGTAGACATAATTTTAAATTTTAATGTTATACGAATTTAAAAAAGAATTGTTAATAAGTGCATTTAGCTGGTAAAATAGCTATTTAAAATTTTGTTAATCAGTGATTTAAGTTATTAACATTAATATCGAAATCAACAAATTGTTACGATTGTCATACAAAATCCATTATTAATTTAATGCAAACTACAGCCTGTTTTTTTGCGTATAATTAGATGTAAATAATTCAATCCGCAATGAGGTTTATGGATTATTTTCGATTAACAAATAAAAACACACATGAAAAAAATAATTTTAATCCTGTTTGCGGTATTGGCCTTAAACCAGGCGAATGCACAAGGAAAAAAGACAGAGAAAGCAACTTTCGGAATGGGTTGCTTTTGGTGCACCGAAGCAATATTTCAACGTTTGAAAGGTGTAACTTCGGTTAGATCGGGTTATGAAGGAGGTACTTTAACCAATCCTACTTACGAAGAAGTTTGTACAGGTGCAACCGGGCATGCAGAGGTTTTGGAAATTACCTATAACCCGATGGTGATTTCTTATGATGACTTACTGGAAGTTTTTTGGAAAAGCCACGATCCTACAACTCTTAACCGTCAGGGAGCTGATAGTGGCACTCAGTACCGTTCAGTTGTTTTTTACCACACACCTGAGCAGAAACAGCTGGCAGAAAAATATAAAGCAGAGTTAAATAAAACCAATGCTTACGGCAAAAAAGTAGTTACCGTCATTGAGGCCGCCAAACCATTCTATGTAGCCGAAAACTACCACCAGAATTATTTTAACAAAAATGGTAGCGAGCCTTATTGCAGATTGGTGATCCAGCCAAAAATAGATAAACTGGAAAAAGTATTTAAAGCGAAACTTAAAAATTAAATACTTATTTTGTTAAGCCCTGCAATAAACGTTGCAGGGCTTTTTATTTTTTAAAATTTTAATTATCTGGTTATGGTAAAAAGGATTGTACTCAACATCGATACCCAAAAAATTGCCGATGCAGCAGGTTTTTATAAAGATGTCTTAGGTTTAGATTTAATAATGGATCACGGCTGGATTGCCACCTATGGAGCTGCTAATCAAAAAATGGGTGTACAAATCAGTTTCGCTTCCGAAGGCGGATCGGGTACGCCAACGCCAGATTTATCCATCGAGGTTGAAAATGTTGATGTGGTATTTGAAAAAGTGAAATCAGCCGGATTTCCTGTCGAGTATGGTCCGGTTAATGAACCTTGGGGCGTCCGTCGGTTTTACACCCGCGATCCCTTTGGGAAATTGATTAATATTTTAAGCCATATTGAGGACTAATTTATCATAATTAATATGCTTTTCCAGTTTCTTTTTGTCGAGTTAGAGCAGCAACTTGTCGGTTTTCTCTCCACCGCATGAAGTAAAAAACAGTACAGTGCAGAAGAGGAATAACTTTTTCATGAGGTAAATTGTTTTATAAATAGATGTATAAAGCTAATTTTTTGGTTGGGAAAAAAATATAAAATCATTTTTTATCATTGTTTGTATGAATTTATAACGGTGATTTTATTTTTTATTGAAGAACTAATAAAAATTACTGCGCTTTTAACGGTTGATGATAAAATTTCCTGTCTAATTAGAGGGCTTTTTAAGAGATTGGCAATGCCTTGCTAATGTTGTTTTAATGTCTTTTTAAAATTTAAGGATTAAGCTTTTAAACTTTGGACTAAACTTTGATAAATGCCTATCAGAAAAGGGAATATTTCTAATTTTTAGGCAATTTTTTTCAGAATTAATGCCTTAAAATTCGTGGGATGTTTAAAATCATTCTAAATTTGTAAATCCTTTAAAGTAAGATGACAAAAAAGAAAAAGACAGTTGGTAAAACTGACGCTGATGTAATTTTAATAGGGGCCGGCATCATGAGTGCAACCCTGGGTGTTTTATTAAAACAGCTAGAGCCCAATTTAAGTATCGAAATTTACGAACGTTTGGATATTGCGGCAGCAGAAAGTTCTGATGCATGGAATAATGCCGGAACAGGACATTCGGCTTTTTGCGAATTAAATTATACCCCCGAGAAGAAGGACGGTACGGTTGAAATTAAAAAAGCGGTGCAGATTGCAGAGCATTTTGAGGTATCTAAACAATTTTGGTCTTACCTGGTAAATAAAGGATTGGTTTCTGACCCTTGCAATTTTATCCGCAATATTCCCCACATGAGTTTTGTTTGGGGCAAAAAGAATGTAGATTACCTTAAAAAACGCTACGATGCATTAACCCAATGCGATTTGTTTAGCGATATGCAATATACCGAAGATGCGGAGCAGGTAAAAAACTGGGCGCCATTAATTATGGATGGCCGCAAAAAAGGTGAAAAAGTTGCTGCAACCAAAATGGATCTTGGTACTGACGTCAACTTCGGAACCTTAACCCGCGACATGTTTAACAACTTAAAGGAGCAAAGTAATGTTAGCATGCATTTTAACCACGAAATCCGCGACCTGAAAAAGAATAAAGATGGTAACTGGATTATTAAGGTTAAAGATCTTGAAACTGGAGATAAACGTAAGCGTGTAGCAAAATTTGTATTTATAGGTGCAGGTGGTGGTTCGTTACCATTGTTAGAGAAATCGGATATCCCGGAAGGAAAAGGTTTTGGCGGTTTTCCGGTAAGCGGACAATGGTTAAAATGTACCAACGAGGAAATCATTAAAAAACACCATGCAAAGGTATATGGTAAGGCTGCAGTTGGTGCGCCACCAATGTCGGTACCGCATTTAGATACCCGGATGATTAATGGCAAACAGGCTTTATTGTTTGGGCCTTATGCTGGTTTTTCGACCAAATTTTTGAAAAATGGTTCTTTTTTAGATTTACCGAAATCAATTAAATTCAATAATATCCGTCCGATGATTTCTGCCGGATTGCACAACCTCGATTTAACGAAATATTTAATCGAGCAGGTAAGGCAATCGCCAGAAGACAGGTTGGAAGCTTTAAAAGAATATTTACCAACAGCCGAACTTAAAGACTGGGAACTGGAATATGCCGGACAACGTGTTCAGGTAATTAAAAAGGACGAAAAGCAAGGTGGTATTTTAGAATTTGGTACTGAAGTGGTAAGTGCAGCCGATGGTTCTATCGCAGCTTTGTTAGGTGCTTCGCCTGGTGCTTCGACAGCGGTATCGATTATGCTCGATTTGTTAAACCGTTGTTTTGCTGAAGATCTGGCAACTGACGAATGGCAGGCTAAAATTAAAGAGATGATTCCAACCTACGGAAAATCACTTGCGCAGGATGCCGAGCTTTGCAAAGCAACCAGAAATAAAACTTCGAAGGTATTAAAAATAGAAAATACTGTTGTAGCTTAGACTATAACAATCATAAATTTTAAAAGGTCCTGATGTAAATCGGGACCTTTTTTTTGATCCGATCCTCGGTCTGCGTCCTCACAAACCGGAACTATAAATCCCAATACACGAAACGTTCCTACTGAACGAACACAAATAATAAATTATCTGTGTCTACCCATGATTCGTCCCGCTGGGACGGCACCCTTGTATTTAATTAATTATTGGCAATATTCTACGTTCCGTAAGAGCGATTCATAGATAACATTTAAGAAAAGCGGCTTCTTTCGTTCAGTAGGAACGTTTGGTGGTTTCAAAACATAAAAGCCTCCAATCCTCGGTCTGTGTCCTCACAGACCGGAACCATAAACCCCAATACACGAAACGTTCCTACGGAACGAACACAAATAATAAATTACCTGTGTCTATCCATGATTCGTCCCGCTAGAACGGTACCATTGTATTTAATTAACTATTGGCAATATTCTTCGTTCCGGAAGAGCGATTCATAGATAACATTCAAGAAAAGCGGCTTCTTTCGTTCCGTAGGAACGTTTGGTGGTTTCAAAACATAAAAGCCTCCAATCCTCGGTCTGTGTCCTCACAGACCGGAACTATAAATCCCAATGCACGAAACGTTCCTACTGAACGAACACAAATAATAAATTACCTGTGTCTACCCATAATTCGCCCCGCTGGGACGGCACCCTTGTATTTAATTAATTATTGGCAATATTCTACGTTCCGGAAGAGCGATTCATAGATAACATTTAAGAAAAGCGGCTTCTTTCGTTCCGTAGGAACGTTTGGTGGTTTCAAAACATAAAAGCCTCCAATCCTCGGTCTGTGTCCTCACAGACCGGAACTATAAATCCCAATACACGAAACGTTCCTACGGAACGAACACAAATAATAAATTACCTGTGTCTACCCATGATTCGTTCCGCTGGGACGGCACCCTTGTATTTAATTAATTATTGGCAATATTCTACGTTCTGGAAAAGCGATTCATAGATAACATTCAAGAAAAGCGGCTTCTTTGGTTCCGTAGGAATGTTTGGTGGTTTCAAAACATAAAAGCCTCCGATCCTCGGTTTGTGTCCTCACAGACCGGAACTATAAATCCCAATACACGAAACGTTCCTACGGAACGAACACAAATAATAAATTACCTGTGTCTACCCATCATTCGTCCCGCTGGGACGGTACCATTGTATTTAATTAACTATCGGCAATATTCTTCGTTCCGGAGGAACGATTCATAGGTAATATTCAAGATGGGTGGTTTCTTCGTTCCGTAGGAACGTTTGGTGATTTTCTGTTCACTGGCCTTAAGGGTATAAACCTGATGGGAACGGCAGCTTCCGATTTTTTCTATCGGAACTACAGTGTATAGCAGGACTACCGTAACCGATGAAAAACCGGACATTGCTTTTCTAATAAAAAAGAAAATTATTTTTTAACCCTAAGCCTTTGAAATAAAAAAATGCCCAAATTTTATTTCAGGCATTTAAGATCCTGAAATAAATTCAGGATGACGTTTTTTTATTTATCGTTAAGCTGCAATTACCTCTGCAACTTCTTCGGCAGAAATATCGCTGTGCGAGGCTTCCAATACGCAATCGCCGTCTTTGATCAATAAAATCTGTGGTGATTGATGCGCTACCTGAAATACTTCGGCAATTTTGTTGGAAATATCGCGGTAACTGATCAGGTCTAAAAAATAAAGTTTGGTATCTGCCGGAATCACATCCCAATCAAATTCGAAATTCTTTTTAGCCATTAAACTGATGGAGCAACGCGTGCTGTGCTTAAAAATAAGGCTAAAACCGCTTGCATTTTTGATTTCATCAAGTTGTTCTATTGAAGTTAAGTTAACCCAAGTCATGATATATATTATTGTTTACAGGGATAACACTTGCAGTTGAATAAAGTTCTGCAAATGACCTGAAAATGAAGATTGTAGATAAGAAGCTTAATTTCTTCTGCGTTTGCCTTCAGGGTAAGATCCGTAAGCAGGGCAAAGTTTAGAAGAACAAGATTCTAAAATGGTAATGGTGCAGAACACCGCCAATAACAGGATGGCTACTTTTTTCATCGATCTGATAAATTTTAAACTTCTAAGTTACAAATAATTATTAAAACACAAGTTTAAATCTGTGCAGAAAAATCGGCCATTTTAATTGCAGTAATTGCAGCCTCATCGCCTTTATTGCCATGTTTACCACCTGCACGGTCTTGCGCCTGCTCTAAATTATTGGTGGTTAATACCCCAAAAATAACGGGTTTGCTGTATTTAATGCCAACATTGGTTACACCTTGCGCCACTGCATCGCAAATAAAATCGAAATGTTTGGTATCGCCCTGTATTACACAGCCTAAGCAGATTACGGCATCAATATCGCTTCTTTTACTTAGCAAAATTTCTGCTCCACCGGTTAATTCGAAGCTTCCGGGTACAGGTAAAGAAATAATGTTTTCTTCGGCAACGCCATTTGCTAACAGGGTTTTTAATGCACCATTGTACAGAGCACCGGTAATTTCGGCGTTCCACTCGGCTACAATAATCCCGAATTTATAGTTTGCACCACTTGGAACAGTGGTGTGAGAGAAATCGGATAGATTTTTTAATTGTGTTGACATAGGGACAAAGATAATGTTATGGCCCGAATGTTAAAAACCTTAATGTTTGCTGGTTGTAACATTTAATTCTTTAATACTTAGATTCGTAAAAGAATCAGATAAATTTTAACGGCTTATGGAATTTCTACGCGCCAGCCATCTATATTAAAACGCAACGTTATCTTATGAACATATTATTACGCCTCCCTGCATTATTTATTTTAATCTTTTTGCTGACGTTTAATGCCTCCGCGCAACGAAAATATACAACCAACGATTTTTACAGGGTCGATTCCATTGCTAATCTGGCTAAACCCAAAGATGCACTGGCCCTGGTAGAAAAAATAAATAAACAGGCTCATGAAACACACAATACGCCATTAATAATCAAATCGGTTATTTATCGGATGATGTTTCAAAGCTATTTGGAAGAGAATGCGTTTGATAAGATTTTAGTTGATTTACGTAAAGATATCAGTAATGCCAAACAGCCCGAGAAAAGCATTTTGCAATCGCTTTTAGCCGAAACCTATTGGAATTATCTGCAGCAAAACCAATGGCAGATTAACCAGCGTACACAGGTGCAGGGCGATATTGGAGATGACATTAAAACCTGGAGTATAAAAAAACTGAATGATGAAACGGTTAAATATTACCTGTTATCGTTACAAGAAAGTCAGGTTTTACAGCAGACTAGAGTAGATTCCCTTGATGCAGTTTTAGCTGGCGATAAAAAATACAGAAGCTTTAGGCCAACTTTATACGACCTGCTGGCGCACCGTGCCATCGATGTTTTTAGCAATACACAGATCGGCCTTACCCAATATGATGATGAATTAATTGATATGACTAATGTAAACTGGTTTAGCAACAGGCAAACTTTCCTTGCCACTACAATACCAGCCGACAGCACTTCATTTAAACCGCAGGCAATACAGGTGTTTAAAAACCTGATCAGGTTTCATCAACGCAGCAATAATTTTTCGGCACTGGCAGATGTGGATTTAAAACGGTTAAAATTTGTGCAACAGCATTTTACGGGTGAAGACCTTGAAGCATATTACAAGGCCTTAGGTGAGTTGGCTGAGCAAAGCAAACAGACCGAAGTTTATGCTGATATTTTGTATGAACAGGCCCTGATGCATAAAAATGCACAATTACCGGTTGATACCAATAAACAAAACCTGATTGCGGCAGTTGCTTTAGCCGAAAAAGCGATTAATGCTTTTCCAAAAAGTATTGGTGCAGAAAATGCCCAAAATTTAATCGAAGAAATTAAAAGCAGTAACTTATCGGTTAAAGTAAAAGAATTTGTACAGCCTGATCAACCCAGCCAGTTATATCTATCATATAAAAACACAGATACCATACAGTTAAGGTTGTACAATTCACCTCAATTTAAAAATGATTATGAACAGTTTAGGGATAAAACAGAATTTTTAGCCTTTTTAAAAAAGAATAAGGTTATCAGGCAATGGGCAATAACTACGCCTAAAACAAAGGATTATCAAACCCACACTCTGGTTGATAAAATAGATGCCTTACCTTTTGGTAGTTACACTTTAATTGTTGAAACCATTAACCGTGCACAAAACGATACTGTTTACAGTAACATCAATTTTAAGGTTACAGCAATGGCGGTAATTAATAGACGTAATGTGGATAAACACGAATATTTTGTTAGTGAGCTAAAGAACGGTGCTCCTTTAAAAAATGTGAAGATCAGGCAGCGCAGGTATGATTACAATACCCGTAAATATATTGATGGAGATTTGTTAACTACCAACGATAACGGTTATGCCAGTACCAATGAAATTCAAGGAAGTATGAGCGCCGCATCCATAACGCTTGGTAAAGATGAATTACAGATCAAAATTAATAATTACAATAGCTACCGGGATGATGATGAAGATAAAGAACGTATAATTCTATTTACCGACAGGCCGATTTACCGCCCGGGACAAACGGTTTATTATAAAGGATTATGTTTGAAAGTCCAAAATGGGAAAAATAAAATTGAAGTAAATAAAGCTGTTGATGTTTCTTTTAAAGATGCCAATAGAAAAGAGATCGCAACTTCAAAAGCAATGAGTAATGATTATGGCACATTTCAGGGGTCTTTTAGCATTCCGATGGGTTTATTAAATGGCCAGATGCAAATTGAAACCGGATATGGAAGTATTTATATCCAGGTTGAAGAATATAAACGACCAACTTTTGAAGTGGTTTTTGATAAGCCTGATCAGCATTATAAACTGAACGATAGCATTAAAGTACAGGGAAAAGCCAGTTCTTTTTCAGGATACTCCGTAAGCAACGCGAAAGTAAATTATAAGGTTTTTAGAAGGGTGATGGATGATTATCGCTTCACTTACGAACAACGTAGTGCTGTTTATGGCTCAAGAATGTACGCGGAAAGAAAACAGGTAGCCATTGGTAAAACAACTACACAGGCAGGTGGTAAATTCGGGATCGCGTTTTTCGCAAAGGCAACTGATACCCGGGCAAATTATAGCTACGAAATTGTGGCTGATGTAACCGATTTAAATGGTGAAACCCGCTCGAAGACAACCACTATAAATGTAGGAAAAAAGGATATTGCACTTAATATCAGCGGTGAGCAAGTTGTGTATTTAAGCAATAAAACCGATAGCATTTCCTTTTCGGTAACCAATTTAAATAACGAACCTGTTAAGGCCGATGTTAAAGCAGAATGGAATTTGTTGCAGGCACCATCAAGGCTGACGAACAAAAGTCCGTTTTATGCCGAAAATTATACCATGGGCAGGGAGGCCTTTATTAAAAACTTTCCGGATGATGATTATAACAATGAGCTCGAAGTAGCCAAATGGCCAATAAAGTCGGTAGAATTTAAACAGAACCTGATGGCTAAAAACGGTCGTGGAAATTTAACCTTCAGCCAAAAAGACCTGAAACCAGGATATTATAAAATCACTATTGCGGCGGTAAGCGGGCAAAATGATACGGTTAAAACAGATAAATACCTGGTCGTTTATCAGGCACAGCCTGCAGTAATACAATCAAACATCGAATGGATTACACCAGAAGTTAGCGTAATCAAACCAACCGAAAGCGCCATATTCCGTTTGGCGGGGCTGGCAGAGAACAGCAAGGCTTATTACGAGGTTTATTATCGCGATAGCATTGCCGAAAAAGTCTGGATTAACTTATCGCCAAAACAGACCATTGTTAAAATTCAACCAAAAGCTTACTACGAAGATGGTTTTGCCGTACAGTTTACCATGGTGCATCAAGGTACCGTTTACAATTCCATGCAACAGGTTAAAATTGCAGATCCAAAGAAAGAGCTGAACATCCGCTTTTTAACCTTCAGGGATAAATTACAGCCTGGTGAAAAGGAAAGCTGGAAACTGCAGATCAGTAATAACAAGGGTGAGAAGCAAATGGCCGAAATGGTGGCCACACTTTACGATGCAAGTTTAGATGACCTTAAACAAATGAATTGGAATACGAATTTGCAAACCAGTTTTAACTATGATTTTTATAACTGGAACTTCAATGCAAACAATGTTGCCAACCCGGGTTACTTATGGTTTTTAAGATCTGATAACAATTATAGTGTAATTACACGTGGTTACGAAAGCCTGAATTTATTTGGTTACAACTATTACGGAGGCTACAATTATGGCTACCGTAACTATATGAATAATTTACAAAGACCTAAAAGAAAGGGTTTATCTCCTGAAGCATTTAAAAAGCTGGCAGAGTTAGAAAATGGTAAGCTAATTTATGGCGTGGTATTCGATAGCCAGGGCGAAATATTACCAGGTGTACAGATAAGATGCGGTAAATTGGTAACCACAACTAATGTTTTTGGTATTTATACCATAGATGCAAAAATTGGCGAAACCTTAAATGTTGGCTTTATCGGTTATAAAAATCAGAAGATAAAAGTAGGGGCAAAAAAACGAATTGATATAACCTTAAAAGAAGATGGACAGGCTTTAAATGAAGTAGTAGTTGTTGGCTATGGTGCGCAAAGAAAGGAAAGTATGACCGGGGCAGTAATGCAGATACGCGGAGCGGCTCCTTTACAGGGAAAAGTTGCCGGATTAGCAACATCAGCGGTTTATGGTAGTAGATCTGCAGATACTTTGACTTTTGCCATGGCAGGTGATGAAAAATCAGCAGGAGTGAATCAAGAAATAGAGGCGCTTAAAGATAAAAAGACTAACATTACTCCCCGTACCAACTTTAACGAGCTTGCATTTTTTTATCCGCAGTTATTAACTGATGCCAAAGGCGAAATCAAAATAGAATTTACCATACCGCAGAGTTTAACCCGTTATAAGATGATGGGTTTCGCGCATACCAAAGATTTAAAAACCGCATCCATCACCAACGAGCTGGTTACGCAAAAACAATTGGCCATTGCCATTAATGCTCCGCGTTTTTTCCGTGAGGGTGATACCATTTTATTAAGTGCCAAACTTAATAACCTGGCTGGTAAAAAACTAATCGGTGATGCCAGTCTAACACTTACAGATGCTTTAACAGGAAAACCAATCCGGATTTTCGGCACAAATGATAAATCAGAAAAAACTTTCGAGGTGGATAATGAAGGCAATGCCGTTTTAAAATGGACACTCATTATTCCATCAGGCATTAATGCCATTACCTATAAAGTTTTGGCCCAGAGTGGCAAATTTAGCGATGGCGAAGAAAATACCATTCCGGTTTTAGCAAATGCCATGTTGGTAACTGAAAGTATGCCGATAAATGTGCGTGGCAACACCACCAAAACATTCGATTTCGAAAAGCTCGAAAAATCAGGAAGTTCCAAAACCATGCGTAACCAGGGCCTAACTTTCGAATTTACCTCCAACCCGGTTTGGTACGCCGTACAAGCCCTGCCATACTTAATGGAATATCCTTACGAGTGTGCCGAACAAACTTTCAGCCGTTTTTACGCCAATAGTTTTGCAACGGGGATTATTAACTCATCGCCAAAAATTAAAACGGTTTTTGAGCAATGGAAAAATACCAATAACGGCGAAGCACTGTTATCCAATCTGGAAAAAAACCAGGAATTGAAATCTATTTTATTAGAAGAAACCCCGTGGGTACGTAATGCAGATCATGAAAGTGATCGTAAAAAACGTTTGGCTGTACTTTTCGACCTTAACAGAATGACTTATGAATTAAAAGCCAATTTTGAAAAGTTAGAAAAAATGCAGTTTAATAACGGTGCTTTCCCCTGGTTTAGTGGCATGCAGGAAGACAGGTACATTACCCAACACATTGTTTTAGGCATGGGCCAGTTAAAAAAACTGAAACTAATTGATGAAAAAGCCTATCCGAAATTTAATGCCATGCTCAATAAAGCCATTATTTATTTAGATGCAGCCCTGGTAAAAGATTATAAAGATGAAATAAAAGGAAAACGATTTGCTTATTTTCCACTACATTACCTTTTTGCCAGAAGTTATACCGATCAAAAAAATACCAGTTCTGATTTCGTTAAGGCTAAAGATTTTTACCTCAAAAAACTGGCATCCACCTGGAAAACCTTCGATACTTATCAGTTGGCGCAAACAGCATTGGTGCTAAACAGAAACGGCAATAATGTAGAAGCAAAAAAAATCATCACCCTGTTAACCCAAACCGCACAACAAAACGACGAACTGGGCATGTACTGGGCCACCAATAAAGCTGGCTGGTGGTGGTACCAAAGTCCGGTTGAAACGCAGGCTTTATTGATTGAAGCTTTTGATGAAGTGGCCAATGATACCAAAGCGGTTGAGGAAATGAAAATCTGGTTGCTCAAAAATAAACAAACAAACGATTGGAGAACAACTAAAGCAACCACAGCAGCCTGTTACGCCTTATTAATGAGGGGAACAGATTTATTAACTGAAAATAATGAACCTGAAATAACCATTGGAGGTCAGAAATTGGCGGAATTACAACAACCCAATGCTACAAAAGAGGCCGGAACCGGCTATCAGAAAATAACCATTGCAGGTGTAAATGTTAAACCCGAAATGGGCAGGGTAGAAGTTAAAAATAATAATCAAACTATCGCCTGGGGAGCATTATACTGGCAATATTTTGAGCAACTGGATAAAATTACGTCAGCGAATACCGGTGTTAAAATTAAAAAACAATTGTTTATTCAGAAAGCCAGCGATAAAGGCGATGTGCTCACTCCACTTACTGGTGCCAATATTTTAGCACCGGGCGATTTATTGAAGGTACGTATAGAAATTTACTGCGATAGGGACATGGAATATATCCATTTAAAAGATATGCGGTCCTCAGGTTTCGAACCCGTAAATGTGATTTCGCGCTATAAATACCAGGATGGTTTGGGTTATTATGAGAGTACAAAAGATGCCTCAACTAATTTCTTTATCAGTTACATGCCAAAAGGAACTTATGTTTTCGAATATCCGCTGCGGGTTACCCATTCCGGAAACTTTTCGAATGGCATTACCAGTTTGCAGAGCATGTATGCACCTGAATTTACCACGCACTCAGCCGGAATAAGGATAAACGTAAAATAATGCGTTACAAACCTCGCAGACTTTTAAAATCTGCGAGGTTAAGATACACGCAGTAACTCAGGTGCTCAATTTTTTTTGGAAAAGCAGGGCCCGGTGCACATGGGTTAAGAAAGTCCTGCTATCCGCTTCAAAGCCTGGGTTCGTGCCTCACCTGCGGGTTTTACGCTACTATCAGGTTTATTTAACAATGGTTCTGCCTTCTATAGCGCTGTTCCACACCTTGCCTATTCGAAAATCTGCGAGGTCTAAATTAAGTAAGTTGTATTCCACCATAAGTGGCCCCAATTGGGATAATTTTATCACCGATCCAGATTTGGTTGCGGTCATATTTGGATACTTTGTTTTTGGCCACAATAAAAGCCCGGTGACAGCGGATAAAATCTGTTTTTGGCAACAATTCGGCCAGGTCGTTAATGGTGATGCGCGAGCTTAATAGTTTATCTTTCAGTTGAATCTGGGTGTAATTTCCAGAGGCTTCCACATAGAGGATTTCGTCTAAATTAACCTTAATTTGTTCATAACCATCCTTTACAAAAATGTACTCCATTTTTGCGTCCAGTTTCAGGTTTCGAAGATTAAAGAGTTCCTGTGCTTTATTACAGGCCTTTAAGAAACGCGAAAGTGAAAAAGGTTTTAACAAATAATCAACAGCATCCAGTTCAAAACTTTGTACCGCATGTTCAGTATAAGCTGTAGTAAAAATCACCATCGGTGCTTTACTCAAACTCTTTAAAAAATCAATGCCGCTGATATCAGGCATTTTGATGTCCAGAAAAATCAGGTCAACCTTATTATGCTGAAGATAACTGATGGCCGCAAAAGCATCAGTAAAAGTTTGCTGCAACTCTACAAACGGAACTTTTGAGGCATGAGATTTTATAATATCCAGCGCAATCGGTTCATCATCTATAGCAATAGCAATCATTTTTTATGGTCTTTTCTTTTACTTTTTTCTCTTTTTTTGTTGTGTTGAGAAAGGAGGCATTTCCGTAGATACACAAGCGATCTTCATTTCGACCGTAGCGGAGAAATCTTTTAAACATCATTCAAAGATTTCTCCATTACGCTGCGCTCCAGTCGAAATGACGAATCACCCAAATTTATCAATATAAATTATTCTACCCGGTTATTTAATTGCTGAAGATACGTATCACTAATCCAACTGCAAAGTTAAATGAACAAAAAACTCGTTGGCACTTTCGCGGATAATCAGTTCGTGTTTTCCGTAGTAAAGCAATGATAAACGTTGTTTTACATTCTCGAGTCCGATACCGCTTTTCAATTTCTCAGGGTCGTTATCTGCCTTAATGTAAATGCTGTTGCTTACATCGAAATATAAAGTACTTTCTTTAGTTTGTAAGGTGATTTTAATATAAGATGGCTGCTGCAAACTAATGCCATGTTTAAATGCATTTTCGATAAAGGGGATCAATAACATGGGTGTAATCTGCAAATTGTTCAATTGTTCTTCAATATGGGTGTCAATCCTGATATCAGCAGAGCGAGAGGTGCGGAGCTTTTGTAAATCGATATAGTTGTTCAGGTATTCTACCTCGCGGGTTAATGAAATCTTATCCTGTGTATTTTCATGGAGCATAAAACGCATCATATCGCCCAGTTTCTGTATCCCTTCGCCCGTTCTTTCTGCATTTTCCTGTAAGGCTGTTCCAAACAAGGTATTTAAAGCGTTAAACAAAAAGTGCGGGTTGATCTGCGATTTTAAGAAATTCAGGTTCGCATCCGATTTTCCCAGTTCCGTTTTCAGCATCTGGATTTCGCTTAGTTTTTCAAATTTATGTTTGTAAATATACCAGGCAGATGGCGTAGTAATGCAGATTAAGCATATAGCATTTAAAATTAACGTAACCGGAACAATTGCGCCATTACGCATAAAAGGAATAAGGATAATTAAGAGCAGGAGTGAGATAATAATGGTGATGCCCACATTTCCCCAAAAATACCGCCCAAAACCTTTAAAATCCTTTCTGAGGTTTGGAATAATGTAATAAATGGCACAAAAGGCAACAAAAATATTTACCGGAGGCACAATACTCCAGATCACCAGTAATTCATAATCTATCTTCACAGAAAGTACTGCAGTGAAAATCATTAGTGTAATCAGCCAGATTTTGGTGCTTACAAAGAGTTCCGGAACGATGTTGTTATGGTAATTTTTTAATACCGGGATTCTTTTTAGTAATTCTAAGCCTCGCTCATTAAAATAGGCATAAGCATTAAAGAGTAGATATAAAAAGAAAATATAAGTAAAAGCTTCGCCAAAAAAGATCCCGTAAGCATTATCGATGTTATCATATTCAACTAACCGATATGCTTGAGAATAGGTGTTGTAAACCATCCAGGCAACTACAGAGAACGCTGTGACTAAAACCGTAAGAATAAGATTAAGTGTTATGTTATTCTTATTGGCAAGTTGGGGCATGAAGCAAAAATTGAACAATAAAAAGCTGATATACAGGCTGGTGATCTTAAATAATTCCGGAATAAAGAAGTTAGCCATTACATTATAGTCGATATGGCTTTCTTCAAAACGATAAGAATTGCCCGAACTATAGATTGTAGATGAGCAGATACCAATTAGGGCCAGCACATATAGAGTTGTAGAAATCCAAAATTCAAGCTGGTTGATGTTTTTGGATTTGATGGCAGATGAATGACCAGAAAGAATTTCCATTTTATTTTAATTAATGAGACAATTTTACAAAGAGAATCGCCTGCAATATTTAAAATGTGACAAATGGCGCAAAAAATGTGACGAACGAATAGGATTTAGAAGATTACAGGATTTTAAGATCGTAATAGTCATTCCATCATCCGTTTTCCATCTTCCATTATTCGACCATTAAGAATTTAAGGACATTAAGGTTTTTGAGTTAGTTTTCAAACGCCTGGCATTGGTTATTTTTCCTCTTTATCTTCCATTTTACATATTTGATATTGGACATTATTTCCTCCTCCATCCTCCCTTTTTTATTATCTTTGAAACGGATAGCTGGATTCGTCTCTCCATCGTCCATTATACATTTTCCATCTTACATTATTCAACATGACCGTTTACGGAATTCCAAATTGCAATACAGTTAAAAAATCGCTCGATTGGTTAAAGGCCCATCAGGTAGATTTCGAATTTCACGATTTCAAGAAAAAAGGCATAACCGAAGAAAAATTAAACGAATGGTGTAATACTTTCGGCTGGGAAACTGTGTTGAACCGAAAAGGCCTGACCTGGAAAAAACTGACTAAAGAAGAGCAGGCAAAAATTGATAATCAGGCACTTGCTGTTGCTTATTTAAAAGAGAATACAAGCGCCATCAAACGCCCCGTTATTGAGCAGAACAACAAAGCCATATTAATTGGATTTGACGATGACAATTATTTAAAAACACTAGCCTGATTCATTTGTTCTAATGTTAAAGTTTGTTAAATGCAGATTTTAAATGTCGAACTAAGTTACTTTTGAGTATGTACAAACTGATCATTTTTCTATTGCTTGCCTTACCTATGGGTGTTTTTGCACAAACGGTAACTACGGGTACAGTTTTCGATTATTCGAAAAAAACACTCTCATTGCCTGGCGTTTCCATCAGAAACCTGAACAGTAAAAAATCTACCAGTACCAACAGAGAGGGTAAATATACCATTGCTGCCAACATTGGCGATCTGATTGAATTTTCTGCGGTAGGCTATCACACTGACACACTATATTTAACCAACCTGTTAAACAGAACCATTTACCTTCCTGTAAAATCGAACAGTTTAAAAGATGTAGACATTACCGCAGTACGTATGAACAGCCAGGTTACGGATGCAAAGGATCCGTTGGCAGAGAAATATACTTTATTGAATACCGGCGGTAACCTAAACCGTAAGCGCATGACTGATAAGGTTGGGGGCTTAAACCTGAATTTAGGTTATGGTAAATATAAAAGACAGCAGCGTAAAGAAGCCGATTTAGAAGAAAAAGAAATGTACCAGGATGAAATCGACGAAAACTTTACGCCAAAAGCCATTACCGATCTTACCAAACTGGAAGGCGAAGAACTTAAAAATTTTATGATTATTTACAGGCCTTCTATTGAGGCTGTAAAGGCAGAAAGACCGTTTCGTTATGCTTTTTATATTTCACGTGCCTTTGCTGCATGGAAAAAGTTATCACCACAGGAAAGAAAATTACAGGATCTGCCAAAATTAAAAGCTAATTAAGCATATTTAATAAATATTGATCATATAGTAGCCATAATTGGTAACATTATAACCACATATAAATCTATATGTGGTTATTTTTTATATTTACCGCCGTATTACAACCTTATTATTATCATGAAATTGACTAAACTGATTAATTTTGGTTTGGTTTGTTGTGTTTTTGCTTTTTCAGCATCAGCCCAACAGGCTACAACCCCTGCCCCGGCAACAAACTATAATCCCGCTGATGCCTTTGGACCACTATTTTACACCCAAAACGGAAATGAATTCCGCTCGGCAATTGGCGCACCAGGGCCAAAATACTGGCAAAACCATGTAGATTATAACATTACCGCCAACCTCGATGAAACCAAAAATATGGTTTCGGGAACGGTGACCATCACTTATAAAAATAACAGTCCTGATAAATTGCCCTATTTATGGTTACAGCTAGATCAGAATACCTTTAAAGAAACTTCACGCGGTTATGCCATTACCCCTTCACGCAGCCGTTATGGTGCGCAGGGCGAAAAATTTGATGGTGGCTATAAAATCCAGAACATCAGTGTAGCACAAAAAGCTGGCGCGGTAAAATTCACTTCTATTGTTGAAGATACCCGTATGCAGATCCGTTTAGATCAGCCTTTGGCTGCCAATGGCGATTTAGTAACCATTAAAATGGATTACTCGTACATCGTACCTAAAGAAGGATCAGACAGAACCGGTCATTTAACCACCAAAAACGGTGAGATTTTTGCCATTGCGCAATGGTTCCCACGCATGTGTGTTTATGATGATGTAATCGGCTGGAATACTTTGCCTTATTGGGGCGGTGGTGAGTTTTATTGCGAATATGGCGATATCAATTTTGCCATTACTGCACCGGCAAGCCATATCGTAATGGGTTCGGGCGAATTGTTAAACCCTGCCGAAGTATTTACACCAGAGCAATTAAAAAGATGGAACGCGGCTAAACTAAGTGATGCTACTGTACACATCCGTAGCGAAGCAGAAGTAACCGATCCGAAATCGCGTCCGGCGAAGGATAAATTAACCTGGAAATTTAAAATCACCAATGCACGCGATGCAGCCTGGGCTTCATCAAAAGCATTCGTATTAGATGCTGCAAGGTATAAACTGCCAAGCGGTAAAACAGGTTTAGCTGTTTCTGCACAGCCGGTAGAAAGTAACGGTGTTGATTCTTATGGCCGTGGGGTAGAATATGTAAAATCAACCATCGAACATTATTCGTCAAAATGGTTCGAATATCCATACCCAATGGCTGTTAACGTAGCAACAAATATTGGTGGTATGGAGTATCCGGGTATCGTATTTTGCGGTTGGACAGCTAAAAAAGCAGGTGCCTGGGGGGTAATCGATCACGAATTTGGTCACACCTGGTTCCCGATGATCGTGGGGTCTAATGAGCGTAAATACGGTTGGATGGACGAAGGTTTTAATACTTTTATCAACGGTATTTCTAAGAAAAACTTTAATAAAGGCGAATATGCCGGTCCTCCTGCTGATTTACATAGAATTGGTAAAAGTGTAATCGGTAACCCGGTTTACGAAAACATTATGCAAATGCCTGACGGTATGGCCGAGAGAAATATCGGCGTTAACTTATACAGTAAACCAGGATGGGGCCTTGATATCTTAAGAAATCAGATTTTGGGCGAAGATCGTTTCGATTATGCTTTCCGCCAGTACATTAAAAACTGGGCATTTAAACATCCAACACCATTTGATTTCTTCCGTTCGATGGAAAATGGGGCAGGTGAAGATTTAGCCTGGTTCTGGAGAAGCTGGTGGTTAAATAGCTGGAAAATGGATCAGGGCATTGCAACTGTTGAGGCTGTTAAAAAAGACGATAAACTGGTGGGTTATAACATCAAAGTTGTGAACCTCGAAAAAATGCCGATGCCGATCATCCTTCAGATCAAAACCAAAAGTGGAAAAACAGAAATTGTTAAAGTTCCGGTTGATGTTTGGATGAAAAACACCAGCTGGTTGGTACGTTACCCAACTACAGAAGAAATTGAGTCGGTTACTTTAGATCCGGATAAAGTATTGCCGGATTCAAATCCTGATAACGATACATGGACCGCTACAGGCAACTAAGCTTATTTTAAATAATGCAAAAACCTCCTGATTTTAAAAGATCAGGAGGTTTTTTATTGCAAACTACCGACGGTTTACTGTAAACTATCGGATAATTTAGCAATTATAAAATTTACAGATATGGAAAAACCGACTTTAGAAATTACCAATCCCGCTGGCATATACGATCCCCGTCCACATGCTTATTCTCACCTTGCCTCCGTTCCGGCTGATCGTGAACTGGTATTTGTTGCCGGCCAGGGCGGGAGCAGAACAGACGGCATTTTAAGCAATGATTTTAGGACGCAGGTAAGTATTGTTTTCGAAAATATTGCCTTAGCTTTAAAAAGCAAAAATTTAACCATGGCTAATATTGCAAAGTTGACAACATTGGTGGTTGGTTATGATGAGGATAAACATCATGTGCTGATCGAAGAATCGAACAAAATATGGCCCGATCAGAAATTTCCGGTTAATACACTTATTCCGGTACAAAGGCTGGCTTTAAATGGCATGTTGATTGAAATTGATGCCGTTGCTGTTGGTTAATTTATAAATCCGGTTAGAATTATTATTAAACCTATATTATTTTGGAAATGAAGGGTTCTGTTCTTTTGGGAGTGGTGCGGCCCCGCTATTTAGCGCCATGCTGGGAGCAGACTTTTCATTCTAAACCTGACAGTAGCGGGCATGAGGTGCAACGAAATAAAGCGGATGGCAGGACTGCATTTGCCAAGAACCATTGTACATTAGTTTCCAATAAAATATTATTAATCTGGCATTGTTAAAGCATGATACAGATGGAAAAAGGAGAAAGAAAAAACGTTTACAAAGTTTACAATAAAATAGGCCGCTGGTTTGCCGAAAACCGTTATGCCGATTCGGTGGAAAAAGCTTATTTAAACGAGATCATTCAAAAGCTTCCACAAGATGCGAAAGTTTTGGATTTAGGTTGTGGTGATGGAAAACCCATATTGGAATATTTTATTAACCATCATGTAAATGTTTTAGGCGTTGATGCCAGTGAGCAAATGATCGAACTCGCAAAAATCAATTTCCCATCCACCAGCTTTCTGTTAAAAGATATGCGTGAACTAGAACTTGTCGAAAAATTCGATGCGATTATTGCCTGGCACAGCTTTTTTCATCTCCCTGCAGATGATCAGCCCGATATGTTCCGTATTTTTAGACAGCACCTAAAACCTAATGGTATTCTGCTTTTCACTTCAGGTACCGAAAGGGGAGAGGTATGGGGCATGAATGGTGGCGAAAATCTTTTTCATGCTTCACTTGATACTACAGAATATCAAACCTTGCTCCAGTCAAACCAATTTAAAGTGCTCAAACACAAAATAAACGATCCGGACTGTGGAGGTGCAAATGTTTGGATGGCACAATATAAACCCCGGTAATTTGCCTTAACTTTGCCCTATGGCCGAACAGCAAAAAAATAATCCCTTACACGGTATCACCTTAGAGAAAATAGTAACCAATCTCCAAACACATTATGGTTGGGAAAAACTGGGATCATTAATCAAAATCGATTGTTTTAATAATAATCAATCTATAAAATCAAGCTTAAAATTTTTAAGAAGAATGCCTTGGGCCAGAAAAAAAGTTGAAGAGTTATACCTCGATACGTTTCATAAATGAGAGAATTTAGAATGATTGAGTTTTGAATGAAGGAATGATTGAATTTTGAATGGGCTAGTCTAATCCAACATTCTCTCATTCGATCCTTCTGTCATGCTCTCATTCAGTCATTCAATCATTCAATCATTTCTCCCTCCCTTGCAACCTTTCCTTTAAAACCGTCGTCATCTTGATCTAAACCATATCAAATGAAAAATATTTTCTTCTGTTTTTTACTAACGTTTGCGTTAAGCAGCTGTGCGCTTGGAGTAATGACTTCAATTTACTCAATTTCGGGTGGAAAAGCTGATGTTCCAAAAAAAGAAACTTATTATGTTGTGTATCAGGCTAAATTTGGCAACGGCTTAACAGCTGATGTAGCTTATACGAATGAAAGTGGAAAAGAAACAGAATTAAAAGAGGTGAGTGGCACCTGGGGAAAAACAGTGGTCTTAAAATCAGGTACCCACGCCAAACTTAAAACATTAGCTACTGCGGCAACAGACGCTAAAGGCGAGTACAAAATTCTGGTAGATGGAAAAGTGGTTTCTGAATACGTTTTGAGTGGCAAAAGACTGAATTATACTTTCTCATTCGATTTACCTTAAAAAGCTAAATTTCAATCAATTATTCTTGCATTCATTCATTCTCTAATTCTGTCATTCAATAATTGATTATTCATACAATCTTCACATTGATTTTCGAGATTTAATAAACAAAATAACAAGGTTTATTCATTATTAATCAATGTAAATATGAAAGCAATTAAAGTTTTAGTAATCGCCCTGGTAGCCGCTTTTACCATTAATACCGTAAGCGCTCAAACCACAACTCCGGCAAAAGCAGGAACAGAAAAATCACAAACCAAAAAAGGCCATAAAAAACACCATCATAAAAAGCATGCAAAGAAAGTAGCTTAAGCTTAAAAAAGAGAAGTCTTTCAGGTAAAACCGGAAGACTTTTTTATTTATTGTCTGATAGTTATCGGCAAATCGTCCTTTAGATTTGTTTTGATATTTAATTTTAGGATAACAAATATCTAATTTGCTTAATTATTAATCAGATTACCTAAAGCGGTAGCGGCACATTAAAAAGTCGTCAAGGTTTTTATGCCTAA